>ERZ1023645.1-NODE-1-length-59028-cov-11.266257_pt1 | contig 59028 bp, 100 predicted proteins | sample MGYA00380336_ERZ1023645 | MGnify/ENA primary metagenome ERZ1023645 (study PRJEB33179, sample SAMN07449041) | human gut metagenome | biome: Human-gut; feature: Human associated habitat; material: Faeces | host: Homo sapiens | place: India:Kasaragod | collected...
CTCTAGAGCGGTCCATTCTCACACAGAAAATGCGCCATTGTGAGGGACTTCGTTCTATTCTTGTTGCTTTTCGTTAAGTCTATCTTTGCTGTCCGCAAGTACATCTTCCATTTCTCTTAGGTTCTTCTTAGCTTTGTATTCCTCTTTTGCTAATTCAATGTATTCTTCTCTTAAAGCTTCTAATTTGTATTCTTTTTCTTTATCTTCTATAAGTTTTTCTATTTCTTGCCTATTTCCAGAATAATATCCTGTGTTAGTATCTATAGCTTTCGATAATTCTGGTACTTTATCAACAAGTTTACCTGCTATATCCTTAAGTAATTCTTGCTGTTCTGTTGTTAGGTTAGTTTGGTCTGCTAATTCAAAATATTTTGTCTTTAATGCTTCTATTTCATCAACAGAGGAATTATTTTTCCACGTTTCCTCTATTGAAGCTACAGACTTTTCTATTTCGCTTGTAGTCTTGCTAACTTCTTTTCTTACGCTCTCATATCCAGACAAGTAATCTGGTATTTCTTCTTGGACTTTAATAAAGCCTTTGATTGCACCTGTAATTCCCACAACTGCCGCCATAGCCAATCCTGCCGGTCCGAAAGCTGTGTATAATCCTGCCGCACCGATAGCCGCGCCACCTGCTATCTTAGCTATTGAAGCTACAAGGTTGTCACTTCCTTTGGCTATATCATAAAAGCCGCTTTCAATAAGTTTAAATTCTCCAAAAGCTGATACACCGCCAAGTAATGCTTTTTGGAATAGTGTCATATTATCTCTGGCAGTAGCTATTCCACCATTTAAAGCTGTGAACAACCCTTTATCCTTAACTACGTTTCTAAAGTCCTTAAAACTTGTTGTAACCTTTGCAAGTTTAGGGTGGAAAGAAAGAAGTGTAGCCGCTGTTTCATCATATCCCATTTTGGATAACTTTGTCGCTAACGCTACATCTTCTGTTGCTTTGCTTAGAGAATTAAGCTTATTGTACGTTTTAGTTATGCTTGCTACTACACTTGAACCGCCTATTGCCTTAAGTGCTTTGGGAACTGCTATAAGCGATATAAGAAGTGTTTCTATAGGCGCTTTAGATAACATACCTAAGTATAACTCAACAGCCGCCTTTAAGCCTTGTACAAGCACTTTAGCCGCCGATTTAAACACCTTAGTCCAATTAACGCCTGCAAGAAAATCTCCCATTTTTTGACCGATTTTAAACCAAGGAACATCATCTATAGCTTTTGCAAACCAATCAAAAATTCCTGCTACTAGGTTAGATGTATCTTGCCCTGCCTTAAAGAAATCGCCAACTGCAAAATCTTTAAAAATCTGTTTAACAGGTTCAAGTGCTTTTTCTATTCTGTCAGCCCAGGCAACTGCCGAATTTTCCATATTGGCAAATGCTTTATTCCACGCCGCTTCATATTCTGCCGCCGCCTTAGCAATATCGTCTGTCAAATCAATAGTGCTACCACCGCCACCGCCGCTTGAACCCTTGCTTGAGCTTGTATCGTCCTGTAATTTATTTATTTCATCAAATCCCATTAGGGATAATGTAGCTTTCTTTGCTGAATCAGCTACATCTTTGTAGCCATCTGAAATATCTTCTAAGCCGTCTGATGTGTCTTTATAACCACTTTGTCCGAAGCTCTCAAAGTCAATCTTAACACCCATTAAAGAAGCAAGACCAACTAATAATCTTTTGATTGCAATAGCTACTCCGTTTACTATTGGCATAACCTTTGAAAGAATTGGGATAAATAGCTGTCCTGCTACCATTCCTACCTCTTTCATATTGTTGCTGAACTGGCGTAACATATTACTTGGGGAGTTGATTGTCAAATTTGTTATCGTATAGGCTCTTTATCCTATACTTCTTATAGTTTCCTATAAGTTCAGAGTATATTATCACCCACGTTTTTGCGTTTGGTTTGGTGGTAGCCACTTCCACCTCATACTGCCCTATATGCAGTAGTGTCGGACACTCTTGGGAATATTATATTTATTCAATTCCTACTCGTTACGATACTCAATAGCCTGTTCGTAATCTATTGAGTTATCTCGGTATTAGCATAATTTTCAGCTTTAATCCAATAAAATCCTCTGCATTTATTTCCTGTCTTGATAGCCTTGTGAATCTGTTTATGCACTTTGTCAGGTTCATTCATATATCTAGCCGCTTCTGTGCAATTATTAAAGTGGTTCACGATTTTTCTATCATTATCAAGTTGGTAAATACCCTTTCCTTCTCTTATACCATTATACTTATAATCTTTGTTTGGATTGTATTCATCAGCATATATCCATACATAATTGTTTGCCGTTCCATATTTACCACTTAGACAAAAAGATATGCTTGTTCTTGATGTTGATGTTTCTTGACTTGCTTGTGTTAACGAATCAAAAATATTAAGAACAAACCCCTCTTTGTCAAGTTGCATTACAGCACGCTTCCTTGCACTTGCTTTCTTTGAGTAAGAAGCAATCTTTTTAGGAATGTTTTTACTAACTTTATAACGCCACATATATTCACCTGAACGGTTTACTATGCCTTTTGCACAATTGGATATATCATGTCTTTGTAAACCTGTTACAACGCTTGCATGTGATGAGCTTATATACTCTTCAATATAATTCCCATTAAGGTCATATTGAAGAACTGGCTTTGAATTCCAAGATGTCCCGCCCTCGCCACCAAGTGTGATATTATATCCGTTTGAGCTTGGGAATGATATGCAAGAATTGCACTTCTTAATCCATTGTATTTCTTTTTCTCTGATTTCAGAATCACTATCTGCTTTATCAACTATTTCCCATTCAAAGTTATCAATGCCATACTTCTTTAATGCATTGTGAAAAGGTAAACCATTGTTTATATCGTCAATGTGCTGTTTCTTTCTTTTTTCAAGATTATAAGTTTTTCCAATGTATATTTTACCATTGATTTTATTAGTTACTTTGTATATAATATAAGTTTTATTCATGCCTATATTATACCATAAATTGCTCGTTTTGAAAACTTTAGCCTTCACCGATTTTGCCCGATTGTCATAAGATATTTCTATTCTTATGCAACACTTGGAAGATAAGCTATATCATTAACTTTCTTCCGTCTATTGGCTAAATCACCCCAAGATACTTTACTTTGGTCTAATATTGCTAACACTCTTAACTGCTGTTTTTCCATCTGTGTCATTTCTGATACAGACTTAGAAATGCCTAAGTTATAAGCATATGTCGCTAATGTAGCGTTGGTAATATCAATACCATATTTATACAATGCCCTTGACTGACCGATTAAGCCGCTTTGTAAGTTCTGTGCTACTGTTGAATAATCCACATTGAAAAGCGAGCTTATATCGCCTGCAAGCATTGTCATTGACTTTGTTATTGCTGTTGTTGCTTCGCCTGTCTGTCCTAACGAATTAGTAACAGAAGCTAACTGCGAAGCGTACTGTGTTACTTCTTGTATGTTAAGTCCTAAGTTCTTTGCTCCGCTTTCTTCAAGCAAACCGCCTTGAACATTAACTTTTAAACCAGACAGCTTTCCGAGAGTATCGTTTACTCTGCTTTGGAAGCTCTCTGCATATGCTGTTGCGTTATCATATCCGTACTTTTCGTAATCTTTATCCCACTCTGAACCAATCTTGCCAAACGCTACCGCTTGATAGTTGAATGCTTCAATGTAATCTGTTGTTGACTTAATTGCTTCTATAAGTTTCTTACTGCCACGAATTACCATAAAATAAGTGGCATAAAACTTACCTATCGCACTTGCTAAGTTCCAACTGCTTCTAGTTGCTGTCCTAGCACTTGTAGACACGCCATACAGTGACTTTTGAAGTGAGTTTGAAGAAGTACCCACCTTGCTACCTTGACTAGCAAGATTAGCCAATGCGTTAGTCATTTGAATAACGTTCTGACTTACTGTTGGTGCTCTTGATAGCGTTGTCATTAAGCCATTTAAAGCATTGCCTAGCTTTGGAATGTTTACAACAGCATTTTCTATACTCTTACTGCCTAGCTTACCAAGTGACTTTGCAAATTCTGTGACTTGTGTTGCATTTTGCGGTATAGCTGATATGCTTGCAACTGCCTTTGTGACAGCTTGAAGTGATGTAGCTGTGTTAGTTAGTGCAACCGAATCAACAGAGCCTATCTTTGTGATGTTCTTAGCAAGCCTTGTAAAATCTGCTGTTCCTACGTTCATATTCTGCATAGCAGAACCTAACTGACTAACACCGCTCGCAAGGCTGTTTAGTGATGAGTCATTTACAGTCGCAAGTGATGTTGACAGCCTTGTAAGCTGATTTATCAGTTTATCGACAGAATTGATAGCTTTAGTGGCAGTACCGGTAATTTTGACTTCTAATGAATCTAATTCCACGCTTTAACCCCCTTTTATAGGATTGTTGGCGGTAGCCCTCTCTTTTCAGTCTGTGCCGCCCATTTTTGCTCATTGAGTAACATCAGCTGTAACTCTTTATCGTCGGTATCTTTTTTGCTTTCTTCTGTTTTTTCTGATAAAATAGCCTGTTTAGGATATTCGATATGAGTATCTTTGCTAAATGCCGCACCAATGCCGCAAGAAATAGCCGGTATTGCATAGACAAGAAACCAGTTATACATTTCTGCATCTCGATTTTGTCTATCAATCTTTTTGCCTTTTGCGTATAGCAATAGTTTTGTAGGTGTCATTTTAAGAAAGTCTGAATAACTAACACCTAGTGAACTGGCTAAAACAAAGTATTCTTCCCAGATTATTTTGTGGAAGTCTGCTTTTTCTTGTGGTCTTGAGGAACTACTGTCGGTTTCTTCTGTTCCTGTGTTGCTTCTTCCACATTGTTCGCCATCTCTTCCAACACCGCTGTTATTCCGCTCAACTCGAAAAAACCATCATCTTCCATCGCTTTCTTAATTTCTTCAAACAATGTTCTATATCCGTAACTCTTATCTGTTTTTCTCTTCTCTGTGATATATGCCCTAGTGAGTTTCTTTGCTTCATCCATAGTTACAGGGTTATTGTCAATACAGCCTGCATAAATGGCTAAAATGCAAATCTCTGGCACATCTGCTGTCATATTTGCTAATCCATCAAAGGAAGCCTGTGCAACGCTTTTATCTGTCTGTGCAAGCAAGTAAGAACCATTAACAACAGAAAACATTTTCTGCACTATCTCTTTGCGCTCTGCCGCACCAAAAGAGAACTCAACTTTGTATTCTTTTCCGTTTACATTAATATTCATCATAATTTTTACCCTTTCCCACCCTATCGTCCATATAGGGAAAGGTGCGGATTTTACACCGCACCTATCTTTCAAAATAATTATTCTGTTACATCATCAAGATATGATGTATAGTCGGCTGTTTTGGCGTTTGTGCCACCAATCGACACAGCCTTTGATTTAGTCGATTGGCTTACCATTCCCCCACCTTTGTTACTGTGAATGTGCCACCAGCAGCCTCGACAACTTGAAGCTTGTCTGTGCATTCGATAGGTGAAGTATTAGGAACTGCTGTCACTGTCATTTCAAGTACTGAATCAGTACCAGAAACATCATTAGGTGTTGCTGTTACCTGTCCGACAAATGCGTACTTAGCAACCGCACCTAATCCGTCAGAGCCGTATAACTGAATAATATCTAACTGCTTACCCTCTGCCTTGATTAAGTCCTGTAAATAAGCCTTTTCAAGGTTGCCTGTGTAAGTCTTAGCATCAGATGTTTTGATACCCATTAAGAATGTCTGTGAATCATCTTCAAATGTTGTACTTTCAACTGTGTTAGGTGCTGATACTGGTGCTGAAATCGACTTAGCTGCAACCATTAACTTATATGAGCCTGCAAAGCCATCTTCGCTATGCTCTTTGTAGATAACCCTAGCTTTATAACTTGTACTTGCCATTGTCTTGTCTACCTCCTAAAAATTTGCAAAAAAATAAGAGCATTTCTGCTCTTTGTTACATTAATCTGTCATTTGCCGCTATCATTCTTCTGAATCTAGCGGTGCTCTTATGTACTTTATTGCTGATTGAGAACTCTGGCATTGCATTGCCTTGAAATCTCATTGTCTTGAATGTATCTGTAATTACTGCCATAACCTTACGACAGTCAGACTTACTTGTGTTAGTGGTAACATCTACTTGAAATGTTGCTAACAATGCATTAACTGTCTGTCCGTCAAGCGTTTGTCCTTGTTCTACTGCTGGCAGTAAATGAATGTATACTGTTGGGAATACTGCTTGACCGCTGTTTTCTCCCTCATTGGTTATGACTATCTTTGGATATGTCTTCTTTAGTTGCGTTAGGGTTTTAGCCTTGACAAGTGCTGTGACTGTGTTTTCAAGGTCTGTCGCCCAATCGTTTGCATTTGCCATTAACTAAACACCCTCCTTGCTACCTCAACATATTTCTGTATAATTTCCATATCAGCCTTATAAACAGGCATTTGTGCTTCTACGCCGTGTGTAAGAACTAAGGTTCCGTCATCGTCATAGTAACCCCACACTTTTTGTACGCCGTGATGTTCGCCGTATGAGCCTATAACCATACCATTAACAACGCCTTTGTCATGTGGGCTACTTCCAGCCGCTCCATTGTAGAATACACCAGCTCCGAACTCTATAAACATAAGTTCTTTGCCTTCTACAATTAATTTTGCTTCAACATATTCTCCTTCGGATTTTATTTCAACATAACTGTGATGGCTCGTATCTGAACCGCTGCGCACTCCTTTTTCGTCATATGTATAACTGGCTTTTTCCATATTTTCATCTATGACAGGTATTCCAACTTCTGCAAGTTCTTTGACAAGCTGTGAAGTTTTTTTGATAAGCCAGTTCTTATACTGTTGTAGCTGTCTGATAGCTTCATTTACGGACTTTTCAGACAAGGATATATTAATTGTATGTCTTGCCATAAACACGCTCCTTAACCGCTTGCGAAATAGCTTGTCTTATGCTTTCATTTATTGGCTCTTGCGTAGATGGAACTGTTTTTCCTTTAAAGATAGAGCCAACTAGCTGTTCATTGTCTGTTTGTATAAATAAAGAACCATTTTCAGGAAAGCCGCCTGTCTGATATTTCGTATTTACCACCTACTTTACAACTGCTTTAAGCATATACTTGGTTGAATATAATGCTGGTTTAATGCCTACAATGGTAAAGTCTGCTGATGTTTCATCAACAAGACTGTCAGATGTGTATGTAGGCTTGCTATCAAGCCATATAAGGTCGCCTTTTTGAATAGGTAATGTATTCCTATCTGTCAGCAAAATAGCATCAAAATCAGCGGTATCAAAGCCGTATTCCTTGCTCTGTGCTTCTCCACCGCTGAAAGCTATGTTTGCTTTAAAATCCACTGGCTCTGAAAAACCTGTTTTTTCTTCAAGGATTTTAGGTATCTTATTTCCCTCATCATCAAGATAAGGAATGAAGTCGCCCTCTGTGTCGGTATATCCCTCATAAAGGATATTGCCGTCATCATCTCTTTCATAAATAGTTACTGTCTGCCCTTGAAGTGAATACTTCATAACCTGCTTATTAATGTCAAGCATTGTTCTTTACCTGCTTATAAATCTGATTAACACCTGTGCTTGATAATCCGGACACAATTCCTACTGCGATTGCATTAAGAATGTCATTTGCCGGAAAGTCCGGTATTACATACATACCTATAATGCCTAAGATACCGCCTGCAACGCCTACGATTATAGGAATGTAATTATCCTTAATGTGTGGGATTGCCTTAGCTCCTAAGCCTATCAGATATGTAATTACAACGATTGCTACAACTGTTGTTACCGATGTTATATCCATTCTGCTATACCTCCTTATCTTCATTAAGTCGTGCTTCCAATCCGTCTATTCGGTGATGTGCCGACTTTACACTTTCCTCAACCTTAATAATCCTGTTATCGTGAGAATTAAGTTCTTTTCTCATTTCTGTAACTTCATTCTTTATCTCTGTTGTATTGCTTGATATTGTGTCAAGTTTCATATTTATGCGTGTATTTTCCTTTACACGCTCCGTAAGTTCTGCATTGTCAGACTTTTTGTTGTTCTTAAGATTAAGTCCTAAGGTAAACAGTCCGAAAAAGACGGAAAAAGCAACTGAAATAATGCTTATAATTACTGCTATTGGCATTGATATACCGCCTTTCATAATTAATAATGGCACACCGCCCACCACCCTTAATGTGTGCCGCCTGCTACCATATTGGTAACGCACAATCTTCTACAAAACCTTAGCAAACGGAAATACCCCGACAAATAAGCTATCTCTATCTCTCCAAGTTCTGTTGACACCATTCTCATTGTAGCTTGCCATAAACGCTTCGCCTGCCTGCGAATGGTCATAGACAGCCAGATTAACAATAACGCTCTCAAATTTCTCCAAGTCCTCGGTTATCATTTCATCTGTGTAGCTGTCAGGGTAATTTCTTCTTGCCTTTACATCTTCTGTAGCCTGCTTGATAAGCTGTTCGATTACTGGATTATCTTCTTTGTTATCGAACACTACCACGTCAGATGTTGTTTCATCATCATTTGTGACTGTATCAATATGAAATTGTTTAAGTCTGATTTTTACTTGCTCTAATGTGGTGTATTCCATAATTTCAGCTCCTATAACCCTAATTTCTCAATTAACAGTTCTTTAAGTTCTGCTCCTGTAAGCTCCATCGCATTCTCAACACCTTGTTCTAAGGCAAGTGTCTGTAAGTCCGCTGTTGGCATACGCTTAATAGCTGTCTTTGTGTAATCGCTTGTAGTTTGAGCAGGGAACTTGTCCTGCTCTTCCTCGTACTTAAGCTCATCTCCATAAACAGCTTCCTGTCTTACATTATCTGCTGTTACTTCTTCGCTCTGCTTTGCGGCGTTGATTTTATGTCGTCTTAATAACATATAAACACCTCTTACTTTCCGAACTTAGCAAGAACAACCTTTGAATCATTGCTTAAGACTGCTGTATAGTGTTCATCACCAGTGATAACAGTTGTCTTTGCAAGAATATCTCTGTCTGATTCAATCTCAACGCTTCTCTTCATATAGATTGTAAGTGCGTTCTCTTCCTCTGATACACCATCTGCGCCTGTGTCCTCGTTAGGGTCTTCTGCTGATACAATAACAATAGGACAAGCGTAAAACTCTGTTGCAACAGCCTTTAACTTGCTACCTACCTTGATTTCCTTGCCCTTTGGCTTAAGCGTATGTGCAAGTGCTGTGTCAAGGTGGACATTCGTTGCATCTTCGCTTGTTGTATCAACTACAACATTGATTGTTCCTGCTGAATCATCAAGCTCATACTTAACCAGCTTAACTTTCTTAGACTTAACAACCTGCGCTCCTGCAATAGAACCGATAGTACCATTCATAATTACATTAAGAGGATATTTGTCATTTGACTTGAAATCATCGTCATTAAGTAATGTAGCTTCCTGCGCTGGATTAATGAACAATATCTTTGTAAGTGATAAATCTGATTCATCATCAAATTTGCTATTAGCTGCTACAACTGCTGAATAGCTGATAGATGCTGCTGTTCCATCGTAATCAATAGGTGCTGTACAAAGTGCATCATAGCTGTCATTATCAACCTTTGCAGCGATTGACATAGCAATCTGATTGATAGCTGTGCTAAGTGGGTCGCCATAACCAGATAATACCGATTCATCTGTAAGCTCTACACCCTTACCTGCTTTCTTAACCTTTGCTTCTGTTGTAGATGTTGTAAGTACTGTTGTGCCCATAGCAACACCTTCTGCTACATCTTCTGCATCGCCAATATAAGCAAACTTTGGCACAATAATTGTGCTTCCCGGTCTGCCTACAAGTGTTGTATCAACTCTTGCGATAGGCGAGAACTTAATCTTCTTTGGCAACTTAGCTGATACCATATCAGCCATTACCTGTGGGTCTACTAAATTTGCTAACTTAGTCTGTGGCATAGTTTATTTACCTCCGTTTTCTACTCTGTGAACTTCTTATAAAGTTCTGGATTCTTATTTTTGAACTCCACTCTTTCGTGGTAATTCATCTTGTTGAACTGTTCCTGTGTTATCGTGCTTTCTTCTCCACCGCCCGCATTAATAGCCGGTCTTGATTTAAGCCACTCTGCCTTAGCTTCTTTAACCTGTCTTTGCACCTCATTGGCAATTACAGTTGCTATAAGGCTATGGTCTGCATCTGCAACCGCATCAATCAAAGAATCAATATCCTTTCCATCGCCTATAACTTTCTGATAAGCATTGACAGCTTTCATATGATTAAGCTCTTTGCTCATGTTCTCGAACTTTTCAGCCTGCAATTTTTCAGCTTCTGCCTTTGCTTCCGCTTCCTGTTCTTCTGCTGTCTGCTTTGAGCGAAGTTCTTTCTTGTACTTAGCTGCTTCTGAACTGGCTTTGTCGGAAGCGTTCTTATACTTCTCTTTTTCAGCTCTTTCACTGGCAAGCTGTGCCATAAGTTCTTCTACACTAGGTGTCTGTTCTTCGTTCTGGGGTTCATTATTAGTTGTTGGTTCTGTTGTTGTGTTAGTTACATCTGCCATAATTTCTTTACCTCTGCTTTCTGCGTTTTTTGTTGTTCTCTCAACTTCTTGCGATATTTGTATTGCCCTTTCTCTAGGGCATTAAAAAGCCACAAGGCATTTTCTACCCTGCGGCTCAATATCAATTTATTTATCTGTTCTGCTTTTATCTATAACTGGACTATTTTCTGTCTGGTCTGATAAGTCTTGCATTGTGCGGTCTTTGTTAGGTGGTTGTTCGCCATCTCCGCCCTCTGCTTGGTTCTGTGTATCTTTGTTAATTATACTGTCTTGATATGCCTTAACCATCTTTCCGCTTCTCGCTACAACATCGTTAGGGTCATCAAAGAATGGAATTGCATCAACTGTATCTTTAAGGCTAAATCCGTGGCTTATCAATGTTGCCATGGCATTAACCTTGGTTGACATTTCATAAGTTTTTTGCCGCTTAATGCTAGGCTTTACATCTCTTGCCCTCAATTTAAGTAATGGGTTACTGCTATTAACATTGTTTGACAGCTTGATAGCCGCAAGAACAACTTTTATTTCTTCCATTTTGCAGCCATCTGTAATTAATTGTTGTTTTGCCGCCGCTGTTTCAGCCTGTGACCAGCCTGTTGCATCTGACATTGCAACTCCTGTACTGCCACCGCTATTATCATTTCGTTGTGGAACATTGCATTTCTGCAAGATTATCTGTCGCCTTGATTGGATATTATTAAGCATACCTGTGTAATCATAATTAATTGCAAGTGGCTCAACTATTGGAGTTTTGCCATCTGCTGATGTGTAGGTCTGCATCCATTCTCCAGATTTTGGTTTTCTTACTTTTTCAGTGATATGTGGTGTTCCATCTTTATCAACTATTGTTTCCTGTTCAACCGGAAAATCAACATCATTTGTATGCCATACTGCCTGTGTATTCTGTTCGACATCATTTGTAAAATCTGAAATGAGTAGGTTTAAGTTATCCATTTCAGATATTTGCCGTTCAAAACAGCCCATTCTATCAAATGACCTTGTGTATTCAATGATAGGAATTTTATGCAGTGGATTTTCTTCTCCACTTCTCTCTAAAAATCCCCATTTTGTTTTTCCTTTTTCTGGTCCGTTAGTGATTTTTATCCCATCCGTAACTTCATAGCGAATATCTTTTGTAAAACAGGTGTAATATCTTGCACCGCTGTGTTTGTCTTTAATGTAAGTGCCTGCAAGAATAACCCTCTTATCACTATAAGCTGTTGACCTTACAACAAATGTTGTTCTTGGGTCTAACACATTATATGTGAAATAACTTTCCCCATCTTCATATTCTGTATTTACATCAATAAGGACATATCCAACGCCACCGATTTCAACATATCTTGCAAGTTCCTGTTGCTTCTGTCTTGCGTTCTGCGATTCGTAGCAACTGTTTAATTCTGCTATAGCTTCTGTGAGGTTAGAATCCTCATTGTCGCCATTTTGAACTAGCGTTATAGGATTTCCCCACTTAAAGCCTAAATTAAACTCTGTGACCTCGTTAGCCACATTATCACAGCACTCACAGTCAATGTCTGGTCTGTAAGTCTTTGGATTCTTCCTAACTATCGGCTGTATTCCTGCGTCATAATCAAGAAGAAACTGTATTCTGTTGGAATTAATATCATGTTCCAAAATTGCTTCACGCAAAATTGGTATTATGTTGTCAGGTGTTATTTCTTTTGCACCTGTATAAATAGCAATTCTTCCTGTCTGCATTGTCTACACCTCTAATAAAATGTCATACCGCTTGAACTTCTGCTGTCTGGTATTTCTTTAATTTGAAAATTATCATCATCGTTAGGCACATACCATATCCATTTACGGCAATGCTTGCACGCTAACTTATGTGTTCTTGGGTCTTTGCTGTCTGCCTTAGTCAAAAACTTGTGGCAGTTCGGACACATAATTGACTTGTCTTTGTTTGTATAAAAAATCATATTGTTACCTCGTTACATAGTAAAAGCACCGCCATAATTAAATGACGATGCTTTTCGATAAGGATTATACATGTTTATGAAATTTGCTTTGCTCATTGTAATAATACATAATTTTTTCGTCACAATCGTAACATCTTTTAATTTTTTTCGATAAATCTTTGAAAAGTCATTTTTACGCTACTTTCTGTGTTGCCACCTATGATATGTGCTATCTGAATCCAAGTCTTATTTTCTAAAAATCTAAGATTGATTATTCTTCTCATTCTACTATCGTCAACACTTGCAATAAATTCTTCAATCTCATTGGTTTTTTCTAATAAATCATCTTCAAGTAACTGTAATGTGGCTTTTCTGGCATAAAGAAGTGTTTTCTTTCTGCTGTACTCTGGGAATGGTATGCCCTCAATCTTAAAATGCTGTTTGCCGCCATCGCCGCCGCTAACAGAATCTATAACCATTTCTCCGGCTTTAATTTTGCTTATATCTTTTTCAAGTCGTTCTATCTTTAGCCTTACTTCTTTTACTTCTTCCTGTAAGTCTGAATACTGTGATAAAACTTCCTTTGTTACCATAAATTCCCTCCTGTTATATAGGACTTGACATAATTACTGTTTGCGTTGCTTTTTTATCTATTACTATTGCAAGCTGTGTTATCGAATCACTTGCATCATCGTGTGGATTTTTACCCTCTGATGTATACATTGTAAATTCATCCATAGCATCTTGATACATCTGTGTTCTTATGTAAGTTGGTCTATCATCTATTGCAAGATACTGCCTGCTCATAAGGAAAATAAAAGTTTCTTTTACTCTGTCAGAATATCCTTTGATTTTTTCCTCTTTAGGCAGTTTTGTATTTGCGTAATATGGAATAATTCTGCAAAAATATACATTTTGCTTTTTCATTTCAGCTTTTATACTGTCCGTTATTAGTTTTCCACCAGCATTTTGTTCAATGTGCAATTCTGTTATGTAATGTTTCTTGATAGCTGCTACAACTAATGGAACTGTAACCGCCTGTGTGCCTTTTTTATATACCCAATCAATAATATATTTCTGCTTTCCGCCAAAATCAGCACATACCGGCATTGATAAGTTATCAGCTCCACCAAAAGCCGGGTCGCACAATGCTATTATTTTTCGTTCTTTATTTTCCAGCTCATCGTTAAAGTCTCCATTGAAAAATCTCAATTCGTTGTCCGGGAATAGCAACCCCTCACGAACGTAAGGCTTTTGCATAAACTTAGCCATCCATTCAGCCTTATCAAGCTTTTCTCTCATATCCCTGTAATATGCTGTTGAAAAGCCGTTTATTTCATAGTCAAAGTTGCTCTCATCATTTTCATTAAGTGCCGGTATTCTTCTAAACCTGTATTGCGGGTCATTTTCATATTGCTTTCTCATTCGTTCCAATGGGTCAAGGACATTCCATAATGTACCAACCATAAGTTCTCTTGCCCCATCGTTTTTTCGGTCAACCATTTTGTTTAGATATTCTTGATATGTATTTTCCATTCGCATAGGTGACAATGAATGTTCTCTATCTCTTACCAAGTCATCTACATACAAATATCCATCTTTTGATACGTCAACTGCACCAGTCCAAGTTCCATCAATACCTCGGCAAGTAACTGTCGCAAATCTGTCTGGATTTCCAAGGGTTATTGTAAATTCATCAGCGCTTTTATCTGTTACAAGCGGTTTATTTGCATATTCCGGATTCCAAAAATAAAATAATTCAGAAAATGTATACTCTTCTGTAGTAAATAAGTTCATAAGTTCTTTGTAAAAGCCTTTTGCAAGTATTCCAGAGTGACCGCCCATAGCTGAATGGCTGTTAGGTCTGCGTAATGATACCCACGCAAGGAAGAATATACAAATTGTGGACTTTCCAACTCTTGACGGCATTGATAATCCATAAAATTTAATTATTCTGTTTTCAAGGTCTTGTAAATCATTAACAACTATTTTAAGGGTGTGTCGTCTTGGAAAATAAAATCTTTTAGTCCAATGTCTTTTACGTTCCATATAAAGCATAAAACTTTCAAAATTGTAATAGCTCTCCAGTTTTAGTACATCGTAAAACTGATTAAGTAGTGGATATTCACTATCGCTTTCTTGTACAACCTTTTCAACTTCCCATATGTCTTTTCCATTAAACTGTTTAGGGTCTATACAATAGCTATTTATGAGTTCTTTTGCCCTAGCCGTACATTTTAACATTGTGTCAATTTCACCCTCATTCTTGGCAAGCTGGCACACGTTGTAGTAGGTTTCTATGATGTTTTCATCTATTCCATTTTGGGATATGTATTTTTCGCAATCATCTATCAGTTGATTTAATTCAGAATTCAAGAAAAGCACCTCCACTTTTCAGCAAAGGTGCTTATAAACCTCTGCCTATAACTGTTTTAGGGTAGCGACTAACTCTATTTGTTAGCCGGTAAAATTTTTATTAAAATGTTGGCATTGCATCATTGCAAATCGGATGTAATCTACTTAAAAGTGCATTATAATCATCGATTACATACCTTGCTGGAATCATATATGCTTTAATGCCATATATTTCCGCAGTCTGTCTTTCAATATGACAGCCGTTCCAATCGTAGCTCTCGCATATTCCAATGAATACATCAGCCTGTGCCAGCTTCTTAAGGCTTTCACCTAAATACTATACAGCTTCTTTGCTGTCTTTAGGTGGGTTATCCTCAATGTAGCTGTCGATAAGCTCTAATTCCTCGCCCTCGTATATTTCAGCAATCTTTTTCATCTTCTGAATGCTTGCTTTGATTTCTTCCTCTGTTCTGCCTTTCATTGGCACGCTTACAAATAACTTCTTCATAGCTTCTATCTCCTTTTCTATGTTTTATCAACCTTTAGCTTTCTAAGGTCAGCGGCTACAATTAGTTTGTAGTCGGTAATATCACTTAATCAATATCCGCAATGCTTTCTACAAAACAGTTATAATAGATATATCTCTTACCATTAAAATCAAACTTAACATATCCACCACCGTTTGTATCAATATCAATCTTACCTTCATATGTTGCAAGTTCTTTACCATCTGCCGTGTATACAGTAATGGTTCTCTGCATACCACCATTAATATTGCTTTTAAAATCAGTTACGCTTCTTTCCCATTGTGCGGTACATCCTGTCATTCCTAAACACAATGTCAATCCTAATACAATTGCTATAATTTTCTTCTTCATAAAAATTCCTTTCCGCTGATAATCAGCAATCATTTATTTTAATTCATCTGCTGTAACTATATGTAAAATCCCATAATTACCTTTATCAAAACTGTCTCTTGCACTTTCGTGACATCTTGTGCGTAGTACATTTAATGCACTTTTAATATTGCTATTGCAAATAGCCTTAGCAATGTCAGAAAATGGTTGTGGGTTGTCTAGTCTTGAATTAGCTTCCGCTATAGAGCAATGCTTATATTGTATTATTGCGTCCATTGCAAAGTCTCTGTCCAAATTAACACCCAAAAATCTGTCTGTAACTGTATTCCATATAGCATACAGATTATCTACATCATCTTGTAATGCAACTATTAACATAATCTCACTCCTTGTTCAGTTCATCCGCATATCTTGTCATTTCAATCTGTGTTCCGTTTTCATCCCTTGCGCCTACAGTTACATATCTGTTACTTCCACTCATCATATCTCCAATCCGTATTTCTGTTTTATCATCATCAAACTTGTAACACTTCCGCATTTTTTCAATGCAATTATTCATTTCTGATATTTTCATTGCTTATAAATCTCCTTGTTTCCTCGGTTATTTTAGAGCATATAGCGAAATTCATTTCAACGTGGCTTTGTGGCAGTCTGCCAAACTTTTTCAAAGCATATTTTTCTACTACTTCTCTTGAAATATCTATTCCAAAATTTATCATTGCTTCTTTAGATGGTGGTTGATACTCTGATAAAGGATTGTCAATGTTATTCATTTCTCATAAACCTCTCAAAATCTCTCCTGCACTTAGGGCATAATTCATATGTTCTTTCTAAAAATTCATATCTACGGACATTCTTGATTTCAAGGCGCATATCATTATCTTCAAAAGTGGGAACTATATCTCCGCAACATCCAACTTGCTTAAATCTAACTTCTTTCCAGCTCTTAGGTATCATTTCTTTTCCGCACCTGTCGCAAGTGCGCCATTCTTTTTGATGTTTCATTCTTCCACCGCCTATTAAACCAACCCTAGCATACATAAAATATCAAGTCCTGATATTCTCTCCGCACCCTCTCTTGTGTGCATAAGGATTTCTTTGAGTTTTTCATTTTCTGCATTGCTGTATTTATTTCTATCATACGCTTCTGAAAAACAATAATATTTGCAATATCCATAGCCTACCCCAAGTCTGTTGCTGTGAATGCTCTTTCCAACAACATCGTAATATTTTGGCACTTTTAAAATATCGTGTTCTTCATCTAGGGTACATTCCTTATGCTCTGCTTTTAGCTTTGATTGAAGATATTTCAGAAAACTTTGTATATCCTGTTCTGATTTTGAAATATATAAAATAGTTTCGTTCATTTCTTCTACCAACTTTCTAAGCACCATACATAAACATATTTCCAAAATGGGAATCATTTAGTGCTTTTTCTAATTCGTCTTTGTACCTAAATGGACTTAAAGGGCTTTTTATTTCTTCCCTCAATATAGGCGACATATTGTCCATCAAAACGCCTTGTGTAGCACTTGCAAGATTTTGTGGTGGCAAATCCATTAAAGCGCATAGCTCCATTCTTTTATGGTCGCATTTTTCAGATTTAGGGCAACTTTTACATTTTTCTGCTAATTTACTTAAAGGTTCTGCCATTAACTACACCAACTTTCTGCCACACATAGGACAATAATTGATTTTATAATTTGATGTAAAATTTTTTTTCGCAAAGCTCGCATATATCACTTCTTCCCCCATAAATTATCCGGTAATTCTTCACCGCCATAAATCTTGTTAGCATATTTCTTAAATGTCGGTACGCTACAACCTGCTACTTTTGCCGCTTTTACCTGTGAAGCCTGTCCCGATATGTACAGGTTAATTGCTTCATAAAACTTATCTTTGTTTAGTGGGTGTACGCCCATAGCCATAATAATCACTCCTTACTTTGATTTTCAACTTGATGATTATATTTTCTTACATCACTACGCATTTTAGATGGCATATTCTTATAACCTGTATTTTGAAGTTCTGCTTTGAAAGCGTTAAAATCATCATCATTTTTAACAAATATACTGACATATTTATCAATCTGCGGTCTTGTCATAAGCACACCATTTTCAGTAAATACCTTTTTGATGTAGTTTGTATAATAACAATACCCTTTGACTTTTTCGTGGTATAATCCCCAAAAATAATCAGCATTTTCTTTTGTTTCAAACTTTGCCCTAATCTCATTGTTAGAAATGTGATTGTAACAATGTCTGCACAATGTAATTAAATTGCTCTCTCTATCATCGCCGCACATTGAAGCTGTTCTTATATGTGTCATTACCAATGCTCTGTATTCTCTGCTACTCTTTCCACAATATCTGCAAGTATAATTATCTCTTTCAAAAATCTTGGTCTGTAAATCTTTATATGAACTCATAATAAATACCTCCTACAATTCCTTACTTTCACACCAACTACTCTTACAAGCGTGGTTCATAATGTTGATTAAAACATTCTCCGAAGAAAAATGAACTAAGCTATAATCACATTTTGCCGAAAACTTTGTATTGAAATATTCATCAACTAGCATCTTGTAGTCTGTATTATCGTCCATATCACTTATAGCCGCATAATAGGTATCTGTATATCCGTCACGCTCTATGTCGGTTTCTTTTGTTAAATTATCTACTACTCTTGATAAAACCTTATCTGTTAATGGGTAGTGATATTCTCCAGTACATTCTCCGTGTTTATCTAAAAAGTATTTAAAGAATGCTTCTACATTTTCTTTAAGTGTTTTATCATTAGTCCAATCATAAGCTATCTTACCAGCTCTGCTTATCATTCTTTCCTCGGCAACTTCCCAATCACTTTGAGAGTATTCACTTATCGGCTTAAACTCTTTCACTTTTTTATCTTTGGGTAAAAAAGAATTACATTGTTCTCTGTTAAGAGAATTACACTCTGTACTATTTGATTTGTAATCTTTGTTTAAGTAATCTATGTTAGTACTCTCTGTTATTGCTTCATCACCGACTTGTGTTTGATTTTCCGTTGGCTCATTATTGATTGCGCACTCATGCGCATTGAATTTTCCATTTTCCGGTATTTCAATTCTGTAATCACTTAATGGATAACCATTCTTTTTAAGGTCTTTTGCAATATTTACAAGATTTACTCTATATTGCAATGTTCTATCCCACTTATATTTAGGGTTATTTCGCTTTGAGATATAACCCATATCCACCAATTCACTGATATATCTTCTTATCTGACTTGCAGATAAACCTAACATAACCTCGTCAGCTAATTCTTCGGCGGTTTTATATATCCAACCATAGAAAAGCTCTCTTTCTTCTTCTCCATTGTTCTTTGCAATCTCATTTTCTTTTTGAATAAACTTATCTGCATCCGACACTCTTTCAGACCAATAAATGAATTGATTAAGAATTATTGCTTTTCTATAATCGTTTGTTATTGATAATAAATCTTCTCTAATTACTGCTTTTTTAATTTTTATGTCTGCCATATTTTACCTCCTACGATAGATAACCCTACGATTTATATAAAAACAGTTGCCAGGAGTTCGTAGGTTACTCTTTTCGTGTTGCAATCACTAGGCAACTGATTTTACCAAATTAAATTAAAATACTTTTTTCTTCCATTCTTCCTTGTTCGTAACTCCGTTACTTGTTTCTTTTACAAAAGCAAACATTTTATCAAAATCTTCTGCATTTATATAAATGCTCCCATTGAAAATATGAGTTTTTAATCCAAGTTTTGCCACAAGCTTTCTTACATCATACACATTAAAGTTACGAATATTCGTTTGGCTTTTGATTATTGTTTTTATTCTAGTGTATGAATAATCACTATTTCCTGCTTTCTTGTTATATTTCGGCTTATATTTTTTGATAAATTCTGTTTCTTTATCATCCAATTCACTTTCTTTGCAATTAATAATTGCTATTTTGGTGAATTTTTTATCTTTATGTGAATATGGTCTTGCTAATCCTATTTTAGATTGTCCAACATAAACAACCTCATCCCCATCCATAAGAAAATAGATTATAGGGCTTTGAACATTAGGAAGTATTCTTGAATTTTCATTTTCTGCAAAATTCATAATATTATTACCCGCCTTTCTGATAACTGCCTTATTAACAAAACAACAAACAGGCACTAAGGCTTGTGCTTTTCGCTTCGTCAAGCTAGTTTGTTGTAATCGGATAGACAGGACTTGAACCTGTGACTACTTGAATAAATCAAGCGTTACTCCCATCTGAACTACTATCCGTCAACTTGTAAAAATTTCTGACAAGTTGAAATAAAAAGACTAGCACAGAGAGATTAAACAATTCACATTTATAAATTACTTTGGAGGTCATTTATACGCTTAAAAATATTGTTTTGAGTGGATGTAAAGTGCTAGTCTTAAATGGCAGTATAGGGTACGAACCTATAACAGGTCGTGGCAAAGCTGGATGTATTTCGCCGTGCAGTTTGGCTGTTCAAAGAAAGTGGCTTCGCTCGCTGTCTATCTCTTATGGATAACTGCCTAATTATGAGATAATTATTACGTGTTGTTTACACGTAAAACCTCACGGACTTTCTGACAGTCCTTAACAGCTCTTGCTATGAGGTGAAAGGAGAACTTAATGTTGGTAAGTCAATAAGTCCTGTGAATATACAAGCGTAATTAAACACTTGTAACTACCCCTATGAGATTTGAACTCATACTGTCGCAATCAAAATGCGATGTGCTAACCGATTACACAAAGGGGCAATTAAGTTACTCTTTATCTTCAAAGAGTGCTGCAATATCATTTGTGCTATCAATCTGTTCTACAAAGTTATCTGTGCCGTTAGGATGTGTGTCTGGATTGCCATTGCAATTTTTACAAGGCGTTTCAAACCACATTTTAAATTTATACAAGCAATTACAGCAATCTTCCTCTGGCTTAAGCATTAAACATCACCTGCCTGCCTATGATTAGCTCTGTAAGAATCAAAGCCATTCGGATAACGTGCTATAAGCTTATCTATATTTGTCTGCATTACATCATTAAGATTAAAGCCACAAGCTTCACAAATCATAGCAATGTACCACATTACATCGCCGCACTCCTTCTTGAGGTGTTCTAGGTCTATGCCTTTTTCGTGGAATATGCCCTTTTTAACAAGGTCTGATACCTCGCCAGCTTCGCCGGTTAAACCTAAGACACCATTAAGAAGTCCTGCTATGTCATTTATGTTGCTACACTTAGCATTGCTTTCTGTTATAGGACTAAGTGAAAGCTTGCCAGTTAATTCAATATATAATCTATGATTAGCCATTTTATCGTTAGTGCGCATAGCCAATTTTTGGTATTCATTGCCCTGCATTTATAACTCCTAACTCTTTTTTATTTTTTAAAATTTTTTGGAATTTATTCAGCCGACTAGCTGATTCTCTGATGTGTTTATTGAATATCTTGTGATTGATTAATATGTGTCTATTATACAACAATTAGCACTTGTTGTAAATGTCTTTTTCTATCAATTTTCGTATATATTCAGACATTGAAACGCCTTGTTTTTTTGATTTTTTTTCAATATGTTTTCTCGTTTCGTCATTAAGTCTCAATTTGATTGTACTTTCTTTTGGGTCACTTGATGTTCTCATTAATTTCAACCTTTCTTGGTCTTCCTAATGTTTCCTTAGGCTTCTTCAACGCCTCTTCTATAGACATACCTTTTTTATTAATTCTATACAGTACAGCTGGCAATCCTATATTGTATTCTTTGCACCATTCTTCTCTTGTTTTAGACACGCCATCTATAACCCAATGCATATGTTCTCGTGGCTTACGCTTTTTCCATTCGTCACTAGGCCGCTTATTATTGCTCTGCGTTTGCCAATCAGCCCACCGGCAGTTGCTAGGCTCATAGTTGCCATTAACATCTATTCGGTCAATAGATAAATCGTTTGAATAGCCGTTTTTTAATGCCCAGTCTATAAATTTCTCTCTATTGCTCCATTCTTCGCATATTTTAATCCCACGTCCGCCATAATTAGCATAACTATGAGAATTTGGGTTATAACATCTCTGTATCATCCCGTTGTGTATTCTTCTCAGCCTATCTAATTCTTCAGAATGTTCCAATCTACTTTCTTCACTAAGACAGCCACAGCTTTTAACAACTCCTTTTTCCCAAAAACAGGGCTCAATTAATTTGATACTACCACAATCGCATTTACAAACAAATTTCCTATGTTTCTTTTCATCTTTTGCTATACCTATAACTGTGAGTCTATTGTTTTTGCGGCCTATATATGAATTGTCAAATTTTATGGGCTGGATATAATGTTTTGCACAATGAAAATTCCTCTTTTCAAAGGACTTTAAAGTGGCTAACATAGTTCTTTTCTCTCCACATTGATTGCACTGCATTACATATTTAGGGTTTGTATCAATATCTTGAATAGATACGATTTTGTAATCACCATAATTTTCCCCAACCCTTGAAAGAATGACCTCTTTTTCATTTTTTAAAATTTTTTCAAGTTCGCTTTTGGCTTCCTCTTGGCGTTTAAGCTTTTGGCAGGGGCAAGTTTTAATTAACTCGCTCCACTTGTTACGACCTTTAATCATAGTTCTATGTATTACTCGCCCACACTCTGTACATTTAAGAGTTACATCTCTGCCCTTTGTATTGAAATCATAAGTAATATCAGTAATTATATAGATACCATTATAAGTGTTAATCTTAGAATTATAATTATCTAACATTCTATTAGCGGTATCTATATTGATATTGTTATTTAATAATTCTTGTAATGTGTTTATAATATATCAACTCCTTATATTTATTTATATATATTATAACATATTTCTATTCTGTGGTACAGAATAAAATCCAAGAAGTTGCTCGTGCGACTTAGCAGTCGGTCGAACATATGTTCTTTTAACCCCCTCCGCCCTTATCCGTGTAATTGTGTCTATTTTATGCCATATTCTCAAACAATTAACACAATTAACACCATATCCATACCATAACGCCGATAAACCTTAATTTATCAGCGTTATATAAATGCTTACCACTCATAAATCCAGTATTTAAGCGGTTTCTAAGCTGTTTAAATTGTGTCTGAATTGTTTACTGCATTAACACTAGCTTTATCTGTTAATTGTGTCTGATTTTGCGACAACTGTTGTCTAATTTCTGCGGCTGTTAGAGCTGTTTTATTTGTATTTTCACGACTTACGCCGGGCAAGTTCCAGCCAAAACGGCGATTCATAACTGCAAGCTGTCCGACCGGATTTTTACCGGACCAGAGCCGGGCTTCACCACTAGATTCATAATCCTTTGACAATTTTTCCCACAAATCGTAAGCCGATGTACTTAGTTTTGATGCTCTCTTCTCATTCGCCCAATCATATACAAAGCTTTCATTCAAACCAGTTAATTTACAATACCCTGATATAGTACATATTTTATTATACTTATAACACATGTATATATAATAATCTGCTATATAGTTTAAATACTCATAATTATAGCTGTTACAATTACTATTATTTATATTACTATATTGATTATTATAATTATTATTATTATATCCCTGTAATTTACCTTTTAATTTTAATCTATTAGTTCCCTTAAACACATGATTATATATATATATCAAGGCTGCATAAAAGATAGATTGCGGATATAAGCACATGTCCTCTATTTCTTCCCTTTCGCAGAAATCTTTAAAATACATGTCAATATCGTTTTCAAATATCTCTTCTGATTCCTGCGTTTCCTGTACTTTCTCCATCTGTTCCCCTTTCTGCCGGACCTGTACCAGCTAATTAATTATTATATATACTAATAACATAAAAATAACCCAATAACTATTATATAATTATCGGGTGTAAATCTTATATATTTAATTATTAGCAATATAATAACACAATAAATATAATTAATCAATAGGCATTAAAAAAGCGATGTATAACAGATATACACTGCTTTGATTATGTTATTGTTAAAATGGGCATTCTGTGGAGCTGTCGCCGTTATTCGTTGGAGCTGTTGGAGCTGTTGGAGCTTCCAAGCGTTCCAGCTCTGCAAGTACTAAGGCGGATATAAAAGCGTTACAGCTCTGCCCTGTTAATTCTTTTATTTTTTCTTTCGTTCCCTTTGGCATATTAACCGCGATTCTGTCAAATTTAGCATTATAATTATTTATTGCTCTTTTCGTATATTCTGGAGTGTTTCCCATGTCGTCACCGCCTTATATAAGATATTTATATATTCATATTATATAAGAAAATAACATAAATCAATATATAAAGTCAATATATATTCAACTTATACATTATGCACAAGAAACATTATATAAACAACTTATATAATTGCATATATTTACAGCTTGTATATTCAACTTATATATGTTATTATAATTAAACAATAAAAAAGGCGGTGGTAAATAATGGGCAATCAATACCATTTAGAAGATTTAAGTGGAGAAAGGATTGATTACATAACTTTTGTTAAAAAAGAGAAATGCTCTGATAATGGACACGCAAGGTATTTATGCAGATGTGATTGTGGCAACGAGTTCATAAAGAGAAAAGATTTAATAATGAAAATGCATATAAAATCTTGCGGTTGCAAATCGGTCAGAAAAGCACCTATTAAAAATCCAACAAAATTAAAAGGAAAAGGCAAAAATAAAACAAAAGACCATACAGATTTAAGTGGAAAACAATATGGTAGGCTTACTGTATTGGAGTGTATTGGAAGCGACAAGTACCATAAAAGGTTATATCGTTGCTTGTGCGAATGCGGTAAAGAAAAAATTACTACTCAGGCATTATTAAAAAGAGGGGAAGTTACTTCTTGCGGATGCAAGCAAAAAGAGGTTATTTTCAAACAAAACGGATTAAGTACAAAAAGAATATATGCAGTATACCATAGTATGAAAATTCGTTGCTATAACAAAAAGTTTAAGCAATATAAGGATTATGGTGGGAGAGGCATTACTATATGCCCTGAATGGTTGGGCGAAAATGGATTAAAAAATTTTTCTGAATGGGCTTATGCAAATGGTTACGACGAAAACGCACCAAGGGGGCAATGCACTATAGATAGAATAGACAACAACAAGGGCTATTCTCCAGAGAACTGCAGGTGGGTTACTATGCAAGAGCAATCAAAAAACAAAAGAAACTCTAATTTGAAGAAGTGTGTTGTTATGAACAAAAAGACAAAAGTATTAGACAAAGAACAGTGTGAGAACATTATCGCAAATCAGTGAAAAACGTGTTGAACAGGCAATCAATAAGCACCTGTGCCTTGCGTAGTTTAGCAATAAAAATTTTGGCAGGAAATTTTATTTTTCCTGCCTTATATTTTGTAAAACCATAACAAGAGCAACACTTGAATATCGGTTTTTACCCAATTCCTCAATCAGCTTTTCTTTTGTCATAGTCGGATTAGTCTTTTGAATTATCTTTAATAACTCATCAATACTCATTATCCCACTCTCCTAACTGCCCCTAAAACCATATCAACAATATCAAATACTTCATCGCCATAAGTTGCTACAAAATCACACAATATCTCTTCCTGTTCAATAGGCAAGTACACATCATAGGACATACAGATTGCGTGACATACTTCGTGTATCAGTACTTTGCGTTGCATGAATCCACGCAAGGCATTTGACAGATAAATTGTATGTGTATTTCTATCTGTTACACCTAGCACAGAAACATTGTCTGACCGCTTTAATTCACTTGAATTTGAATTTTCATATTGTACTTGCCACATTGTGCCATTAATGCTAAAAATCATCTGTATGCTCCTTTCTGAATAAAACAGGCTATGAATATTGCTACTCATAGCCCTTAAATTTACAGCTTAGAAACAAGTGTACTAAGTTTTGTACGCATAAGATTGCGTTCCTCTGCTGTCATATCACCGATAAGCTGTGTAATATCGCCGCCAAGCTCTTTGATATAGCCGTCAAGTGCTTTCATCTTGTGTTCTTTATCGTCTGGCGTATTAGCCTTGTGCATTTCCTTAGTTTCTGTGTAGTTTCTCTTCGCCCTGTCGTAATTACTTTCAGACATTGGCTCTGTATAGTACATCTTGCCATAATCTCTATCCATATCCCTCATATGCTCTGCTTCTGGGTACATGTGCATATAAGGCGGTTCTTCATATCCTCTGCGGTATGTTCCTTTACCTTTTGGGGCGAATCTGCCATTAGCATAGCGGTAGTGGTCGTAAAATCTTCTGCCATTTTCTTCGCCATATTCTGTCTTAAGACTTCTTAGGAGCTCTTTGTCGTACTCTTCTTCCTCTTCATCAGCCTTTTTCATAGACTTAACGATAACTGCACGATATTCAGCTTCGCATAAATCCTTAATCATATCCACAGCTTCTGACATTTCCTCAACATTTACATTTTCAATGCCCTTATCAAGTTCAGATAGTGTCTTTTCGGTAAGGCACTCAACCATTTTGTGTATTCTTTCAATATGCATAACGTCAAGCCTCCCTTACTGCGATTAAGTTGCTGTTCTGCACCTCAACAGCCTGTGTAGATGTATTTTGCACCGCTACTGTACTGCAACAACCACAAGGCACATCAACGTATGCCTGCGCTGAAACGTTAAATAAATTTTGTACTGCTGCTGGAGTAACTATCATTCGTGTTGACTGTAAAGGCTCTCCGTCTACTGCAATGGCAAGCGAAATAGCTCCAACTGTACCGCCTGTAGGTATCTGAATGTTTCCACTATAAGATACTAAAAATCTAGCTTTGCACTGATTAGTAATACCTCTTAGCTTTATAATTCCGCTTCCCTGTCTGTGGACTATACATTTAGTTCCACATACCGGTGTTTCTGTGAAAGCTACATCTTCTCCAGCAGCAACTGTTTGTAATGCAATTCCTGTTATTTCCATTGTTTTACCTCTCTTTCATAAAAATAAGGGCAAACATTATAGCCTGCCCTTTGTGTTTGTAAGTAATACTGCTTAGCAGACATAATCGAGTTAAGCTCAATTAAGATACTCAATTATTCAGTTTTAGCAGCCACATCCGGTGTTGCATCCGCATCCATAAGCATAAGCATTAGGATTAGGTACAACATAAGCTGGAATAGCCGTAGGATTTACAGAGTTGATAATCTGCTGTGTCTGAGCTGCCATCTGAGTTGTAAGAAGTGCGTTCTGTCTATCCTGTGATGCGGCTCTGCGTAAATCGTTGTTCTCTGCTGTAAGTGTTGCTATCTTATCATTTGTTAAGAAATCAAGGATAGCTCTCGTTCCTGCCTGCTGGCTGTCGATAATATCTCTTGTGTTGTTGCACATTGTGTTCTGTAAAGCACAAGTGTTAGTTGCCATGTTGTAGTTTACACCTTGAATAGCTTCTCTCGTCTCGCAGCAGCAGTTAGCAAGCTGTGACTGTAAAGCGTTTGTATTCTGCATATTAGCGACTGTATCAGCGTTAATAGCCTGCTGGATGCCATAACCAGTCTGCATGATATTTGTATTAATACCATTAAAGCCTGTAAGCATGCTGTTGTTCATAGCGTAGAAGCCATCGCAAAGTCCGTTGGAAATGCCATCTAACTTGCTGATAACTGCTGAATTATCAAATCCTCTCTGTATTTCTGCTCCTACTCCGTTGTTTCCACCGCCTCCGAAACCGCCAAAGCCATTGCCCCAGCCTCCAAAAGCAATAAATAATACAAATACAACTATCCACCATGCACCGCCGTCACCGAAAAAGCCGTTTCCGTTGTTTCCGTCGACATTCGCTACAAGTGGTACGCTTGCACAATTTGAATTAAACATAATTTTTACCTCCTAAATTTTATATATACTTAATCTTGCAAGAATTAGTATCAAAGTTAATTAAAATGTGTTATAATATACTAGTACGGATAGGGTAGCTCCCAATAAGCTGTTTGTCCTAACAGTTTCCGTACATTACCGATAGGACGTTTCACGCTGAAAGGACAGGTGTTATTTTTATGCAAGAAATTTGGAAAGATGTCCCAAACTTTGAGGGCATTTATCAAGTAAGCAATCTTGGTAATGTAAAATCTTTGTCAAGATGTATCATCCATCGTGGCAATGTTTCCCATATCAAAGAAAAAATTATGAAACCCTTTATAAACCGTGGTGGATACAAATGTATCAAGTTATCAAAAAATCAAAAGTACTATCCGTTTAAAGTCCATAGACTTGTAGCTTTAGCTTTTATCCCCAATCCTAATAATTATGAATGTGTAAACCACAAAGACGAAAATAAACAAAACAACATAGTTTCAAATCTTGAGTGGTGCACCAAAAAGTATAATAATGAATACGGTTCAAAAGCCTTATGGAAACGAAAAGTTTATAAATACAACCTTAATGGAGTATTTCTTGATTCGTACGAAAGCGTTGTTGAAGCCTCAAAGGCAAACAAAATACCAGTCAGTTCAATCCGAAGTGCTTGTGATGGTAATAGTATAACAACTCATGGCTTAATATTTATTTTTGATAAGAATGACATTTCAAACAGACTTGAACAGTTAAGGAAATCTAGTCCTATCGGTGTAGCAGTTTACGATTCAAATAAAAAATTAATCGAAAAGTTCGACTGTATTTCCGATGCATGTTTAAAATACAATGTATCAAAAACATCTATTCATAGGTGTTGTAAGCACCAGTTCAAAAAGTGCAAAGGTTACATTTGGGAATATTGCTAGTTCGCTACTTAGGGAATTGATTTTTAAAGTCGGTAAATGCTCTATCAAAGTCAATTCCCTTTTCTTTTGCTATGTTCCTTCCGATTTCCTTAATTCCTTGCACATCGCCTTTTTGTGCCATATTGAACATATTTTTAGCAAGTGGATTATTGGCTATTCTTGGATTGTTCATCATCTGTTGAGCTAACTGTTGTGGGTTACTACCTATCATCTGCTGAAAAATGTTAATTGGGTTCATTCTTCATCACCGCCTTTGCTTTGAGTTCTTGAAGTTTTTCTTTGCGTTCCTAAAGATTTATCAAATCTATCTTCCAACTGCCCTATTTTCTCTGACAATTCCTTAAACTTATTCAGAAATAGCTGTGTGCTTTCATCTGATAGGGTAAATTTAGCGTTTTCTGCATTAGCCATAGAATTTACTGTCTGATTATCTTTAGGGTCTGTATAAGGCTTATACACAATCGTTCTAATCGTTCCGTCAGCATTCCAACCCTTGACATAAATTTCCGACATATCCTGTTTTGGGAAAAATGCCACACTGCCATCCATAGGCACTTCATTAGCATTAATATTTTCAACTGCCTGTACAATTCTTCCATTAATGCCTGCTATCTGCTGTGGCATAGGTTGTTGGATTTGTGGTTGTATCTGTTCCTGCGACTGAAATCTCTGTATATTTGCCATAGGGTTGTATTGATATGCTCCATATTGCGGTACATAGTTACTCATAATCGGTTGCTGATAAGGATTGTTCATTGTCTGCCTCCTCTAAAACTTCCTCGATTGCGTGGATAACAAGAGATAATGTCACTAAGTCAAGCTTTTGTAATTCTTCTTTGCATAAGATTTTTTCTCTAACTTCATCAGAAAACATTCGCATTACCTCTCTTTCTAATTACATTTTTGCATAAAAAAAATCACTTATAGCGACACATAATAGACATATGTGCGACATATAAGCGACAATGCTGAAATTATATAATTGTAAAACGTGATAAATGCGGCATTAGCACTTCCTATATGCTATAGGAACTGCATTAAGTTTATGCTAAAAATTCTTAAGCTGTATTTCAATATTTCCATTGACAATTACTATCTTGTCAATTATAGTCTTTAGTATCAAGTTCTTTTGTTTCTTGTCGACCTTATCCCAAATGTCGGCAAGTTTTTTTATGTTCTCATAAACAAATTCCTTTTTCTGCGTATTGATTGCGTTTTTGCTTTCAGCAGTAATGTTTAATTTCATTTCTTTAATCTGTGCTTCCAGTTCTTTAATCATTTCTAAGACAGTATCGTTTCCGTCAGCATACAGATTGTATAATCTTTTTAGTTTAATCTGCTCTTTTTCAAGCTGTGATTGCATAATTTCAAGTTTTGTCGCCTTTTCTTTTGGCTTGTAAGATGATAAATCAAGTGATATTTTAAGGATTTCTTCTTCTACTTGCTTTTCTATCTCGTCCGCCCATTCAAGTGAATTATTACAGCTTGCATTATAATTGGGCAGATATGAAAGTGATTTATTTCTTGAACAGCAATAAATCTTGTGCTTTTCACTACCCCATTTTTGATAACGCATTTTGCAGCCACAAATGCCACAATAACATAATCCGGTCAGTAAATTAGGTTCGGTTATGCAGTAAGTTTTTGCTGAACACCTCGACTTTCTTAGTTCTAATCCAAGGTTAAACCTGTCTTTATCAAAAACAGGTTCGTGTTTTCCTTGATATATTTTACCTTTGTATGGTATCATTCCGATATTTACAACGCCGGTCAAAATACTTCTAGTAACAAGTTCAGACTTAAAGCCACAAATTTCTTTAATTTTCGCATCTGAATAGCCAGATATGAACAATTCAAGACCTTTTCTTGCCTGTTCTGCACGTTCTGGGATAGGTATTAATATGCCTTGTTCCTTACTGTAGGAATAACAGTAAGGCAAATTGCCGCCACCCATCCAGTAACCCTGCTTAATTCTTTCAAGCATACCGCCACGCATACGCAACATCATAGTATTTTTATCAAGCTGCGCAAATACAGCCATCATCTGCGTATAAGCCTGTTCCATAGGGCTGTCATAATTTACACTATCGTGTACGCATTTAAACACAACATTATACTTTTGAAATACTTTCTCGATAAGATATATTCCATCAATCATATTCCTTGATAATCGGTCAAGTTTAAAAGCTACAACACAGCTTAATCTTTTGCGGCTACAATCATTCACAAGTCTTTGAAGTTCCGGTCTATCCATATTTGTACCTGTGTAACCATCGTCAATATACCAATCTGTTATTACAAGCTCATTTTTCCTACAATAATTTTCAATGTCTCTTTTTTGACTATCAAGTCCATTGCCCTCAACAGCCTGTTTTTCAGTAGATACTCTCATATAAGCAACACATTCCATATATTTTATCTCCTTATAATATAAATAAATGTGCCGCATTTATCACGTTCTACGGCACATTGTAACACATATTTACTTGTTGTCAATTATCTCTGCAATTATCTTTAGTAAGCTGTCTGAAAGAGTTATGTTTTCTGTTTTTACGTCTTCACCATTTTGAGTAACTCTAATCATTTATAACCTCCAACTTACTTATTTTCTTTTTAATTTTGTTTATCTTGCGATTGACTGTTCTATCACACACGGACAGCCGCATAGCAATTTCTGTAATGCTTCTGCCCTGTGATAGTAACTTGAATATTCTCAATTCTTCTTCTGTAAAATTGGCATTTTTAATTATCTCATCAAGTTCCGGCTTAGTCAGTTCTGAAAACTTCATAAGCCAATCTCCTTATTTAAACTTAATATGTTCTATTCCTGTTTCTTCGTATAACTGATTAACAAGCTCCTCTGCTGTGAATAATCCGTCATTGTAGTTATCTATAAGTACTTTAAGCTCTTTTTGTACTTTTGTTAATCTCTGCTGTCCGAAACCAAATTTATCATGCAGCACCCACGCAATTAATATAAATGCTGATTCAAAATTTTTCTTCTGCTGTTCATTGCTAATTCTATTCATCTGAACACGTAACATTTGCTCCTTAAACTTTTTCTGTTCTGACTTACTCATACATACTCCTTATTTATCAAGTATTTTGACAATTTTCTTTATTATTTTTTGTACTGAAACTTGGTTTTGAACATTTTCTTCTAAAACTTTTTGCATTTCTTTCAGAATTAAAGTGTGGATATGCATTGAGTACTCTAATTCTTGTATTCTTTGCATAATTTCATCTTTCTCTTCTTCCATTTGTTCACCGCTTTCTTAAAAATTGATTATCATACCGCCATAAATGCTTGCTATTATCATTCTTAAGGCTTTTACCCCTTTCATAGTCTGTCTGCCAGCATTTCTGACACAACTGTCCTTGCGGTCTGTCAATAGGTTCTCCACAACGATAGCACAAGTAATTTTCTTTGCGATATTCTTTTATATTCTGCCTATTTTCAATTCTTTTTCTGTGGATAGCATTATCTTTGCTCTGACATGCAAAACACTTCGCTTTACCCTTAACAGCTTTAGCCTTTCCACATCTAACACATGTGCCGGTTTTCTTGCGTTCAGCGTATAAGTTTCTTGAATACCGTTTAAACGCTTCGTTGTTTTGTCTTCGCTTATCATCACTTATTGGGTGACTGGCTCTGTATTCTGCTTTCTTAGCTAAACATTCCAGGCATATCTTTTCTTCGCCTGCAAGCTTATTTTTACGGCATTCCGGACATATCCTAAGCCATCTACATAATTCTCTAGTTTCTCTTTGATAAGCTGTATGCTTTTCTTTACATTCTTCGCAATAAAAGCCTTTTCTATCAAGTGGCTTGCCACATTTAGGACACAATCCATTATCTCGGCGATAATTATATAATTTCTTCTGTGGACTAATTGGCGTTGTTTCCACTAAAAATCAACCTCTCATTCTGTCAATTCTATCTTGTACTTCTTTAGGTGCTTCAATATACTCTTCTGCGTTTGTATTTTGACCAATAAGGGCATTTCCTTTAATTTGTAATGTATTTATATCTCTTTGGAATTTTTGCTCGATTTGAGCCTTATACGAATTTGCATTCGTCTTTTCGATAAGTGATTTAATATTGTCCGGCATACGATTTATTTCATTCGCACGCTTAACAACTGTTTCGTAAGTTCTTAAGAAATTCGATTGTATTACTGTTTCTATCGTCTGATAATCTGATGTCGCCCAGTTTTTAAGGTTGTCTGGCATGCCAACCGCTTGTCTGACTAATGGTGGTAGCTTGTTAAATTCTTCAACTGCCCCATATGTGCCATTCCGTAACGCCTTACTAACCAACCCCCAAGCTGCCATTTCGTCAAGTTCCTGTGGCTGTGATATAGTCTGTATTTTACCTATCAGCTGTCCTATGCTTGGAGCAAATCCGCTTGTATTAGAGTTGATGTATGCTTTAAGTGCGACTGATACTTGTTCATAACTGTAATTTTCCAACATCATATTCCACACATCTACTGTTTCGGATAAGTTGTTAGGCTTGTAGTTAGGGTAGCAATCACACATAATGCGAATGATTTTAACTGTTTCTTCTCTTGTCAAGCGTTGCTACCTCCTGATTCATATAAAATTTTGATACCATCTGCGTCTACATTTGAGCTTTTATTTACTATGCTTCTAAAAATATCCACATAATCACAATTACCCAAATCAATAGGGCAATTATCTAATATATTTAATATATCTTCAATAACTGCTCTTTCACTATCATTAACTGTGATTTCGTAAATTGTATCTGAATACATAATTTTTCTCCTTTACACATTATCCCAGTCAATAGCACCCTTATTGAAATTCTGATTGTCCTGTTTATTAGAATTACCTTCTTTCAGCTCAAACAGTCCTTGCCAACAATGGTCTACTGACTGATTAAGAATTTTAACAGCCAAGTCATTATCTCCACCCGACAACTTTTCAAGAGTATTCATAGCCCTGTGTAACGCCTTATCAGTGCATATAGGTTTTTTAATTCTCTTACGCATTGTCACATACTCGTTAAATGCTTCATCAAGTAATTCGTCATCTGGATAATAACTTTTCTTTTTGGATATTACGTTAGTAATATCTTTTTCTTTTATATTCTTATCATTCTTTAATTCTCTGTCATTATTACATTCTTTACATTCTTGTATGTGTTCCGTCACTGTTTCCGTTGGTGTTTCCGTAAGTGTTCTATCGGTGTTTCCACTACTGTTTCCATTGGTGTGTCCGTCAGTGTTTCCGTTACTGTTTTCTGAAAACTGGAAAACACTATAATTTACTATGGTTAGAAGTGTTCTATTATCATTGCTTTCTTTTTGCACCATATTTTCATTTTCTAGCATTTTTAGAAAACGATATGTTCTATTTACACTCCAATTCCATTTCACTGATAACTGTCGGACAGATGTTAAAATCTGCCCCCTTGTTATTGTGATTATTTCTCCATTGAATAATAGTTTTGTATCTGAATGATTAGCGGTAAGCAATAAATCAACCCAAGCTGAACGCTTGTCAAATGGTTCGTTTACTCGCCATATCCAACAATCCAGTAGTTGCCTATGCAATTTTATCCAACCTTTATTCATAGTCTACCTCTTCAAGTTCTGTCACATTGTTACTTCACTAAATCGTTAATGTTAACCCTAAATCCGTCAAATTCCTTGCCTTTGCTCTTGATGTAAGCTGTTGTATCAAAGAACATCAAGTTGCCACTATTGTCGGTTGCCATACTTACACCATTTCTTGTAAGACTGCCTTTGAGTAGGTCAAGTAAAATCTGTATTTCCTGCTTTGTTTTGTCTTTCATTATTTACCTCTCCATATTTCTTCATCAAGAATATATTGCCTGATAAATCTATCTGCGTACTGTGGGTGTATCATTGACCTTGCTGTTTTCGTATTATCTGCCCCTGTTTTTACGTAATGCTCTTTTGCCATTGTTTTTATAGCGTCCTTACATTCGATAGCGTTATAACTAATTGGCTCAAAAATAAGATTGTTCTGTGGCTCACAATTCAGAAACCAATACTGTGTAGGCTTTTTAAAGTAATCTCCATTATCTCTTCTATCTCTGTCAATTACCGCTGGGGAATAGCACCAATATCGTCTTAAAAAATGCTCTTCTGAATAAGGGTTTTCCATTACCAGCTTTAATCCTTTTCTCATGCAAATAATAAACATTTTGTTTACCAAATCATACATAAGTGAAACTTCTTTAAGCAAATTCATATCAAATTCGCATTTTTCTTCTAAAGACCATTTTTTCTGACTTGCCGACTGTCCTCTGAACCACAGCATTATCTGATTTTCAAACCTTATGCAAGGAAAAAACGCAAATATCAAATCATCAGGGCTTATCTTATCAAACAAACTCGGCTCGCCTTGGTACCCCCCCCCTCTATCTCTTTAAAAAGGTCAGTAACATAGTCAGTTTCGTTAAATTCATTCTGAATATCATAGTCGTAGGCTTCAATTCCATACTTCTTGAAAGCATTCTTGAATGTTCCTGACTGTTCAAATAAACAATGTACTTTCATTCTAAATCTACCAAAAGGAAACCTAGGTTTTATGTCCGGACAACCTTATTCCTTTCTTTGATTTTTAGTTAGTTTTTGTATCTGTTTCTTAATGTGTTCTGCACCTTATTTATTCCCTTGATACCACCGACAATAAAAGCTATCTCTGCTCTATTTTCCGTTGCTTTTGTTTCTGCTTCCATATCGTGCAGTCCGTACTCTGTCTGAATGATTTCGTTTGCGGTAATTCTTTTCAAAATTTCTTCGCATTTCTTTTTACTTAAAATCTTCATTTTGCTTCGCTCCCCTTCAACTGTTTGGCTATTTCATCAATCTTTTCTTCTTCCAAGATTGTAAAGGCATATTCTTCTTTGATAGATTTTATAGTGTCGTCAATAGCTTTGTTGTAGCCAAATTTATAGCCAGATCTATACACATTTTCTGACATTCCCTCGTTTTCCCTGTACGATTTCAATTCCTCTAACCATTCAGCTAAATGTTTGTTATCTTCTGAAATTTTAAGGCAGTCCAATCCATAGTATGGGCTTCTCTTTTTTAATGTTAAATTAAGCTTATGATTGTTTTTGAAAATGTTTTCATTATTTCTCGCTTTTTGTATCGTTTCATCAATCGTCATTATTACCACTCCTTTATTTTTTTTCCTACAATGCGTTGCTCCAAACTTAGACTTGCCAACATATTCGTAGCAATCAACACATTTCCATTTGCCACTCTTTTTCGGTGTATCTGAACACCCATAGTATTTATGGTTCTCGTTCGGATAGTCGTTCCAACAATGGCAATCATAATCTTTGCTGATTGTTTTCACCACCTTTTAAAAATGTATCATTTCTTTTCGGTGCAATTGTTTGCTGTTTCTTCCTGTTTCTATCACACTTTTTTTCTAAACGACTGCAAAATCCACAAGGTGTAATATACGGGCATTGTTCTCCTATACGCATTTATTCATCACCCACTTTCAATAAATCCATAAATTTCTCATACTGTTTCTGTGATACCTTGTTGTGCTCTTTTTCGGGCTTTAAGCGGATTATAAGATGCTTTTCAGCGATAGATGATAATTCCCTTGCTAGCACCTTTTTGCCTTGCTGTATGCCGTCTCTGTAGCCTTTAGGAGCTTTAAATTCATTTATCTTTTCCTTACCCTCTCCTTGACCGCCAGCTGTCTTATTATAGCGACACTGATAACCTTTCTTGGTGTACTCCAAAATCCAGTACTGCTCCCATTTATCAAGTTCGTTTTCTGGGTAATGAATAAAGTTTAGTTTCCAACCATAAGGATTATCTTTGCTATAAAATCCTCTTTTCTTGATTGATAAATCTATGTGCTGATACCCTACAAGGTGTCCACACATCCTCTGCGATAGGTGTAGTGCTTGCCCGATGTAAAAATAAGGAATGCTATTCTCGTCAACTCTTGTTAAAAAGTAAATGCCACTCTTGTCATCAAGTTGCGGATTTATCTTTAGTAGCCTTTGCTTATTGCTTTTCTCTATTGCCTTGGCTCTCGCTATGTTCTGATAATTCAACTGTTATCACCTGCCTTTAGCTGTTCCGCAAGCTCTTCTAGCTTAAACATATCATCAACAAAGATAAGCCCTGCATCTTCAACAGCTTTTGTAAAATTGTCAATAGCCTTATTTCTTACATCATCAGCTGTTACAAATTCACAGTTAAAAGTACTGCAAGTTCCTGTAGTATGATGTATACATTTATTGCAATCTCTATCCATTAATTTTACCTGCCTTTATTATCTTAATTGCCCTTTCTAAACCTCTTTGAAAACTATCATCATATTCTGCATCAAGGCAAGGGCTGACTTCTTCAACATATTTGTCAAAATCTGCGTATGATAACTCTCTTTCGTCTTCAAGCTGTTTCACAACCTTATCAATATCATTAACCGTTAATTGTTCTGCATTTTCTTCAACAAGGTTATTTTCCGTTGCGGTTCTTGATTTAAACGGGTCTACGAAATTATCAATAGGTTTAGCTCCCATACTAAAAGCTATTGGTTGTTCATCAATGATAGTTTCAAATATTTCAGATAAAGCCTTACTGATATAATTTCTTTTGTGAATATCCTCAATCAGTTTATCCGCATAAATCAATCTCATTCTTCATCACTCCAATCCAATTTTTGACCGCAATTAACACAATATTTCTGCTTATCAAATAAACCTTTCCCATTGCGACAAGAACATAAAGCAAATTCTTTATCTTCTGTAAAATCTGGTTTCTTCGATATCTGCTTCTCTCTAGCTTCAATCACACTCTTAAATGCAAATCCTTTCTTGACACATTCATCTTCAAACTGTATATAGTTTTTAAGGACTTTTGTTGTCATTTTGCGGTCAGATAGCTTCTTAATTGTTTCAAGTGCCTGTATTGCCATTTCGTTAGCTTTGTAATCATCTTCTGTAAACTTACAATCGTTGCTCTTGTCCTCAATCTGCATAAACAATCTCATATTTTTCAGTTTTTCTATTGCTTCATTCTCTTTCATACTCACACCTCTTTAATTAAATGGTAATCCCTCGTCAGCCACACCATCTGGAATTGACATAAAGTTGTCTGAACTAGCATTACCGCCTATAATTCCATTGCTATTATTGTTCTGCTGATTAGTTCTGCTTTCGCAAAATTCGTGTTTTTCAACAACACAATCATTAGTATAGACTTTCTGTCCGTCCTTGTTAGTGTAATTGCCTGTCTGCCATCTGCCCTCAACAATAATCTTAGTTCCCTGATGAAGATACTTCTCTGCAAACTCTCCGTTCTTGCCAAATGCGATACAGTTAATAAAGTCTGCTGCCTCGCCCTCTTTCTTAAAAGCTCTGTCAACAGCTAATGTGTACCTTGCTACTGCCATACTTCCGTTTGCTGTCTGTGAATATCTAATCTCTGGCTCTCTAACAACTCTTCCGCATAAAATTACACGATTCATTACTTTTCCTCACTTTCTACTAACTCAGGGTTGTCAAATATGTTATCAATAATTTTCATTTCGGAACTTCTCTTAACATACAAATCCCACTCTGCACCGATTCGGAATATGTCTGATTTAACACAAATCCAAGAAAACTGACAATAATTACTATGCCAAAATGCTTTGTAAAGATTTCCTTGTTTATCTTCTACAATATCATTTTCCCAAATCAGCTTGCCATTCTTATCTTTCAAGCCTGTGCATTGGCAGATTGTATCTGGAATTACTTCGTGCATCACAATTATTCTTCCAGTCTCATTCTTAACATTTACAACATTGCCCACAGGGTGTATGTAATACTTTCCATTGGAAACAATAAGATTTCCAGTAACCCAAACATTGTTAAATTCTCCTTTTTCTTTTGGAGTTGTCTTAGCTTTATACAGATATCTATCTTCCATACTCTCTCCTATTCCGATTCTGATTGAAGCCATTCAAGATGTTTTTGCCTACAAGCCGAAGTTGAAAGGCAATAAGATTCATGATTCTTTATAACAAAACATTCATCGCACTTTGCTGTTGCTGTTAACTTATCCGCCATTTCTTCATCCGACATATTCCTTATCCTGTCGGCATTGGTCTTTGGATTGCTTTCTGTTAATCTCTCCATTACTGCTCCTTTCCGCTTTTAATTATTTACATCTTGATTTTATATATCCTAATTGGTTGCCCTTCACTTTTATCACTTTCTTGCGGGTAATATGTATTACCAATCCATTCAAATTTTAAATATACTAATTCAAAATCATTTTTTTCAATGCTGCAGTTTTTAGGCAATCCATGAAAAATTTTACTATGGTTAAAACAAGTCTCTACATCATTGTCCTTATACCAATTCATATTTATCAAAAATTGCGTTTTATCATTACTGATACCGCTATAAAAGTTTCTCATTTACACCTCCAATCTGCTCAAAATAAACTCTTGGCATATAATCTCCTTTCTAAAACGGACACTCATTAGGATTTTTTAATCTTTCAAAACCGACATATCATATCTGCTTTCAATAAACTTCAATGTTTTGGCATGATTGCACCTATTTCCGAGATATGTGTAAATCCGCTCCATATCTTTCTCGGTAAAGTCTGTTTCCAAAAACTGATTTACGCCGCTAAGTATAAATCTGTGAAATTCATCATTGCTCTGTTTACTGTTATATGGTTCCATCTTGTATGCAGGTCTTGATAGCCATTCCAAAACTTTACACTTTACATCTGTTTCATTTTCACAATCTTTTAATCCGAAATATGTATTGCTTCTAATATGTGCTATAAATTCTGCGTTATGATTTATAACGCTATTAGGAAAACAATTCATTAACTTTGTAACTATATCCCAACTAATCAAAACGGGCATTCATCTCCCTTCCTTAAAACCCATTCCTTGCCACGCTCCGCAACATCCACATTCGCCCCATAAGCAACTTTTTTCATCTTCTCAATGAAACTATCTCTATCAGAATTTTCTGCTGATAGATGGCACATTATAACGTTCTGCAAGCTATCTGAATAATTTGCTTTAACAAAATCGCAAGCTGTGTCAATGGATAAGTGACCTCTGAAAACGTGATTAGCTTTGCCTGTGTTATCTCTGTCGATTAAATCCTTGTCATAATTCACACCTAAAAGGATATGATTTATGTCTTTAAACTTCCACTTGATTAATTCGCAATCGGTTATGTAAAGCATTCTTCCCATTTCCTTGTGAGTAATCAGAAAGCCGAATATCGGGCAAGGTTCGCCATTTGCGTTTGTGTGTGTCCAATTTCCGTCTATTGTCGTTAAATCAAAAGGCTTTACTGTAAATTCGCCCATATTTATTGGTTTACAACTATCGCCTAAATATGGGGCAAGTATCTGTATTCCCATAGCTTCAAAATCTTCTACTGACTTGCTGTGGTCAAGGTGCTTATGGGTGCATAACACACCCACAACATCTTTAATGTTCCAATCTAAGCCTTTTTTAATTTCCTTAATCGGTATTCCGCAATCAAGGATAAGTGTTTCTCCACTGTCGGAAGTTAGCAGATAGCAATTTCCGGCTGACGATGAGCCTAAGCATTTTAATCTCATACTCACACCTCGATTTCATCATCCTGTGGGAACTGAAAAACAGCATTGTTGATAAAATCTACTTTTGACGGCTGATTTTCTGCTCGCACCATAACGCCACATTTCTTTAATCTTTCAAATTCCTTTGCCACATCTTCTGAAATAGCGACATTCTGCATTACGATAGGCATACCGATATATGTCTCTCTAAGCATTTCCATAGCCTTATACGCTTTCTCCTGTGAAGAATACTTGCCTAAAACATATTCTTTCTCATTGTGTAGTGCTGTGACATTTTCCATTGCGTGACACACAACTATCTGTTCGTAAGGCAAATCAACATTGCCGTGCTGTGAAATTACTCTCATATTAGTTCTCCTTAATAAGATAAATTAATAACAATGAATGGGTCTTCCTGCCAAGTTCTCTTGTGTGCTGGCTCATAATTGTCAATATCATCAAAATCTACTTTATCGTCAAAACTTGCTGTAACTGTCACTTCCTGCGTGTCGTTTTCATTCTCTCTGTCAAATTCTGCTTCAACGTCAGTATCATATTCAGCTTCACAGTGAAACTTAACTTCTGTATCTGCATTATACTGACTTAATTCCTGTATTAATTCGTATACTGTCATATCTAATCTCCTATTCTGCCTGCATGAATGGTGGTAATGTGCTATCTTCTGCCTGTTCTTCGGTTGCTTCTGCGGCGGTATCTTCTGCAAATTCTACTGAATTAGCATTATTTGTGATTTCCTCTGCAACCTCTGACTGTACGTTTTCAATAGAATAGTTCTTGTCTGAAAAATCTCCGTCAATAATCTCATCAGAGGTATATAAGCCCATTGAAATTTCTGGGCAATATCTTCTTGAAAAGAATGAAGCGGCACGATACGCAAGCATTACCTGTGGCATTGTTTTCCATTTGCTTCCATTCTTTCCTACCCAGCCCTCTGCAACTGCCATATCCATATCAACTACCGGTCCGTCTATTCTTTCTCCATTCTCAAATGCGTAACACATACAACTAAAAGGCTTTCCGTTCTTGTCGGTTTTTTCTTCAAAATGCAAACTGCTGTCATACTTGCGACTGGTGTTTATCATTCCGATAAGTGCCTTTGCGTTCCATCCAGGTTTACCCTGTATAACATCAAGGTTTTGCATTACTAAAAATGGACTTGTTTTCATTCTTATAGCAAGGTCAATCGCTATCATACAGTTAGCTTCGCTTTTCTGATACTCTCTTGGGACTAATGTAGATTGCGATAATGCCTTTGCCATTTGATATGCCATTGTAAAATTATCGGATGTACCGAAAATTCCAAGGCTAAAGTCCGTTACCTTGTTAATGTGCTGTACTGCTGTTTCTTCTTTCTTTTCCGCAACTGCTGTATTCTCTGCCATAATTATTCCTCACTTTCTTTATACATAATCATTATGCCTGCTACGTTTCCAGAAGTTCTTCCGTTTGCGATAGATTCCATAATATCCCAGACATCGTCATTATCTATACCAATAGAAACTCTCTCCATTGCCGATACAAACTGCTTGATAACTTCTGTTTCTTCGTCGCTTACTGTAAGTACATATGCGTCTTCACATTGCATATTATCCCTCCACAATCTCTAATTTCTCGCTGTCATTAACAATCAGCATAATCAACTGACTGTCCACCATTTCAGCAACTTTCTTCTGATTGTCCGTACTAAGGCTTTCAGAATCATCTAAGATAATAGGCACAGATATATCACTAATCTTCTGAATAGAATTGCAAATATCAACTCTGCCCAAAATCCTGTTGCCCTTGTTAGACATAGTTGTTAAAATACTCTTTCCGTCAACAGTAGGTATGCAGCAACTCTTATAATTGCCATTCTTGGCATATTCAAATAACCGCCACTTAACTAACCCAAAATGACTGTTTACCGCTTCTGTCAAGGCTTCATTCTTTGCTTTATCTAATTCATCAAGCAAATCAAGGATTTTCTCGGCATTAGTTTTATTTTGTTCAGAATCAATCCTTGTCTGCTTTAATTCTTCAAGCCGCTGTTCATCTGCTGTCGTATCAGACTTTGCAATCTGGCTTTCACATTCTGCTAACTGCTGCCTTAAAGCTGTTTCCTGTGCCTTTAATTCAGCCTTAACTGCTGAAATATCGTTAGCCTTGTGCATAGCCTGTTCTTTTTCAGCAATCTTCTGTTCAAGCGCCTTGTATTCTTCTGTAGCTGTTACATCAATTTCCTGTGGAAGTTCTGATAACTGCTTTTCAAGGTCTGCCAAATCAACTAAGTGTTTCTCTAACTTCTGCTTTCTATTGGTTAATTCCTGTTCAGCCTCAACTAACAATCCTTTGACTTCATCAAGCATATTCTTAGCTGTGTTGCCCTTATCAGTAATCCTGTTAAGTTCAGCTTCTTTATGTGCCTTAAAATCTGCTCTTAACTCCTCTTTCTTATCTTCTGGGTATTCCTGCTTGCAATAAGGGCAAATAAGGCTGTTCTCGTCAAATACACGCTCTTTTTCAGCTTTCCATTCTTCTCTGCTAACATCGAGTGTTCTTTGATGCTCTTCTATCTTCTCTTTGTTAAATCCGACAATTTCTTCTTCATTTCTAACAGACTTCTTTCCATCATCAATCACATAGTTAAGGTTACTAATCTGTGATTCAAGATTTCTTCTAGCCTTAACATTTTCTTCATTAGCCTTGCGTGACATATCACTAAGCTCAAATTTAAGATTGAGAATATCCGAACTAGCCTTGTCATATTCAGCCATCAGCTTGTCATTGTCGGTCTGCTTTGCCACGCAATCAGCAATCTGTACTTTAAGGCTATTCTTCTGCAATTCAAGGTCAGATACTTCAATGTCCTGTTTAAGCTGCACATCACGCTCTTTCTCTTCAATCTGCCCTTTTAGCTTTTCAGCATTATCATCAACATCTTTTTTAATTTTATTGTTCATAGCACGTATTTCTTCGTATGTGTATTTTTCAAGAAGAGGTACTAATTCGGCAAGTTCGCTTTTAGACTTTGCCATATCAAGGTCGGTTACTTTCTTTACTAAACTGAAAAGATATTCTCTCATTTCCTTTGGCTTCTGATTAAGAAATGCGTTCACATTACTGCACATCTTAAATACATTCATATCAACATCAAGATATGCGTTGAAATCCTTTAAAGTCTTAGGCACATCATTGATGAAATACTTGTTATCATCCTTGTATGAACTGCCGTCCTTGCTGTAAGTGCGCTTCTGCACTTTCTTCATAGTGATTTCTTTTCCGTCAACATCAAGTGTAAGTTCAACACTTGTGTCCATATCATCAACTGATACTCCGTCAATCTCTCTTCTGACAACCGGATTATCCTTTAATTCATAATCACAGTTAAACAAGCACCACAGATAAGCCGTGGCAATAGTTGACTTACCTTTGCCATTCTTAGCCGTAATCTTTGTAATGGCATAAAAATCAAACTCCGCGTGTGCATAGCACATAAAGTTTTCAAGAACTACCTTTTTTAAAACTGCTCTTTCCATAAACATATCCTTTCCTTATTAAATATTCATAATAAATACACCATCTTCAACCTGAAAGCTATCAACCACGATATTTATGTATGTACAATTTTTAGCTTCATTAAACGAACCATCAAAGATTGTTCCGTATCGTGGTGACCATATCTGACACATCGCATCTTCATCAAGCGCCATACTTGCTAACTCTCTAACCGTAATATCACTGCACATTAGCTTCGCCCTCATCTGCATAATCAATCTTGCTTACCGATACTTCATAAGCAGTTCTTGTTTCAACTTCATTGTCACTTATCTTCTTAGCGTATTCCCTGCTCTGGAATCTTCCCTGAATCTGAATATGTTCCCCAGCTTCAAGTCTACCTGCAAATCTCGCATTTCTTCCCCATACGATACAAGGTATGTAATCTGACTTACCATAGGCTCTATTGACAGCCATCATAATGTCACATACCTCTCTGCCTTGCGGTGTTGTTCTATATGTAGGTGCTTTGCATAAATGCCCTACGATTTCAATTGAATTGTTCGTATCCAGTGGAATTTCAACATCCTCTAATATATCAATCTCCCTAGCGAATATGCTAAGTATCAGATGGCTATGTGTGCCATCTATGTGTTGATTGTATGACCTAATCTGTCCGTTAATTACTACAGTTCTGTCTACATCTAGTCTGTTAATGTCAACAAGTCTTTCAGATACAACGACCGGAAGCGTATCTACATTGCCGCTTTTTCTTGGAGCTTCTATGTGAAAAATATAAAATCCCTCACAATAAACCTCGTGTGAAAATACTGGTTTCTTAGCAATCTTACCTATCATATAGGCTTTATTATTTGTTATCATTCCTTTTCTCCTCTCTTAACGAATCCTACGACTTTGCCGCCGTCTATAACTGTCACCATATCTTTCTTCTCATACATATCAATGCAATCCTGTACTGTTATTACTTTCTCGTTTACCTGTTTCATATTGTTCAATCCTTTCTTTTCTCTTTGCCCTTGCCATTGTCAGAACGATACAAGCCAGTTCTAAAAACATCCCGAATATCGTTCCTAGCATAAATCCCTGTATCATAGCTTATATCTCTCTTTCATTATTGTAGGCAGTTCGTAGCAGTCGATATAATCGTGAGTGTCTGCTATGTACTTCTTTTTGAGTTCACTCAAACCACACCCGTATTCGTGCTTTAACTGCCCTAAAATATCTCTTGTAACTATGTTCCTTAATGGCTCACAATGTTTATTTCTTCCTAAGAGGTAACTTGTTCTTCTGCCAATATGTGCCAGGATTTCAAGCTTTTCTGCCTCATTAATCTGCTCGCCTTTTTCAGAAATAATAAATATCAATCTGCTAAAACTCCTTTCCTTAAAAGCTCATACTTATCTGTGCATTAGCTGCATTTACCTGTTCAGCAAGTGCCATAGGCAACACATAATCATCTATAAACTTGTGTACATTATCAATGTACTTTCTTCTTATGCTCTTATATGTTGTTACGCAACCAAACTCTCGTTTTAACTGCTTATATATGTCAGAATATACCGAACTGCGAATACTGCCGTTCTTATAAGCTTCGCTATCCTTGCCACCAAGTACAATTACGCCCTTTCTATTAACGTGCTGTTTGACCTCATCAATCTCACAGCCGTAAAGAGGTGTGTTATCCTTAAGCTCTGTCATATCTTCTTTGATAGAGTTAACAGCCCGCTCAAGTTCTGTATAGCCCTGTGCCAAAAGCTGTATCTGACCGCCTGTTGTCTTTGGCATACCATAACTGCCCGTCTTTCTGATTGACGGAAGTACCTCTCCTGTAACCCAATCTGTAAATCTCTCTGCACTTTCTTTTCTGCTCTGAAAGATTGTCTTGTAAAGGTTACTCTCATTGATATACAAAAGCTTCTGTTCTCCGCCTTTTGTAAGGGTAGGAATAATATTCACACCCTTTGAGTTTAGTCTTTCCTTAACCTTTGATGGCTGTGTAAGTTCCAACGCCTTGCATACATCAGCCAGACAAAACATAGGCTCATTATCTTTAGTAATGGTTCGGATTTCTCCAAACTCTGAATTGCTAAAAATCTGTAACTCCATAAATGTACCCTTTCTTATCTGACCCAATTTTCAATCGGAATTTTTGTTGCTTCTGCAATCTTCTGTATAGTAGTTAATGTTGGTGAAGACATACTATCTCTCCAACGACCACACGTTCCATTACCAATGCTACACATTTTTTCAAATGCTGATATTGGCATTTTTCTTTCGCCGCAATATTCAGCAACCTTATCATAAAAATTTTTATTAATATCCACTTCGTTTTTCTGTGCCGTGAAATTTTCATAAACCTTGTCAATTCTTGCGGCTACCGGACTGTTTTCTAGCTCTACAAGTGCTCTTAAAGCTGAAATTTCCAATTCTGCCTTTTCTTTTGCAGATATGTCGCTTTTTCTTGTTTTCTCTAAATCCTCAAGTATGTAATCTTTTAATAAATTAATTTGAATTTCATTCATTGTTATTATTATCTCCTTTTTATGTTATAATTCCTTTACTAAATAAAGAAAGGTGGTGTAAATATGCTTCTAAAATTTCAAATAACTTGCACTTGTTATAGCAGATATACTGTTAACGAAGATATATCTACTAGCAAGATTGTTTGCCCTAACTGCGGTCTTGAATATCCTTACTCTGACAAAGTATTATCTATACTCAAGACTGCTAAGGAAATACCAGAGGGTAACATTACCTCTGATAAAGAATGCTGTATCAGTGTTCTTTCTCTTGGGGAAGAAATGAGTGGTTTTTAATAGATTGTTTCATATACTCTAAAAAACCAATCATTTCCGCAACTGTTAGTTTGCTATCTTTGAGTTCTGATAAAACTTTATTCTCTAATTCAGAGATAGCAGACCTTGAAGAAAAATATTTCTCCATAAATACAGCTCCCTCACAGGTTTTGCATAAGTTGTCTTTAAGACTATTAAGATAACTTTTCTCTACTTCATCAATAAAGCTTGCCATTCTTACTCCTTTCTAAAAGTTAAATATTTTGAACTTCTAAAGCAAAAAAATAATCCTGTATATCATCTTCTGATAAATCTAATAATTTAATTGCTTTTAAAATTTCAATCTGTTTCCAAGGTCGCTTGCCTGTCATTTTAAGTGATAAAGTCCTGTCTGAACATCCAAACGCCTTGGCAAAGTCCGTCTGACTTCCGTACTTTTCAATTATGCGACCTCTTAACTTACTGTAATTAAAAGCCATTCCAATTCTTCTCCTTTCTCCGTTTTTTGTTCAATGTTTTGAACTGATTGTATAATAGCATTATTAAATTAATATGTCAATAAAAAGTTCAATATTTTTTACTTTTTTAGTTTTACATCTTGAACTTTTGTTCAAATAATGGTATATTATCAACAGAAAGGAGGATAACTAAGATGAAAGAGAATACATCAGATAGGCTTAAACAGCTAATGAATGAACGGAAGTTAAAGCAAGTTGATATTTTGAATTTATCATTACCATATTGTAAGAAATACAATATCAAGATGAATAAATCTGATATTAGCCAGTATGTATCAGGCAAAGTTGAACCTAGCCAAGAAAAGCTAGTTGTCTTAGGAATGGCTTTGAACGTGTCAGAAGCGTGGCTAATGGGATTTGATGTTTCGCCAATCCGTAAGGATAATTCAAAAGAAGCTGAAAAAGATGTTGATTTACTTTGGAAGTTTTCTATGTTAGAACAAAGAGATAAAGAAACGATATTAGATATGATAGATGTTATGTTATCTCGAAAAGAAAAGAAGTAGGGTTTTACCCCCACCTCTTCAAAAAGTTTTCTATGAATGAATACAGGTACTCTAATGTACCTGTATTTTCTATTTTATTTATGAGTTCTATTAACTTATCTTTGTAATTTTCCTCATTACTGTTATCCATAAACCTGCACTCCCCTCTCTTGCCCTTGCACGTTTGATAGCGATACGATTATTATAGAACACACGTTCTATAGTGTCAAGTGTAGCGGCGATATTGCCAACGCCAATCAAACAATATCGCCTGCCAGAACTTGAAAATGTTTAAGGGTCTTTTCTCAAAGACAAGTTTATTATACATTTATCGTTAGTATATTTCAAATACTTTCGGTCGTGTTATTTCGACTTTATTCGACAACTAACTGGAACTTGTCGATTGCATTACCCATAACGCCTGCATATCCGTCCATTCCATTTGATGTTTCATTGTCTATCTGTTCTGGATAGAAGTTGCGGTTATTGAATACAGATACCATATACTTTGCATACTTCCAAGGCTCACCCTCTGGCGTATAGTAAATGATTTCTATTGCGTCAATCTCGTGCTTCTTGTCACCTGCATAGCCATTATCGTAATCGTCATAATCAAAGCCAGTAACATAAGGAAGCCAATCACCGCCCTTTAAGTGAACTCTGTACTTAACTGAACCTCTGCTAACCTTGATAATAAGTGCTGTGATAGCTTTATTGTCGCCTGCACCAGCCCAATCTTCTCTGTCCTCTACTTCGCCCCACCAACGGTCTGTATAAGCGGCATATGTAGCATATACGTGTTCATCTGTGCTATCCTCTGCGTTATCCTCTTCGCTGTTATCCTCTGCGTTATCTTCATCATTATGAAAGCCATAGAATACAGACAAGTCGCAAACTCCGTCTACTCCATCTACAACACCGCTTGATGTATACTGCCAGCCTACAAGGTTTCTAGCAACACTAGGCTTCTTATCTTCGTTAGGGTCTGTATCAAGTGTCATTTCATCATATCCAAGATAGTACCTTGCTATCCAGTAATCGCAGTTAAGAATTTCTTCGTCTGCATATGGGGCAATGTAACTGCCATACCACGCCATACCTGTATAGATACCAAACTCGTAGCCAGCTTCCTCTATTGTGTGCTTGTACGCCTTAATTATGTCGATAAGGTCTGACCCTAAATTTTGCATACAAGTATCTTCTATATCCATCCACACCTTAACTTTACGTCCGTCAAGCACCTCTAATACCATTTTAGCCGCCGCAATAGCCCTTTCTACGCTAGGTGTGTAAACAAAGTTGTATACACCGCAAATATGTATGCCAGCTAACTGACACTTTTTCCAGTTATTTTCAAACTGTTCATCTGGCTCAAAATCACGTCTGATAACCTTAAGAATAGCGTGTGTAAGTCCTGCTGCACGCATTTTATCAAAGTCTAAGTTGCTACCATTCCACGCCGAAAAATCTCCACATTTAATCATAATTAAAATACCTCACTTTCTACTGTTCCTGTTGCATCCGAACTAACTGTGTTATCTTCTGCGCTGTATGTTGCCTTGTAAGTGTTTTTAACACCATCAAGAAAGCTCTTAAGCTCGCTGTCTAGTGCTGTATCATTTGCTAAGTATGCCGCAAAATCATTAAAGCTGGCTGACATACTAACTGTGCCGCTTTCGCTGATTGTAGCTGACAGATAAGCCACCTGTTTAAGTGTTCCGTCTGAATTTTGAACAGATAATGTTCCGTTCTTCTGAATTGATGAGTTGATGTCTAACATTGTGTTTTACCTCCTAATTTGTATTAAAAAAGGACACCCGAAGATGTCCTTAATTACTTAATTGCTTTTCTAATTTTTTAATACGCATATTCTGTGATTGTACAGTTGCAACTAAATCCGCTATTAATTCATCATAACGTAATGCATATCTTGCTGTTAATTCTTTAGTTATATTTCCCTCTTCATCTGAAACTTGTATCTCATAGTTATCATCATTAACCTTTTTATCTATAAATAATCCCCAATCGCTATCACCCATTTTTTCTTTAACTTCCTGTGCGATAAAGCCGTGGTGCAATCGGTTAGAAGTACCATCTTTCATCCTAAATTCGCTTGGAATTAAGCTATATATAAAGTTGGCAGTTTGTTCTATTTCTAATGCCTTAATATCTTTTTTTACATTTCTGTCGGAGTCCGAAGCTATTGTACCAATAAAACCGCCCATTGCAGTAATTGAATACTTAGCAATCATAGAACCTGTCAAAGAAAGCTCTGTCTGTGTATAAAATGTTGAGTTGCTTTCTGAATTAAATATTCTGACATTTGTTGCTGCTTGAGTTGAATTAGGATTGTCACAATAAAAACTTGCAACTCGTGGATTGCCATTGCTACCTACAGTTAAATTTCCTTGAGTGGTTAATTCTTGTGTTAACATATTACCGCTGCCATAAACAACCCAAAGAGGACTGAGATATTGTGGGGTGTTTCCTGCTTGAATTCCTTTTTGAATTGAATATACCCAAGTGCTGTCACCAGAATTTTGCTGATAAGGTGACATCCAAACACGTCTTAGATACCCATCATTTGCTAAAGTATCCGCTTGTAAATATCCCTGAATATTCCAATCGCCGATTTTCCCACTTGTTAAATATCCAGTTCCGGATATGACGGCGTTACTTGCATACATTAATCCGTCAGCTCGTACATACCATTTTTCTTTCCAGTTTTCTGATATTGAACTTCCTTCATTTGTTAATGTAGCGAATACCCAATCCGTTCCTTTTGATGGAGTTGTCATTCCTGCCCAATACTTGCTATCTGGCGTAGTAGAATTAATAGAATTATCAGCTATATTCCACTGCGCAATCTTTCCATAATTTGCAATTATATTATTACTTGTTATTGTTCCATCAGCGGTAATGCTGGTATTAGTACTGCTAAGTGTAAACCTATTACCACTAAGGTTAAGACCGCCACGCGCCGTTATATTGATTGTGTCTGCAATAGCTTCAATACAACTTTTAAGCGTACCAGTATCAGTTTTAGCTATATAAGCCGATAAACTAGCCGTGGTCGCATAAGAAGAAAGGCTACTTTTCGTTGCATAAGTAGCAGATACCGAAGTGGTAATACTGCTTGCAGATTGTTTTATAGCAGAGTTCATAGCAGTTGTAGTAGCGTAATTACTTAAGCTACTTTTTGTCGCATATGTGTCACTAACAGTAGTCTTAAACCCGCTCAAATCAGTTGTCAAAGATGTAACTTTGTTGTTAATCGTAGTTACAGTGCTGTTATCTGCCTTTGTGGCAATCTGTGAAGTGTGGCTATTAACTGTAGCTGAAATACTGTTAACTGTCTGATTAAGCGTTGTATACTGATTACTTACAGTTGTTACCTTATTATCTACAGCATTTATAGAACTGTCAACATCTTCTGGTGCTGGCGACCAGCTTGTTGCTTTTGTACCTTCTTCTGTTTTAAAATCACGTATATATAATACCTCACCGACGTTCCAATTAGGATACCATGTAAAAGCGTAATGAGTACTATTTGTAACTGTAAATGTGTGTGTAAAATATTGCCAATCCGTTGTTAAATTGTAAGCCTTTTGGCCTCCTGTTTCATAACCTATGGAGTTTGCAGATGGTTTATTCACAGAGCATTTTGCCTGAAAACTGTAAGTTAATTTTTTTCCTGCTTGTTGCTGCGCCTTAGTAAGTGGAAATGAGTAAAATCCACCACCAGAAGCAGTACAAGTTATTTCTATTGTATAACCTGATAAAGCATTTGTGTCTTTTACTACATTATATTTGTATGCGCCACCTATATTATTACTTGCAAAATTATGTGTGCCGGAATTGCGAACTAAGTTTCTTCCACCAATCTGAATATTATTGACTGCGGTAGTTATGTCTGTTTTCCAAACCTTATTAGTAATACTGTTCTGCAACTGTGTAATGCTTGAACCTTGGCTTGTTACAGTAGTTGTAAGCGTATTGACCTTAGTTAATGCACTATCAGCCGTTGACTTCGCTGTATTTGCGGTGTTGTTTGCAGTTGTAGCTGTTGACTTCGCACTGTCAGCAGTACTCTTTGCTGTGTTAGCGGTGCTATTAGCAGTGTCAGCAGTAGATTTTGCAGTATTCGCTGTTGATTTAGCTGTGTTAGCAGTTGTCTGCACATTACTAACAGTTGTTGTCAAGCTAGAAATACTTGATGAATTGCTATTAGCCGTCTGCTTAACAGAATTAACAGTATTCGTTAATGTTGTAACTGTACTGTTATCAGCTTTTGTGCTAATAGTTTCGGTCATTTTAGTTATGTTAGTACTATTCTCGTCTACTGTTTGCTTAACTTCATTAAAAACTGTTGTGCTGACTTTTGTGTTTATAGCATCAACTACATCTTCTGGTGCTGGCGACCAATCTGTTACTTTATTACCTAATTCTAATTTAACATTTTTGATATAATACCTGTGAGTATATAAAGTAAAATCTGTGCCACTTCTTAAATATACAGTTATTAATTTTGAAGTCTTTATATTATTTGGAATTGTAAATACTAAGTATGATTGTTTCCAGCCGTTCTCTACTTCTCGTGTTCCAGTTACTCCATGAAAATCCGCATATTTTCCACTAGCTGTTGTATATACAATCTGAAATTGATGTTCCTGCGTGCCGCTTACATCTTTATAATAGGCAGAAACAACGTATGTTGACCCAATCATAACACTTACATCAGGGTGATACTGAAAACGGAAATTGGAATTATTGTTAGTAACCAAAGCACTACCATCTGATTGATACGAAACTGTACCTTTTGAAGAAGCTCCAGAACTATCCGAACTAAATTTACCAGGCATTGTTGTAGTCCATAGTAACATATTTGTCCCACCGACTTGAATACCATTAATCTTATCCGTAACCTCTTGCTTAGTTGAATAATCTGTTTCAATCGTGGTTGTTCTTTTCTTTAAGCTTGATAATTCTTCGCTTGTATCTGTTTTCCAAGAACTTACTTCAACATTGAAATTCTTAATGCCTGTAATTTCGCCATTGATATTAATAATGTCTTGTAATGCCTTAGTAACATCACTATCCTTGATTAATACCCATTCATAGTTAGGTGCTTCTAATGTTCCAGTATCAGCAAATCTATATGAATACCCATCTGCGCTTGAAGCTGGATTAACTACATAACAAATATCACCTATATGTTTCTTTCTTGTAACATTATCTGTCCAATTTACCGCAGGGTCATTATTAAGAGTTGGTATCTCTGTTTTAGTAAATGTTTCAATATTTCCGTCAATCTGTCCTTGTAACTCATCCTGTACTTTATCTAAATATTCCTTAGTTGGTACTTCTTCAGATAGCTTATCAAGGTTAATAGAACCATTTCCAATACGCTTTCCGTTGATTGTACCTACTGTGATATTATCAGCATTAAGATTAGTAACTGTTATCTTGCTAGCATCAATAGTTCCTGATGTTATCTTATTTGCTGATAAATTCTGAACTTTCTCGTTAGTTACTGCTCCGTCTTTAATAAGAGAAGTTCCTACTACTTGTCCTTTGACATTTGCAAAATCAATTTGTGCGTATTTTAAGTCCGCTATGTCCGCTGTTAATGAATTGGCTTTTAACTGTGTAATTTCAGCATTAGCCGCCTTTAGGCTTTCCACATTAGCATTGATGATATCTGCATATGTTGCGTCTAGCTTATTTGTTTTAAGGTTATCAATATCAGCATTAACAGCCTTTAAGGTTTCAATGCTTGCATATCTGATATCAGCTTCATCAACAGATAGTTTATTGATAAGTGCTTTATTTACAAGTATCAAGTCGGCATAGTACCGCTCCATCTGCTTAGTAATAGGGCCAGAAGCAACACTTGTATTCTCCGTGTCAGATTGACCTATAGATGTAACAGTATCCATTAAGCCGCCGTCGCATTCGTGTGTTATCTGCATAATAGGCACTTTGTAATCAACGCCGCCTTTGTTGACAGTTATAATGTCGCCGACTTCCAATCGGTAATCGCCAACGAACTTAACTGTAAGCGGTCTGAATGTAAAGCCACCTATCTTTTTATAAATTTCATCAAGAATTGCCTGTGTCATAAACGGATTGGCAAATGTTAATCCTGTTGCTCCGTCGCCAGAAGTAATCTCACTTTGCTCCGTAGAATCGCTCTTAGTATTGTTACATGTCAATTTTTGTATGATAAAATCCTTGCTTGTTGTAAATGTAACGCCCTGCTGATAATACTTATGTCCGTCAAGTACATAGCCGCTATCCTTATACCATCTTAATTCAAGGTTGCCATCAGCATTAATTACTGCATTACTGCCTTGTAGCATAGCCATATAGCCAATAATTTCCCTATAGGTATATCCTTGCGGCTTTTCATTAATAGTATGTGCTGTAACTATGTTTGTTGCTAAAGATATGCCTAACTTACTGCATATCTCATTAAGAATAGCTTTATCTGTGCTGGGAAATGTCATATCAGAAAAATAAGGCATATCAGCCTTATACATTCTGTCGTATGCTTCGTAGCTTGTATATTCTCCGTCGCTTGTCTGCTTAGTAACTGTAAATATTCCCAACTTAATATACTTAATTTCTGTGCCAACCTTAACACCCTCGAATATGGCAATCTCCTTATTTTCGTGGCTTATTGCTGGCATATAAATAGAAAAGGTAACACCGCTACTGCAAGTGTTACCTATCGTAATTTCGTTATTGGGATTTATTATGTTTTGAAACTTGAAATTGTTAAGTGTTTCAGTATGTTCTTTTCCATCAACAACATACTTAGAATAGTACCTTGCACTATTTCCCTTAACAATTTCCGTTATAGCTGTGTCTAATATCTTCATTCTACACCGCCTTTATTGATTAATTAATGGTTTATCATAAACTCGATTGAGTACAGTTTAGCTGGTGTAATTTCTTCACATTTATCGAATGCGTCCATAGGAAGCATTGTCATGTCAGGCGCTTCAATCTCCTGCTCATTAATTTCCTGTAGTTCTTCCTGTAACTTCTTTAAGTTCTCTGATGTAATCTGATACTGATTATCATTGACAACTGGTTCGCCACTATCGTCCTTGTCTGCATACTTAATTTTAGTATCTTCTATGGTCTGTAGCGTTGTCTTATACAGTTCTTCTAATGCCTTAATATTGCACATAACAGCCATAGCAATTCTGCCTGTAGTCTTGTCATGCGATATGTTACTTAAGCTCTGAAATCTGTCTATTAATTCACTTGTTTTAAGTTTCATGTGTAACCTCTTTCTATTTCTGAATTAGACTCAATTTTGCTCCGACTATTAATCCGTCCTCATTCTTTGCTCTTGTTAGGTATGGATATGTCACATCTCCTGTGTATATTGTCATTTCCTTTTGTGTGCCACCTAAGAATAAAACTTGTGCTGTTGGGAATGGGTTATCTATGTTGCTTACTACATTATCAAGCAATAGCGCCTGCTCACCTGTTAATGGCGGTAATTGAAGCTCTACTTTGTCTTTAATGGCTATGGTTGTTCCTACCATTTCTCCATAATCGTTTCTTCCAGTATTCTTAGACCATATCTTATTTCTGCTGTACGTGTAGCCGTTGTAAGCTACTGGAAATGTCACTCCCTCGATAATTACAGCACTTATCATTCAATTGCTCCTTTCTGCCTAAAAATGTGTAACAAAAAAGGACACCTCACAATCAAGTGAAATGTCCTTGTCATTTTGCTATTTATTTGTTATTATTGGTATGAGTTGATTTACATTCACTCATACGTGCTAATCAGAACAGGTCTACCCAACTTGTTCTGATTTTTTATAGCTGTAAATTTCTTACAGCTATTGAATTTTCTTTCTGTTTGAGCTATTATATCCCACAAGAGAACTTATGCAACATTGTTGAATAATTGCAGTATAAATTCTCTTCCAAGTTGGGTAATTCGTCTATGATAGATTACTTTACCACTGTCAAGAATTTCTTGTTTAATTTCCTCATATCCCATACTGCTGTATGGTGAGTAAAGAACCCAAGTTCCATTGACATTGTACTGAATTTTTCTATCAGCAAGCAACTTGTTAAGTTGAATAGCAGAATTTAAGTTCAGCTCTTTAGCAATCTCCGTCATTGTATATGTTTTATTGACGTGTGTTAAGATAGCGTTCTTTCTTTCTGCTTCAACTCTTGCTTGCCTTTCTTTTTTTAACTTTGTTAATAATTCTATTCCAAAGTCTGGATTATTCAGTATTTCATCAATAACATTATCAGTAGCATATATTCCATTCTTGCGAATTGACGGAATAATCTCATCAGCTACTAATGCTTGAAATTTCTCTGCTGTTTCGTTTTTGGCTTTCATTGCTAGTCGGTAGAAGATGTTTTCTGGGATAAAATCTTCGTGCGCACAAGTGTGTACGCCTAAATCTTCCAAGTATTTCTCAACTCTGCTCCACATGATTACTTTGTTACCACTTGCGGCTATTCTTGTGAACCCAAGTCCTCTAGCAACATTTTCCAATCTTAAGTAAGCAACGCCATTCTGCTCATAGCAGTCTACGCCGCAAATATTCTTAGTGTTCATTGGTGCCTTAATCTCATTGTGAGTGTCATCTTTTGTAGTTGGATTATTATAACTCATTATTTTACCTCCTACAAATTTATCATTTGCTCAAAACAGAACTTATTGCGTAGTGGGAGTATATGCCCACAATGCCTCACGCAATAATATTATGCCACTTCCTTTGCAGACTTGTCCTGTCCCTTTAAATCAAAATTATTAACATTGTCCTGAATGGTTTCTATCTGCTGCAAAACTCCCATAAGAACATATGAAACTCTTTCGTTTTCCATATTTGCTAAAACTTCTGTTACTGTTGCGTGTGCAATTTCTGACGCTATATCAATATTTGTTACAATTTCTACATTACTCATTTGTTTTCCTCCGAAAAATCTTGAATTTTCCGAAAGAAACTGATATGATAGATTTATCAATTCCTTTCGGATTGGTGGTTTGAGTAGTCACTATAAGTTTTGACTGACTTGTGGCTACTCTTTTTATTTTTGTCTGTTTTCGTATTGAATTTCAATTCCTTGTCTAATTACTTCTGCTCGACTTACTTTCTGCTCATCAGCTAAAACATCTAATTTTCTAATAGTTTCATTATCCATACGAATTTCCATTCTTTTATCTTTTGGATTGTCCTTAATCTTTTGTCCTAATTTTGGCGACATACCATCGACCCCTTTCTTTCAAAAGTTACGTACATTTTGTACATTCATAATATATCAGAGTGTACGTACAAAGTCAATAGTTTTTTAATAAAAAATGGAACGTACCTTTCAATACGTTCCATTAAAGGGATTATTCTACTTTCAATGTCATCTTCATAAGCTTCTTACTTGAACCCCAAGCTGTCACCTCTAAATCAACATCACTCTTATCTTCTAGTATGTATATCCTAGCAACTGTAATATTCGCACCTGTCTGCAACTCTCTTGCCGCATTGTTATATTCATCAACATCAAAACTAGCTAATGGATAGTCAAGTTCCTTGCCGTTCTGAAAGCAAGTGACATTATAGTTGTAAATAAATGCTTCGTTGTCTTTTGAATTATTTGTAAAGTCAAAATAGACAACAACAACTTCTCTGTCATTGCTATCTGTAATTACTTCGTGTTTGAGGTATTTAAGTGTTGTGTCATCATTCGTTGCTGTGTCTGTATCTTGCTGTGTTGCACTGGCTTGTTTCGTAGCATTGGCATTGTTACTGCTGTTACCGCTTCCGTTGCTAAAAGCGACTATCAGAAATAGTACAAACGATACTATTGCAAAGTAAGAGCCTAAGTGTCTTTGTGACTTGTCGCCTTTACTTTTAATTAAATCCACAATAGCCAATATAAAGCCTATTGGGATTGTGAATATAAATAGTGCTGTTACTGCCGCCGCTATGCTTAGTTTACTGTCTTTTTTCTTTGCTTTCTTTTCTGCCATAATGTGTTACCCCTTTGCTTTTATTTTTCTATTTTGCAATTATTAAGTATTAAAAATTGACCTTTTCCAACTGTGCAATACGTCTGATTGTCAAAGTTATCATTGCTTACAATGTGACTTTGCCTTAAATCATCATAAATACAATAATATCCTCTTGATGATGTGGCTATCAGTTTATATTCTCCTGGTTCTATGTCAATTCCAACCTCTAACATACAATTATCAAGAGTAGTTTTGGTTGTATAATACTGTCTAAATTCTAAAAGAGGTATCGCATTGCACTTGTTTAGTTCAAGATATTCTCCGTCTTCTACGCTTATCAACATATTGCCTTTGAAGTTTTCATTAAACTTTATTTTGGTTTTATTACTGTCTGCATATACGCCAAAATAAGCCGAACCTTTGCTTGTTAATGATTGCAAATAGTAATCGCCGTTTGGAATATCTTTACCTACTTTGTAAGTGCCTGCCTTATATTTTGTCAGTTTATCATATGTATCTTGTGTTGTCTTTTGTATTGTAGCCGCCGTGGTCTTTTCAGCAGCTTTTTGTGTTGTAGTTGTAGGCTGTGTATTTGCTATTGTTTTATTATCGTTTTCAGTTATGTTATTGATAATAAATAACGCTGTAACAAATACTATTCCTGCCAATACTGCAATCACTATCTCTTGTAGCTTCTTTTTGCTATCTTTTTTATCCATTGCAATACACCCCTTTGCTTTTATAGTGCTTAAAGTGTATCACAACGGATTGGATTATTCAATTAAATGTTAAATGCTGGCTGCCCTGTCATAGCTGTATACTGATTGGCATATCTCTGTGTTGTTCTGAACACTTCCTGTCCGTCAATCTGTACAACAATGTTTCCATTTTGTTGCCCTATATTCGCATTGGCAAATACTTCTGACATTCCCTCAATAACAGCTTGCTTAATGCCTTGTGTTATCTGGTCGTTGTTTGCAACTGCTGTCTTACCATTGCTGAATTTACCAACCATTTCATTATGGTTAGCAAAGAAAAGTCCGTCCTCTGGGAAACCACCTGTCGCATATGCTCTAGGTATTCTTATCTGAAATGCACTTCTTGATACATTTCCCTCACTATCAAGTATTTCACCGCTAAAATTGCTTTCAAATGAGTTACTTAAAGCTCTGCGGATTCGCCAAGAATTATTATCAATGGTATCTGCCAATGAGTTCATAAGTTCTGTACCAGTATCATAGCCTATATCACCTGCATTAACTCTATCTATAATAGCGTTAAATGCGCTTCTAGCTCTATATGGTATATCATCAATATTATTAGCAAAATTGTTTGTTAATGATGAACCTGCATTAGCACCAACGCTTCCCATACGCGAGAATATATTTTCTGTGTTCGTGCCTATCGCATTTATCTTGCTGTTAATCTCATTTTTAGCTGTTTCAAATTCTGACTTAGCTGTGTTGGCTGTGTTGCTAACTTCTTGTCGTGTCTTTTCTGCAACTTCTTGTGCAGTATCTCCCAATGCTTCATAGCAATAACGCATATCATTTGTTGCTCTATCTGCTACGTTTCTAGCGTTATCAACTTCCGTCTGATTCTTTTTTACTTCGCCGTTAAGTTGCCTTATTTCTACTTGCAGTCCTGCAACCGCGTCTGCCTCTTGTGGTGTCATTTCTAACACAGATAATGCGCCATTGTCAGTCAGTTCGTTATATTCTT
>ERZ1023645.2-NODE-2-length-54862-cov-71.042513_pt1 | contig 54862 bp, 79 predicted proteins | sample MGYA00380336_ERZ1023645 | MGnify/ENA primary metagenome ERZ1023645 (study PRJEB33179, sample SAMN07449041) | human gut metagenome | biome: Human-gut; feature: Human associated habitat; material: Faeces | host: Homo sapiens | place: India:Kasaragod | collected...
CTACGTTTTGTAGGTCTACGTTTTGTAGTCCTACGTTTTGTAGGTCTACATTTTGTAGGTCTTGCTCAAGAGGTACGTTTTGTATGCCTTGAGGTTTTTCATAAAATACATACTGATACTCGATTTTGCTTCTTTCTGAATTTGGATATAATTTATTTACTTGTAAATATCCACATTTCTTTAGTTCAGAAAGTGCTCCATTAACCGCTCTTTCTCCGTCCTTAACACTTCCAACCAATCCCTTTACTGTATAATGCCAATCATCAGGCAAACTCAATACAATGCTTAATAAACCAACTGCTTTTAGTGATAGTCTTTTATCATGCAAATGTGCATTGCTCATCACTGTATAGTCTTTGTTCTTTACAACTCTAACGATTGCCATACATCACACCTCCTAACATTCCGTGCCTATGTACTTTGTATGGAAAACATAGGCAACTGCCATTGCTTGCCATATGTCTTTTTTAAATCCGTAAAAATATCCAGGCTCTTTCTTTGTTCCTTTGCCCTTGTTCGGAGTATCTTTCGCAAACAAATCTATTAAAGCTTGAATAATATTACTGTCTTTCGCTTTCATAGAGTTGCATAGAAGCATTTTTTCTTCTTTCCTATATACAAATTCAACTTCCCACAAAAGTTTCAAACAATGCTCTTTAAATCTCCCTATCCATACACACGTATCAAATACAGATGCTCCTACTGCCATTCCGTAAGAAGCGATCATTTCAATAGCTACATAACGAATATCGTATGTTAACTTGAAACGAGTAAGTAATTTCATCAATTCATGATTTTCAACTTTCCCTTTTTCTAGGACTTTGCTTAAATCATCTGCAACAACTACATATGCACTCTCTATATTTCCTGGGTCAATTCCAATGAAAGCCATTTTAAGCACCTCCAATTTCAAACTTAGTGACCTCGATTTTTTTCTTGGTCGCATTCATCTTGGCTTCGATACTTTCATAAGCAGTTTTGAAACGTTTTAAATCAGAATCAACTTTTGCAAGCTTAGTTCTTTCATCAGCTACTTTTTGACAAGCTAACGCTTCAAAGAATTTAATACTTGGTGCTTTTCCATCATGGTCACGTTCCCAAGTGCTTCGCTCAACATAAATTGCATTTGTCATTTTATTTTCAATATCTGCTTTAAGAATGTTCGATTGTTCCTGTAATCTAGCCATCATTTCACCAATTAAGAACATTTGATTTGCAAGGTTTTCGACATTTAATGCCATTTCCATAACTGCGTTTTCATCAGGAATATAAGCATCCACTAAAATTTCAAGTTGTTCTTGGATTTCTTCATCTTTCCAATATTTGACTTTAAATGGATTGTATTTAAACAACAGTTCATTTTGACTTAGCATTATATTTCACCTCTGTTTCATCAATGCTTCCATAGATACGTTCTAGATATTTTTTGGCAATGTCTAACATTTTCTCTCTCTTTGGACTCTGGTCTAAAAGGTTATGACACCTTCTACACACTGTAATAATGTTTTTTTCTACCCCAAGACCACCATTTGACCTAGGGATTATATGTGCTTCGGGAAATGCGAAGGGAGAACCGCAAAAGATACACATTCTCCCATCTCTTTCCCATACAGTATCTTTAACTGATTTAGGAATATCTGTAGCTTGGCTACGTTTGCTTTTATACAAGACTTACACCTTCGGGTTGTAACCCTTGTGGTTCATCAGGTTGTGAATATGTTTGTGGTTGAACAGGTGCTTGTTCGGCAATGTTTGTAGGTTGCTGAATTGGAGTTTCATCCAATTTCATATCCACATTCATTTCTTCCTCTGAATACAAACTTTGGAAATCATTAGGGAATGTTTCTCTTAACGCTTGAGTAATCGCAACCTTACGAATCATAGTTGCCATTTTAGTGCTCCATTGTGAATTAAGCTTTCCGTCCTTAGTTCTTCCTGCGTATTCTTCAACAGGAACTTCAATATGCGTTGGATGAGAAATATTCTTTCTAAACACATCTGCCCATCCACCAACAACTTCTTCACGATCCTTAAGATAGAAAGCACCTTTTCGGTAAGTTAAGTCACCGCTTTCGTTATTAATTACGATAATTCCTGCATCTAATCCATCAAATTCTGAATTTCTTTCGGCACGTTTCAAGAAAACATCTTTTGAAACAACCATTTGAGCTGGAAGTGTATTTCCGTACTTGATTAAGTAGCAATCCTTAATGAAAGGATTCAATCCTTGTGATTTACACAAGTTAATGAAATAAACAATTTCTTGGTCTGTAATTTGACCATTTCCGTTTACTAAGTAATTTCTTACGATAGCTGGAGATAATTTAACTTTTTCTCCGTTGGCAGAAAATTCTACCAATTGATTATCGTTTTTCTTTGCAATATTGTTTTGTAACATAATTAACATTCTCCTTTTTCTAAAATATTGACTTTCACATCATGTTCTTTAATAAATTGATTCAAAATTGGATTAAACGCTTGTAATTCGCTTATAGGGCCTTCAAATCTAAACACGCAATATCTTCTTGCCTCTGTTAGATTTTGAGCCTGAGGGGTTTCAAATGGAGTCTGAGAAGGAACTACATTTTCTCTTTCCATTTGAGCTTGTTTAGATTGTTCAATCTGAGCATTTACTTTTTCTTGAAGCTTTGCTTTAGCTTCCTTAATTTCATTGATACGTTCTGTAGCTTTGCTCAAATCCAATGTTTTACAGAACAATTGGATAACTTGTTCTGCCTGTAGTTCATCATCAGGTAAAGAAGCTTCGATAAACGACAATTGTTCTTCGGCCTTCATGAATTTATTACTCAACGATTCTTCAATTTCTTTGTTCTTAACAGACTTATTCAAATATCTTTCTTCAAAAACTAAATCAAATGGATATTTGTTGTTCGTCATGTTTAGCCACAACTCTTTGATTTGATTACGCTTCAATTCTTTCTCTGCATTATCAATATCATTGATTCCAGCACTCAATTTATCGGATGCTGCTTTGATTGTTTTCTCAACTGCCATGATGTCTTTCTTATCTTGAATCCACTGAGCAAAGACATCATTTTCAACTTGCTTACGTTTATCAGATACAACTTTCACTAAATTGTTAAGTGAAGCTCTGTCTGTTTTAGCTTGCTTGTAGTTGTTCTCATCAACAACGTAATCGTAAGCTTTCAATCCTTCTTGGATTGCGGGTAATAAATCACTTGCGTTTGTGTACACTTTTCCATTTTGTGCACGTACCTCTAAATTAAATTCCATATTTTCATCCTCCATTTACTTATATAGACAATGTGATAGGCGGTTCTACATCACCTATGAAGTACCTATCCCATTTTTCTATCATTGCTTGTTTTAGATCATTCATACTGTCTAGAGCTTCTTCTTTTCTGTATGAACGTTCTATAATTCGTGCATCGCCATCTGCAAATCTTAGCTCTGCACAATAGATAACGAAGTCAAAATCCGTAACAATCAATCCTTCTAAAGTTTGGCAATAATAGTTATCAGGAACTGTTTCGTTTCCTTTAGAACCCCATTTCTGCAAACTATGAGAATTGATTATCTTGGATGTTTTGATTTCCAAGATTCCTCTTTCTCTTGTTTCCTTGTTGTAGATTAGTCCATCAGGACTGTATCTCAAGAACTCATGTTCCTTAGAAACAAGTGTTACGTTATCCACGTATTGAACATCTAATTCAGGATGTTTAGCCTGAAATAACGTTCTTAAACATGGTTCTGCGGTGTTCCCGTACTCGATAGCATCATTTGTAATCTGTTGTGAGCCGAATTTTTTATCGTGCCACAACTGATTTAATGTTTTCCATGGATTCAAATCCATGAAACAAGCTGCATCTGAACCGCCAATTCCACGTCCACGCTTTTTTAACCATTCTTCATGGCTTCCATACTTTTCAACGCTAAACTTTTCAGTGTCTTGGTAAAGATTCATCTTTACATCCTCCCCTCAATTTACAAGCCTCTTATGTACCAATTAGCTATCACAATGAAAGCTAACGAAACTAAGAAACAGATTAACGAGCAAATGTAATTAAACTTAGCAGCACGATTAACCATATGCGTTTGTTTTTGACTTCTAACGAGCATTGAGTACTGAGTTTCATACTCGTTATTGGCAAAAGAAGGAAGCGTGATACAATCGCCTAATTCAACTGCTTTCTTCTTTGCGGTTGATTTAGAACCAAGCTTCTTCGTCTCTTTCTGCTTTGCAGAAGTCGTAGCAGTAATCTTCGTAACTGTACTCATCTTGTTCTTCCTCCTCATCTTCATCAATAAAATGGTTATCATCCAACTCTCTTAAATCATCTACATCCATCATTTCTCACACCCCCACTATTTCTTTAAATTCAGGAAACATCTTTACGAACAGTTTTGTTGGAACTTTCTTTGTATCTATCACCTTGGATAGATTGGATTTTTTGTAAGCATCTGTTTCACAAATAAGATTTAACATCTTGTATGCAGTTTTCTTAGAAACACCAAGTTCCATGATGTCTCTATACCCTAATAGAACTTTCATTCTTTTACACATCTTTTCCCTACTTCAAATCCGTATGCGTAAATCAGGGAAAGCAAACTTGATACTTCTTTTAAATCTTCCCTTTTGCATCCGTTTCTGATTAGTACATCAAGAACTCTTCCTTCCGCTTGTACTGATTCATGGATTAATCTAATTGAATCTGTACTTCCACAATCCATTCTTCCACTTGGTTCTGGCATTTTATTCACCCCTTCTGTTTATATCCCTTTTTCGGGATGTTTATCTTAAAAAAATTTTTGCTCTATCTTCATCTTTATCAATATGCAAAATTTCACACATTTTAGTAGCTTCATCAGTATAAAGTCTACATTTTCCTGTTACTTTTAAAGAGAGTGAGTTTTTGCTGATTCCAAGCTTTTCTGCTAACTCTCTTTGCGACATATTGTTTCTTTCGAGCATCATTTTATAAAGCCCTCTGTCCATAAATTCTCACCTCTTTCATCCCTTTTTCGGGTCATCTAAAGTATATCATATCCGAATTAAGTGTCAACCCTTTTTTGGGATATTTGTTTTAATTTTTTTATTATGTCATTGCTAAATTGGGATATTACAAATATAATATATTTAGCAGATAATACTTTAGGAGGTGAATATTAATGAATAATGTAGTATCTGATAGGATTAAAAAAGCAATAGAAAAAAGTGGGTATTCATTTATTGAATTAGAAAAGAGGACAGGAGTTTCTAAATCAGCCTTACAAAGATATTCTCAAGGAGTAACAACTAAAGTTCCTGTTGATGTTGTAAATGCAATTGGAGGTGCTACAGGGGTTTCACCGTTCTATTTGATTGGTTGGGGTGACGATCCTAATTATTTCCCTTTGAAAGATGTCAAAGACAAATCAATTCCTTTATATTCTTCTATATGTTGTGGTATGGGATTATTTATTGAAGAAAATATCGAAGACTATATAGCAGTTCCAGATAGGTATATAAATTCTAATAAAGAGTACTTTGCTAATATTGCAAAAGGTGATTCCATGGTTGGAAAAGGAATCAACGATGGTGATACATTAATATTTGAGAAAACAAACGTGTTAGAAAGTGGACAAATCGGCTCTTTCTGTATCAATGATGGAAATGATTGTGTATGTAAGATATTTAGAAAATTAAATAATGGAATAATTGTATTGGAAAGTGCAAACCCAAAATACGACCCAATAATTATTGATGTTACTAACGAGTGCTTTAGAGTTATTGGGAAGCTAGTTTGTAAATTCAGTGGTGTAGAATAATAATTGTTGAATGGAGATGATATAAATGATTATATTTGTTTGCCTATTAACGCTTGGATTGTTAGGCTTAGGAAAAGCTACAGGCAGTATAATAGATATTGTAATAAGCGGATTTGTTTATTTGTTTGTGATTTACTTATTCTTTAAATATTTCTTACCATTATGTATTATAGTTTTCATTCTAGCTATATTATATGTATTGTTTTGGTAGCACAAAACGTCCGCATTAAAACATGATAAACTTTAAGTGCCTGTAAATAGGCAACTGTATTTTCATCTCTCTCTATTTCATGGGAAGCACACTCGCTAAAGGGTGTGTTTTTCTTTTTACAACAAAAAAGCACTAGAAATTAATCTAGTGCATCTATCAAATTATCTTTATCCATAAACTTCGCAATTCCTTTATCAGCTTGAGGTAGCCAATGAGCATAAACGCTCAATACAGTACTTAAATTGTCTCCTAAGCGCTTTGCAACGTCATATAAGCTAAAATGCGAGCTTCCATCTCTTACCATATTGCCAATCATGTAAGAAGCACATGAGTGCCTTAAATCGTGTACACGAATGATAGGTATTTGTTCTTCATTGCTTTCATTTGCAATTTTAATGGCTTCTCTCATCCTCGTTCTCACTGTTGTGTTGCATACGGGTATATCTATCCCGAACACAAATGATTTATCAGGAACATCCAACATTTCTTTAAATTCTCTGTATTCATCAGATAAGAACTGAGGCATTGTTATCGTTCTATAACTGTTTGGAGTTTTTGGGGTTGTGATTTTATGTAGGTCTTTTGACCAAGTTTTTTTAATTGCAATCGTATTGTTTTCTAAATCTACATCCTCCCAAGTCAAAGCCAATGTTTCTCCAATTCGCATCCCCATATAAAATTGATTTGTGAATAGAAGATGATACAAAGGATTTTCAACATAAGGAATAAATAAATTGAATTGTTCCAAAGTCCAATACTGCATTTCTGTTTTCTTTTCGTTTGGGTCTTTAACCAATTCTATCGGGGAACAAGGATTGCTTTCTAAATATCCTTTACGAACTGCGAATCGCATCATCTTATTGATTCTAGATAAATAATTCTTTGCAGTTTCATATCCTACGTTATTAATCATTAATTCCATTGCACATTCTATATCGTTGGTTGTAATGGATTTTATGTTCACATCACCTAAAATATCAATCCATCTATTCAAAATCCTATTCTGACTCACCCAAGAACTTTGTTTGATTCTTTTCTCTGTATAGACCGAGAAAACATCAAATAATCCTTCCAATGTAATATTCTTGTATGGGTCTTTGATATTCTCTTTGAATATGATCTCTGCTTTTACTGCATCTTTCTTTTTTTGGAAGCCACGTTTCTTGTACTGCCTATACTTTCCATTCTTCATTTTGTACGAACCATAGAAATACCACGTACCTGTTTTTTCATCTTTTTTTACTGCCATGTAATTTTCCCTCTTTCTTTAGATAACACTTAAATTTTATAAAAAACTAGTGAAAATAGGTGAAAAATAAGGCTATTTTATGCCAATATCATGCCAATAACATGTATCATGCTTTATATAAAGCAATTTTCTTTTTGTTGAATGATATTTGCAAGTTTCTAGCTCTTTATTTTTCTTTATTTTTTATTCATCTAGTTTACTTTATGTTCTCATACTTTCTCATTTTTGGCTACTTTTTATTCCATTGAATCCAAAAAAATATTCCATACGTTATGCCACGTGCTTTATGCCATTATGCCAAAACCATATTATTATTTCCTTTCCTTATAATATATATAAGCAAAAAAGCCTCCTGCTTGGTAAGGAGACTCTTTTGCATAGTTTTTAGTTATCTTTGAAAGGGTTGTGTCCATCCATGAAGAACACATCAATAATATAGCATATAAATTTTGAGATTTGTTAAAAAACAAAAAACCATACCTGGATGTGTTAGGTATGGAGTGACTCTATACCTGATGTGGATGAGGTATAGGTGAGTTTTGGTGACAATTTATAAAAAGGGGAGTTTTTAGCAATTGTCACATTTTGTTGTTGTTTGCTAGTGCCACAAAGAGAAATGTTAAGATTCAATTGCACGTCTGCAATTTGCACTACACCAAAGAGAACTTAGGCCTTTATCGTTCTACTTTTCCTAGCAACATGATTATATCATATCAGTATGAATTTTATATAAAAAGAACCACCTTTCAAGTACTTCTAGAATGTACTCTATTCAGTGGCAAGAAAATAATTTTTCTTTGTAGTCGACTCGCATAAAAATAATATCAATCAGTCACGCTTGGAATAACTATAGATCAATATTAATAAATCCATATGCCTAACTTGGATTTGTACATCAAGCTAACATGGTTCACTTAGAATTTCTCATGTTTTGGCCTTTGTTAGTATAACATATCAAAAACTGCCACACAATTAAATGCGTAGCAGTTTCGTTTCTCCTTGTTCCTATAATTGGTACATGAGATAAAAAGAATACGATCATATTCCCCTAAGCATAGACATTATACCATATTGTGGTATTGGTCGCATTGTGCACTCTGCTAATCTATGTGCATATATTTTAACATAAAAAGCAAAGACCGTACAAACATCATACGGTCTAAGGAACTCCTTGTACGCTAGTACATGAGCAATGTTTACTTGAATAGGTTCAGTACTTTTTCAACAATCTTCAATAACATTTCAATCAATTTATTGATCCCTGTTACATTGATTTTATTTTCACTATCATCTTTAGAATCTGTATTTGGTTCATCTTTTTTATTTTCTGAACCATTTTCATCCTTTTTATCGTCTGTTGATTCATCTTTCTTAGGATTTGACTTATAAAAATCAATATCATGATAGATCACGTCTTTATCGAAAGGATTTGAAGTATATTGATGCATAACTGCAATATCTGAATGGTCTGAATTAACGTTTCCATCATCTTGATTCCATGCTGCAAGCCAAATAGGATAAGTCGTTTCTACAAATGTTCCTAGCCAATTAGCACCCGTATAAACACCTGTATAATATCCTTTTGAACTCATATAGTCGCAGAACACTTTACATGAGAAAGAACATCTTTCTTTTGTTAAGACACCAGCTTTCTTCTTGTAATTATCTGCGTCCTCCATATCAAACCATACGCCTAATTGTACATTTCTGCCTTTGATTAGATTGTATGCGTATTCCGCTTCCGCTCTAGTTTGTTCATCATTCAAGGCATAATCATAGATATATACACCATATGGAATCTTCAACTCCTCACACTTATTGACAAAATATTCAAATTTTTTGTCTGTATGCTCTCCGTAAGAAGTTCTTATGATCACAAAGTCATATTTGGATAAATCAACGTCTGAACTATTCCATTCTGAAACATCAATTCCATATCCCTTAACATTCTTAGTGTAATCTGTTGTAGTTGGTTTAGAAGGATCTGTAGAAGGCTTAGAGTCCTCTTTCGTATCTTCCTTAGTATTTGTATCAGGTGCTCTGAATTTCGCCCACATTTGGCTTCTATCCTCTGTAGCAGACACCGCAACAAAGAACTTTCTGTCTCCTTCTTTACCTACAACGTATCTATGTCCATTTGTAACGCACTTCCAATAATAACGAATCTCATCTCCTGAATTGCATTGGCCAAAGATTTCTCCACTTGGATTATCGTAATGCTTATGTACACCATCAACAATGAATGTAGCAATACCATCTTCCTGAGTTAATTCAATGTCTTTTGTTTCAGGAGCACTGATTGTGGCCCACGGTTCAACACCATATGATTCACTACCACTAACGGCTGCAAAGCATCTTACACCATTTGTATGAATCCACGAAATCCATCTATGTCCATTTCCAATCCATTTTTCTGTATAGACTTGCTTTTCGCCCTTTACAAATGTTCCGTAAGAAGCACCTGTTGGAGTATCTCTATGGATAACGATAGCAGTATCATTTTTAAATGTGGCCATTCCATTCTCTTTAATCAATTGAGAAACATCATATGTAGAATCATTTGTATAGAATTTAGGTCTTAAATATCCCCAAATAGCTCCTTGATAGTTTAATGGCCACAACATGGCTCTAGGGTTTCCTAGAACATTCTGAGAGAGTGCTCTGCCTTCCCAATAGATAAATATATGTCCGTATCTAGAATCACCACCCACAGACACTCCCACATCACCATTTTGGGGAGCACCCGTAACAACATCAAAATAACTTAATACACCATTACTAGCTCGATTGAACCACCAATCTTTAGCATGACCACGTGCAACGCATGGCTTTCCTCCCCATTTCATCAATCCTTGAATCAACGAAACGCACTGTCCACCATATGGTTCTTCGCCTTGAACATAATTAATGTTCATTATTTGCCCTTTATTGTTAAAAACCTTATTGATAGCATAGTTATAAAACTCTTGTGGAGTTCCCATTTTTCATCCTCCTTAGTTTTTATCTAGCAGAAAGTCTTGGATTTCGTCTCTAGTCTCTTGGAGTTTGTCTTTGTCGTTTTCAGAAAGCATATTGTTGATGATTGCAATGTTTGCTTTTAATGTCAAATTGCCACGTTGCTTATCTTCTTCTAATCTTTCTTCATGTTCTCCTAATCTTCGAGAGTGCTCATTCAATTCTTTCTTAATCCCTTCTTGTGTGATAACTAAACTTTCAATTGATTTTATTCTCTCATTGTCTCTTGCTAACCATTCTTCGTGTTTTGCAACAGTTTCCTTTAATTCTTTATTCGGTCTCTTAAATTCTCTCCAAATTTTTAAAACTGCATATCCCGAAGCAATGAAGCCAAAAAGCCATAAAACATATTCTAAATCAATAGTGATTACTTTCACTATTAGTCACCTTTGACGTTGATTTTATCAATTCCATTATCTAATTGAATCTTAACGTATTCTTCAATTTCATCAAAAGTACTTTGAACGATTTCACTAATCATTTCTTTTGTAATGATGCCATGCAATGCATCAGGCACTAGATCATAAAGCTTGCCGACAACTTCTTCAAATTTTTTACCACCAGCATTAGTTGTATCTTTGTAGTTGTCCTCAGCTTCTTTAATGTAAACAACTGCTTGTGCAGTAATTTTGGCAATCACTTCTTGAACTTCTTTTGCTTTAGTTTTAGCTTTGGTACTGAATTTAAAATATAAAGCTAATCCACCACAAACTAAAGTAGCAGCAGTCTGTAATAAAGTTAAAAAATCTTGTACATTCATAAATTTACACCTCCAAAAATATTTCATCTCTCTCATATTTTCTGAGGTACTGTTTTATGGCATCTCAATTATATAATGAAAAGAAAAGGACGTACATTATCGCCCTTTCTCTTTATCCAAAACATCAATTCCATTCATATATAGAATCTCATTTTGTTCTTTGATGATTTTATTTTGCTTATCAATAATATCTAGTAAATATTGAATATACTCGAAATTACTCAAAATCAATCAACTCTTGATATTCTGCTTTAGTGATTTTCTTTTTCTTATAAGCTTGTTCTACTAAGAAAATATAATTATCTTTGCTATACTTTCCGTCAATCACCCTGCTTTTCTGATTACTCAAAATCCTGTACATGAGTCATTCCCTCCGTTTCTTCTTCGTCAACAGGTAATTCAATACCTGCCATACAAGCAACGTATTCTGTTAGAAACTTTTGATTTGCCAATTCATCTTTAGTAGATTGAACTTGAGAAGCTTGATATTCTTCTTCCGCTTGTTTGTCAATAGAAACATCTAATTGTTTGATAATCATACTTTTATCTCCTTCCATAGATTAGCGTAATACGCATCTATTCTTTGCAATAACTTGTACGTATTCCCTAATTCTGCGTGTGATCTCCAACTATGAAGGCTTGCATCAATTTCTTCTTTTGTTATTTCACCTTTCTTGGATTTAATGACTTGTTTCTTTAATTTTCGCCTTTCATGTTTTATATTTTCTGAACTTAGGTTGTAATAAACCTTTCCCGTTTTTGATAATGTAGCTTTAAATCCAAGAAACATAAATCCTTTATCTATTCTTAGAACTTTGGCTTTCTTTGGGTTAGGTTCAAACCCTAATTCGATTAACTTATCACAAACTATTTTCTTCCATTGCTTCGCTTTTTCTTTGTCATTTGTAATCAAATAGGAATCATCCATATATCTTATGAAACTTTTGCAATGTAATTTTTCTTTGATGAAATGGTCTAATTCATTTAATAAGCTTATGCCAGCAATCTGAACCATTTGAGAACCTGGATTATATCCAATGTCTCCTGAATATTGTGTATCTAACACATCTTGAGACATACTAGCAGTATCTGAATCACACATCTTATAAAAACATTCATTGACATCTTTATGTCTCATGTTTTGATAATATCCATGTATATCTATCCATACAACATATCCTACATTTGTTTTGTTGTTGATGTAATATCTATGAAGATATTGTCTCATTACATCCATAGCTTTCTTTGTTCCTTTGAATTTTTGACAAGCTATATTTGTATAAACAAAGTGTTTTGTCGTTTGAGGATATAATGAATTATCGTTAATACTACGTTGATAAACTCTATCCCTGAAAGGAATACTTAAACACTCCCTTCTTTTTGGATATGTAACAATAATTGGTTTAGGTTTTCTGTTTATCCATGTATCATTCTGTAATTGTTCTTCCATCTTCAAACAATTTTCTACACCATTTAATACAAATGATTTAACGCTTGGTTTCCAAGATACATTTTTCTTACATTTCAACATTGAATCAAACAATTGATCGTAGTCTGTAATATATTCTTTTATTTTCAAAATAATAGTTTCCTTCCGTCATAGTTAGCTACCATCTTTTTTAAGAGGCTCTAACATCGGTGGCAAAATACACTGATTTATGTATATTCTGCGGTATTGTTCGCTCTAATGAGCAGGGATGAGGTTCCTTGTTTACACATATCAAATCGTATCAACATCTAAGGTTGACCATATAGTTTAAGTTGATAAACAATCGGGGCGAACGTATTCGCATTGGAAGCGTTGTTGTTGTTGACATTGCCACTAGTGTTCACATTCCACGTATTACAAGCATTGCCTTGGTTGGCTGAACGCAAACGGACGTTCTGAGAATCAACCTATATCCCGTATGTATTAGTATTTATTAATAATTACTAATTGATATATTTTGCATATCGCTCTTTATCTGCATTATGCCATGCGATATACATTCTCTTTACTGTTACTACTTGATTAGTCCAATATTTAACTCGTTTTCCACGAATGTTAAATAATGTCTTTGCTACATCTATGTCAGACAATAAATCTATACAAAGGAAAATGGCTTCACGTTGGTATCTACTGCGTTCTTCCCATCTTTCATGTCCTGTCTTACCTTGAACATAGATTGCATTTGCTCTTTTTCCTAGCCTGTATATATCTTTTGCCTTCTTAATCATGTCACCCGTCATTGTCTGATAATACTCAGGCGGAAAATTGTTTGTGTTTGAACAAATCTTTACAGTATACAAAGACAAGTTTCTTGCTTCCCATAAACAATCCAACATTTTATTTGTCGGTGTATCAGGTACATTTCTTTCATTTACATTAGTTGCCATTCAATAATTCCTTTCCTTGTATGGGGCAGTACGTTGTCTGCCCCGATTTTAGATTTATGCGATGCAAACAAGCGGGGCGAACGTAATCGCATAGGAAGCGTAGTGGCTGTAGACACCGCCACTAGTGCCCACACTCCACGTACCACAAGCACTGCCTCGGCTGGCTGAACGCAAACGGACGTTCTGAGGTGATGTTTTATTTGCAACGGAATACTCAACCATATTTGGATAATCTGTCCACCATTCGCAAGGTGTTGTACGTCCGCTTCTTCTTTTCCAATAGGTGTGAACATCACCTTCACCACTAGTTTGTGGTTTAATGAACATCTGAGATAGTGAAGGTAACGTAACATAATCATATGTAATATCCTCTGCACCTTCATCATTTACAGTGTTAGCGTAAGTAACCACCTTTACTTTTTTTAAACAATTTAGCATTTCCTCAGGCATACCACAAAGGAATCCGTCTTTAGAAGCTAATTGGTCAGGACAAATATCCCATTGATCCTGAGGTGTCCACCACTGTCCTTTTGGCTTACTTGAGTTTAGCCATTGTCGTAACGCAGATGTTTTCCAACGATTCCATCCATATGCCAATTCTTGTACTGAGTTTAAATTTCCACTTCTACTGTCATACGGGATTGTTCCTAGATTTGTTCCACCACTACCAACAGTAACGTTTACCGTCTCATTTAATGTAATTCCATCTTTACCATATGAATAAACTTTCCAATTAGACGGTGCTTGGTCGGGTGCTCCATAGCATCCAGCTAGTCTACCGCCTTTTTCTACAGGCTTTGTCAATGTAAATTGGTAATTGATTCCTGGCTTAACGTTGTTCCCCCATGCCTTAGCAAAATCGAAATTGTAAGTGCCAGCACTAAGTCCATCAGGACACGCTAGAAACGCTCTCTGATGCGAAAATTGAATACCAAAAGGCAAAGTATAGTGCGTTTGTAACCACATTCCAGGGACTACTTCTCCGTCCTCTAAAGTCATGTCTTCAAAGTGGTTTACTTGCCATGGCATATCGTATTCTTTTGAATCAGCGGTATCTGTCCATTTTTCAATTAACTGCGTACCAATAGCAAACGCACTTTCACCGACTCCGTTTGCTATTAGCGTTCTTACCTTCTGCCAATCCATTGATTGATGTGAAATTCCATTTTGAGCAATGATATTCAATGCTTTTACAATTTTTCCTCCTGTTTCTTCTGTTAAAATTCTGTGTTTTGCCATTATTCTTGTACCTCCTGAACAATATATCCTTCTTCGTCTACAGATAATCCCAACGCTTCAAATTGTTCTCTAAGCTTGCTCACACCTAAAGAATCATCTAATTGTTGAATTGTACCTTGCTTGGTAGCTTCGTTATCTTGGACGATAATTAAATCTGTTTTTGAAATGCCTTTGCTTGAAGGCAATTCTGCAATTCTAACACCCATTTATATACCTCCTAACTGCCATAGTTTGTATGACGTAGAATCTTACCTTTCTTGTTGAAATAAACTGCTTTTACTTTCTTTATTACTCCGTTATCGTTGTAGAAAACTCTAGCGGTTCTAAGTCTTTCTCTGTCAAGAACATCAACAATCAAGTTATCTCCATTCTTAGCTAAGATGTCTACTCCGTCTTTTGTAAGGATGTTTTCTTCATACGTATTTGAGTTATATGCAATCTTCAATTGGTCAACTAATGTTTTAAAACTGAATGTAGCACTATCTGATTTAGAGCCGAAGTTATCAACAATACGAACGTATAACGTATAACTTGTTTCAGGATTTAAATTGTCCAAATAAATATGTGTATCAGTTCCTACGTTAATCCAATTTGAATTGTCTAGCGAATATTCGTAATGATCTATTGTAGCTCCTTCATTTACAGAGAATCCATACCAACCAAACATACCACCATGAGGTGTGACTCCTGTACTTCCGATACCACCTACATTTGGCTTTTCAGGGTTCAATGTCGTAAATGATGTACTAGCTGCCAACGAAGGTTGACCATAGTTATCAACCATTCTTACATAGAATTTATACTTCGTATTTGGCTTTAAATTACCAATGGTTAGGCTTGTTTCTTTGCCTTGGTCTGTCCAATTATTTTCATCATTAGATGTTTGATAAGAATAATCAGTAGCCATATCTCCTAATGAGAATCCGCTCCAACTAACTTTTGCAGATTTGGATGTTACCGAGCTTGAAGAAACACTTCCTTTTGAAGGTGCATTAGGATATTTAGTGGTTGTGGTAAAATCAACTGCTTCACTCCAAACTCCATTGTATTTTCTTTTGAAACGATAATATCCTGTGTATTTAGTATTTGGCTTTAATCCTGTCCATGTATCTACAAAAGGTGTATTGGCTTTTATTGCTTTATTCCAATCCGTCCACGTTTTCCCGTCTCTACTCCATTGGTTTTCTTCGGACACAAACGGAACTGAAATTGTACAGTACATTGTTTTATATGTACTTCCAACATTGCTGATTGTTGCCTTGTCTGCGGTTCTATCAATTTTAGGAAGTGAGATGTCTACTACATTTGTGTTATAAGGACTTCCTATAGCTCCTGTATATGTTCCATTAAACCAATAATGCACTTTGCTTGATGCATTACCATTAGAATCATGGTCAACAGTAAATGAACCATTTTGTAGAATATATTCCTTGCTTGTACCAGCGCCACCATCTGATAACGTTGCATGAGCACTATAATTTGGTGCTCCTGTAACTCCAGCAGACCAATCTTGTTCAACACGATAACCTGTATAATGAGGGTTTTTATTTTCAACTAAAATCCTTGTTCTTGTATGGACTGTAGACCTATTGCTTACGACATCTTGTTCACTCCATGCGTAAACTTGGAAATACATATTACATCTGCCACTGTATGACCAAATTTGATGATTTCCAAGTAATGCCCATCCTCCACCTACATAAGCCATGGATTAGTCTCCTATCTGAAAGTAGAAATATCCGTTAGGACAATTTGTCGTGTTTGGGTCGGCGGTTCCAACTTTATAACGAATTGATTCAATATTAACTGCGTGTTTTTCATCAGGTGGTATCGTTACGTTATTAACTTTGATTGTTTTGATAGGCACTAATTGATCTACAACTTCTTGTTTAATATATCCAGCATCATTTTGAAGTTCAGACACATTTTTGGGTATTTCAGTTTTCTTTGCATAAACACTAGCTATATCAAGATTAACAATATAATCAACAGGACTAATTGTGTTTCCATCTAATTTAATAGTTGTGATAGGCACTTTGATAGCAATATTTTTGTTGTTATCTTTGGCAATGTTTGTTCCGTTTACAGAGATTGTTTTAACGAATTGATTTAGAATTTCCATTAAATCTAATTGGTTAGAAATATCACCAATCATATTTCCCCATTTGATTTTCAAATTCGCATGGTCGTTGATTACTTGAATTTCTTTTCCGTTGTAGATATAGAATAATCCTTTTGAATCCACATACGCATGGTCTCTACTTGGATTTGTAATATCATCTACAGAATCAACGATTTCTAGCCAAAATTCGCAATCACCATCTTTTAAAGGAAACGCTACAGCCATATCTTTATTACATACTACAGGTTGCATATTATTTTCCTCCAGCTTTCATAATGTCTGCGAAACAAGATGCACAAGATGTAATTTCTACACCTAAGAATTTTGTACAAGCTTCAATAAACTTCTTGTTAATCTCCAAAGCGATATTCAATAATTCAGGGTCTCTATCCGAAGCTTGATATGCTTCAAATGCAGTGTACATAGCCATACTTAAATGTTTAACTAAACACCACTGTTCTCTATCCCCTTTACCACCGAAAGAATTGTATAGATAAAGCATTTGAGAACGTCTGATATTGGCATAATCATCAATTTCATCCTTTAATGCTTCAATCTTTTCTAAATTATCAGGAATTTCTTCTTCACTAATCAATCCATTCTCAACCTCTGAAATACGTTTTTCTAATAAGGTTTTAGCGTGTAGTTCTGCACTTGCAATTTGTGTAAAACTACGGATAATATCTTCTCCAATTCCCGAAGTGCTATATTTGTTTTCCATCTACACAACCTCCTTTTTGTATGCTTTGATAGACAATCTAGCAGACTGTTGTTTTTGTTTTCTTTTAAAGTCAATTTGTTGACTGTTCAATTTCAATAGCGATATGGCAGACTGCCAATCTCTAGGATTTTGTTTTACATGATTTGATAGGCTTTCAATTCTTTGCTCATATCTATTCATAGATACCTCTTATCTGTTTACATGACTATATTTAAGATAATTTACTAACGTACAATCAAAATTACCATTTCCTGTTACTTTGATTGTTTTATATCCTGGGTCTAGTATTCTGTTTCTATCGGCTTCTGAAAGATACCCACAAGCTTTAAGAACATCAAAATTAGAATATTGTCCAGGCCATAGTCCATTGCCCGTAATCCAAGCTCCGTTGAATTGTTGCTTGAAATATGGTGTCATGTCTATTCCTTCGATCTCGATATTAAAGTTTGTAGCAGTAGAATTATCTATTACTAGTTTAAACTCAAAACGCTCATAATAAATCAAATCCTGAGAAATTGACATTCCTATTACCGCTGGTTTAGAACTTGAACATCCCCATCTAGGGAACTCGTACCCATAAAAATCAACTGTGTGGTTTCTACGTTGAATGGAATTGTATCTTCCTTTTTCTTTCAAATCATAGACACTATCAGCTAATATATTTATTGCCTTACTAATATCCATAACTAATCACTCTTTCCGTCTCTATCCGTTCTTAGGAATTTCTCTAGTGTCAATGTATCTATTTCAATTCCTGTTTTATCTATTTCTCTTTGTAGACTTGTGATATAGAACCAATCGTCTTGTTTTAGAATACGTTTCATGTATCTATTGCAACTTCCTAATTGCAATAAATTGAGATCATAAATAAATCTGATTCTATCGCCTACGTTTACTTCTTTAGGTAATGCTTCACAAGAAACGTTGATAGCAAACTTTCTTCTTGCATTAATTAGTTTTCTACAGGCACAATCATATACAACCTTGGCCGCATAAATTCTATCGTTATCAGTAATGATAGTTGTTCCGTTTGTAGACTCGGGGTCAATGCTCTGTTGTACATAAACGCTCTTTACTCTGAAAATACCAATGATATTTGATGTACTGATTGTTGTTGTATTGCAATATGGATAAGGTTGGTTTTGGCCAAAGAAATTTGCTCTACCATTACCAGCATCAGAAACGTACATTGCAACGTGTGATGCAGGTGTGTCACCACCTCTTCCAAATATGCACCAATCACCAAATTGAGGTGTATCAACATAATCAAAGTACTGAGAATAGCCTAATTCATCTCTGTTATACCAAATGTAATCTGCATACCCATCACCGCCTATAGCTCTCGTAGGGTCGGGATAATTTAATGTCTGCAATGCTTTTTTCCATGCATCTACACATTGATATGGCTGTTCAACTGGCACACCATCCATGTCGATAGATTGACCATTCCATGTGTTGATATAGTTCTGAGCGTTCCAAGGCCTAGCTTGTGTCTTATCTTTATCCGTTGTAGTACCGTTATCGTCTTGTTCCCACTCAGGAATCAAGCCATAGACACGTTGAGCAAATTCAATACGTTTTTGATACTGCAAATCAATAGATGTATCTCCACGCTCATAATCTGCCATAAAAGCCATTACCATGTAATTCATATCTGCTTCCATGTGTGACCATTGTTGAAATGTGATGTTATAAGAAGCAGTCGGAATCCAAGGGCCATTTGTAGCGTTTGTTGACCATTCTTCAACTAGCTTTGCTACTTCCCCTTTTCCGTACATTGTGTAGCTTGAATATCCATGAGAACCAAGCCAATTGGTGATTCGTGTGTATGGAGTCCACTGAACTAATCCAAATCCTTTTTGAGAATCAGGAACATCACCCATTTGATACAAGTTAGGGTTTAAGGTTGATTCCACGTGACACGAACCACATAAAGCTGCTATTGCTGATTTACTCCAAATGTCTTTTAGAGAGTGCCATAAGGCTTTAGCATTGTTTATTTCCTCTGTATCCGTCAAAAATCTTTGTTCTTTAGGAATGACCCATTTGTAATCCTTAGAGTCTTTTGTCATATCCTCTAGACTAAATGGCGATAAATCATCAAAAGCAAATGTTCCTTCAATGAATACACCGCTTTCATATCCAACTGATTCCGTATCAATAATGGAATATTCCAATTGATTGTTAGGAGCTAATTTAGGAAAGTCTACATATTCATAATCACGCTCGTTATTTATGTTTGATCTCAAAATAACTACAGGAAACTTAGGGTTCTGCAAACTTTTATCATTATATACTTCTCTTAATGACAAAGAGGACATACCACTATCAGATTTATTAGCATAAACTGTTGCTAGGTTAATAACATCTGAGAAATCAGTTTCCATTGTAGGTTCGCCAATGATTCTGTAGTTTCTTCCTAACGTTGGTTTATTAGAAAGCATAACAGGTTGCTTCTTCCCAAAATATCCAATTTCAACTTGCTTATCATTTGTAAATGGCACTCTCCAATAAACAGATGGTGTCAATTCACAAGTTTTAGTAAGTGCATCCAATTTAGATTGTCTAGAATAAACGTAGTCAATCTTTTCATTATCAATCTCGGTTTCAAAATTCATCTTCCACTGAGTCGAATAATACATATCTTCGCTTTCGTATACGTTCTTTATAAGAGCATTTTTAACCGCATAATTTGTTGGGACTTGTCTATATGTCCATTCGTTGATTACGTGCGTTAGAGATATGTTTAAACCACTTACGGAGGGTTTATAGTCGGTAATCATTCCGTAGAAAACTCCACAATCCATGATTACTCGCATTTCTTTTCTTCCTGAGATTAAATCGTAGTATTCGTTAGGAATTGTGATTTGCATTTCAGGTACTGTCATCAACTCATTTGAAAAACTGATTGTGCTTAAAGCCTCTCTGAATCTTTTCTTAACTTTTCCAAATTCTAATATTTCAAAGTAAGGAATCATATTTACTCCTAACTACCAATTTTGCCTTGTCCTACCCATTTACCATTTTTTCTAATTCTACTTGACCCTTGGTTTTCTTTATTTGCCTTATCGGCACTGTACTTGCCAATAGTGGCCCAAGAACCTTTAGCTCTCTTTTTAAACCATCCTGTAGCTCTATCCAAAGAATAGAATATACCGCCTTTTCTTACTGCCCATGGTCTAAAATCAGGGATAACCTGTTGAATAGAATATATATTCTCATAAGGGAATGTAGCATCTTCGCCTCTTAATTCAACTTTAACGTGTGTTGTATCTGTTGGAAGTTGTAACTTGCCACTCCATTGACTATTTTGGGCCACTGTTTCCCAACCTGATGAATAAGCCAATGACCATGTATCGGCATGAGAGAATATTACTTGATTATAAATCTCTCTCCATGATGCTTTGTTGTTGTTAGAAACACTAATGATCAAAATATAGTTGTATCTTCCGCCATACTGTACATACTTTCCATTTCCTGTATATTTACCTGCATCCGTTACACCATATCCAACTAAATCTAATGTGAAAGTAACGCCATAGTTTCCATCATCTGAAAAGTTGATACCTTTTCCATACCCTTTAGCATGGGCGGTAGCAAGTGGGAATCCAAAGTCTGCGGTATTGCCTGGATTTCCACCTAATACTACGTTATTGTATGGCCCTGTGTTATCGTAAGCTCCATGAAAGTTTTGCCATGCCATTAAACACCACCAGCCAAATCATTCTCAGAACTTCCATTATTAGTACGGATGTATGAGTTTCCATCAGGAGTACCACCAAAAATATTGATATTACCTGTTGCAATGCTTCTTCCGTCATTGAATTTTCCTTCAAATACAGTATCTCCTGTTTGTTTCCATGCACCACTGTTTTTAAGATTTGTAAGAATCTTTTCAACTGCACTGTACATATCTCCAACGCTGCCTTCAAGTTTTCCAACCTTACTTTGTAAATCTTTGATAGCATTCCAAAGCTTTTGGATTTCTGCCCATAGCTTTTCGATTTCTTCCCATTGCCCACAATCAGAACAAATCATTACATCCATGATACCGATTAGGTTCTTTTCCAAATCTTTGATAGCTTCTTTTGTATCGCATACATCATATGTATCTATCTTTTCTAGCAATCCACCTAATAAGCAATCGTTCATATCGTGCATATCTGTACAGTTATTGTGGCCCTTGTTTTCAAAGCCTTGGTTTGCTTTAAGATTTGCACAAATAGTATCTGTTACACCTTTTTGAATGAAATTACTGCTTGTAGCTTTTAAAGAATCACAAGCAGAACAAACATCTTTATTCATTTACGTGTACCTCCTAATCTCTACAGATAACGAAATTTACTTTGTTATCATTTACAAAACGAGTGTGTAGAGATATTTCATCATCTTCTAGCCAATCAACATAAATAGAAAGGAATTGCAACCAATTTGTTGTTTCTCCAGCTTTTACTGTTCCACTCATGCTTAATTCCACTGTTTTGTTAATATCTTCTTCAAATGAAGCATTTGTGATTTTTTGATATACCAACGATCCACTCTTATTAGGAACACGAATTGAAACAGTAGGAGCTGAACCAGCTTGAACTCCTGTCATTTTATAAGAGTAGTGTTTCAATGTAACACTGTTGAATTTGTATGTAGCACTCTTATCTTTGTTAGGCTTCATACAGAAATCTACTTTTCCTGTAATGACTCCATCTGCTACCTTCGTATATCCACTTGTGTGAATCCAATCTGAATACTTGAATGTGAAATTACCTTGTCTGTCAATTTCAACACTCAATCCAGGTGTAGACTGTTGAATAGTATATTGAGTTTCGATTGCCAAATTTTGAAGTTGAAGATTATACAACTGGTCTTGCAATCCACACATCCAACAAATCATAGCTGCTTTCACGTTGTAATCATTGTTAGCATATTGACTCATGAATAATTTCCAATCACACAAATCAAATCCATCTATGATGTCATACAAGCCTTTCGTAAGGCAATCATTGGCATTTTCCATGTCTGTACACGTATTATTGCCATTATCAGGATTTAAGCCTGTATCGTTTCCTAAAGACGTACAGATTGAATCTGTAACACCATTTTGGATAAACTCTGCACTGCTATCTTTTAACTTTCCACAAGCAGTGCAATAACTTTTAATATCTGCCACTGCAAGCCTCCTTAATTTGTAAGTTCATCAACATCTATATATACACAAGCCATCTTACAACATGAGCCTGTGACAACTAATCTATTCATCCCATGATGTACTGTGAATCCAAATTCATCTTCGATCACTAGATTATCTAAATCTACTTCCTCTGATGCACAACATCCATCCGCAGTAAAGTATAAGTTCCAACTTGAATCAAGTGTTAAAATTCCATCATATTCGCCTAAAATCATCATTTTATTTCCATTAATTTCAATTTCAGGGTTTTGGAATTTACCATCTAGAATCAATTTTACTTTATCGGTATCTAAAACTGTTCCACTGTAGAATCTTCCAGCAATTGACTCGACACAATAATCTTTTTTACAGATTTTATTCTTAATCAAATCATCACCGAAAATTTGTTCACCTTTGATGCAATCGTAGACAATCTTGTATGAATTGCCACAATTCATAAAATCTTCCAACGCTTTAGTACCCATTACACATAAAGATGTTTCCTCTGTAATGTCTCCACAATCGCATAAACACGAATTGCAAGTTTCCATATCAGGGGGGCAAGTAACACAACATGATAAGCACTCTTGAGCATCTCTGAAATCCTCACAATCGAGAATATTACATACAGAATAAGGAACTAAGAATGTTTTCTTTGTATCTGCAATATGCCATACACCTTCCCAAAGTTTAAAATCAATATCCATTGATAAATAGCCTTGGTATTTTTTGTAATCTTCACTAAATCCTGTGACATAGGCCCATGCCCAAATCAATTTGTTATCTTGAATTGCCCATAACCTTCCAGGTTTTAGCAAATTCAAATTGAAATAGTCACGTAGGAATCTTCTATCTTCATCATGAAAATGTTCATAATTAAAATTCAATGTTAAGGACAAATCACCTTCCGTAAGAAACTGTTGATTCTTTTGGAAAGCAACATAACTACCATGTCCGTAACTATATTCTTGCGTTGCAGTCTTTGTATCTTGCTTTAGAGAGGCAGAGGAAATCTCCTCTGCACTGTCTATTACAAGATCATTGAACTGAACGTATGTTTTTAATGGGTTTAAGTTATAACAAGTCATTATGCCAAACCTCTCAAGCATCTACCTACTTTGATAGCCTGCCTTCTTTCGTTTCCTTCGTTGAAAGCAATACTGTTATTCGTAACACGATTATCGTTATTGTTGATAGTCACGCTCTTATTAACAACACTTCCAACATGAGAACCATATCTAGTAGACAATTCTTTGAACGCACCTTTCAAATCCATGTTATTTACTTTATCCATGAAGCTTTGACCTGCGTTCTTAACTGCACTACGTTTCATTACATACTCACCAGGAGTTAACATAGCAGGAACTGTATCTGTTCCACTAGGTTTCATGACAATTGGTTGTCCACCTCGTTTTAAGTAAACTGGGCCACCTTTAGCAAATTTAAAGTTTTTTCCTTGTGATTCATTACCCGTATTTACTGTAGGAGTGGTTGTACCACCTGTATTAATGTTTCCTGATTGATTGTTGAACGCATTTTTAAATGCACTTCCTAAGTACTGTCCTAAATCTGTGAATCGTGTTGAATATCCGTACATCATAGTAATCTGATTAGATATTGAACTAGACATATTAGAGATACCTTCACTGAATCCACTTACAACATCTCTTCCAAACTTCTTACCTACGGATTTGAAGCTTTTCTTCTTCAATGAAGCTTTAGCATTGTTAATCTTAGTTCCAAATGAACCTTCAATATCAATACTTTTGAAACCTTCAATAATTCCATTGGCCATTTCTGTACCCGAAGTATTAAATTCAGACTTCATGTTAGATAACGTTGTGACCATGTTGTGGAAGGAAGTAACGATTGAGTTTACTTCTGTAACAACAGTTGTAGTAGCTTCTCCAACCTTCAATCCTTTAACATTGTTTAAGAACGTTTGAATACCTGTTGTGACTTCTCCAACCTTAACAAAATCTAGATTTAATCCAACGATAGAATTTAAGCTTTCACACGTTTTTTTCAACTTAGAAACAGTTTTATTAACTGTGTCCATATTCTCTAGATTTTCAGTTAATCCTTTGTTGGTTGCCATTTCATTCACTGCATTTCCAATACTCTTAATATTGGCTCTCAGTGTTTCAAAGTCAAAATTAGTTGAATAGACGTTCAAAGTTCCAAACTTGAGGATTATATCACCTAAAGTTGTAATCGCCTTTAGTGCGTTATTAAATAGCTTAGAATCAGGCATTTGTCTCAAGTTATAAGACAACATATTCTTGTCTTTTCCTGTTCCAACACCAGCTACAGAGATATATCCAATCGCTTGAGAAATACTAGTGATTGTCTTTTTAATATCCTCTGCATTTGGTAAAGGATTGTTTGTAATCGTTGCTTGCAAGTTTCCAAATTCAGGAACAATCTGTTCCAAAATCTTCAATGTATCTAGAAATTCTTGAGCATTTGTAGAGTTTAAATTAGATTTAATGCTCTTTGTAACATCAGGGAATACAATTTTTTTCATTGATGCCACAACACTAGCTACATTCTTTAAAATGCTTGTACAATTCTCAACGTTAATTGAACTTCCATTGATATTAGACATCTTAGAAAGGCTTGAAGCCATTGTTGCATAGTTCTTAACGATACTGTTTGCATCTGCAATGTTTGTTGCACTTGATGTGCTAACTGTAGGAAACTCAAAATCATTAATATTCTTGATTACCTCTTGAATATCTTTGAATTGATCGTTGAAAGAACTGCTATCAATGCTCATTCCTTGCACTTTTGAAATTGATTCTCCAATAGTAACAAGTTTCTTTAGAATCCTAGTAATATTCCAAGTCTCCATATTTTTCCATAAAGACTCAGAACTTTTAATAACTTGACTCCACCAAGAAGAATATGTTCCACCACCTTCAAACATATCTATGACATCCATAATTCCTTGGATTTTCTTTTTCAATCCTTTTGTGTTTGAAGGAACATTTTTATCTACTTCTTGCATAGCCTTGGCACAAGCAATTAATGTACCAGCTAGTCCTGATGTTGTTACCATTCCTAGTACTTGAGCTAAAGTAGAAATTCCACCTGTTAGGACACCAGCACCACCTTGAATACCTGTAATAAGTGTCATAGAGCCAATGCACTCAAATAAACCTAATAACTTATCGTTGAATGTGTCGAATCCATCAGGCATAGTCTTATCTAGCTCTTGCATAGCTTTTGCAAATAGCCATAAAGCTCCGCCTTGACCAATCATCATTGCCAATCCTGTTAAGGCATTGTTCATCTCTAATGCTTTTGAAACTCCTGCATTAAGTGTGTTAGCTCCCATCATCAATCCCATTACAGAGAATAGATTTGTTAATCGCATAGGCAATGTAGTAATGTCATCAGGAACATTCTTTTCAATTTCCTTTATTGCTTTGCAATAAAGAATAATTGTTCCTGCCCCACCAGCTATGATAGCTAATGAAGATAATTTATTTTTAAATCCTTCTGCATCAAAAGTTTTTGGAGTACCTGTCGCAGTAGCAATCTCATCTGAACTTTTGAATACATCTTTAATAGAACTAAATTTACTTCCTAGTTTTCCTAGGAAAGGAATATTGAAATTCTTTCCTTTGAATTTTGAAGCAATGTTTAATAAATCTCCTAAAAGACCAATTCCACCGCTTCCGAGTTTCATTAATCTACCAGCCCACTTTAATCCAATTCCAATTTGGATGTAGTCTGATACGAAACGTCCTAATCCTTTAGAAAAGCTTCCGTCTCCCATTTCAGTGATTTTATCTTTCACGAAATTATATAGACCACCAACAAGAGGCTTGAAGAAATCAATTGCTCCTTTGAAATCATCTAATCCTTGTCTAAATCCACCAATAAAATCTTTGAAGCTGAATGTTTTTAATGTGTTCCATAAATCAGAGAATTTTTGTTTGATAAATTCAATTCCATCTCCAATTTCTTTTTGATGTCCTCTTATAAACTCTGCTCCTCTATCTCCAAGGTCTAGTATTTTCTCTGTAAGATCATATACATGGCCATAAATGATATCTCCTGTTACATTAGTAACAACTTCATCTAATGCTCCTAAAACATTCGCAAACGCTTTAGAGGATCGTGTACTGATTAACTCCATAGCATTTGTAATCGTTGATGCGGATGTTTTTGCCATTTGAGCAAGTGAACTAAGTCCGCCACCGCCTTTTTCATCCAATTCAATCAGAGCATCTTCAAATTGTTGTAATGAAATAGTTGGATTTGACCCTGTAAATGCGTTTCTAAATTCTGAGAATGTCATATTAAATTTCTTTGCAACGGCAGTAAGAACAGGAGTCATATTTGCATCTTCTAACGACCTCAATGTACGAGCATCCATTTTAGAACCCATAATTTGAGAATACTGAGTGACTGCGTTGTTTACATTTTCTGACGAACCACCGAAAGAAATAATGGCATCATTAATTGCCGAGAATAGCTTTTGAGACCTATCTAAATCATGATTGATTGAAGTAAATCTCGTAACATGGCTTAGAGCATCATTTAAAGTCGTTGGTAGACCTTCTATGCTCTTATCCAAGTTATCAATCATAGTTTGGATTTTTGTTGTGTTATCCTCTACATCACTCGTTACAGTAGCCAACGTTCTTTTTGCAACATTGATTGTGTCATACCTACTAACACCCTCAGAAACTGCGTTTCCAATAGTGTTTTGTGCACCTGAAACCAATCTATACAAACTAGAATATCCAACACCTTGTACTAAGAATCGTCCAATATCTCCTATTGGATTGTTTTGGAAGTTCTTAGCGATATTCAACATACTAGAGCCTAGATTTGACATCTTATTTCCAACATCAAATGTAATCTTACTAGCGGTTTTCAAAGCTTTAGCAGCTTGTTGAAGTCTGTTAAGCTTATTCATGCTATCTTCAAAGCCGATAATCTGTGACTTAACATCTGCGGTAGTATTGTTGACTTCGCCTTCTTTTGAAATCATATCGCCTAACTGCTTATTGGCATTTTCTAATTTGTCTGTTTTAGCATTAATATCAATTTCTTCTTTATCTAAATCTGCAATAGTGTTATCAAACTCATTAGCTAACTTTTCGGCATCTTTTAACGAAGAAATATCAGCTTCTACTTTGATTTTTTCTTTGTTGAAGTTGTTGATTTTCTGTTGGATTTTATCCATCTCAATGCCGACTTCGTTAAGTTCGTATTTAAGCTGCTGACGAATATTGTACAATCCTTTAAGCAAATCATCTCTTTTACCTTCACTTAAAGTCTTGTCGTTTAATACATCTTGTATATCGTTTGCGTTTTGCTTTAACTCAATGTCGATAGCTAATTTTTTATTGTTCAGAGAATACAATTCTTTTTTTAGATTTGAAATATCATCTTTAATATCTGCTAATTTATTTCTAAGATTTGCTAAATTATCCAAATCAACTTGCATGGCAAGTCTTTGCTTCATTAACGAATCTCTTTCTTTTTTTATTTCTTTTAATCTATTTTCCAACCTATCCAATTCCGCAGTGTTAGCTGCAAATTGAATTTTGGCTTTTTCAATAGCTTTTATTTGTCTTTCTAATTCATTTAATCTTGCTTTGGCATCCTTAATGTCAAGGACTAACCTAGCACCGACTTCACGTACTGACATCTTCGGACTCCTTCGCTAAATCTGTTTTCTGCATGAAATGAACCGCATATCTGTCAATCTGAGGTATTTTCTTTTTAGAATTTTTATTTGCCTCGTTAATTTCATTCCATGTTTTATCGCTTTGTAGATTTGCGTAGTACCCAAAGGCTACAACTAATTCAGAAACACCCCAATGGTCTAATATCTCATTGGGGCGTATTTTTAGAATTTTACCGACATAATGAGCCATGGTTGAATAAAGATTTAGTTCTGCAACATAAGACTTTGCTTTTTTTACTGAATCCTTTTTATCATCCCCCTTATCAATTATTTGATAAAAACTGTTTCTACCTCATTGAATAATTCAGGATATTTGATAATTAGACTAATCATGCAAGTTAAAACTGAATATTGCATCATGTGATCTTCATAAAATTCATCTAATCCTAAGAAAATTGCAACAACTTTATAAAGTCCATCAACTAAATTTGTAGAGGATTGAGCGTATAAATGGAAAATCTGTTCGTTTGCTTCATTCATATACGCTTCATAAATCTGAACCATAGTCTTGTTCACTTCTTCATCATCTGCATCTGTTGTAACGATTCCATCTTTTCCTTCAATGAATTTGTGACCATAGTATTCCTCGATTTCTTGGAATTTTTCTTTATATGGGTCTAGGATTTGTTCTGCATCCAATAGCAATGGTTTTACTTCGATTAAAGCTTCTACCATCTTCATATCTTGTCTAGGAGATAATGTTAGATTTTCAAACTTCTTATCGAACATTACATATTGCCCTACTCTTTTAGCGTTCTCAGGAACATCAATTTTATGTTCTTCGATTTCTTTTTCAGTGAATCTGAAATTCACTTCAATATCAATTGTTTTAACATCTGTCTTATTTGCATCACCAACAACTGCAATTTCACCACCATTTCCATAGACTGCGTGAGGAGTATCATCCTCACGAGCTACTTTTAACTTTTCAATCATGGCATTTAACTGTGTTGGTTCTAAAATCTTTTGTTCTTCCATCTCATTTGCCTCTCAATTTCTATAAATTAGCGTTAGCTTTGTTTACTACATAAACTTCATACCAGTTTCCACGAGTATCTTTCTTGAACGCTAAACTAAATTCAAATGCTCCGTCATCAGGGATACCCATTGGGAATGAAGTAATTTTTGCATTGTGGTAAGTAAATACTTCCGCAGTTCCATCACTTCTATAACGAGTGATTGTAACTTTAGCTCTCTTATTCTTTAAGCTATCGTTGTTTGCTACATAGTGTTGCAATACATCAACAGTCATTGGATAAGAAATCTTTAATGTTTTACCTACTAAGTTTTTGTTGAAATAAATTTTTGAACCTTCAATGTCTAAACTTGGGTTGATTTTACTGTTCAATACTTGGTATTGAGACTCATCTAAGTTAGCCAACAATGGAGTGTTGATTCGGTTCAATGTAGAATCTGTGATATTGCATTGGTCACTCAATGCTGCATAGATAAATCCGCATTCTTCGACAAAGTGGTCTGCAATATGGATTGAACCATATTCAGGATGTTCTTTATCTGCTTCAATAACTACTTCCTGAGTACGCATCATAAAGCCTTGAGACTTATCTCCCTTGCCAATGAATGGGTTCATAGTTAAGTAGTTAGATGTTAATTGAGTACCTGTAAATGAACGCTCAATAGAAGCAGAATCATCATCATAAGAATCGTCAAAGCAACTTGTATCTACAGGGTCTACAGTATCGTCACCATCAAATCCTGATAAGCAGCTTACTTTAATATCGTTATTAGAATCTAAGTCTGCAAATTCTTCAAAGAAAGAAATTGAAGAAAGACCAATCAAGATACTATCTGCTGATTTGTCTGTTAATGCTACTTCAATGCTTAAACGGACACCTGATGTACTTGCTTCCCATCCTTTTCCACTTGTTTTTGTTGGAACAGTAGATAAGTCAATCTGTACAGGGTAGAATCCTTCTTTATCTGCTTTTAAAGTGCTTGTGTATTCATCTGCATTAGTCATTTCATGATCTAAAACATCTGAAATCTTAGTTGTGATTGTGTAAGTACCTGCTTGAGGAACATTTACGTAGTAGTAAACAACACCTGCTGCAAAGTCTAATGCATTTTTCAATGCTTTAAATACTGCACCACTTGTGTGTACTTTGTTTCCTTCTCCACCTGTTGCATCCGTTTCTTTAGAAGTGATGAACAATGTACCTGTATTCTTACATCCGAATGATTCACAAACGTTGATTAAATCAGGTGCAATAGTACGTGATGTATAAGCACTAGCTGTACCTGTAATCTTTTCAAATTTACGAGTATTGATTTTTAAACAAGCATCAATATCACTCATGATAGTAATATCAATTTCTTGAGTTTTATTTAATTTAGAGACACTTAATTTGTCACTAATGATTTTGTTAATGTTACAGTTAGACATTACTTTTGCCCTCCCATTGTAGCTTTTAGTACACGCTCCATAGCACGCTCCGCTTTAGCTCCACCTAACTGGTTTAAAGCGTTTAGCTTGCGTGAAACAAATGCTTGAACATCTACTTTTTGTTCAGGAGTCTTTTTAGCTTTTACAACTTTTTCTTCCATTTTTAATCTCCTTTATTTAACTTTTGCATCAAATCTAGATACCGCTCTAGCAACAAAATCATTTGCCTTTCTAGGTGGCATCTTAATTTTGTGTGCAAAGTGTTTCTTTCCTGTTTCATCTACCCAAACAAATGGCCTTCCGTTTTTACGCACTAACGTATAAACTTTTTTCGTCCCATTTTGTACCATTGGGGAGTAATCAACGTGAGAAGGGTTTCTAGAATCTTTTTCTAGTTTGTCTGCATCTACTCCGATTAGATATTCGGTATTAGATACTTTTTCTTTCGTGATTGAATCCTTTAAAGCACCTGGCCTATATTCATTCCATGGCATACTCGTCATTTCTTGAGCATAGAATCTACTCCCTCTTGGAGCTTCTTCTCGCATTGTTTCTTCTAATTCACTAGCCAATCCTTCAAAATCTTCTTCACACGCTTCTATAACATCTTCTAAGAGGCCTTTTAGCATTTCCTACACCTCGATAAAGGGGTAATAAACTTTGCCTCCATAGACGTATTTAAAGCCTTTTAGGAATACACCATCTTCATACGATACTTCCTCAACTTTATTCATAAGGAAGATTTTTACTAGGCCACTAGGCAAACACATACGTTTTGAATACTCATAAGATGTGTTTGATTTGGCTTTCGCACCGCATACAGGGCATCCGTTTTTCTTTGTGGAACTTTTCATTCCGATATATTTAATTCTCATACTACTGCACCAACCCATATGTCTTTTGAATTACATACTGACAAGATACCTAACTGTTCAGAATACGCTTTTGTAATATGTTCACGAACATACATACTAATTGAAATCTGAGCATCAGAATTTTCTTCTGAAATAAGAACATCACTACCATCTGTTTCTTCACACGTGCTGCAACCACATTCACATCTGTTCATTGCGATAACGAATTGTAGGAAGTCACAGAATACAGGCAATAGACATTCTGGTATCGTTTCATATCCAGCTACATAACTGACAACGATTTTAGATAATTCATCACATCCACAATTGCACACATCTTTGTAGTCGATATTAGATAAATCAACGTACACGATACTGTCGTATGGGTTATAAGAAAAATCTTTATCAACTTCTAGTTTGTGAGTAGTAAATGTAATTCTTTCTCTAGTGATAACAGATACTTCAATCGTTGTTGGGTCAATCATTGGATAGAATAGCGGTATGCGTACAATTCCTGAATCGCAACCACATTTCTTAAATTCACCAACGTCAAAGACTTCCTCTCTTTGAGATGAGAGGAAAGTCTCACAAGGATGGTTTTTCCAACAAGTGATGGTACTAATTAAATCAATTAGTTCTCCAACATTCTTTTCAAGCTTATCTGCTTCTAAATCGCTTTCCTTTATGCACGAACAATAGTTTTTCAATTGTTCGACAATTTTTTCGTACATTATTCACCAATGTTGATTGGTACGATAGTTGTTGGCTTTAATACAAGGTCTAATCCGTTTAATGCATCTCCTAATGTAGCTGCTGACATTGGAATACCTTGGATTACCATTAATCGGTTTGCATCAGTTCCAAATGCACATCCAAAGTTGTAGTAGTAATCACAATGAGTACCACAACCCTCTGATGGATTATCTGTAGCACCGAATGTATGACGTTGGAATTTTTCAGATGGTTGGAAAGTAGTTCCCATTACCAAACCTACTGTATTTCCTTCTAATACCCATACATCACCTGTACCTTTTGTAAGATCACATGGCACTAATTTATCTGCGATAAATCCATGATTTTTGTATGCAATTTCATCTGTTTCTTTGTTACGAGTCCACCCAGCAGGATATTCTCCGTTGAATTTACCTGGAACAATTACAGATTTGATTCCTTCAAGTACCATTGGGTGACAAGCAAACTTGTAATCGCCTTCTCCTAAAGCAGATAAACGTAATCCAACTGAATCAAATGCAGATAATACGTTTGTACCTACAATTTTGATAACTGCTTTATCTTCCATTACTTCCAACAATCCATGGAACGGTTTCAATGTAGCAGTACCTGTAGACATTGTTCCTAAGATTACGTTAATAGCAGTGAAGTATGCCATTGAAATTAAATCCATGCGTTTCTGAGCTTCTTTAATAGTTTCTCCTTCACGTTGGAAGTAACAAATCATGTCATTAGCTTTGATTTTACGTGTTTCGTTTACTAAGCTATCCATAATAGGTTCGCAACTCTTTAAACACAATAATGCTAATGGTGCATTGCTACCGCATTTAGCTAAATCTAATGGAACCCAGCAACATTCACCTTGTGTTGATTTAGGTTCTGTTGTTCCGTATGTGAATGGCAACTGAATATAGAATTTGCCATCTTCTTTTTTTGTAACGCTCCATGCTCCTCGGTTCATAGCTCTCTGCATTTTAAGTGAAGCTGGTGTGTTCATTAACCAAGAAACTAATGGGAACACGTTTTGAAATGGATTGGCTGGTGAGTTATCTGAATAATCAGTACTGATACCAATTGTTCCTGCATTTGATTTAGAAGCATTTGCTGCTAAATTCTGTCTTGCTTTTTCGTAATCTAAATAAGCTTTTGAAAATGATGTTAAATCCTCGATATTAGAACTTAAACGTTCTACCATTCCTGGTGTAACCGCCATTTTTTCTAATAATGTGTTATCGGGATTTGTAAATACTAAATCTAACATGGTTTACCTCCTATCCCCACATATCTCCGCTAACGTTAGAAGTAGAAGCTAATTTTTCTTCTTTCTTTTCTTTATCGTTAGCTTGTCCTGAGATCAAACTAGACAATCTGTCTAATGTGCTTTCTGCTTTCTTTTCAAATTCTGTTTTTTCTTTCTTAGAACTTTTTAATTTTTCTTTTAATTCTGCATTTTCTGTTTCTAATGTTTCAACTTTTGCACTTAAAGTTTCAAAGGCATCCATGAATTTGTTGATTTTTTCCATGTCATCCTTAGACATTTCAACAGTTTCTAATGTTTCTTCGCCTTTTTTGGCTTCTTCTTTGTTTTCTGTTCCTTCTTCTTTACTTTCAGGTTCTTTTTCTTCTTTAGAAGGTTCTTTTTCTTCTTTTTCTTCCTCTTTGTTTTCTAAAGCATCATTCTTCTTTTCTTCTTTATTTTCAGAACTCAACTTTAAAATCTTTTCCCATAGGTTCATTTCTGAGTCTCCTTTACTGTTTAAATTTTCGCCTGTACTGTTTACATTGGCTGGATTTGCAACAACTGAGAAACCAGCAATCTCGATTTCGTTGTAGAAAAGTGCATTAAATTTAAATGACGATTCAAAATCAATTGTTCCTCTCAGTTCTGCACTAATACTCAATGGTATTTCTTGTTTCAATAAATCTTGCACAATGTGCAATTCCCTATTTAGTTTGACGTTTACATCAAGACCTTTTCTTCCATCCCCAATATCGACAACTGTTAAATCATCTTTAGTCCATGTACCTAAGTTTAAAGGGAGTGATGCAATATCAATGTGAGCTAAGTTGATATATCCTACATAATCAGAACTCAAGCTATCGTAGAATGCTTGTACTGCCCCTTTTTTGATGTATAGACGAATATCATCTCCACCCTCATATGTTATTGCACCCTCGTCAATAAGACGTGTAGGCTTGTTTTCTACGCACCCTGAGGATAGGTTCACACTGACATAATGGTTTTCTTTATCTACGCTCGATAAAGTGATTGCATTGTCATAAAATGCTTTTCCTTTTTTTCTACGATCAAGGCTATCTTTAATGCTTGCTACATATGTTGGAACTCTTTTCTTTTGTGGCATTATTTCTTAGTCTCCGTTTCTACTACGATTACGGGCTTATAGAATAATTTCTGAATCCTTCCACCACATGAATTACATTTCTTGACTTCGTATGGAATTTTTGCTCCTTTTAAGATTTCTTCCATCGTGGAATCGTATCTCTTTTGAATAGTTTTGTTTCTAAGTGCTTCTAACAAAACTTTATCTTCGGGAATCTTGTATTTCTTCTTAGGCTCTAGAACCACATATCCGTATAGCAAAGTACCGCTATCTAATTTTGAATAAACGTCAATTTGCGTTTTTTCTTCTATTACATCAAGAAGTTTCAAATACTGTTTTGCGTTCTTTGCTGCTTCTTCCAATGCGAACTCATGTCTACCATTTTGCTTTAAGAAAGCATTTCTTTCTTCTAGGGAATCGAACCAAGTAACACCGTTAATAGTTTGTACGTTGTTTTGCATGGTCTCTCCTTCTAAGCATCATGGCATTGATCGTCTGTATACTTTGTTTCTGTTTGTTCTGAGCGTTCTACTTTTGCTACATTGCAGAATAAGAATGAAGTCCAAGTTGTTACTGTTTTTTGACTAGGTGCTTCACCTGTTGTCGTAATAACTGGCCATTCAAATCCAATAGCTCCGTCTTGGTCATTCATTTTGTTGTGCCAAGCAGTGTTAAAAGCAGTCGCATCTTTCCCTGTTAAAGTGATAGGGTCTCCGTACCCTTCTTTAAAAGTGATTTTTACAGTGAAACTACGTTTAATTGACATTTATGTATCTCCTTTCGTTAATTTGCATATAAAAAGGCAATACCTCGAAATATGCAAAAATCTATATAGACAGTGAAAACTGTTTATACCTTTTGTTTATTTCCAAATATTGCCTTGTTTTTTCTGCTTTTTTACTTCTAATTAAAACTCTAATGTATCTTCTACTTGTTTTGTTGGGTTATTACCAATCAATTTAAGAATCTTGACCATTGATTCTTTGTTCAATTTACCTTTGAACTCGTTGATAAAGTCTGTATCTGAAATATTTCTTTGACCAATTAAGAATAAATCAGCATTTCCTTTTGAATCTTTCTTAGCTCCAATCTGATATACAGGAATTGTAGTTGTATATACACGTGAACTTGCCTGTTCTTTACAAGCTCTGTAGTCTGTTACGACTTCGTAATATACATCTTTAACAACTTCTTTTTCTTTCTTCGTTTTTTCATCAACAATCGTCTCTTTTACTTCAACTTTTCTGTATCTGTTCTCAAAGAAAGAAGTTGGAACTGCAATTGCATTGGCTTTTGTTTCTAAATATCCTAAACCATCAGGTCGCATAGGTCTTTCACCAAATTCAACCTCTTTACCTTGGATTTTCTCTTTTACCAATCCAATTTTGTTGATTCTCTGTGCATCTTCAAATGAATATAACGGAGTCCCATTCAAACTTCCTAGGGGTGTTACCTCATTTTCAGATAAGATACTTTTTAAAATATCCATTTCCATTTTATTTTCTCCTCTCGCTATAGCGTTTTTTCGATAGAATCCATCATTCTAGTAACTGATTCCATCATGTAATTCTTTGTGCTCTTGTCTAATGCTTCTGCTCCGTTGACAATAGCACCTACGATTTGAGTAACTGACAGGGCCAATTTATATGTCTTTGCAGACTTGTCTTGTTGTTCTTTCAATTCGTATTTATCAAAATAAACCTTTGGTACGCCTAATTTCTCGCTTAACATAGGAGAAATCTGAGTGGCGAACCTTTCTCGCATTGGTACGATTGTATTTGTCATGGCATTATCTATGATTCTTTCCATAGATACGTTTCCTGATACATCCCCTAAACCAATCAATTCAGGAGTAAGACCGAAACACTGACAAATAATAGAACCTTCCTTCATTTGAAGGTATTCTAAGAACTCCGTACCTTTTGTAACACGAGGCAAGTGATCCATTTTATCGAAAATAGAACTTGCAAGGATTACATTGTCTGATTTTGAATTTCTGATTTCTTGACCTAGACGTTTAGCTTCAATTCTTGCTTTGTCGGCTCTGTCTGCTTTAGAACTTGATGATTCGTCTAAAACTTGTGAAGCCGATAAATCAATCGTATCTCCCTTGGCAAATCCATCTTTTAGCCAAAAAATCAAACGTCCTGGGCCATCATACTGAATATCGTAATTCAAACGCTCGTAAACCGCACCTAATAGCTTTAGACGTTGTTTATCACGTAATAAACAAGATAATCCGTTCTCATGGTCTGTTCCGTTTCTTAAATTGCAGAAATTATCAGGGATTTCTACAATGATCGTTCCGTCTTTGGATATTAATTTGCCTGTTTGAAGGAATAACGCTTCGTCAAAGTCGATTTCCTTTGTTCCTAATGAGATAGGCTCTTTATCGTCTGCTGACATAGCATAACAGATAGGAACTCTAAAGCCTTTATATTCATCATCTTCACGCATGATAGAAACATAATTACGATAATTCTCTGTAACAATTCCTTTATCTTCGTCTAGCCAACGAATACCACATTTCCCGTACAATAATGACTGCATAATAGCATTTTGAAGTACGGAATAGTTTGTTACACCCTGTACATTGTGTCTATAAAGGAATGGCATAAGAACATTCTTGTCTAAATTCTCATCACCCGTTGTGATGCCGTTTGAGAATATAAAGTCAATTACCTTACCGATAACATATGGCAGCGTTGGTAGATTGTCAATCATCCAATCAATCTCATCAAACCGATTCTTAAAGTTTGTCTTTATAAATCCGTTGATGCAATCTGAATTGCAGTTTAACATAGCTTCCATTACCTTTTCGGCTTCGGTTTCTGCGTTAGAACTGTGAATATTGTGCGAAATGTTAGGTGACACATAGGTATTGGATGCTAGTTTAACTCTATCCTTTTGTCTTTTCTTTGTTCTTCGACTCAAATTAGCACCTCCTAATCGTTCTCTGCATACGCAAGTATTTCACTGCTTAGATTATACATTAAACAACTGCGGACAGAAAGTACCGAGGAATCTAGGGCATCAGGAGAGTGTCCTAAGCGTTGTTTTATCTCCTCTTTAGGAATAATGGCTATCTTCTTATTGTTCTTCGATACAGTCCTTGTAGCAAGCAATTCAGGTTTCAATCTTTTGGCAACTTCCGTTGTGAAAGTCAATTTCTTACTGTCCATTAGCTGCTGAAAGTCTAAATACATTTCCGCTCTTAGATTGAAGGCATAAGCTGCACTGTAATGTCTTGCCTTGATACGTGTTTTTGTTGGCCCTCCTTGGAAATTGACACCCTCAAGGATAAATCCTAGCTTATCAGAGTATTTTGACAATCCTTCGGTCAACCAAGTACCGAAACCAACGTCAACGCAAACATATTTGATGTTTAATGTCTCGATAATCTTAACAATTTTGGTAATAATTTTCTCGGATGTGACTCCTTGAACCCAAACACCTTCTTTAAGATTGTAAATTGTCTCGATTTTGCAGTTTCCGTATCTATTTTGAGAACATAAAGCAACATCTATACCATCTTTTCCTGTATAAGCCGAGTCAATACCTAAGAAAAAACGCTTTTTATAGGAACTATCGACTTTATCATCGTCTAAAGTCATGGTTTTGAACATACTTTCGTCTGAAAATTCCTCTAATTCGCATACTAAATAACGTTGGCAAGTACTTCTATTCTTGTAAAAATGAGAATTTAGTATCTGAGATGCACTTTTCATACGATCTTCTTCGTATGCAGTACGTACATCCATCCAAACAACTAATGTTCCTTCGGGGTATTTGTCGTTTGTCATGCAATCGTAGAACTCTCCACGTTTGTGAGGGTTGGAAATAGCAATTTCAAGCTCTTTTGAACCGTCAACACTTGAAAATTCTCTTCGTCCTATCTCGGCATACGCATCTTCACTGACTTGGGCCGCTTCGTCAATTATATAATCTCCACCCTTACCGATAGCGTTGTTGTTTTTCTTCGGGTCTACACTGTTTCCACCTAATGTAACGATTTCTACACATCCTCCACCCTTGAAGGAAATTTTAGTCTTGGAAGTAGAAGTCTGTAATTTTTCAATCTTGTTTCCTGAATCTAATACAGAACTCTGAATAGACTCGTCTGCATTTTGTAAATGTCCTATAACTTTGGACATGATGATAGTAGCGGTTTCTCCTGTTGCGGCCGCAATTCGTACTTGATGTCCTTTATACGCACGATAAATAGCGATCATTCCTAAAGTCCAGCTTTTCCCGTACTGAGAAGTAGTAATTGCATAGATTGTATCGTAACCCTCTACAACCGCACCGAACAACATAGCTTGTGTAAAGTGAAGATTGACTTGAAAATATGTCAAAGCCTCTCTTGCACCGATAACCGCAAGTCTAAAAGCTTCTTGTCTAGAAATATTTAGTCGTTTGTAATGTTCGGGGATATATCCTCTCGTCCAATTCTTTAATTTATACTTCGGGGTAGCTCCCTTCAACAACCTAACGACTTCTTCTTGGCTCTTATTAATAGCTTTAGCTTCTTTTAAGTCCTCTACATCCTTAAAATACTGTTCCGTAACACTAAGAGTCTGTTCCTTCACTGTTATCGTCCTCCTCGTGTTCTATTACCTCGGCATCTAAAAATTCACTTCCCATATTGATTCCTAATATATCGTTGATTCTTTCCTCTGCAATCGCTCTCTTTTGCTCAACAGTAATATTATTTACACTTCCAACGTTTAAAATATTACTCTTTCCAATGCCATCCATTCTATTTAGCTCTTTTAAGCATCCTAATCTATCTTTCATGTCCTTTTCTTCGTCTTGAATGTTATCACTAAGCCATTGTCTACGTTGCTCTACTGTCATAACACTTCTTTGATCTCTCTTTTTTACCCTCTCATGTATGACATTCCTAAATAAAGGACTGTTTAATATCTTATATCCTTTGTTATAAGCACTCTTATCGCTTAAATCAGGACGAATCTTTTGCATGGACTTCGTAATATTCCCACTCTTTGAATACTCGTCAAAGAACCTTTTAGCTTCATCCTCACGCTTTAATTCTGAAACACTCTTTGCCCTTGGCATTTTCTCATCCTCTCTTTCTCTACCTCCCTACATTATAAATGATTTCTATGTGGACGTTTTTACCCCTCATATACTACTCTCTTACCCCTCGTCTACCCCTCGCAAAAATACATGAACTCATTTTTTTCAAAACTCGAATTTTCACTTTCCAAATTTTTTTATCTAAAAAAGGGGGTGGTTTGTGTTAGCACTCTGTTATGTTAAGTGCTAGGTGTAAAAAATGTGGTTTGGTCGAGAGGGAAGCCATGGGGTGTGTAGGGTCGTCAATTCCTGTTGCGTTTTTCAAACCATGACCCCAAACGCATATATATTTATGTATTCAATCCATAAACAATTAATAAAGATCATGTAAATAGTTTTAGCAGCAAGAAGAAAAAGCAAGAAGAAAAAAGACAATAAAAAAGCTAGTTCAAACATTTAAAGTTTTAACTAGCAAAGCAAATATATAATAATAAATAATAAGATAAATAATACTATAATCCATATAAAGTATTTATAAAAGAATGCAATAAGTAATATAAACACAAGTATAGTTGACAATTGATCAATCATTTAATTAATACCACTCTTTTATATCGCCATTAATAGAATAACTTTCAAAATTATATTGTTTTTCTTCCTCGTCCCACTCTTCCAAATAAATAATTATAGGTATATGGATTATATCAACATAACCATATATATGGTGGCATTCAATAGTTATATACCCTTTTATACTTTCAATACTTCCATCTTTTTCGATCATGTCTTTACATTCATTAATATTATAAACTCCAATACCATCATGGCGTAAATAACAATAATCCATATTTTCGCATAGTCTGTAGGCTTTTCCTACAATATCATAACAGTCCATAAACTCTTTAAATTGTTTCAGCTTTTCAAGTTCCATAATATTTTACTCCATTTCTTTAAGCTCATCATATAAACTACAACTTAACAACATTTCATTTTTTATAAACTATATGTGAAACACGCAAACATAAATACAAGCACCCAAAACATGAAAGTGCATGATAATATAACATAACATTTAATAAAAGCTAGTTTGAGCACCTTAGCAGTGCTCAAGCTTTCTAATTGCTGCCTACTAATCATCATAGACAACCCCTTTTATATATCCATGTTTGAAAATATATGTTTGTCTTTATATATATTTTTTATATTTCCAACCACTAGATTATTGTACGCACTACATAAAGCAGCAAGTTCTTGTTGCTTTTCGTATGCTTTTTTATAAAGCTTTTTTAGTTCCTTAATTCTTTTCGGTATATTGTCGATATACTCTTTACTAGTGTAATAAAGTGTAAAATCATCAAGTTTTAAAACTTGTATTTTATTTTCTTCTAACAACTTTTTTTGTTTTCCATCTATGCATTTTGAACCGCATTCAATATTATAATTATTGTTGCTAAACTCTAAAGGAATAATATGGTATTCTTGTGAACTGTATCTCGTACTTATATAAAAGCTGCAATTTGTTTTTTCTTTTATTTCATCTTTGATTTTTTCATCTGTTTTTGGGCCGTAAGGCTTGTTTTTATACTTTGCAAGTACTTCTAAAACTATAGGCAGTGTTTCGTTATAAAGTGCTATTTTTGCGTTGCTATTCAATATTTTAATTGTGATTTGTAAGTCTTTCTTTTTTTCTTCTAATCTTACAAGCTCATTTTCTACGGTTTTTCTTTTTTCGTGCCTTTCTTTTAAGTTCACGATAGTTAAGTATGTGTTTTGTAGTTCTTTTGTTTTTTCTTCCACTTCGTTTATTTTTTTATATGTTTTGTTTACTTCTTTTATAATATCATTAAATTTTTTCATGTTATGCACCCCCTAAATTACCCACAAATTTTCATTCTTACCAGATCAACACTAAAGCCGTTTTTGCGACCATCACGTGAATTTTTTTCTATAATATTTAGCACTTTGTGGTAATTGTTCCATGTTTCTGCTTTTCTAATAATGTATGGGTTTTTCATGATATCTTTTTCACGGTAGCCACCGCATTTTTTAACAATGTTTTTAACAATATTGTCGTACATTTCAAATTCTTCTTTTTTCAGCATTTTCTTTTTAGCCCCAATTAAGTTATAATAAGGACGTATATATATGTTGGGGCTTTACTCCATTTCTATTCTATAATTTATATATATACGTTTTCTTTTTGAATGATCGTTTCAAGTTTGGACGCTTACACGATCATTCTTTTTTTTTGTCTTGTTTTTGGATGTCACCCCTTTTCTACAATACTATTATATCATGATGTCTTTATATTTGCAATGTTTTTTTCACTTTTTGTTCACGAATCGTGAATATAATAGCGGTATTTTTTGTATCAACCCCGTATTTTTGTCTACATATCGTGAACATTTTACAAAATACAAAATATACAAAATACAAAATTTTTCGCCGATTCAGGACTACAAAATACAAAATTTATTTTTTATATTGACAAAATTTTCTTTTTGGAACACTTAAAATGCCCTTTATTTAAAGGAAAATCGTTTCTTTTTGTGAACAAATGATTATTTTAATAAAAAAGACAATAAAAAAACCCATCAAACTACATTAGAACTTGATAGGTAAATGGAACTAGTAATAATACTCTATATATCTTCTTCTATTAGGTTTTAGAAGGCTCTGTGGAGGACGTAGCTCCTTTTTCTTCTTTTCCCCGAAGTCAAAACCCCTCTTTATCTCCCCCGAACCTCTTTCCTATTATATATATGCCGAGGGACTTAGATATATCAGCTTTTTCCATGATCAATCACTTTAAAATATGCAGAACTGCTTATAATATAGGCTCTGTGTGCTCAATACAGAACCTTAAAACCATACAATCGACAAGATATAGAATTAATAAGAATTTCTAAAGGAGTATGAAATGAAATATCTGCCTATTCATTTCAGTAGTAGTACATGACCACGTGATGACAATTTATGAATCAACCTAAACAATTTTGTGTAAACATTATGGAACTTATCGTGTTTATTACGCATATTTGACTGTATGGTACGTTTCTATATCTCTGAATTTACTTGTTTTTCTTCTTTTCCCCCAACCTCTGTTGCGATACAAGGCTATATATTGCATTATTTTCTGTTGCGATTGTAGCCATTGAATTTGTAGGGGCTGTTGGAAAGTGGGGGGCTAAAACTGTTGGACTTGGAGGGGCCAAATTGTATTGCGATTTACTCACACATTTCTTTTAACCTTAAATCTCTCCATTGTTTAGCATCATCTATGTTTTTAAACGATTTAGATACATACTTTTTGCCATATATCCTTACAACATAGAAGCCATTATAATGCGATATATTTCTTTCGCCTGCCTTGTTGTTTCTTTTTTTCTGTTGCCCTGAGAACATTCTATTGCATACAGAGTATTGAGTGTTTTCTTTATTTGTTACCCACTCTAAATTATTTACGCAATTATTTTCCTTATTGAAGTCAATGTGATTTACTTGAGGCTTATTTTCAGGGTTAGGAATGAATGCTTGTGCAACTAATCTATGGACTCTCACACTTTTTTGGTTTCCGTTTTTCGTCAAGTTGGTACGTAAATACCCTTTTTCGTTTTTTCTTAGCTTCATCAATTTACCAGTTTTGTTATTTCTTACTTCTCCGTAATTACTTACAGAGTATATTCCGTCAAAACCTTCAATTAATTTCCACTCAACTTTTAGATCAGAGGCATTTTCTTTTGACTTTGATATTTTATAATTTGCCATGCGTTCACTGTAAGCTCTTCTTGAAGCAGCCATATTTTGCTTAAACTTACTGTAATTGCCATTAGCCTTTAAATTATTAATCATATCCTCTCTAGTTCGTACCTCTGTAATTTCCATCTTTTCCCTTTCTCCAATATTGCACTTACACCCTTATAATATCCTCAGATTTCTCTGAGGCACTCAATTCTGAGTAAGTAGAAGTAAAAAATGTCTCGTTAAAGAGTGGCAATATTTGGTCTTTTTTAGGTACTCTTTAACTATATATATTATACCATTTTTAAGTGCAGACGTGTGAAAAAAAGCCGATAAAAAAGGCTATTTGTTGTTAGCCTCTTTCTTTTCTCTTTCTAAATCTTGCAAGATCAATTGCCTTACGTAATCCGCTTTACTTGGAACTGAATTTAACTTGTCTAAAATCTCTTGATTGTTCTTTGTAACATATTTCAGGCAAACTTGGCTTACGTTCTTTTTTTCGTACTTTATTGTTGCTCTTAATTGTGCTTCGCTTGTTTTTGCCATTGCTATTACCTCTACTTTTTCTTCCATGCATAGTATAGCATATCATGATGTCTTTATCAATAAACAAATTAAAAAAGCCTATTTTACTAGGCTTGATTTCTGTTATAAGCAAATCCTGAATATTCTAGGCAATCCCTTAGTTCTTCAATGCTATAGTTGTTGGAAATGAACTGTATGTATCTTGAAAGTAGCTGCTTTCCGCTTCTAACCCCGTTTAAGTGTAATTCCACCCCGAATACAGATGCACCGATAAACCACGCAAATGCAAATGCATCTAACTCTATATGTTGGGCCTCATATCCTTCATTTTCGCTCCCTTTATACTCTTTTAACTCCTTTTTCCAAACTTTGAGCATTTCAGGAGTAGCAATATCCGCTAATCCAACATCATTTATCGCCTGATATTGAGCACAATGTCTAACTTCATGTGCCAAACTCAAGTAAAGATCTATTTCATCCTTGAATTTATCTAAATCCACATAAATTTTATTCTCTTTCACGATTGTTGTTGCTTTGGCAGATGGTTTTAATTGGAAACTTTCTGTTTTTCGCCCGTTTCCATAGTAGGCTTTCCCGTCTTTCTGATAGATAACAACAGGCGGTTCTATCGCCATCAAATCAGATAAGAACATAATGTAATTGTTGTAAGTGTTCATATCTATATTTTACTACACAACACTAAAAAAGGCTATAAACATATTTATCGTTTTAAACGTGTTTTTAGCCTTTTCTTTATTTACCCTAACAAATACTCGTCTTAATCTATTTTGTTAGTTAAAATCACTTCTAGACGTGTTTAAATTGATTTCAAGAGTTTTTTCTTCTTTTTCTGCGAAGATTATAGTCTTTATCAATCAAAATCTGAAATATTATTGTTCTATCAACTAGATATTCAATTCCATCAGCATTAACTCCAACGATCTTACACCACCAACGATTGAAGGTATAAGGTTTAGTCAATACAATTTGTACTAATTCAGTTTCATCAAATAAAGTAGCCATAGCTACGTCACCTGCTCTTAAACCAATATTGCCATGGTAATTAAACCATCCTCCGCAGGTTTCTTTGAAATGCTCGTATTCTGTATCTCTTTTAGGCATTTAAATAATTCCTATTTGAGTTAATAATGCACATTTTACTTCTTTTGCTTCTTGCCAATCGAGTGATTTTATATGCCACTTAACATTTTCTCTGTTGATTGTTAAGATTTGTTCAGCTTTCGCCATTCCATACTCATGTCCTGTATCTACCATCACGTGACAAGGCAAATCAGTTCTTTTTAAATTGCTGGTAATGGGAATAACATTTACTGTAGTACTTCCTTTATTCTGAATATCGTTTGAAATAACGATACAAGGTCTCCTTTTGCAAAGCACTGTATTGCTATATCTTGGCAAATCACACCAATAAATGTTATTGTTTAGGATTTCCATAATGATAACCTCCTATCCTTCCCGATTTATCCTCTAAATTTCTGTTATGTTGCTGCAATCCGTATATTTTTCTTTCTCTCTCAATTAAAGCTTGTTTAATTAATACCATATCGTCATAGGCATCATATAATCCGTTGTCTTTCAGAGCTTTTTCTACATTTTTAAAACTCATCTCTACCTGATTCATTGCTATCATCTACTGCATCATCCTTTGTATCTTCCTCGATTGGAACACGTACAATTTTAGTTCCAATTCTATGAGTGAATAAAATGCAAACTGCCCAAATAGGATGTACGTGAATTACCATGTATGCGGTAAATATCATTACCGCTATATTGTGGATTGCCATACTTAAATACATCATTTCGTTGTTTTCTCCTTTATGTATGTAGCTTTCAAATCTTCTACTTCGACCCCTTCTTTACTCCATGCTGCATCCCAAATTTCATTTAATAAGGAATCTACGATATGGCATGAATTACAGTTATCTACATCAGGAACACTGATTTTCAATTTAATAAGTACATCTGTACTTTCCTTAATTAGTTTATTTCGTTTCCTCAAAACCTTCATAAGACACCTCCTTATGTAAATACCTGAGCTTTCTAACTTCATACTCGGCTTTGTTTAGATCATCAATCAATCTACCATTTTCAAGTTCTAATTCGTTGATTCGTTCTGAAACCACTAAGGAATAAAGGAACATTGCAGCTATGCCCCCTATGAAAAATCCTGCAAAGAAATAAATCATCAAACCACCTCACATTTTGCTAGGATTTCTCCAATTAATTCATTATCATCAATGCCTTTAAAATATCCCTTTTCCTTCATCCCGTTTAAAGAATTAAATACTTTAAAACTGTATACATCTGAGTAGCATTCTAATAATTCTTTTTCAAATTTAGTTAATTTGTATACTGGCTTTCCGTGTGGTTGCTTTAGCCAATCTGCTACCTTTTTATGGCATCCTATTAGACTACCTTTAAAGTCGCAGTCACTGCAATTAGTTGTAGGACATAGCTTAGGTCTCCCTTTGACTACTGCTAAATTCTCAATGCAATTTTCTAGAATTTCATCTTTGTAATATTCAAGATTAGTCACTTCTGGATTTATTGCTTCTTTTATTTCTACTTTTTCCTCTAGCCTCTGCTCAGCAGTTTTTTCTTTGTGTTCCTCATCAATTCTTTGGAATGGTGCCCAAGCAACAATAGATTCGCAAGAAACGAACGCTTCATCATCTTCATCTCTTTCTGAATCATAGAAAGATATAAATTCACCAAACTCTTTATGCTCCTGACTATAATAGCAAACCCCATATTCACCTAAAAAGCATCCATCTTTAAACTTTACTAAATACAAATCACTAAACAGTGGTTTTGATTCGCTATACATTTTCCATGTGGTCATCTTCGTATACCCCAATCCAACGCTTGCCCACAATTTGGGCAAAATTTCATATTTGGATGTGCATTGTTAATATCACTCATCTGTCTATTACACGATGGACATCTTCGTGTATGCCTTGTAGCTACCAACTTTTTTGGGGTTGCTCTTTCAACCAATTCTTGTAATGTTTCGCATGAGCTATAATAAAAGTTTTGTAAATACTTTGCAGTGCGATATCCATCACCGCTTTTATCTAGCACTATGTTTTTAATCTCATCTAACGCTTCTTTATATTTATTCATTTTCTTCTTCTCCTTTTAACAACTGCCCACAAAAAGGACAACGAGGATAATACTTGTTCCCATGATACGTTGGAATAGGCACAACTCCATGCTTACACGTTGGACAACATAGCATCATATCTCCACATGGGCCAAACTCAATATCTATTGGTTTCTTAGGTGTTTCTTTATCCGTAAGATTTTCCAACAATCGAAAATATACCTTGGCACGAGCAGTCTCTTCTATCATTGCTTTTCCACACACAAATTTATAATCTTTTTCAAGAACTTGTAACATTTTTTGATATTCATTCATACGCTTTTATCTCCCTCTTTAAATCATCAATAGAGTTGATACTCATATGCCTTTATCTCCCTTTTTAAATCGTCAATGGCTTTCTTAACATCCTTTAAATCCATATCAAAGTTACTAACTAAATCTGCCATACGATTGTTAGAATAGCTCTGTAAAGCCGATTCTAGCGTTGTATGGTATGAGATAGGCTTTTGTACGTCTATCTCATTTCCTTCTTTATCCTTACCCTTTACGAACGTTACAAGAGCGAATGAACCACCGCTAGAAGTGATTGCATAATTATTTTGTAATCTAATCATTCTATTTCTCCTTTTAACTCATTAATTTATTTTTGTAACGATTATCCAATTCTTCCATAACATGCTTTCCACCATATAGTTTCGATGCGTAAACAATGTAGTCTAATTCATCTAGCATACTGTTCATCAAGTCTTTATTGGTACAGACAAATTTAATATTCTTTTGCAAAGATAAATAAGTTTGCTCAATTTGTTTATCGATTTCAGAAGCACTGCTTTTATCTAATCTGATAAAAGTATTTATTTTTATAGTATCTTCTCTTTGCTTTTTTCTTTCCTTTTCTAAGTTTTTTTTCAATTCTTTGTTATTCATTTTCAATCTCCTTTTTTATCAATTTCAATTCATTCATAAAATATTCCATTCTATGAATTTCTTTTTCACGATGGTCTATTTTTTGAGCTAAATCAGTGTATTTATCTTCTATACTAACTAACGAATCTTTTAAGATTTTAGTTTTCAATTCCTCGAGTTCTTCATCTCTGAATTTATTTTCCATTCTAATTCTTTCTTGATAGACAATGATTAACTCATCAATTCTTTCTTCAATCATTGTTCTTGCTCCTTTCTTTGACAATCCTATAAAGCACACATTTAATCAAATTTAATATATCTTGTATCTTTCACTTTTCCACATTTCAAACACACAAGATACTGAGTCTCACCGCTGATGCAATGAAACATCTCATTCTTTACACACCAAGTAAATTCATGCTTACAGAATAATCTTTTAAAAAACAATTTAATTTTGTTTATCATATGAACTCCTTCATATTTATCAATGCATCAATTTTTTTCAACCGTTTTTGTTCTCCTTTTCAAAATAAAACACAACCTTGTTTTTATGCTCTGCTATTAGTCCGTATTTCATTGCCATTCTGTATATGAATAGTTTCTGCAATCTTTCGTGTAATGATTCTAGATTCTTTCGATAATCCTCAAGTGTGAATGTACTTTTGTAGAAATTACACATTCTGCAACTTGGCAAAAGGTTGTCTATATCGTTACCACCATCTTTTCCATATACAGGTATTACGTGGTCTACTTCCATATCTTTGTACTTGAGTTCACAACCACAATAGGCGCAATGTCTGTTGTATTTTTCATACACCTGTTTACGAATTTTTTGGGCTATTTGTTTTCTACTCATTTTCTATAATCTCCCCATCTTCAAAGTGATATTTCTCTAAAATATCTTCAAATTTTAGCTTAAATGGACGGTCTGTTAAGACGATGTAATTCTCGTTTAGCTCCTGCTCATCAAACAATCCAATAATTTGACCGAAACAATCATCAAACATATACCAGTTTGTAAGAGGCAGCATTGCAAACTGTTCGCCTTCCTGTATGCCTCTTTCTTTCATAAAATCTTTCAGTTTTTTAACTTCTAACATTTTTCACTCATTCCTCTCACTTTTATAACTGCCTGTTAGCAACAATAACAATAAGAACCAATAACTGTAATTTGCACACATATAGCAGGTGATTCCAATTATTGCTAAGTTGTATAACATACAAACTATTTCTCCCATTTGCTTTACACCTCATCAACCTCAGTGTCGGTAGGCATTTGAAATACCATTGTCAGTTCGTGTTCAAACAGTTCCATATTATATTGAATTTGGTCTAAAACTTTTAAAGCTTTTTCTTCGGTTGAATATTCACCAATGAATGAACAACCAGCCCATATTTGTTTATCATGATAAATGGTTACATCATGAATTTCTGTTAATTTTTTTCTATCTTGACTTCTAATCCACATAACCTAGTACCCCTTCGCTAATCTTTCTTTATTGATCTCATTCTTGCGAATATACTCGTTGTAGATTTCTCCGAACGAATATCCTAAATGCAATCCTAATGCGATTACGTAAGCTAATACATTATCATCTCGTGTTAAACTGATTACGCAGCTAAATGCGTATGCCTGTCCAAATCCTAAATCCGTTTTCAGCTTGTTGTAATTCCACTTAATGTCCTCATATTGATAACATCCTGAACCAAACTTGATTTCGTACATTAAAGCGAAATGTACAACATCTATGTATTCTTCAAATACTTTGGCAGGGTCTTTCTCTTCCTGTGTGAACTTCCACCAACACCAATCTGATTTTTGAGCGTGCATCAATTCTCCTAATTCATCAAATAACGCACTTTCTAATTGAGCTTTAGAAACATAGTCAACATTATGTTTCTTAAATACTTCCTCATCATATGCTTTCTGTCTTTCCAGCATATCTTTAATTAATTCTGTACTTGTCATTTGTTTCTCTCCTTTAATCTAGAAAGCAGAATTTAAGAGGTTTAGCATGATTTAAAAAATATGCGCATCCTACTTTGTAGTCAGACTTCTCATCAGCTTTTGTGATCAATACAGTAAATCCTAAATCATCCACATTTGTGATGATTCCTTCTTGCATGTATGTATCATGTGGATAAAGTCTGATTCTTCTTCCTTTGTAATTTTCTTTGTTATATTCCATGTTGCTTTTCTCCTTTTTTTCTTTGATTTTTGTAATCTCAATTGATGATGGATAAACCTTCAAAACTTCTTGCTTAATTTCAAAAGATTTTCGATTTCTAATTTTATCCCAAACTTCTTTTTCTGAATTAGCTTCTACGATTTCTGATAATTGAGCGAATATATTCGATTTAAACCAATATTTCTCCATGTTTTTCTCCTTAAAATAATCTCTTTTCTTCTATTCTCTTTAACCGATAACCAATCCTTCTATATTCCTCATATACAGGTTTCCAAATCAATTCACATTGCTTTCTTTCATTTGGAAAGTATTTCTCCATAACTTCCAACTCATCCTGTAGATGTATTGCAAATGGACATCCTTTACATCCCGTCCTTTTAAAATTGAATGGATGATAATACAATCTGCATAATTCAATGTTTCTTGATTCTATGTACCATTCTATAAACTCATTTGGGCATGGATTTAATGGCTTAAACTTCTTCAATTCATGATTGTTGTCGAACACAACACATCCTTCATGATTTGCTCTTTGACCACCCTCCCCCATTCTTAAACCGAGTATTGAAATACTTCTTCCTGATTCCTTTTCATATCGTTGTATTGGATGTTTCTTTAATTCGTAGCAACATCTGTCGCTAACTTTTAAATTAAAACCATCTGTAAACTGATATTTAAGAACATCAGGACAACCGAAACTCTTTTTGTTGATATATTTACTTACCGATTTTGTTTCCGTTCCTTTCTTTTGGAACATTGATAACTTGCAGCTATGCTCTTTAGACTTAAATGGATAGCCTTTTTCGTTTAGCGTTTCCTTTATATTTACCCCAGAGTTGAAGATAACAAATCTACAATCGTTTTCTGTCAATTTCTCAACAAACATCCGTATTTCGTTATATTCAATCCCTGTATTAATGAATACTCTAGGAATTTTGTTATCAGGTATAGCTTCATCAATTAAATGATGTAATACTGTACTGTCTTTTCCACCACTGAAAGAAATATAGAAATTTTGTTCTCCGTATTTCTTTATCGTGGTTTTTATCATTTCTATTCTGTCGAATAGTAATAATTCATTGTCTGTCATTAACTGCCATTTCGCTAATCGCTAAAACGGCAATCGCCTAGTCTTCCCATGCTACTCAGGAATAAATCCCTTTTACGCAAATACAGACGATTTTATGAATAACTTACCAACTTTTATTCAACCTAGTTTCACTAGGATTAGTTAATTTCCTTTCTGTTTTTAAAATAATGTTTCTTGTTCATATTTTTTACCATTGCACGTAAATACTTTTGATTTCTTTTTCTCATAATCTGATTCATCAAAATATTTAACTAGCTCGTTATAATCGCTTGTGAACGTCCCATCATAAGCAACTCCGTTTATCACTGTATGATAATCAAGATCAATTTCTTCATCTTCGCCTATTCTTTCAAAGACTAGTGCGTGCTCGTAATCTAAATAAAACTCTGCGTAAGGAAACACACGTTTAATATATTTGTCTGCTTCCTTTAATTCATAGTTTTTGAAGAACGAAGCAAATCTTCCGTAAACATTATCCATATATCATTTCATGCACTCCTTAAAATAATGTACTTGTTTCTATTGCGATTCTTTTCTTTGCAATTTGACAATATTCTTTAGATATTTCATATCCAACATATTTTCTTTTATTAAGTTCTGATGCGATAGCGGTTGTTCCTGTTCCTAAGAATGGATCAACAATCGTATCTCCCTTAACACTGAAATTTTTAACAAACCAATCGGCAATTTCATATTTCATAATTGCTCCATGTCCTTTAAAGTGTTTTTCATTAACTGAGCTATGCACAATGTTTTTGATTGACCCATAAGCTCTAAACTCCTCTGCCTGTTCATTTAAAACAAAGAAATATTCAACTGCATTACATACTGATGTAAGTATGTTTCCGTTCTCATCCTTAATCTTGTTGATACTTGGTTGAGGGTTTGTTTTCTCCCAAATTACAATTCCTTTTAACTTATCTGCAAAATATCCAATGTATTTATAAACATCTTTTTTGTTGAAATATGTTGCTTGAATATTCACAATTACATCTTTCTTGCACACTCTTAATAACTCATTCGTTACATCAACGATCATCTTGTAATAATTGTTTTTAACATCATCATAATGAGTGTACTTATCATTTCTTACCCTGTTATATGGAGGGGATGTAATCGCAACATCAAATTGATTGTCTTTAATTTCTTTTAGTCCTTTTAAACAATCTTGATTATAGATAACCCCCCCCGTGAGATTTATCTGTTTTTCCATTTATTCACCATTCCCAACATATTCTCCAATGTAAATTTCTCCATTGATGACATAAACATTCTTGTAGTTCTGCTTTGTTACCCCTAGAAAATCTTTTCCAGGCTTCTTAAAAGCTAGTTTCCCATCTCTTGTACAGTATTTGTATTTGTTAGAACTATCATCACATCTTTGAACACTGTACATAAGTTCATCATCATATCTTTTCGCAATCATCTAGAATGGCATCCCTTCGCCCAAATCATCATTATTAGGATATGATTGGTAATTTACTTGATTAGTAAATGGTGCCGTTTGTGGCTGCTGCATCTGTTGCGGTTGAGGTTGTTGATACGTTTGTTGACACGTCTGTTGATAAGCTTGTGTTTGTGGCATTGTAGCGTTGTTTAAAGCCAATTCTACGTCCATAACATACACGCTAGTCTTATACACCTTCTGATTCTCTTTGTTCGTGTATGAGCTTTTTTGAAGCTTTCCGTCCACTGCAATATGTTGTCCTCTGAATCCATATTGATTAATGTGTTCTGCATTTTCTCCCCACGCAGTACAATCGAAGAAAGATTTAAACTCTTGCCCGTTCTTTCCTTTCTCCTTAACTTCAATTGAGAAGTTACATAGGCTTTGTCCTGTAGCGGTTTTCTTTAAAACAATATCGCTACCGATTTCGCCTGATAAAATTACTCTATTCATTTCTTTTTGACTCCTTTATACAAATTCAACGCCTATTGAATTAGGCACAATTCCTTCTATCATCTGATACATATGTGATCTAGAAATGAAATTCTTTCTAGCACACTCGGCAATTGAGCTATAGACTGTATCGCCTATTCTTACTTTCTTCTTGTTTCTCATTCCTTGAATATGAGCTAGTTTAATAACTCTTAGGTTTTCGATTTTCATTTCTCCGTCCCAAACGATAGAATCATTCTTTTCTATTTCCCCTACAAAAGCTTTGTAGGCTTCAAACAATACATTCAAGTATCTTCTACCTTCTTTAAAGTTCACTGCAACTCTGTATATTGATTCCGTTTCCTTTTTGGATTTCATTTCCTTTTGATTTCCTTTTAGATCAACAGAAACAACTCTTAAATAACTTGTAATGTAATATCTGATTCCTGTTTTACTTTCGCCAATCAGCTGGAATTGCTCGTCATCTTCACTTGTTACTTTTCTTCTTTCTTCATTATCGGTTTCAACAGGAAGAAGAATACATCCTTTGTAGGTTTCCTCGTTTCTCAACATCTTATGGAATTGAGCGTTTGTAATGCCCAATTCCCTCATTACATCTTTGGTGTTTACGATTCCTCGTACAACTGATATATCGTTTTTATCCAACATATAATATTGCACTTGCTACCCCTCCTCTTTTTATCCGTTCATCAAATCTCCCAACATCTTCATACCTTGCTCCTTTTTTGGAGGTGCAGGCAATTGATCGTGTTGTTGATACATTTCCAAACTGATTTGTCCTGAGTTTAATAACTGCACTTCTTCTTCACAAATCTCTTTGTAAGCTTGTAAAAATCTATCTCTGTAATATTGCAAGTCTTTTTTATTGCTCCATGCAATATCTCTTAACAGATAGCTCCCTCCGAGTGCTTTCTGAATGTTTCTAGGCAGTTTATCGTAGTTTACCTTACTAGTATGAGGGTCGCACTTTGCGTTCCTTAAAACGATTTCCCAAGCCTCTCCACACTCTTTAGTTTTTCCGATTGCGGTTTTACTAATTCTTGTTTTTACTTGTGCTACGTTTGGAGCAAACTCTCTTGTATCACTTTGAATGATTTGATTAACTGCATTTGCTACAACCAAGTATTCATAATCCTTAAAAGACACTTGCCAAAGCTTTAAATAGGCTTGTGTATCTTCTTGAGACATGTTTTTGTAGCTCATAGGATAATTGATTCTTAGCACTTGTAAGATTCTTTCAGTTTCTTCTAATGTCAAAATGCATACCCCATTTCTTTTCTAGTCAATTGTCTTTGACCACCATTGTTGTTATTCTGCAACTTGTAGAATGTTAACCAATTGTGCATGATGCTCTGATTTACAATAGCAATCTTGGTAACATCATCTAATGCTAATTCAGTTAATTTATTTAAAGACAACTTCATAGCTCTAGCAGTCAAAGGCTTTCTTGCTTTATTTCTCATTTCAACAAAACCATGCAAAGCATCTTGCAAATCTTTGCTTTCTGTATACTCTGCAATAACAGAATTAACTGTTTCTTTTTTGCAATTTTCCTTTAAAGAATTATTAGTATTTAATTCTTTAGTATTTTGCTTATTAGTACTTTGTTTATTAGTATTTATATAAGCACCTACGTTTTGTAGGTCTACGTTTTGTAG
>ERZ1023645.3-NODE-3-length-51075-cov-470.731870_pt1 | contig 51075 bp, 54 predicted proteins | sample MGYA00380336_ERZ1023645 | MGnify/ENA primary metagenome ERZ1023645 (study PRJEB33179, sample SAMN07449041) | human gut metagenome | biome: Human-gut; feature: Human associated habitat; material: Faeces | host: Homo sapiens | place: India:Kasaragod | collected...
TTTGGTGTACGGCATGATGATTGCTATCAGCGAACAGACTACCGACTTGAATCTCATAATTGAACGTGTGGTTGATGCTATCACCGCACAGACCGCAGCTCTCAACACTGCTATCGCTAAAGGAGTTAGCAAGGTAGTAAAATCTAACACCAAGTTGCAGAATGCCCTTACTACAGCCATTAAAGAGCTGAAGGACAAGCAGGACGCCAACTCACAGGCCATGCTCAAGCAGTTGGAAAAGATGGCTGCCGACAACGGAATCTATCAGGATCCAGCCGACAAGACCTCTGTATACATGGAACCAGCTATGTGGGCAGCAGTCAATGCAAATCCAGAACTGAAGAAAATCATCTCAGACATGCTTGAGGTACAGAAGCCTACTATCCTGTACAACGCCTACTATTCAGCTTATACAGGCACGGTACAGAACAACAACTTAATCAAGGTAAATACCGAGCAAGTTGTTTCAACAACAGAAGTTGTGGCAGGTACACTCCAGCCCATGCAACTCGCCAACGGCAAGAAGGTTATCAGAATAGCCAAAGTACCAGAGCAGATGAATTATAATATTACTTCAACCGTTAAGAACATCTTACACATCCTTTACGTGGATGCCAAAGGAAAGAATAGCCTCTCCTATTCCTATGGAGGAGTCAGCAACACATTGCTTAACTTGACTACCTATAAAGATGGAGTCATCATGTCGGTTTTGAAGTGCAACTTTTACTTGCAAAATGATGCTGATGCAACAGGAACTCCATCTTTCGAGTATCCCGAATAAGTAAGAATCTGCAGAAAGAGCATGAATATCTCATGCCAATATGCTACCGCATTACAAATTCAAAGCAGTTACAATTATGAGAATAAAACGTTTAACCATGGCAGTCGCCGTCTTAGCGACGGCTGCCACACTCCAAGCACAAACCTACAATGATACGGTGCGTACTCACACTTGGTCGGTTTACATCCAGGGAGGAGGAACTCTGTATCATGGCATGAGGGGTATGGACGAGATAGCTAAAAGAAAGCACATCATGCCCTTCGGAGGTGTCGGAGTGAAATACAATATCAAGCCCTGGGTAAGACTGGGTTTGAACTTAGAGTACGACATGCTGAGGTCGTTAGACAAGGGCATGCTCTCTACCACAACGAACAGGGGTTATGAGATAAAAGATCCTTCTACAGGAAAAACCTATCCTACGACCTTGGAGACCAAGATGAATAGATTCCAAAATCGCTACACCATGCAGTATGCCATGGCAGACCTGAATGTAGACTTCAACATCATGGAGTTCTGGCACAACCGCAAGGCTCAGCAACTGAACCTCTGGTTAGGAGTCGGTGTAGGTTATCTGCGCGGCTGGAGCCGCAACTCCACCACCTTCTCTTACCGAGAGATGGCTGTTGCCAAGGGTGAAGGATACTACAATGTCTACACTCACAACTACATGAAGAGCCATGCCTTCAACGAACATGTTGATGCGATGTATATCCCGGCAACCCTGTCGTTGGAATACGACCTTTCCTCTCGCTGGACAGCAGGCGTATTCGGCAGATACAGCTATCTACCTCTCAACAAGGACTTGACTCCTAAGGGAATGTACAGTGCAGGAGTGGTTCTTCGCTTCAACTTCGTAAGCAAGGTGATGCCAAGCAATAAGGCTCGCTATTATCGTGCCTTGAGCGAACAAGCAGAGATGAAGGCGGCATACGAGCAACAGCTGCAAGACAAACTGCGTGAGAACGAAAGTCTTGCAAGTCAATTGAGTGCCAGCAAGAAAGACAATGCTGAGTTGAAGGCAATGCTCGACGACTGCGAGAAGTCCAAGAAATTGACCTCTTATGATGTCTATTTCACATTGAACAAGTCCAACATCACGACCCAAGAGAAGATTCGCTTGAGAAACTTCATCCAGCGATTGAAAGAACAAGGCAACTACAAGTTGACTATCATCGGCGAGGCTTCATCTGATGGTCCTTCTTCTAAGAACTACAAGCTTAGCGAGGAACGCCTCAACAATGTGGTGGATTACTTAAGGAAGCGAGGTATAGAGGACTTCTCCATCAAGTTGGAGAAAGCCATTGGCGACAGCAACGACTGTCCTAAGGAGGAGTGTCGCAGAGTGCAGATTACTGTAGAGTAAGACAAAAGATAAAACTTTCTTTTAGCCGTCATGGGAATCGAGATGATGTCCTGTGGCGGCTTTTTGTGCAGAAAAGGCCGTTTTTATTTGTTGGTTTGGAGAATAAATGCTATTTTTGCAACTGCATCCGAGTCTTTACCGATGAGGAGGCACGTTTCATTCATCTCATTTAAAAAAAACAAGCAAGAATATGAATCTATTCAAGAAGCACCTTTGGTTTTTTGCCACCGCCCTTTTGGCGACATCTGCCCTTATGTCGGCAAGCACTATCCAGGCGCAGACCCCACGTGAGGATTTCAAACGAGACGTCACGCTCTCGGCTAGTAACTATGTGGCTTATCGTGGACCTCAGAAGCAACTCTCTCCTGCTCCTAAGGGTTATAAGCCATTCTATCTGAGTCACTATGGTCGCCATGGTTCTCGCTATATGATAGGCAAGGCGGCATATGATGTACCATACTTCTCATTGTTGAAGGCGAAACAAGAAGGCAAGTTGACACCCAAGGGCGAGGAAGCCTTGCGTAAGGTAGCCTTGATACGTGAGAATGCCAAGGGAAGGGATGGCGAACTGACACCCCTGGGTGCTTTGCAGCACCAAGGTATCACCCAGCGAATGATGGAACGATTTCCTGAGATTTTCGCAGGCAAGACCAACGTAGAGGCTCGCAGTACCGTGGTTATCCGTTGCATCCTCTCCATGGAGAATGGTCTGCAAGCGATGCTTCGCAAAAATCCTCAACTCCACATCTTCCATGATGCCAGTTATCACGACATGTACTACATGAACCAAGGTGACAAACGATTGGATAGTTTGAAGAATTGCATTGGTAGAAAAACTGTACAAGAGGAGTTCACGAAGAAACATGATTGCTATGACAGAGTGATGAAGGAACTCTTCAATGACCCAGCTTGGGTAAAACAAAACATCAACCCACGTGACCTTAACTGGAAGCTCTTTGAGATGGCTGGTGCTATCCAAGGCACGGAACTTCGAGGAAAAGTGTCGCTTTATGATCTTTTCAATGAGGAAGAGATTTATCAGAATTGGGTAGTGAGCAACTCTTGGTGGCAGATGTCTTACGGATACTCTCCTTATACGGGCAATGAACAACCTTATTCACAGCGCAATCTCTTGCGAGACATCATCGAGAAGGCAGACAGTTGCATCGCCTTGGCACACCCTGGAGCCACCTTGCGCTATGGTCACGACACGATGGTGACACCGCTTGTTTGCCTCTTGAATCTCAATGGTTATGGTGAGGAAATCAAAGAACCTGAGAAGATAGCTACACAGTGGTTTGACTATAAGATTACGCCGATGGCAACCAATCTCCAGTTTGTGTTCTATCGCAAGGCGAAGAGCGATGACATCTTGGTGAAGGTATTGCTGAATGAGGATGAGGCTACCCTTCCTATCAAGAGTGATGTCGCTCCATACTATCATTGGAATGACTTCAAGGCATATTGTCAGGAGAAACTTGCTTCCTTTAACGATATTTAATCGCCTTTCTTCCGTAAAAGATACCTTAGGAATACTTTCCTCTCGCCCTACCTGTCGAATGAGAGTAAGGGGTGACGTGCAGCATCACGTTCTGATATTACTTTAGTAAAAGAAGCGATGTAAGTCTCCGAAATCCTTAATATAAGTTCTCGTAGAGACTAATATAACTCTTTGAGATATATAGCTTCGTTAATCGCACATCAGCTGTTGTGCGCTCGCATCACAGCTGATGTGCACATGTCCAGCAGCTGATGTGCAAGCGTAACACAGGTGCTGTAAGATGAGTTGTTACATGAAATTCACTTTTTTGTTCTTATATCTATGCTAAGAATCATCCCATCAGTAAAAGTTATATAGCAAAGAGTAACGTATGCTAGAAGGCAGTTGGGAAAATTGCTGCGTAGAGTGAAGACTGTTGATTAAAACTAAATGATACTCTATTACCATGAACTCGTTTTGGGCTATATAGAAAATCCCCCGGTACATCGTTTGGGTACCGGAGGATGTTAATATTTATATGTGTCTAGGAAAAACTTAGGAGTCTTGGCTTACTGGATGGTCACTTTCTCTCTGATGTCCTCCGAGGATGCTCCGAAGAGCAATTCTATCTTCCCTAGTTGGTTATTGAAGCATTGCTGGGTCTCGTCCCAATAGGAAAGGTCGCGCTTGTTGATGTGCAATTTGATAGTCTTCGTCTCACCGGAAGGAATGGCGATTCGCTCGAATCCACAGAGTTTCTTCTTGGGCATCTCTACTTGAGCCTCAGGGAAACTGGCATATACCTGTACCACTTCGTCGCCATCTCGTTCACCATCATTCTTCACCTTGACAGATACGAGGTATCCATTCTAGTCTTTCTTTTCCACTTGGGCGTCGGAATAACTGAAATGACTGTAACTCAGACCATAGCCAAAAGGATAGAGCACTGGCTTCTGCTGGTATATGTAGGTCCTGCCGTGGCGAATGTCGTAATCCATGATGTGTGGCAAGTCGAGGATGTCTTTCACCCAGGTTTGTGTTGTCCTTCCTGCTGGATTCACCTTGCCCAAGATGACGTCGGAAAGGGCTGAGCCTTGCTCCTCGCTGCAATGGGTGAGGTGGATGATGGCGGGTAGGTGTTCTTGGCTCCAGTTGATGGTGTATGGAAAACTGCTGACCAATACCAGGGCTGTGTTCTTGTTGATGGCATAGAGTTGGCGTAGCAAGTCCTCGTCTGGCAGTTGCAGCGACTTCCTATCTACAGCTTCTCTTCCATCGCTAGGTACGGGACAGAAAAACCAGTCGGGCTTGGTACCATAGGGATGGTTGCCCGTACAAACCAGCACGACATCTGCTTCTTTAGTCAATAGCTCAGCCTTTCCACAGGTGTTGTCTTTAGCGTAAAGCACTTCTATGCCTGTGTTTTTCAGTGCCTCCTTCATACCTTCCAGGATTGTGACGGCATGGCTAGCTGTTCCGCTATACCAGTCGTAGATGATTTGATTGGCATAAGGACCGATAAGGGCTATCTTCTTGATGTGCTTGACATCCAGAGGAAGAAGACCTTGGTTCTTGAGCAAGACGATGGACTTGGCGGTTACCTCCTTGGCGAGTTCTCTAGCTTCCGGTAGGTCGAATGGGGCAGTGAGCGTGGAGTCTTGTCCTATCGCTAGATATGGGTTCTTGGAATCCTTGCCATCCAGCAAACCTAGTTTGAGTGCCACCAGCAGGTTTCCCTTGATAGCCTCGTTGATGTCTTGTTCGGATACCAATCCTTCGTCCAATGCAGCTTGGATGTCGGTCTTGTATCTATCTAGAAATTGTCCGACGGAAGCTTTGACTACCGCAGCTGCTCCTTCCTTGCGGGTTGGAAAAGCGTGGTGAGCAGAGATGAGGAGACTCAGTCCACCACCGTCGGTGCAGATGATGCCATTGTTGCCCCATTGCTTTCTGGCTATCTCCTTAAGACACGGATTGATGCACATCGGCGTGCCGTTCCAAGCGTTGTAAGATGCCATGAATGCACGGCTTCCTCCTTCTACGATACCTTTGTAGAAGGGGTAGGAGTAGTATTCACGGAACAAGCGGTTGTCGAAGTTGCTGGAGGAAGAGTCACGTCCATCCTCATTGCTGTTGGCGAGGAAATGCTTCATCAGCGATGCCGCCTTCCAGTATTTCGGATGGTCGCCTTGTATGCCTTTCGTCATGGCGACAGACAGTTCGCTTGTCAGGTATGCATCCTCACCAAAACTTTCCTCTGTCCTTCCCCAACGAGGATCGCGAGCCAAGTCGGCGTTTGGCGCATAGAGTACCAAGCCACGACGTTTGCTCTTTTGAGTGTTGAAGTAGTATCTGGCTTCTTCTGCCATCTGATTGCCCACCTTTCTAATGCACTCTCTATCCCAGGTTTCGCCCAGTCCGTAGGCTTGTGGAAACATTGTGGTAAATCGGTCGTCGGGCACTTCCTTGCCATCCACGGTTTTCTTTCCATTGTTGAATGCCGGTCCGCCAAGGGCTAGTCCGTGCAGTCCTTCCATACTTCCACAGTCGGGAATCCCTAGGCGAGGAACGCCGAGATTGGTGGAGAGCAGATTGATTTTCTCTTCCAGTGTCAGTTCTTGGAGAAGGAGTTCGATTCGTTTGTTGTCTGGCAACTTCGTGTTTTGGAAACGGTACGATGCTGCCTGGATAAAACTACTTGTTGTAAAAAGCAAGCTGATGATGATTGCTATTTTCTTCATGGGTTATAGTTAATAGATTGTGAATTCAATAATTAGCTGCAAATTTACGAAATATAATCAGCGAAAGCTCTATTCGACTTTATTATTATATTTTGTTAACGAATAGAAGATTTGTATTCAATGAAAAAGTCGTACCTTTGTCCACTATGAAAGATAATAGAGACGCTTTGGGTTTCGGCACGATGAACGTGCCTCGCTTGTTTGTGAAGTTGTTTATCCCAACGTTGATGGGATTGATTTTCTCTGCCATTCTCAATTTGGCGGATGGCATCTTCGTGGGCAAGGGAGTTGGCAGTGATGCCTTGGCTTCGGCGAATGTGGCAGCCCCTATCTTCCTGGTATCTTGTCGTCTGCTTGGATGGTTCGCCTAAGTATGCGATGATGTGCAATGTGTTGCCTTCGCTCTTGAATATTGCCCGATGAAGTAAGGTTCTGATGTCAATGAAGTAAGCTTCATATTTTATTGCATGTACCTTTATTTTAAGCGAGTTGTGGCTTGTGTTATAATTGGGAGTGAGATTTTTTTCAAAAAAATGTCGCTCCCAATTTTACTTTTGTATTTTCGCTGGGTCTTCCAAATAGAACGTCCGATAAGAATGAACTCATGAAGACGGCGTGAAAGAACAAATTAGAGGTTTAATATAAAAAATGTAGAGAATTATGAAAGTAAATGGAAAGATAAAAATAGCAATGGTAGTGGCAGCGATGGTTTTCGCTTGTGGTTCGGCTAATGCTCAGCGTTGGCACAGATATGGATATCATGGTCATGTAGTACATGCTGCTTGTATGGCATATCCAACTCATGTCACAGTTGTCGCTAAGCCAGTAGTAACCACTCACATCAGCAATCGACTCAATCAGAAGGAGCGTTTCAACATGGCGATGGCTTACTTGAAGAGTAATGGCTCTCTCACCGCCAAGCAATACTCCAAGATGACTGGTTTGACGAAAGAGACGGCCAAGGCAGAGTTGGATGCTTTTGCTGCAGACAAAAGCAAACCTATCGTCTCGACTTATAATGGAAAGAAACAAATCTATTTGTTGAGAAAAAGAACATAGCATTTTTCACGAAACATAGACTAAAACATATATCTCATGGTTACACTACAAGATACGGATATAGTTTCAGCCTTGCAAGAAAATGGCGAAAGAGGATTCCGACTCTTGATGACGAAATACAAACAGGTGGTATATTGGCACATTCGGCGCTTGGTTGTCTCTCACGACGATGCCCAAGATGCTGTCCAGGAAACATTCATCCGAGTGTTTCGCTCATTTGACCAGTTCAAGGGGAAGAATTCTCTGGAGCAACTTCAAGAGAAAAGCTCGTTGGCAGCCTGGATTTATAGAATAGCAACCAATGAGGCTTTGCGAATCTTACAACGTAGGCACAGCGACCAACTCGCCTTGGAGAACGTGCTGACAGAGGCCAACAGGCTGAAGACAGAGAACTATGTCGATTACAACGACTTGGAGGCGGTGAAATTGCAGAAGGCGATTCTCTCCTTGCCCACCAAACAGCAACTGGCTTTCAACCTTCGCTATTATGACGAACTGGGATATGACGAGATTGCCAACATCACAGGCTCCACGCCTGCCAATGTAAAAGCGAATTATCATATCGCCAAGGAAAAGATAGTGAAGTATATGAAAACAAACGATTAAATCAAGACAGAAATGGAAAAAGAATTTGATTTTGATAAGATAGGAAAGCGTATGCCATACCAAACTCCCGATGGCTTCTTCGATGAGATGGAGGAGAATATCTGGAATGAGGTAAAGGGAGATTTGCTGGGCACGGCTGATAGTGCAGACTTACAGGATAAGGCAGATGATGCTGGCTTGCAGAATCAGCCCGGCAAGGCTGAGCAAATCGCCTTGAAGCCAAAGAGAAAAAACAGTCGTTTACGTATCCTTGTGGGGGCATTGTCCATCGCTGCAAGCATAGCCTTGGTATTGATTCTATATCCAAGACATTCGCAAACTCCACGGCAACAGGTGGATGGATTGGCACAGGTAGAGAAAGCCTTCTCCAATCTCGCTCCTGAGGACCAAGCGTATATGCTTCAAGTGTATCAAGAGGATGTGTTCATCAATGAATAAAACAGTATTTATATATCATCAATCATTAAAAAGTAGAAGACAATGAAAAATATCATCAGATTATTGTTGCTGGTTGTTGCATTCACAGCCTTCAGCTTCGCAGCAATGGCACAGAATAATGGTCAAGCTAACAGACAACGCCTCACTCGTGAGCAACTCGCAGAGGTGCAAGCCAAGCATATCGCCAAGGATTTGGCTTTTGATGAGGCTACTGGCAAGCGTTTCGTCAAGACCTTTTGTAATTATCAGAAGGAGGTGTGGGCGTTGGGACCTCGTGTGAAACCGCAGCGTGGAAAGCAGAGCGATGGGCAGACTGAGCGGAGTCTGAAAGATCGCTTCACTCACAGCCAAAAGATTTTGGATCTTCGCAAGAAATATTATGGCATCTATAGTGAGTTCTTGACACAGGCTCAGATAGAGCGTGTCTATCAGTTGGAAAGACAGATGATGCAGCGTATGGCAAAAAGAGCAGGAGGTAGAAGATGAAAAGGATGATATTTGGCTATGCCTTGGCATTGCTATGCCTTGTATCTTGTTCTGACAATGATACGATAGTGGATGATGCTGACCAAGGGAATGGTACGGAAATCACAAGTACCAATCTTGTTGATGGCTTCTATCCTAATTGGAATCCAGGCGAGGAGAATACATGGTATGCGACTACGGTCAATATTCCTGATGCTCAAATACCAGGGGATAAAGGCTATGATGAAAACGCAGCCATTGCCGTGGCGCAAGAAAGCACTGCTGTGCAAGGAAAATTGGATTTCCGCTGTGTTTGTGCTGGCCTCAAGGTCAACTTCCAGATGTCGGGTATCACCAAGATAGAGATGGAAAGTGTGGATGGCTATGCCTTGACGGGTAATGCCAAGATCAAGTGGGAGAAGCAAGTGGATGAACAAGGAAATGGACAAACCGTACCTGTCGTGGATGAGGTAAGCAATGCCCATTCCATCCTCACGTTCACTTCGCCAGATGCATCAGGTTTCACTCCTGGCAAGGATTACTTCATTTCCATTCTTCCTTGTAATCTCTATGGTGGCTATCGCCTTTCCCTATATAATAAGGAAGGATTAAAGGCTGATTATTTTGGTGTTCATCAAATCGCTGAGCGTGCCATTTGTATCTCTCCTTCCGACTTAATAGAAAGCGACTTGGACTTTGAAAAACCAGATGCTCCGCTTGTAGAGGAGGAGCGTCCACAGATAGATGACACGACCAATGCGTTGCTTCATCAATATCAGCAGAACCCGACAGAAGAAAACAAGCAAGCCTTGATGGATCAGATGGGACTGCGATATGACAAGGTGGTGGCTCGAAAGAAGAACAAGCTCCGTGAGTTGGAGCGAGAGGCTAAGACTCCTGACCTCGTTCAGGAGATGCAAGACATTGTGGATGAAATGGTGGAGAATCGTGAGATTCGTCTCGAACAGCAGTTCTTACGTCTCATCGACCCTCGTACGGATGACAATCCAGCTGATGCTTGGCTTGTGTTGCGAGGAGCACCAACGGATAATGCTTATATCGGTTATGCACCTGTAACCAATGCAGAATATGCTGCTTTCAATCCAGGTTTTGTATATGCTGAAGATCAAGCCGATTATCCTGTGGTCAACGTGACAATAGCGGATGCCATCGCTTATTGCAACTGGCTTTCTTCCCAAGATAACGCTCACGCTTATCGTCTTCCTACCGATGAGGAATGGATCTTTGCAGCAGGTCACATGCCGAAGGATGTGGCAATGAACTCGGGACATGTGGAACAGGGCTTGACGGCAGTAGATGCTTATAGCCAGACTATAGGTGCTTGTGGCGGTATAGATTTCTGGGGCAATAGCTGGGAGTGGACTTCTTCTACTGATGCCAATGGACTATACGTCATCAAAGGTGGCAGTTGGGATTCCGACCGTGATGATTGCCGAAGCGAGAAGTCGGACATCGTGAGAAATGGCTCGCAAGGTTATGCTAATGTCGGCTTCAGAGTTGTGAGGACGGACAAATAGTCATACTCTATACTAGACAACAATATGCGACAGGCTAACAGAGGTTAGATAGATTGATTACTAATAGGTAAAGGGCATGGTGCAAAGTATAATCGCGCTATGCCCTCTGTTGTTTATTTCCATTAGATAACTTTATCTATAAAAGTTGTAGAAATCTTTGGGGATTCCGAAAAAAAACTTAGCTTTGCATTTAAATTCAATTATAGGAATAAATAAAGGAGTAAACAATGAAATATCCGGTAGGAATACAGTCTTTTGAGAAACTCCGTGAGGAAGGGTATGTCTATGTCGATAAGACAGACTTGATATATTCTCTTACCCATGAGGGGTGTGTCTATTTTCTGGGACGACCACGTCGTTTCGGAAAGAGCCTTCTTATCTCTACCCTGAAGAGCTATTACTTGGGCAAGAAAGAACTTTTCAAGGGACTTGCCATTGAGGAACTGGAAAAAGATTGGAAAACATACCCTGTATTCCATCTCGACTTTGGCATTGGTACATACGCTAATGCCAATGCTCTTGACCAGGTATTGGATACTTATCTCTCTGAATGGGAAGAAGAATATAAGGTTGTGCGAAAGCCTAATATCACAGACTTTAGGACTTGAAGAATACCATCAATCATGAGGAATGCGAAATCACTTATGAGGAATACAATCGCAATCTGCTTCGTGCTTTCTTCTCTACCTTCAAGGTAGCGGACGAGCATTTGCAGTTTGTATTGCTCACAGGTGTCACCAAGTTCTCCCAAGTCAGTGTGTTCAGTGACTTTAATCAACCAAGCGACATCAGTATGTCTCCTAAATATGAGGCTCTGTGTGGTATTACGGTAGATGAGATGCTGAAGTATTTTGCAGAACCGATAGATGAGATGGCGAAACATTATCGTTGTTCCAAAGATGGGATGATAGCTATGCTCAAGAAGCAATATGATGGTTATCTTTTTTCTGATTTGATGCAAGGAGTGTTTAATCCATATAGCTTGCTAAATACATTCCAAAAGTTGGATATTCGAGATTATTGCTTCTGAATATTAATATCATACTTATTAGATTTATATGGAGAAAAGCTGGAAATATATCTAAAGATTACATATAAGGTAGGTTTCTCATTTGAAACCTACCCTATATTGTAATCCCACTCCTCAACCGTCCTGGTCTTTGTATTAAAGCTTACACCTATTTTATATAGCTTTCTGCCGTCAGCCGAATATGGAATCATATAGCCTTTGTCATCAATCAGTTTGAGAGCAGCGCTTGCGGGCTTATTGATTTTTGTATTTCTTGACCATACGATATACAAGGTCGGTTTTTACAACAGATTCTGCCCCCATGAGTCATTGCTTTGAGGTGTCTTTCCTTCTGAAAAGGAAACATTTTAGTATATCTTTCCTTTTTGGAAGGAAATGATTGGAGATTTCCTTCCTTTTTAGAAGGAAAGTTTGTAACTTTGCGGTCAAAATCGCATATTCATGCTACATTATTAAACTATACATTAAAAAAAGACGATATGGAACTACGCAGTACATTTCAATCCATCTTCTCTCCATGACTCCAGATAACTTCGATGAACTCCTTCAAGCTTATCGAGAGATGTATCCTACTACTTCCCTCCAAGATGTGTATATGTTTTTTGACGAGATACAGTTGGTATCTGGTTGGGAACTCTTTGTGCTGAGGGTGTATAAGAATTATTGTAAGCATATCTTTATTACAGGTAGCACAGCCAAGATGCTTTCTGAGGAAATAGCTTCAGCTTTGCGTGGATGGCCAGATGAATATCGAGAGTATCCTTTGAGTTTTTAGGAGTATCTTAGTTTCAAGGGAATCGAGGCTGATAAGTATAGTGAGGAAGGTAAGGCGATGATGACCTTTGCCTTTCGTGATTATTGCGATGAAGGAGGGTTCCCAGAGGTGGTTCGTGCCCAAACGAAATCGGAAAAGGTGAAGATTCTCCAGTCTTATTTCAGCACGATGCTTTTCCGTGATATGATAGAGCATTATCATATTGGGGCTTCCGTCTCCGTAGTGAGGTACTTCTTGAAGCGAGTGATGAATAACCTCACGAAACCTACGAGTGTCAACAATATCTTTAATGACTTGAAGTCGCAAGGGTTGAAGGTGGCCAAGGATTCTCTTTATCTTTGGCTCGACTATGCTTGCAACATCTTCTTGTTTCGCAAGGTGCAGCGATATACCAAGTCGATGGTGAAGCAAAGCAGTTCGCCAGCCAAGTATTATATGGCTGACATCGCCTTGCGCAATGCCGTGCTTCTGCCTGAGAGTGAGGATGCAGGCAAGGCTCTCGAAAACATCGTATATCTCAATTTGGAGCGGAGTTTGGGTGAGGAAGACCAAATTTCTTATTTCTATGAGCAGAAAGAATGTGACTTCGTGGTACAGCGAGGAGAACGAGTATCGGAATTGGTGCAAGTTTGCTGGACTTTGAATGAGGAGAATATGGAGCGAGAGGTTGGAGGACTTTTGGCTGCATCTACCATAACAAATTGTAAGCAATGCAAAATCATCACATTCTGTCAGCAACAAACGATAGAACGAGAGGGAATCAGAATAGAGGTGTTGCCAATATGGGCGCAATGAACCCATGAAAAGGAAACTTTATCCACTGCGAAATCTTTCAAATGGTAATATGAAAACGATTGCATTGAAATATCATGGACGAAAAGGATGGATATTGATTTTCTTTTTGTACCTTTGCCCCCAAATTCTAATAATAAAAAAGTAATGGCTACACTAACAATTTCGATTATCGTCATTTTCGTGCTCGGCTATGCACTCATAGCTACCGAAAGCTTGACCAAGGTAAACAAGGCAGCTATCGCCTTGTTGATGCTCGTGGGCTGTTGGACCCTCTACATGGTGGATCCAATGCAGTATCTCCAACTCATGCACCCTGACTATACCGGTGGTGCGGAAGGTATGATAGAGAAGGTGACTTCCATCATCCAGGAACATCTCGGTGATACCGCCACCACGCTCTTCTTCTTGATGGGAGCAATGACCATCGTGGAAATCGTGGATCAGAATGGTGGTTTCAACTGGGTTCGCAAGGTGATGAAGACCAAGTCGAAGAAGGCGCTCCTTTGGCGCATTGCCTTCCTGACGTTCATTCTCTCAGCCATCCTCGACAACTTGACCACGAGTATCGTGATGATTATGATTTTGCGCAAACTCGTCACCGATCACAAGGATCGCATGGTCTATGCCTCGCTCGTCATCATCGCTGCCAACTCTGGTGGTGCCTTCTCGCCAATTGGTGACGTAACCACCATCATGCTTTGGAACAAGGGATTGATTACTGCTGCTGGCGTTATCGCCGAAATCCTCATCCCATCTATCGTCTCCATGGTGATTCCTGCGCTCATTCTTCAGACTATGCTCAAGGGTGAGCTGGTGATGCCTGAAATTTCTGCATCCAAGGAAGCGGCAGTGAGCGATTTCACCGAAGGTCAGCGCAAGGCTGTGTTCTGGCTGGGTGTGGGTGGTTTGATTTTCGTTCCTATCTTCAAGAGCATCACCCACTTGCCTCCATTTGTTGGCATCCTCTTGGTACTCGGCGTGTTGTGGACTGCCACAGAGGTGTTCTATCGTGGCTTGCATCGTGGACAGGATATGGAGGGCACTCAGAAGCGAGTAACCAAGTTGCTCTCTCGTGTGGATATGAGTACGATTCTCTTCTTCCTCGGTATCTTGATGGCTGTATCTTGCTTGGCTGAGGTGGGCGTGTTGACAGCTCTCGGACAGGGCTTGAACGAGGTCTTCAATGGCAACCACTATCTTGTGACAGGTATCATCGGTGTGCTTTCCAGCATTGTGGATAATGTGCCATTGGTAGCTGGTTGTATGGGTATGTATCCTGTGGCTCCTACGGGCGACATGGCTGTGGATGGTATCTTCTGGCAGTTGTTGGCTTATTGTGCCGGTGTCGGTGGTTCGATGCTAATTATCGGTAGTGCCGCAGGTGTGGTTGTGATGGGATTGGAACGAATCACTTTCGGTTGGTACATGAAGCACATCTCTTGGATTGCCTTCGTGGGCTATCTCGCAGGTATCGTTTGCTACTGGTTCATCCGCACATTCCTTTATGCTGTCTAAAAGATAATAGTTTTCTCTTACGTGAAAAAGTTTTTTTGAGAAAAAAGTCTCAAAGTCTCATTTTCTATTGAAAATATTGACTTAAAGGCTTGATGGATAATAAGATAAAGAGAATGAGACTTCTCGGTACCAAAACCGAGAAGTCTCATTAAAGTCTCATAGAAGTATCATTATTTCACTTTTTCTTTACAAGATACTTCATTCCATCTGCAAATCTCTTATGTTTTAATTCATTCATATTCGCCAGTTTTCTGCCGAATCCCATCAAACTGTTCACTTTGAGCGATGAACCTATCTGCTTTTTCAGATAGTCGAATATCTCGGCGGCAGTTAGGTATTCACCCTCTTCCTCATCCTCAACCAAATCAAAATAGAGCTGGAAATACTGGTCAATCGGCTCAACCACCTCAAACTGGTAGTTGTTCTTCATGATCAACTTCACCTGTTCCGCATCAAAATAACTCTTCTCACCATTGCGCAAAGCGGTCAGCGCCTGGGCGAAAAGTTGCTGATAGTTCGGACGCACACTCACGTCGATAGGTCCCGTCAGTTCCACGCCTATAAACCTTCTGTTGCCGGATGGATCGGTGAGAATATCCTTCATGTTACTCGTGGCGATGAACGAGGCGAGACGAGGAAACTCCATGACATGACTGCCATACGGAGGCTTGTATTTCAGCGTAGGCAACTGGATGAGATTCTTCAGAAATCCCTGCTGCACCTGTGGAGAAATCTGGTTGAACTCATCAAGATTGATGACCATAAACTGCGCCATCGCCTGATAAACCTGACGCTTTTCAGACAAAACCAGATTGTCACTATATCCCCATTGCAGTTCTGGCGGCAACAGTCGGCGACAGAAAGTACTCTTGTTGTAACCCTGCTTGGAAATCAGAAGCGGAGCCACCGAGTTGCCATACTGGCGATGGGTAAAGCCGCGCCACTGGTCAACCATGCCCAGAAACCAGGTGTAGAACCAGTCTGCCCAGTAAGGATTGTTGGTAGGAACCGTACGGGCCAAGGCACGTATATGGTCCTTCCCGTCCCATTTGTCGTAGCATTGGAAGAGATATTCATCAATCGGATTATAATTCTTGATGTAGTCAGATTCCAGAAAATTTCTGACATCCTTGATGCTCACTCGGATATCAGCGAGCTGCACCTCCAGCGTCATGCGTTTCTGCACTCTCGGATCTACGGGCTGGAAACCATACCAACCTTTCTCCTTCGGCATGTATTCCACGAATTTCATCACCGTGTTGTATCTGAAATCATATCTGCTTTTCAGCAGTTGCATCATGTTCACGATATTCTCGCGAACGCTGTTCTTGTCAACTTTCTTTTCCTCTTCCGGAGCCCCGGAATCAGGAATCGACTGCTGAACATTATCCATATTTGGAGCTGGGCTTTGAGAACGTGCATTACTGTCAATCTTCATCGCCATCGCCTTATTGTTGAAATAAGGTTTCGCATCGAGCGTCATCATAAAACTGTTGTGCATCGAAGGCTCAAAAGACAGATTTGAGCCCGCTTCTATAGAAGGTTTCGGTCCGTCTGTGAGCACCGAAGCCTTGGCAATCTCCTGATATACAGGTAGAATCTGCTGGTAAGCGATGCGGTACAGTCGTTCAGCATCCGTTTCGTCGGTAGGCAGCGAATCTGTTTCGTTGCTGTACTTTACCAATACGATAACCGACTTTCCGTCAGCACCTTCCAGCGCAGCAAAGGTAGAAGGCAGCATGGCAACCGAGCGTTTCACGCCCTCCACGCCGTCCACATCTGTGATGTTTCCGAATTTCAGCAGCAGGATACCGTTGCAAGTCTTCATCTTCAGGTTGTTGTTTTCGTCTTTGGCGAATTCAGCAGCAGGATAGATGTGCTTCCAGGTTGGCATATCCTTGTAATATTCGTAGCCGCTTTCCATATAGGTCACGTATTCGCGGAAATGGGTAACAGTATTCTTGCTGTCATCCTTGGCGATGCGCTCCAGCAATTTCTCCATCGTCTTGTTGCTGACGAGTAGCTGCTTCTTGTTGTTTGTATGAACTATAGTTATCTTCATTGAATATATTTATTAAGATGGTTAATTGTCAATCTATTAGCTATTAACTATAAACTCTTTCTTGTGTTGCCCAAAGTTCGGTTCGTAAATTGGGCACTTGTTGCCCGCTGTGCGGGCAATGACTGCCCGTCACTTGTTCTCCAACAGCCCAGCACGTGTTCTCCGGTAGCCCGTCACGTGTTCACCATGGGACCGCTTAAATGGCATGGCTGGAACATCTGGAGGGCAGAGAAAAAGATTAGCTTTTAGTGAAATCAATCTCTTCTGAGAAATGGTCGAATTCAACATCTTTATATCCGTATCTGGCGAAGAGCTGTTTGATATATGCCTGCTGTTCTGGGAGAAGTTTCAGTTGTCCCAGTTTGTAACGGTAGTATTGTCCTTTGCTACCGAGGTAGTCTCTCATTTCGGCGCGCAGTGCAGGGGCGTCTTTCACTTTCATTTCGGTAAAGAGATGGTCGAATCCCCATGCCATTTTCACGACACGCAGCGGTGCGAAGTACTTGCAATTCCCGTTTTTCAGGGCATTTGGGAAAATGGCATCCCCTCTATCAGTCTTCTCGTTTTTGTAGAGTGCAGATAGATAGTGGATACATTTGTTTTTCATCGGACATGGTTCGGTGAAACAGTAGGTGATGTTGCTAGGTACGTTTCCGTACTCAAAAGCCTTTTTCAGTAATTCCTTTTCATCCATGTTTCTTAAGTTTTAAGAATAGAAAGTACGTATTTTTTATAAGTGATTGAGAATGAGATAAGTTTTTATCTCATAAAAAGAAGAGGTTACGAATTAGAAATAAACAGAATGTAGCATCCTGCTGTGATTTGCATAACCATCCAAAGAACTCTTTCGGTTGCAAAGGTACGATATTTAATCGGGGATAAAGAATGTTTTAAGATTTTTTATCCTCGATTTTTTACTTGGATAAATCTGTTTTTATTAACCATATTCTTCTCTATTCTTTGCTATTCCCATTTCAATCCATTCAAACATATGTGGTAAGGGTTCCTGTTTTGAATGGTCTATTTTTGTTTGCATATTCTCATCCTTTCGTGTGTTTTGTATAAAAGTCAGCCGTCGTCGAAGAAAGACAGTCCTCGTACCTCAGACTAACTTCCTCCGACTATGGCACGGCAAGAAAAATCCTTGGCGGTATGCCTTGAAATACTTCAAGACTATACTGCCAAGGACTTTTCTTTGTTTGCCGTGCTGACAACGGCTGACTTTTATAGCCACAACTCGCAGTTCCATTTTTTATCGCACAATCCAAACGACATGAAACAGTGGCACGCCACCCTTTCATGTCTCAGTAGTACGGCATGAGGAAAAGTGCTTCTTTTTGTCGGTTGCAGGCTAACCAATCAAAAGAAACACCATTCCTTGATTTGCCGTACCATTTTGTTTGCATACTCCACCGCAAGAAAGAAGTCATTGATGTAAACCTCAACGACCACTTTCATGCTTGGCTGCACAGCCTTGGAGAAAACCCGATGCAAGAAGCATGGACAAGCCATACTCTTCTTTCACCGGAATTTCTCTGAAGGCTGTGCCATTCTTGTATGCGATTTCCATTTTCCTAAAAACATATGCAAGACAGTAATTGTATCCATTTCTCAGAAATGAGTATGCGATAATCGTGCAGTCCAAAAACTTCCGTGAAGTTTCTATTTTCATTTGCCGCCCTGATTTTCTTTCCTCCACAAGGTCTTTCCTTTTGGCATCAACCGTTATCGTGCAGGTGCAAAGGTATGGCAGCGGGCTTTGGAAATAAAAGGTCGAGCCTTCGGTTTTCGAAAAAATCTCCACACCGTTGGGTAGTATTTTTCCGAAAAACCTTGTATTTCCTGCCTCGCCGCCCTTGAAAGGCACCTGAAACGAAACGACCGATGCGACAGGAAGACGCAAAAAAAATGTCGGAAAAGGGAGCGACAAAAAGGTGAAGAAACGAGAACTTCCCTTCAGCTCCTGGAACCGCAAATAAATTTAATTCAAGGCTATATGACAACAAACATCAACATAACACAGACTTGGTGGAGATTACTCTCCGCAGTCGGCTCAACCCTCATCACTTTGGTGGCTTGGTTGGGATATATGGCTCTCTGCATGGTCGGTGAAGTCATATTGGGAATTGTGAAGTTCATCTTCGGCATCATCATTTCCATTCTTTCTATGGTGGTACTGATTGGAACATTCATTTGGTTATTAACACTTTAAAGTACAAGCGATATGAACAGAAGCATTGAAGCGATACCTACATGGTCACTCTGCTACATCATCAATGGCGATGCAAGCGGACTGACTGACGAGGAAATCCGTATGGTGGACGAAGCCATGCGCAAGAACAATATTGAGATAGTAAGTCCAAGATACAACGAGGACATGTGCACAGAACCTTACTTCAGCCATTATCCGTTCTTCGGACTGCCTACAGAAGTTGAGGACTGCGACATCATCTATCACGAGTAACAACCCCTTTAACAACATCAGACATGAACACTACAGAATATTTCAAGAGAACCATACAAGCCTATTTGGAGGAGCGTGCTATGGAGGACGAACTCTTTGCAGCCAAGTATGACAACCCCGACAAGAACATAGATGATTGCGTCACCTATATCCTTAATTGGGTACAGAAGAGCGGTTGCAACGGCTTTTGCGATGACGAGATATATGGGCAAGCCATCCACTACTACGAGGAGAAGGACATCGAGGTAGGAAAACCATTGAACTGCCAAGTGTCTGTTAACCACCACATCGAACTCACAGAGGAGGAGAAGGCACAGGCAAGACAGGAAGCCATCCGCCAATATCAGCAAGAGCAGATGAACAAGATGCGTAACCGAGATACCGCCAAGCGCACCTCACAGAGAACGGAAACAGAAGTACACCAACCATCATTATTCGACACGTTATGAAACCAAGAACGAAATATCAGAAGCAAGTCGTAACCTCAAACAAGGGGTTACGACCTATCAAGGGAGCGCAAATGCAATGGGCATTCCGTGAATGTCTTGACCACTATGCCTTTCAGTTGAAGCACGGACAGACCACCTGCATGGACTGCGGACACACTTGGACTACGGACGATGATGCGGACAAATGTGTCTGCCCGAAGTGTAAGGCAAAGTTGGAAGTGCAGCGCACCAAGCGACAGAAGACTATGTCTTCTACTTATTTCAGCGTACTCACCGAGCGTAAGGGACTGCAACTTATGCGAGCATATCAGATGAAAGCATACTACCGCAAGGGACAAAAGGCAGACATTTATTGTTGGGAGGTGGCACGCTATTGGATGAACGAAAAAGGCAAGGTGGAGGTTATGGCACGCAAGCGCACAATGGGTATCTATATGGACACGTTCTGCTACGACTCCGACATTGAACTGCGCAAGGACAACACCACCTATCAGCATATTGCTTCATTTCCGGTCTGCCCCGATATGAAAGTCATTCCTCAGATATGGCGCAACGGCTTTGACGGAGCGTTTCACGGCATCGAACCGCTTACATTGTTCAAGGCGATGCTGACAGACCACCGCATCGAAACGATGATGAAGCAATGTCGTTACGGACACGTCCGCCACTTCATAGACCACCCACGGCACTTGGAAACTTGTTGGAATGCCTACAAGATAGCCAACCGCAACCATTACCTTATTACAGACATCGGCAAATGGGCGGACTACATCTGTATGTTGGTAGAAATGGGCAAGGACATCAGAAGTCCACATTACATTTGCCCCGACAACCTTGAAGCCGAGCACGACAGAATATCCGAGAAAATCAGAGCAAAGAAAGAAAAGGAGCGCACCGAGGAGGAGATACGCAAGGCATTGAAGAACGAGGACAAATTCAAGGAAATGAAGAGCCGTTTCTTCGGTTTGATGTTCACGGACGGCAATATCGTGGTGAGAATGCTTGAAAGCGTCAGGGAGCACGTTCTTGAGGGTAAGGCGATGCACCATTGCGTAGGCAGCGGTACAAACTACTCACTCAATCCCGACTGCATCATCTTCTCTGCAAGAATAGCCGAACAAAGGGTTGAGACCGTGGAGTTTTCACTCGAACAGATGAAAGTCGTACAATGCCACGGACAACAGAACAAGGACACCGAGCACCATGCCGACATCATCAACTTGGTGAACAGTAATGCAAGACTTATAGAGCAGCGTATGGTTGCAACGACATGAAATCCATAAGGGCGGAGCGATGAAAATTCGTTCCGCCACTTTCTTTCTTTTACCTTTGCACCCAGGAATCAAGTTAGGATATTTGGTTAATGGGTGTTAAGGTGAACTATCTTTCTTTCAAGGTATGCCCTTTCTCATGTCATAGTCCTTATATAATCCAGCCAACTTTCTTGATTCCATTTAACTATTAAATGTCAAAATTATGGATAAAGAACTTTACATAGGCGTGGATGTCTCAAAGCAGACTCTCGACCTTGCTTATTATGACGGAGAAAGCATTGATTGGAAGAAAGCCCATATAAAGGTGAGCAACAACAATGCAGGTTTCAAGAAAATTGGTTCATGGGTGGCAAAGGTAAGCAAGGGGTTTGATATAGTCTTGTTCTGTATGGAATATACAGGACTTTACACCCAAGACTTTAGACTGTGGTTGGAAGAGAAACATTATATTTATAGGATGGTGGAACCTCGCAAGATGCATCGCTTTGAGCCAGACTTGGATGATGGACTGCGTTCGCTCGACCGCATCAAGACTGACGAGCTTGATTCTTTCCGCATAGCCATTTACTGTGAGCAGAACCACAGAAAGATTCTTCGCAACCCATCAAAACTTCCTCCTCCTGTATATTTTAAGTTGAAGAGGCTTTTGGCGGAACGCAAGCAGACAGTCAAGCAGTCTGTCCTTTACAAGCAGCAGCTTCATGATATATGTGCGTATGACACAGATTTGTCTGTGGAACGTAAGAATGGGCAACTTAAAACGCTCAATGATGCACTTAAAGGCATAGACAATGAAATTGACATGTACATAAAAGAAAATGCGGACATCAGCAAGAACTTTTCCCTGCTGACATCAATACCTGGTATTGGGCGTGTTGTCGCACTTGAAACCATTGTCTTGACCGAAAACTTCATGGCAATAGATAACCCACGTAAATACGCTTGCTATATTGGTGTCGCTCCTTTCAAGAAAGAATCTGGTACATCTGTGAGAAAAGGCTCGTCAGTCTCTAAGAAAGGTTTTAAACAGGCAAAGGCAGATTTGTCCATTGCCTGTTTGGTTTGCATGCAGCACATTCCGAACATCAGAGATTACTGGGAACGCAAGAGAAAGGAGAAATGCAGTGGAATAGTGTTTAATGCAATCAAGTTTAAGATGATACTCCGTATGTTTGCCGTTATAAAACGAGGTACTCCGTATGTGGAGACGGACAATTATCGAAATGGGAAAAACAAGCAACCAGAAGTGAACTAACAGTGTTTTAAGACCATCACTATACCATGATAGAGTCTCTTGGTTGCTTTTGGCACTACCTTTGCGAGGAATCCTCAAAAGGAAGGAACTCCAGACAGAGGTAGTGAACTTTTTAATCTTAGGCAAAGCCCTTTCCCTTGATATAGTCTCCTCTGCCCGAAATGTCAGACTCAGTGCCTTTTAGGGAATTAGCTGTCCGTCCCAGCTTTTAAAAGATTTGGCTTATCCTGACATAGAGAGTTCCTTTCGTAAAGCGGTGCAAAGATATGAAAAATAAATCATTTGTAGGCATTGACATCTCTAAAAATGTCATAGATGTATCTATATTTCGTGAGGACACCAACATCAAAATGTTCCCTCATGAGGTGTTCAACAACACTCGCAAGGGATTTGGCGATATGTGCTCATGGCTCAAAAAGAGCCGTGTGGTACTTTCCCAAGCCCTGTTTGGCATGGAATTTACAGGTTGCTACTCCTTGGACTTGGAAAAATTCCTCACGTCCAAGAATTACTCTTTCTGTATGCTTAGTACACGTATAGTAAAACATCATCCTATGGGGACAATAGATAAGCGAGACAAGAATGACTCTGCAAAGATAGCTGACTTCCTCTATCGTTATGATGGCACGGAATGTGCCAAGCCATACAAGTTGCCAAGCAAGGCTATGCAACAATTGAAGCAACTTGTCAATGAGCGTAAGTTCCTTGTGGAGCAACGGACAAACTTTATGAACCGAATGCAGATGTTTGAAACGAAAGAGGATTCTGCCATGTATGAGAGCTACATTAAAAAGCTCAATCATGACATTGAGAAGATAGATCAGGAAGAGTGTGAATTAATGTCCAAGGAGGAAGATGTCTTTGACACTTTTCAGAATCTGTTGACGATACCAGGAATTGGTTTTGTCAATGCAACAAACATAATTGCCATCACACGAAACTTTACCGCTTTTGACACAGCTCGGCAATATGCGAGATATGTTGGCGTAGCTCCATGCAGTCACACTTCTGGTACCAGTGTGAAATGGCGTGCCCGACCTTCCGCACACTGTAACGGTCAAGTGAAAGCTGACCTGTCTATGGCGGCATTGAGAGCTGTTGAGTACGATGTGGAAATGCAAATGTTTTATAATCGAAAGTTAGGAGGCAGAAAAGATTCTGATACTAAGCGTAAGGCATTGAATGCCGTCAAGTTTAAGCTCATTCGCAGAATGTTTGCCATAGGCAAACAAAAGAGAAAATGGGAAGTGTTGAACACCTCTGACGACAGAAAGAACTTACATATTGAAAAGTCCAAAGCAAGTGAACTATAACAATGTACCATTGTCTCTTATAGTCTTGTGAGGACAGATACGGATAACTAATTAGGAATCGAGCAAAAAGCTATTAAAAGAAAGAGTTCCGTATCGTTTTTTGTAACAGAAAAGTCAAAAATTGTCTTCTTCTGCTACAGGGGTAGGTATGCCTATATGCTTTCTGGGGGCTATTTTGCTTATTTTAACACAAAAAAGCTCTCAAAAATTTGGTGATGTCTTAGGAATCATGAGCCGAGGAGCGGAAAAGAAAGTGGCAAAGAAACCGTCTTTTCCTTATCTGCGATGCTTGCAAAGAACAAAGGACAGCCCCCAATCAAAAGGACTGTCCTATTTTATAAAACCTTATTCTATGGAGTAAACAAGAGTAGATACTCCATTTTTCTTCTTCGCTCGATGGAAGGCACTATCTTTCCATTCCACCTTTTGAAGTCCACATAATCACGATAGATGTTTCTGTTGCCACTTCGCATCTTGGCATACATCCGGCTTTTCATCACCTTTCCACACCCCACATTGTAGGCAAGTGCAGCCAAGAGCAGCGAGTCACGACCGAAACCACGGAACATGGCGCAGAGCTTTCTGAGGTCAGAGCGCAGCAAGGCATCGGCTTGCCGTTCCGTCATTTTTGGAGAGAACCTCTCGCCAGGCAACAGCTTGTGTCCATATCCGACATAAGGATGATGCTTCGGTCCGTGCAGACCCTCGTACTTCTTGATGCAGGCGACAGCCAACTCAAAACGTGACACATGACGAACTCGTTTTATCGCCCCTTGCGTCTGGGCAGACAAGCTGCCCGACACAAGAAGCAAGGCTAACAATATCATCAACCTCATACGCTACCGAGTTTGTTGGCACTTCTCGCAAACTCTTCCTCCTCATCAGTATCGTTGAAACTGAACTCCATTTCGTATGACTTGCCGAAGTTGTCCTCCACCACCACTGTCAGCGTCTGTGTCTCCGTGCTTGCCGAGGTATAGTAAAGACGGAACTTCTCGTTCTCCAACAGATAGCGGTCGTTTGGCTGGAACACCGTTCCGTTCTCCATTCTCAGCGAACCTTTTCCGTCATGCTGAAAATAGCGGATGGTATAGATGGTGCCGTCAAACTTTCCCTCCGCCTTCAACTCGCAGCGGATTTCAACGGTCTGTCCACGCACAATGTCCTTTGGCACAGGCATCGTCTCCACCTTGAAAGGATACGACTGCTGAATGTCCAGCTCATCGCTGCACGATGAAAGGATTAGCGACACGGCACACACGAAAAGGAATGCCAACATGCTCACTGATTTCTTGATTTTATTGTTCTTCTTCATTGTCTTGTTGCTTTTTGAATGATTGTTACTTTCTTGTCTTATGGCTCATCAGGTACTCGTTCAAGTCCTTGTAACCTGTGTATAGATGCGAACGCCCTACGACTTCTTACCTGTCAACTTGTTGGGTAGCTTGTAGGGTTACTTGTTGGGTACTTGTTGGGGCAAGGCACAAAGAAAAGTGAGCTGTGGGGTAGCTGTATGACAACTATGGGGTAACTGTGGGGTAATTTTGATGCCTATGTATCAGGAAACGCTAAACAATTTCTTCGTTTGAGTCCCAAAATAGAAAGAAACGCTAAACAATACCTTACCAGAAGAAAAAAGTGGGCATTGTTTTGCGTTTCTTGCCATTAAGGGAGCCGTTGGACGAATTATTTAGCGTTTATTTCTACTTTTGATGGTTGTTGGTGCTTTTATTTAGCATTTCTCGCTACTTTTAACCTCTGTTGGAGGTATCGACGCACGTTTCTTGTCATTTTGGGATTCAACTAAGGTCTTGTTTTGCGTTTCTTTCTACATTCAAATGCTAACGGAGATATTGATGCAAGTTTCTTACCCCAATCAGAACTAACAAGAGCAAGAAACGGTGTTTCTTACAGCATTTGCAATTCCAGTTTTACAATAAACGTGCGCCAATGGTATAACAACCGTTAAAAAGTAGGTTTTATTTCGCAATTTCATCCGATTTTTATTCATTTGTTCCCATTTTAGCGATTATTTTTGTATATTCGCATTCGCAATCGGGAAACCGACAACGCAAAAATCTAAATGTCGAACTTAATTCCAGTGATTATGAAGGAAATAAATGACATCAGTTTGCCACGCATGAATAATGGTGCGCATTTCACGTTCGTAAGTAACATTCTTGCACGTGTTGAGTCAGACAGTGCTGTAAAGAGCAAGGCTGCTGACCAAGTAAGTAATTTCAAGACTGCCGTCTCAACAGAGGACGAAGTTCTGAAAGTTTCGCAGAAGAGTCTTTTGACCGATGACATCGCCAAGGCAGACAACGACCGTGACGCACTCTATGCTGGCTACAAGAAAGCCGTTGAAGCATTCCTTGCTATGCCTGTCGCAGACATGGCACAGGCTGCAAAGGTTCTCGCACAGCACATCAAGGACTACAAGATTAACACCGCCGACCAACTCGACAAGGAGACCGGTCTTTTGGTGAACTTTATCACAGACCTTGAGAACAAATATTCTGCACAGGTTGCCAAGTTGGGCTTGACAGCATTTGTTACCAACATGAAGGAAGCCAACGAGCGTGTAAGAACACTTACTTTGCAACGTACTAACGAGAAGATGGGCGTATCTGTCGGAGCTTTGAAGACTGCTCGCACAGCAAGTGATAACGCTTACCGTGCATTGGTGAAGATGGTGAACGCTCTTGCCCTCGTCTATGGCGAAAAGGATTATACGGCTTTCATTGACTATGTGAACACCGAAATTACTCATTACAAGCGTGAGGTACTTGGTCAGAAGTCTTCCGCTCCTTCTACTTCGGGTAGTTCTTCTGCGGATTCTGGCAGCAGTACCCCAAGTGGAAGTTCATCGTCAGACTCTAGCTCATCAAGTAGTAGTTCTTCATCAGGTGGAAGCTCGTCTTCTGATGGGGATAATGACTATATCGGGCTGTAGTAAAAAAACAACGCTGTTTCCTATTGTCAGGAAACAGCGTTGATTTTTTATTGTAACTAATAGCTTTTATTCTTCAGAATTGTTAGTGTATTTTTCAGTAATGTCATTCCATCTTGGAATATTGAGACGCACACCATAGTGCCTTTCGTAACTATCAATGAGTTTGTCTTTCCAATGCAAAGCAGTTGTTACCCTTGTATCTGGATATTGATAGATAGTCTCTTCCATTGCTGCCAAGAAATCTTCAAGGCTCTCAAATGGCTTGAAGTCTGTACGTTCAGAATACCAAACCGCAGGGCGAATATTTACTATTACCCTGTTTTTATATTGTACTTTGACAGGCCATGTGCCGCTTGTACTGCATATTTCCCAAAGGTTCTTCAACCAAATTCGCTCAATCTCTACCACCCCATTCTCCATCTTGTATTTTATGAGTAGGTGCTTTGAGTGGAGCTTCCAAGGCTTCTCTATCACAAGGTTGATGAAGCTACGAAAAGCAGCTATGTCAAAGTTAGGACTTCCTGTGAACGACTTTATCTCCAACCAATTTGATTCCAAATTATCAGGGTCAAGCCAAAAGTCTGGAGAAGCTTGCTTGTGGTTGTGAATATGCACGATACCTTTGCTCGTCATCCATTTGTCAAGCCATTCTTCAAGAATGTTACCAACAATGTTGTTTTGCTCAACCGTTATGCCAAAGTCACGAAGGTTGAATCTTACAGAACCTGTTGCACCCTCCATTCCGAAGTCCTCGACAAGTGCTTTGTATAAATTTTCTGATGCGTCCATATTGTTATATTTTTAATGTGTCTAATAATCGATCTGCAACTGCCTTGATGACAGGTACAACAACAGTATTGCCTAATAGGTCAAAACCGTCTTTTTCACTTACGTTAAACTTAATGTTATCAGGATAGCCACAAAGTCTCAATCCCTCTCTAAGTGATAGTCTTCTTAATCCGCCACTATCCCCAACATAAAGTTTCTGCATATCCATAGCAACAAGGGTTGGTGCAATTTCAGTTGGTGACATTACCTTGTTTATCTCAAAACTCAATTTACCCGCAACAATATTGTAGCCTTTTGGCTTAGTTGTGTCGTACTCTCGGTGAGTGGTTACAACTCCATTCTCATTTGTTTCACGAATGAGTTTCTTTGGATGCTCAAACTTCAAGTAACCTTTTTGCGTTAAATTTTCCAACATTTCTTCGAGATTTGGCGAATCAAAGAATGTGCGAATTTGCTCCAATGTCAACGGCATACCATCCATCCAATCAATACCGATAATTTCTGCCCATTTCTTTTTACGGCGTTCAGTCAAGATTGTATCAAGAAGCTGCTTTTGTTTTGCGGTAACAGGGCCTTTGATTTCCAAATCCCAACTATGGATGTTTGTGTTGCCACCCCTCTTGTCCTTAATGGATTTTCCGTATAGTTGCTCTATTGTAAAGTGTTTAAGCAGAACCCTTGTGAAAGGAGTGTCTGCAGTTGGCAATCCTGTTTCAAGTATATCCCCCAATTTGCATTCTGTTATTGGGAAATTATCAAGATTTGGCTTGTCGTTAATGCTACCAACTATATATATTCTTTTTCGTTCCTGCGGAACTCCAAAGTATTTAGAATTGAGTACACGAAAGTCAAACTTGTAATTTAACGCAGTGAGCCTATCTACAATTACTTGTAGAGTCTTGCCTCCATCGTGATTTACAAGTCCTTCCACATTTTCAAGGATAAAACCTTTTGGATGTTTATCCTTTAATATGCGTTCCACTTCAAAGAACATAGTTCCTCGTGTGTCTGCAAAGCCTTGTCTCTTGCCTGCCGAGCTAAAAGCTTGGCATGGGAAACCTGCACAAAGAATGTCAAAGTCAGGAATGTTCTTTGTATCAACCTTTGTGATGTCACCAGTTATTGTTTCGCCAGGGTGATTCTCTTGCAAGACCTTAACTGCATAAGGCTTGATTTCAGAAGTAAAGACGCATACAGGCTTTAACCCCTTTTCTTTGGCAGCTAACTCAAGTCCACAACGAATACCGCCAATGCCAGCAAACAAATCGATGAAGCGCAAAATATTGTGCTGCTTGCAAACAGCAACTTTCGGTTGGTTCAAAGATTCATCTACTACATTTGCGATATCTTTTCCTTTGAGCAATTTAGGAGCAAAGGGGATTTCTTTATCGCCTTTAGGAAAGGACTCTTTTATCAGTTCATTTATATTCAACGGCTCCGCAGACAATTCTTCTCCCAAAGAAAAGACAACATAAGAGCCATTAGGATTTGGATATTTTAATTGTTCCATTTCCGCTTGTTCTTTGACAGAAGAATTTACACAAGGGAACAGATGGTAGCCCTCTTGTGGATTTTGAGTATTATATATTAAAATATAATCTGGCAGAACTTTAGAAAGAGTACCACCATTTCTTTGAGAAAACAAATCTTGGTTGAAACGGATATTGTAAAGTTTCTCATATCGTTGAGTTTTTTCTCCCAATATCCACTCCAACTGCGATTTTTCCCCTCTGTATGCACCGAAAAGGAATGTTCTATCTTTATTTTCTATATATCTAAACATTTTCTGCTTCACTATTGTTGATGTCATTAATTAAGTCTTTAGGGCTTATGGATAATAATTTGGCAACTTGCAAAAGTTGCTCCAAAGATGGTTGTGATTTATTTTGTACCCATCTACTTATTGTTATCTCCGATTTGCCCATTTGCTCAGCCAACCAACGATTGGTTTTATTTTGTTCAGCTAAGACTACCCTTATACGATTTATTGAAGAATCCATCATGTTATATATGAAATTTGTGTGCAAAGGTAACAAATAAAGATGAGAGTTTATCATATTTTGATAAACATTAACTTGATAATGATAGTTTTTGTATCCGCCAATGCCTCCGTTACGGACGGTGGGGTGTAGAATGCCGTGAGGATGGACTGTTTCAGACTGTCCATCAACTGTTTGTACTCGCTTTCATTCTTGCTGTTTTCACGGATAAGTCTATGCAGCTCCACGGTTGGAGCAAACAATTCAAGGTCTGACTTTGCCCAATGGACGGCATCCGCCAGTTCCCTGGCAGGGTTCAGGATGCACTTCAATCCTCCGAATCCGCAATAACGCTCCAGAAGGAGACGCTCACGGGCGGTCGGCGTGCGCTGTTCCCTGTCAAGGATGAATGCTGTCTCTATCGCCTTGATGTTGTCGTTCAGCCGTTGTTTTCTATTGTACGCCATTTAACTCTATGAAAAGGGCTACGGCTCCCGTCAGCTCTGTGTAGAGCTGCTCGTAGTCCGGTGACTGGGCAAAATCGTCATCGGTGAGGTCGTAAATGGAATACACGTTGTCAACCAAAGGCAGGAGGTGCTTGACAAACGCTTCCTGATCTTCTACTGCTACCTCCAGGGGAAACTCACTGTCAACAACATCATACAGGATGCTGTACTTGGAAAAGCGGAGACCTTTCAGCAATGCTGACATGGCAAGCTCTTGTGCCGCATCGGCAAAGAGGGCATCACGCCGTGCCTGCTCATATACTTCTGCGGCATGATCTGCACGTTCGCGGATAAAGTCCGCATCGCTGGCTTGTGGAAAACGGTTCTCTCTGAGATGGTTCAAGAGATACAGTCCGTAATAGGACAGTTCTGTCTGTGCCTGTTTCTTTCTGTTCATCTGTCTGTTGAATGGATTAAGTGGTGAATAATAAACCGTGGATGGCGGTTGATGTTTGTTGAAAGCAAGAAAAAGGCACTCGGTATCCCTCCGAGTGCCGCCACTTAATCCACAGTAAATAAAAGCATCCTGAATAAAGACACCATTTATGAACCATGTTTCGGTGGCAAAGGTACAAACTATTTCTTGTATCTCTTCACATTTCCTCGCTTTTCTGCTGTTTTGCGCTCTGCAAAGACGAATTTCGTGTTGAAATTCTCGTCAAAGGCAATGGCTGCGGAGAACGATTTGCCTTGCTTGCTGGTGAAACCATTGAGCGTTCTGGTCTTGCCCTTGGTGAGCAAGTCGGTGATGTCGGCATCAGTGAGCAACTTTCCTGCTACCTGCTTGAACACTGGCATACCGCACTCCTTGTTGCTGCATCTTACTACCTTTCCGAAGAACTGCATGGTACCTTGCTTGCATTTAGGACACTGGCAGCCGGAATCCTTGTGGCTGAAAAGTCTGTCGCAACCTAACAGCTCTGCAGTGATTTCACGGGTATAACCTTCGATACTATGGGTGAACCCGTCTGCACTTGCTTCACCTCGCTCAATCTTGGCAAGTTCCGCCTCCCATTTGCCCGTCATCTCCACATTGGCAATCGCCATGTTCTTCACCACGGAATGCAAGGCGAGTCCTTTTTCCGTCGGCACAAGTTTCTTCTGCTGGCGTACCATATACTCTCGTTTGAGCAGGGTTTCGATGATGGCGGCACGTGTGGCAGGTGTGCCAATACCGCTGTCCTTCATTGCCTGGCGCATCGTATCATCTTCTATCTCTTTGCCTGCGGTCTCCATTGCTGCAAGCAATGTGGATTCCGTATGCAAAGGCTTTGGTTTGGTCTTGCCCTCCGTGATGGTGCAGCCAGAAAGAGTGACATACTGTCCTTCTTGCCAGTTGGGAATGACTTGATCCTTGACCTCATTGTCTGTTGCGTCTGCATCCTTGTCCTGCCTGTTGTTCTTTTCCTTGAGCGACAACGCTCGCCAGCCAGTCTGTCGGATGATGGAGCCACTGATGCCAAACTCAACTTCATGATCCACTTGCGCCGATACTGATGTGATGTCCTTGATGCAGTCTGCCGAGAACGCTTCTATCATCCGGCACAATATCATGTCATAAACAATCTTCTCGTCCTTGAAAAGACCAATGGCTGCATTTTCTGTGATGAGCAGGGCATGGTGGTCGGTCACCTTGGCGGCATTCACGCTGTTCTTGCTGTAGTCCTCACTGCCAGGCAAGAGTTTCACTTTTTCTCCATATTCCGAATGATTCTCCAAGTTCTTGAAGAGTTTGGGAAGGGTGGCAAATACATCATCCGAGATATAGCGGCTTGATGTTCTTGGATAGGTGATGAACTTTGCCTCGTAGAGTTTCTGGGCGATGGATAGTGTATGCTCTGCCGTGAAGCCATGCTGGGAGTTGGCTTCTTTCTGCAAGGTGGTAAGGTCGTAAAGGAGCGGTGCCTTCTCCACCTTTCGCTTGGTTGCGACCTTTGTGATGATGGCAGAACCGGTATCTTTCACCTTATTATATATGTCGGTTGCGGTGGCTTTGTCTGTCCATCGGTTGGCAGATGTGAACTTCAGTATATTGCCACTGTCTGTATCAACCACACCGAAGTGTACCTGCCAGAATGGTTTCGACTCGAAACGCTTGTGTTCCCAATAGCGTTCGCACACCATGCCAAGGGTCGGAGTCTGCACACGACCTACGGAATAGGTGCCACGTCCTGCGGCTATAGTAAGGGCTTGTGTGCCGTTGATGCCGACGAGCCAGTCTGCCTCACTTCGTGCCTTCGCTGCATGATAGAGATTGTCATACTCCTTGCCATCCTTGAGGTTCAGAAGTCCCTCACGGATGGCGGTGTCCGTAAGCGAACTGATCCAGAGACGGTCGAAAGGTTTCCTGCAACCAAGATACGCATAGAGGTATCGGAAAATCAACTCTCCCTCACGTCCGGCATCGGTTGCTACAATAATGCGCTCACTGCTGTCAAACAGCTTGCCGATAATTTTTATCTGGGCAAGCACACCTGCATCTGGTTTGTAGCCGTTCTCTGTCTTGACTTGTCGGGGAACAAGAACGAACGGGTCGGGAATCACAGGCAGATTCTCCGCATGGAATCCCTTCATGCCGTAGGTTTCCGGCATGGCTGGCTGCACTAAATGTCCGAATGCCCATGTCACATAATAGCCATTGCCCTGCATATAGCCTTCCTCACGCTTGTCAGCTCCTACAATGTGGGCGATTTCCTTGGCTACACTTGGTTTCTCTGCGATGATTGTCTTCATTGTCTGTTGTTTTTGTGACATCCGCAACCGTGGGATAGACGGTCGCAGATGTCGGTTGTTATGATGGATGATTAACTCTGTGGATCAAGTGGCGGCAACTACATCTTCACGCTTCTTGCCTTTCTCTTTGGCTTCTGTTCCTCGGCGCTCTGTTCCTTCTGCTGCTTTTCGTTCTTTGGCGCAGACTGTCCCGGACTCAGCGGCTCCTTGGTGTGCTTGGTCGCCTCATGGGTCTTGCCCTGCTCGTTGACGGCGACTTGTACCTTGTTCTCGTTGGTCGGAATCTGTTCCTTTGCCTGTTTGAGGTCTGGATTGTTGCGGTAGGAACGTGGCTGCATCTTGTCGAAGTCGAACTTTACGTAGGCGGTATAGGTACCGCTGCCGTTCTTGTTGGGCACTTCCTTGATCTCGATGGTCTTGCCTGCCACATAGTCGTCCTTCTGCTGCTCGGTCAGTTCCTTCTTGAAATAGGTGTTGAGTCGGCGGATGGTTCCGTCCTCATTGAGCCAGTGGTTGGGATCTTGCTGCTTCTTCTGACCGCCCGCATCACCTTCTGCCTTCTGCTCCTGCTTGTCAACGGTCTGCTTCTTGTCTCCATTCTGTTTCTGACCTTGCGCCTGTCTTGTGCTGCCAGGCACGAACTCCACGCCACGCTGTTCCACATTCACCTGCAGCAGCGGTGTAAACTTGCGCCCGTTGGCAAGCTCAATCTCCTTGCGAAGCGGAATACCTGAGTAGAGCACCCTCTTGTCGTCCTTGGTAATAGGTGTCTTGCCGATGGTATCGGGTATGCGCACCTTGTTGGTCGGGATGTCAACAATCTCATTGGTGAGACGGTCGATACTGATGAAATGAGGACGCAGCTCACCTGTATTCTTGTCGGGGAAATCCACTACCTTTCCGAGGTTACCGTTCTGCAACAGGTTCTTCTTGTCCTCTGGAGTGAAGGTATAGCCTTTGTAAGCGACATCGAGTTTTGGCTCGTTGCGCACGAAATGCGGCACGAGTTGCAACTGGTCGTTATCGTCCTTGCGGAATGACAGACGGGCCTGTATCTCTATCTGTTCACCGCCGAAGGTCGGCTTTACAATCACAAGCCCTGTCTTTCCGTAGTTGAGCAGGGCTTTCATATCCTTCTCATTCATACTGTTGAAGTCTATGCCATATTTGGCACCAAGTTCCTGCAGGTTCACATCGTTACCGCTGATGAGGTTCTGCTTTACACCCGGAGCGGTCTGTGCCTGCTGTTCGGTTGCGGTCTGTTCTGGTTTCTGTTCCATGTCGTTCTCTTTTTCGTTGGTTTGTTCAGATGATACATTCTCTTTTTCTGTGTTAGCTTGCGTCTTGGACGCATCGTCCGATGATGCGGTTTCTTTCGCCTGACCTTCCGATTGCTTTGCCTCTTTCTCATAATTGGAGGTGTCAACCTTGTGGGCGGAAAGAATCTCCTTGTTAGCCTCCGGATCTTTCAGTAACTCCTTCATCACGCCAAGCAGGTTTTCCACCTGGTCTGCCGCTATGCGGTAGAATCCGAATCGGCTTGGCTCTTTGCACTGGCGGAAGAAGTTTCTAAAGAAACTGTCCATCAAGTCACTGTTGCGGTCAAAACGCAGGAAGTCGGGCGTGTTCTCCGCCTTGGCGGGCGCTCGCTTCGGGGTGCCGTCTCTGCTGAGTCCGGCGACGACGCTGATCTCGCCCGTCTTCTCGTCACGGACTACCAGCACGTCCTGTTCATCACTCTTTTTCTTTTGTACCATAATTGTAAATTTTTAATGGTGAATACTGTTGTTATTTGAATTTCTGATGAATGCGAGTCAAGTAATGCTCCACATTCTCTTTCTTGAATTCTTTGACATTATTCTCTACAAACTGCATCACATCCTCTTCCGTGTAGTATGTTTTCTGCCCCAAACGCTTGTAGGGAAGCACTCCCAGACTGCGATAGCGTTGAAGGGAACGAGGGGATATTTGAAATAAGAGGCAGAGGTCTTGGTTGTCGAGCAATTTTTCATTGATGGCAGAACTTCCTTTTTGCTCCGTCTCTCGTTCGTGTCTCAACATCAGCATGTCGTAGATGCCGTCTATCTTTTTGTGTAGGTCATGGAGATATAACTCCAGTTTTCTCAATGTTCCATCTTCCATGCTCATGTTTCCTTTGCTATTGTTCGTTCCTCAACCATTCTTTCAATGGCTTCAACTTGGTATCTGCATTGATTGCCAATTTTAATAAAATCAATGCGGTTCTCTGAGCGCATTCGCTGCAAGGTGCGCTTGCTCACACCAAGCATCTTAGCTGCATCGTCATTGGTCAACATCGGCTTCAATCCCTTACCCGTCAAGTTCTCTTGAAATGCCATTTTTGCCAATCGCACGTACTGGACTATCTCTGTCAACTGTTCTGTCAGCTTTTTGAAGGCTGCACTTTCCATTGTTATTACTTCCATCTTAATTCCGTTTGAAATGTTATATAATTCGTTGTTTTTATTTCTCGGCGGCAAAATTAAGCATTTGCGAAATACCCGTTTAACAACTCATTAATGACCCACGTATAATTTTCTTGATTTTTCTTGCCAAGCGGTCGGCAAACCCCAGAAAAGCACTGCCACAGTTATTCATTTTCATTGTTTTTCAACATACACACATTAACTTTGCACCCGAATTTGTTGAACCAATAAAACAGAGAATATGGAAGTAGTAACAATGGAAAAGAAGGCATTCGACTTGATGATGGCAAGATACGATGCCTTGGTAAAGAAAGTGGAGTTGCTGAAGCATAAGGCTAACGGCAAGCGTCTGAACAAATGGCTTACAGGTCATGAGGTCTGCCAGCAACTTCGCATCAGCCAGCGCACCTTACAAAAACTTCGTGACCGCCGTTTCTTGGGGCATACCCAGATAGGTCGCCAATTCTATTACTGCCCAGAAGAGGTCAAAGCCATCGTTCCGCTTATCGCCAGAATCAAATCGGTATAGCATAAAGCCAAACTCGCCCAAGGCAAAGCCGAAAACTTCACCCTGGGCGAGCCAACACATTTTATATTCACCACTTAATCCAAATTGTAAACAATGAACATGAACCAACTTCTTACGCATGAGAGCAAGTCGATAGACACCGCCATGCAATCCTTGAAGAAAGCCAACAACTGGCTATCTTCATTCATCGAGTCCTACAGCCCACCTTTGGATGGGGAGCGATACCTCACCGACAAGGAACTCTCCGAGCTCCTGAAGCTTAGTCGCCGTACCTTGCAGGAATATCGCAAACAAGGCATCTTGCCCTACATTATATTATGTGGCAAAACCCTCTATCCGGAATCCGAGATACAAGCACTCCTCACTGGTAATTACCGCAAGCCGATAATCGACGGCACTGTTTCACAAGGGGAGGGTACTGCTTCATAATAGCGAAACAAAAATAGCGTACAGGGTACAACGACAAAAATCGTTCCCTCTGTACGCTATTATTTATAAAGGTGTAGGAATCTTATTAAAAAGATGAAAGATTCTAACTTGCACCTTTTGGTGTCGTTCCGTTCATCACAATAATCATCGGATACTCGTGTTTTACTTGCTCTGCTTGGCAATCCTTGCGGTTCACTACCTTACTGATAAACCATTGTCTGAACAACAAGGCTTGGTATGTATCCATTTGAAGTGCTATGGCGATAATCACTTCCATATCATAGACATGCGCAGAATATCCATTTTCAAGTTTGATGTATTGAGAATGCTGGAAATCTTTCAGCACACTTTGTTTCCAAATGCGCTTGATGGTATTTTTCACTGCTGTCCCTGTTACATTCAACAGTTCGGCAATCTCCCAAACTGTCATCCACACCTCACCATGATGTGGGGCGTAGATGACCATATCTTCTTGTATTGTTATCACTTGTCGTTTCATACTCTGCCATTTATAGTGTTAGTATTATCGTTGCAAACATTTCCAAACGTGAATTCCTCAATGTTATTAATCTGCTGAGACAACTTTTCCACGTCTTTGCTCAATTTTTCCTTGGTAATCTTGGCATACACCTGGGTTGTCTTTATGTTCTTGTGACCAAGCATTGAACTCACGGTTTCTATTGGAACTCCGTTGGAGAGGCAAACCGAGGTTGCGAACGAATGACGGCTCATGTGCCAGGACAGCGGCTTGGTGATGCCGCATTTCTTGCCCAGTCTTTTGAGCGAATCCATACAACTTTGGTAGTTGGGTACTGGAAACACCCTGCCGTCTTCACACAATCCACGATATTTTTCCATAATTTGCTTGGGATAATCAAGCAACTTGATGTTGGCTTCCGTTCCTGTCTTCTGTCGATGGATAACAATCCATTCACCTTCATCGAAAAATTCCTTGATGTTCTCTTCCTTCAAGTTGTACAGATCAATGAAAGCGAGACCTGTAAAACAACAGAACAGGAACAAGTCACGCACCATGCTCATCTTCTTTCTTGTGATAGGTGTCTCCATCAACAGGTGAATCTCTTCTTTGCTCAGAAATTCTCTTGTGGTCTCTTCTTCCTTGTACTCATATCGTCTGAATGGGTCTTTTACGAGCCATTCATTATCTATGGCACGGAATACCATTGCACGGAGATTGCGGACAAACACCATCGCAGAGTTTATCTTCAAGTGCTTGTCGGTTCTGAGAAAAGTCTCGTAGTCTGTGATAAAAGGCAGCGATAACTCTTTCAGAGCAATATCCTTCATATGGTAATGCGTCTGCAAGAACTCGCCCACATAGGCACACCCAATTCTATACTTCGTGTATGTACTCAAAGATTTCATGCCAGCCTTATATTGCTTTTCCATTTCATCACGGCTTTGGGAATAGACTTTCATCAGTGTATGGCAACGATACTCCAAGCCAAGAAAGGCGTTCTTCACCTTGTCGGCAGTGACGAAGTTGTCCCTGTCCATAATCTCCTGATAATGCTTACTGATACTCACACGCATCTTGTCCAATTTGCGGTTCACTTCCAAAGCCTGCATACTCTTACCTATCATGCGTCCGCCCTTGGTGTCCCACAAATCTGGATTGGCAGTTGTCTTGCAACTGAACTGCGCCTGTGTTCCGTCCACTGTGATACGTCCCATAACTGGAACAGTACCATCTTTCTTTACTACCTGTCTTTTGAGGTAGAAGATAATTGAAAATGTACTCTTCATAACGTCATTCTTTTTTGCGTTCAAAATTAATACATGAAGAGTCTTTTCTTGCTACGCATTTCACGGCAGAACACGGCAAATTTGGTTCGTAACCAAAAATCTTACGTTGCTCATCAGTAACTCACTATAAATCAGAGTATTCAAATTCAATTCGTAACCTTCCTCATTCTTCCGAACCTCAACATTCCCCATTTGGGGTATAGGTTACGGATAGGTAACGTTCCTCTGTCTCATCTTGTCGTATTCCCGTCTTCGTCTGTCCTCGCCACTTTTAACCAAAATGAGGAAAGTAACTGATAACCAGTAAACTTTCCTCATTCTTCTCTCAAACACTTTTTATATGTACTTTCAAGCGGAAAACATTCTGTTTTTCTAAGCGCAAAAACATCCTGTTTATTGCCTTAAAAATGCTATTATTATCACTTCATAAAGCTTTTTTTCGATGCTAAGCAGCAAAATCATGATACTTCTCCCTAATTTATGATACTTCGATGAGACTTCTTCCTTGATTTTTAGAGAAGTCTCATTCGTGATAAAGTACTGTGTATTAAAGATATAACTTTTATTCTATACCGAAAAATGAGACTTTGATACTTTTTCCGAGGAAAAACTTTTTTGCGTGAGCGTATCAATCTTTCTTTTGTTTTACAATTTTCTGCTGAAAGAGTAGTTACCATAATAGCTTTCTATATTAAATAAGGTAAAAAAATAAGCGATGATTTGGTTGTATCGTAAGTCTTTTGTATCTTTGAGGGCAAAACAATTAACAGGAAAAGTCCATGCAATATCCTTTGATATCAGAATATGTGAGAGCCATACAAGATGCTAGTAACAATCTTGATGAGTTGGCTCATTTGGTACCAGTACAAGATGATCATGGTGAGCCATATCGTAGCAGTGGTGCCTTCGCTGTTGTGTTCAAAATGAAAGATGAGCAGATTGGGAAATGCTATGCCTTAAAGTGCTTTACAGAAGAACAAGAAGGTAGAGCTGAGGCTTATCGCCAGATTGCAGATGAGTTGGAGTTCGTAGATTCTTCTTATATTACTTCTGTAAAGTACTTAGACAAAGAAATCTTTGTAGATAGCAGTTGTGAGGAGGATGAGTTTCCTGTTCTTCTGATGGATTGGATTGATGGTGAAACAATGGAGACTTACATTGCGGAAAACTATCAAGATAATTATGCAATGGCAATGCTTTGCTATCGCTTCTGTAAAATGGCAGCGTGGCTTCGTTCTCAACCATTTGCTCATGGTGACATCAAGCCAGACAATATCATGGTTCGTCCTGATGGAAATCTGGCATTGGTAGATTATGATGGTATGTTTGTTCCTGCCATGAAGGGGCAGAAGTCGCCAACAATTGGTACAAAGGACTTTTCTCATCCTTTGAGAACTGTTGATGATTTTAATGAAACCATTGACGACTTTGCTTTGGCAAGCATTGCTTTATCATTGAAAGCGATTTCTTTGAGGCCTTCTTTGCTTGATGAATATGGTGGTGCAGATAGATTACTCTTTTCAGTTGAGGATTATCGTGATTTGAGTAAAAGCAAGGTGGTTGTATCCTTGAGTGAATTACTGGGTGATACGGATTTGCGATTATTGTATTCTTTGTTTAATATTGCATTTGTAAAGAAAAATCTATCTTTCGTATCTTTTCGTATGTTTAATATTGCTCTACCTGATAATTGTTGGCAAGAGAAAAATCGTTTTGATGATTTAAAACAGGTTTTTATTGATGAATTTGGTGTTAAGTATGGTAGAAATGGGCTGATTTTGATACGTGCTCCGAAAGATATTTCTGGTACATACAGAATAAGAAAAGAATGCAGATTCATTAATACTAAAGCATTTAAGGGGTGCTCTAATTTAGAAAAATTGAATTTGCCTCATTCCTTAAAAACGATAGGGGTAATGGCTTTTGTTAGATGTGAAAAATTGAAAGAAATTAAATTGCCAAAGTTTGTGCAAAAAGTTGATGGAGCTTTTATGTATTGGAATGGTAAATTGGTTAATGAATCTGATTATTTTATATACAAAGATGAGATTTTGTATAATTCTAGTATGACGAGATTAATAGCTTATAGGAAAATGGAAAAGCAGTATAATAAGTTTGTGTCATTTAATAGATATACTTCAAAGATAACAGAAGCTATTGGATGGACTGGAGAACATTATTATGATATTCCTATTGGAATTGTTGAAATTGCGTGTGGTGCCTTTGCCGGAAAGTATTCTTTGTATTCTGTTTCTTTGCCAACTTCTGTCTGTCGCATTGGAAATGCCGCTTTTGTATGTTGTGAAAATCTCGGTTTTATCAATATTCCACCAACAGTTTCTTATATAGGAAAATTTGCCTTTGGTAAAACTATTTTAAAGGATCAAATAAAACTTGAAATAATAAAACGTTTTGGAAAGGAGGTATTTGAATGATTGTAATTGATTCTAAACGAAAAAAGCGGGAGAATATCTTGAAGAAATATCCCGACGCAATAATTGCGGATGTGACGAGTCATGCAGAAGATGACTTGATAAAGTTGAGTCCATTTTATCCTCATGATGGTATACTAGTTCCTTTCCGTTATAGTTTTCAAGCAACTATCTTAGAACACTGTTTTACGAAATTGGCTGATTTCTGTAATCCGCCAAGATTGGTTAGTTGCAAAGACCCGTTTGAAGACGATGGCTTAAGATATGGTGCATTTGTGTTAGATGGATCGGCTGTAGTCTTTGCTGCCAGTGATGCTTTATCTCATTATATTTTTATGATGTATGAGTTAGCTCATTCTAAGGAATTTGATGAAGAACTTGCAGAAGAAAAATTAAACAGTCTGGCTATTCCAACTTCAGAAAACGGCAGGGACAATGAAGTTTGATTTTGAAAAGGATGTACTTCAATCTTTGTTAGATGCAACATCATCTAGCAGCCGATTTGAACTATGTTTGAAAGAACAGAATTCGAAAGGAGTCTTAGATCAGGATGATTTCACGCTAGTATATTTTGTCTTACCTTGAAGATTTTCGAATTCTTCTGCCAAGATAATCGATTAATACTTGTATGAGCAGAACGTTACATCTTTTGATACCGATTCTTGTGCTATAATAGTACCGATTCGAGAGATGAGGGGGGACTGAAATACGCATTGGTACCGTCTTTGCGCTACAGTGATACCGAGTCATTGATAACACTACTTTTTTGCTTCTTCTACTTTTTGTTTAATCGTAGAAGAAGCAAGGCTTTGATTAAGTGTTGCAAAGATGAAATTCTATGTAACGGTTATTGTAACTTGTTATTTGTATTCCATTTCATTAGTGTCCAATAGAAAATGGACACTAATGGGGCTGTATATAAAAATGACTCTTTTGCAATTGATGAGATGTAAAAGTGTTCTGTTGCTGTAAAGAAACAAATAAACCTTGATAATACAAACTTTTTCTGCTAAAAATCATGGAAAAGAGGATTTTATTGATATGCTTATGTTTAATAATGTTAAATTTGGCCGTAGAATCAAGTTTTGTCAACCAAACAAAGCTGTTTTATGAGTAAAAGTATTACCTTTGTAACGCCTATCCATACCGGAAGCCCCGATGGGCAGAGGTTGGGCAGACTACATATGGTATAAGGCGTTTTTGTACGCTTTGTTTTTGGCGATTGATGGACTTCGTAAATTCAATAGTAAGTTAAAAACAAAGCTATGCTGAACGCTTCATGAGGTGTGTTATATACAATTCTCATAGCCTTCGGATGGTTTGCGCATTCGTTGTTAAGGGGTGGATTATATAATAACACTGGTGTGGGGCTTTTAGTGTTGCTCGTTTCGACTATAGGTTAAGCGAAGACCTATCCATCCTAGAACGAGTGGCAGAATGGCTCTACGCTTTTTCTTATGTATTAGCTGCAACAATAATTCACAAGCCATAGTAGCCAGCTTTTAATGTTGTTAAAGATGGGACTATCACCTCATTCACATTGTAGTATAGAACATTCAGAATGGTTTCTGTCAGAAGAAACTTTAACTGATGAAAAAAGAAGTTTGGCTTTATTTGTCAAACAAATGATGAGTGTGTGTTTAAAAGATTATGAGTATAAGATTAGAGTGATTTCTGCTGATGAGCAAGAAGCAATAGAGTTGAATGAAAGTCTTGATGCTCTGAAACCATACCAACTATATGTGCTGATAGAAGCAAAAAATGTGTTCGAACAGGTTGCAAAAGTTGAGAAATTCACAAACAAGAGAGTTTTTGTAGTCAATCAAAATTTGATTTGCTTAGCTGAAGGTACAAACGATGATGCAACTTCTTCCGAAGGAACAAACAATAAGATATCTAAGCATTTTAATATTGATGAATCTAATAAAAAAGTTGTTTTCCGTAAGTCGAAAACTGTATTGCCATTGTGGTTGGACAAATATTTGTTTGAAGAACTGGGTGCCATCTATGCTCCAAAGCATACAAGGTATGAGTATAATCTTGATCTAAATGAGGATGAGCTAAAAGTTTACTTGGGAACATACTTTCCACGCAGCTATGCAGAAATGTTTTGTATCTTTGACAATATGTTTCAGAATAATGCTGTTTTGCAAGTTTTTAATGACAAAAAGGAACTGAACTTTTTTGACTTTTGCTGTGGGACAGGTGGAGAACTTATAGGTCTCTTATCTGCTATAGATAAGTACTTTCCAAATGAAAAAAATATAAATATTGTGGCTTGTGACGGGAACAACTTGGCTTTAGACTACCTACATAAAATAATAGAAAAAGCAGGAAAACTGTCAAAACATAACTATAAATTCTTGCCTATTTGTAAGGAAATTTGCAATTTGAACGACATTGGGCTATTGGAAATTCCGTTCGGTTCTTTTGACATTGCATTATGTGACAAGGTTTGTTGTGAGTTCATATCACACGGAGTCTATAATCAAAGCTATGGATATTTGGCGGACTATTTGTCAAAAAAGATTTCCAAAGATGGTCTTTTTGTAATCTTAGATGTGACCACGAAATGTAAAAAGACAAAGATGTTTTATCCGCAAATGATGAACTTGCAAATCAATAATTTTGTAAGAGACTCAGAAGAACCTGTTGGCGGAATTAAAAAACCGCCTGAAAATTAGTATATTTTTATGGAGAAAAAAGTTGTGCATCTCGTTGATTTTTAGTAACTTTGTAGTGTCTAATTATAAAGTTATATATTTCACGCTATGCACAACTTGTATGCAAATTTCGTAAAAATTCTTGAGATATGCAAGGATTTCTCCAAAAATTTAGTTAATGAGCTAGGAAATATTCCTCGCCCTGGAGTCGTACCACGTTTTTCAGACCTCGAAGTTGTTGCTTTGAGCTTGACAGCCGAGCATCTTAGCATCGACAGTGAAAACAACTTGTTCGATAGGCTGAAGGAGTATAAGGCAGATATGCCAAATCTGATTTCTCGACGCCAGTTCAATGACAGGCGAAAGTTCACTGCGGAACTATGTGAGAAGATTCGTAAGCGCATAGCGTCAAAGATGGATGGCGCAGAAGAATATTTCTGCATAGATTCCAAACCAATAGAGGTGTGTCGCTTGTCCAGAGGCTTGCGTTGCAAGATGAAAGGAACAGACGTAACAAACTCTCCTGCATTTGGCTATTGCGCTACTCAGAAGATATACTACTTTGGGTATAAGCTCCACGCTGTCTGTGGGTTAAGTGGAGTTATACACTCGTATGACCTGAGTCCAGCTAATGTTCATGACATTCATTTTCTTAAAGATGTAAAGTTTCAATTCTATGACTGTTGCATCCTTGGCGATCGTGCTTACCTCAGTGCGGAACTACAGCAAGACTTGTTTTCTTCTGTAGGCATCAAGTTGGAAGTTCCATATCGCTTGAACATGAAGAATTGGCAACCAACATTTAAGCCTTATGCTAAGGCGAGGAAGAGAATCGAGACAAATTTCTCTCAACTTTGTGATCACTTCATGCTCTTTCGAAACTATGCTAAGCAAACACCAGGACTGTTTACCCGAATCATCGGGAAAATTAGCGCATTTACAGTCTTGCAATATATTAATTATGTAAACAACAGACCGATTGGCAGGGTTAAGTATGCGCTAAATTAATTCCGCCAACGGGTTCAGAAGAATTCGAGACATTGTTGCCTTTGTCATGTGCTATGTATAAGGATTGCAGTATCCCTTGCTTTACACAACAAACATTTAAGGTTACTCATATGCGGAAGAAAGATGATGAAAGTCGTGTTTGCTATCGCATTTTATGTTACAAGAAGCTTAAGGAACATTTGTTCTCGAATTATTTTGTTGGTAACAAAACTTATGTCATAAATCCGATTAGATATCAGCAGCATGCTGATGGCGCATACTGTAGTAACAGTCAAGCAAATAAAGAATTAATAGATTCGTTTAACATAAACAATTAAGATATGGCTAAAAGAAGTTTTTATGTAAAAGACTCAGAGCTTGATGATTATCAGGTAAAAGTCATAAATAAGAAGACCGACAATTCCTATATAGTCAAAGGCTGTGCAGGAAGTGGCAAGTCTATTCTCGCACTTTGGAAGGCGAAACAGATACAAGACGAGCATAAAGGAACCTTCTTGTATGTAGTTTATACCAAGTCTTTAAGACAATATATGAATGACGGTATTATACAAATAGGACTTCCTGAAAAAAATGTCGTAAATTTTGATGCTTGCTTTAACTGGAGTAGGGACGAATATGGTTCATTTGTTCGTGGTAGTTGGAAAATGGGAAATTATGATTATATTATTTTAGATGAAGCGCAAGATTTCTCTCGTGAGGATATTGACATTCTAAAATCAAAAGTCAACAAAGCTTTTCTTATTTATGGAGATACAGCTCAACAGCTATATAAGTTCCTAAAAGGAAAAGTGACGGTATCTATGGAAGAAATTTCGTACTTTACAAAATATCCAATAGAACAATTGGTTTTCAATCATCGTCTTCCTAAGAAGATAGCAAGACTTGCCCAGCATCTTAACTCAGAGAAAGACGAACTTGAAGAACGTTGTACGGAAGAAGGAACGGAAAAGCCTAAGATTCTTCAATATCAAACGATAGAAGAGCAATATAACGAAATTATTTCTTTGATTCAGAATAAAAATATGGAAGATGTTGGTATTTTGTTCCGTCATAACGAAGAGGTAGAAAGAGCTTATAATTATTTTAAGAGTCACGGCATGAATGTCGAGGCAAAGTTTGGACGGTTCATTGATTTGGATTTCAATTCAGACAATCCGAAGCTGATGACTTATCATAGTTCTAAGGGGCTACAGTTTGAACATGTGTTTTTGCCTGAGTGCACTGTGGAAGGAGAAGAAGATAGAAATCCACTGTATGTAGCAATAACACGTTCATATAGAGCCTTGTATATCATGCATTCTGGCAATTTATCTAGTTTGTTTGATGCAGTGCCAAAGGATGTGTATGATACATCGTTGTCAAGTGGTACAAAATTACAACTTTAAAAAGAAACACTTATGAAACTCTTTATTCCAACATGTACGTTGAATTTCAATAATATCTTTAGCACCGAATCCATTTCCCCTAAGGCATATTATACTATCAGAGGTTTTGGAAATAGAAGATATTATCCTGTTGAGGCAAACAACCTCGACATGGCTATTACTTTGTACTCAAGTTTTCCTGTATTCCATGTTGACAATACCGACTTGGAGAACTATCCTATGGTCATAGAAATAGATACTGAGGATTATGAACAGACAAAATTTTACCACTCTGGCTCGAATAATGGAATCGAAATCTATACTTGTACAAGTACAATTTATCTAAACCCCTTCCATTGCTTCGTCTATTTTGATAGCTATGAGACTCGACAAGGTGTATTGACAAAAGCAGAGCAAAGTCTTGAAAATAAGTTTTCTAAACTTTATTCTCCTAATCTCAGAATCTGGAGACATAAGATAAAAGAATTTTGGGATAAGACTCGTGATTTGTTCTCGAAAACAGAACAGACTGAATTCTTGTGGGATACAAAATATGTACCCACCATTGCTACAACTAATCCTTACAAAGAAGATGATGCTTATGTTGACCGCCTAAAGGGCTTTTTGTATTGCTACTTGATTGGTGCTAATTCATCGATTAGTAAAGATATGGGTGAAATAAAAGCTATTGCAAAAGTTTTGAGAAACACCTTGTCTGCCGTCATTAATTCTCCGGAACATCGTCCTACGGAAATGCAAGACGAAATTTTGGTAGAAAACATCAAGCGTTTTAACTCTATTTTCAAAGAGAAAGATGAAACGGCAAAACAGAACCAAGAAAAAATCGTTGCTTCTTTGAAACAGAATCCTTTGGGAATTGGTGTAGAGGATGCCGTACTCTTTTTAAAACATTGCAATGTCTATAGCGATTTTTGCAATAAGTTGCATCTGTCTCCTGTCTATGACGCAAATGACTTATGGACAAGTGTAGAATATGCTACGCAAGATGCTTATACTTTGGCTGTCGACAAACTGAATAGGGCTGTCTTGCAAGTAGAGGCAAACGAACTTTCAAAGAAAGAGAAAAAGTATTTGGAAAATTTGCTTCAAGTAGATACCAACAAGCATGTTCATATAATAGATTCTTCCTTTACACAAGAGTTTTACGAAAAACTTGTGCAGTCCTTGTTGTGCGTAGAATATAAGAAAATCATGGAAGAAAATGGTATAGAAGAACCACTCGCCATTGCATTCAATGGAGGAAATATTTTGCAGCAAATTATGGGCGAGCATTGGAAGAATTCTCCTATTCGAGGATATGTCAATTCTTTGTTGAGTCATTTCCAGGATAATATTGCCTTTGATTTGTTTGCTATAGAAAATGATGTGCCAATCTCTTTCGCTGCATTTTGTCAAAAAGGTGATAGTATAGATCGCCTTAAAGACTATTTGGTTCAAAATGGTATTGGTAATTATAAACTTGCTTTTGGTTTGTATGGGGCAACTCGAGGCTTTGCTTCCTTGCCAAAGACCTTTACATCAGGATTGATAAATGGCAATAAGGAGTATTTCAAAAAGGTTTGGCTAACTGTGTATGAATACTTGTTCGGAATAAAAATAAAGAATGCTGTATTTCCAGAAACATCGACTACTTTATATCAAAGTTCGATAGATTTAAAGGTTGTCGAAAATATCAATGAAATAGAGGCTACAACATCTAAGCAAGCAAAGATTATAAGTGCCGTGGAAGAAACTGCACGATTGGAGAATGCTGTTCAAAGTCCAAAAGCATTTATGTATATTGCCGATGATATTCTCGGAAAGCGAACTAATGCTTACAAAGCATTGAAAGAAGCAAACTTTGAGAATGATTCAAAACTTTATAACCCTACGGAGTTCAGAAGTAAGATAATGGCTATAGTTAGGTCTAAACTTCCGAAAGGAAAAGAAGGCCAAAAAACTATTGCAAAAATAGACCGAATCATAGAGTTGGAAGCAAAGAGACAAGATTCTGAAGCTTTTCTCTGTATCCTAAATGACTTTTTGAAGCCAAGTGATGCTGCTTATAAAAAGATAGTTAAGCTTCTTCAGAAGAGCTCTCGAATTCAGGAAGTCAATAAAATTCCACAAAGAACAACAGTAGAAAGCGAATACGGACTTCCAAATTTGAAATGTTTTGATGGACTTCCTGCTAATGTGATAAGGCGATTAGGGCAAAATTGGCAATTCACAGGGAAAAAATATCAATACAACATGAAAGAGCATATTCGTTATTTTGTCAATTTGTGTAATCAGGAAGGTCGTGGTGCTGCCCGCAAACCAACATCTTTAGGAGGAGTCTTTGTTGGAGGATTTAGCAATGTTGTAGAAACTGAACTGAAAGAATATTACAATGTTCGATAATATTTATCTCATAAATGACAAGGGGGAAAGAGTTGAGGCAACAGCACCTGTCATCATCTCGGCAAGTCGCTCTACCGACATACCTGCCTTTTATGCCAAGTGGTTTTTCAACCGCTTGGCAAAGGGCTATTGTGCCTGGTACAATCCATTCAATCAGCAAAAAATGTACGTCTCTTTCAGTAAATGTAAGGTCATTGTTTTTTGGACAAAGAATCCTAAACCAATTATTCCTTATCTTCATATATTGGATGAGATGGGGATTCATTATTATTTTCAAGTAACACTGAATGACTATACAAAGGAAGGATTTGAACCAAATGTGCCCTCTGTAGAAGAACGTATTGAAACATTCAAGCAATTGTCTGATATGGTTGGAAAAGAAAAAGTTATCTGGAGATTTGACCCTTTGATTATCACTCCAACTATCGGACCGCGAGAATTACTTACAAGGATATGGCATGTTGGAAACAAGCTAAAAGGCTATACGGACAAATTGGTTTTCAGTTTTGTTGACGTAAAAGCATATCGCAAGGTTCAAAATAACCTTGTTAAGGAAACAGGATTCTTCACAAAGGAAGATGTTGAGAATGCAGAAGCTAATTATGCCCAAAGAATTGAGATTGTACAAGGACTTAAGAAAATTCGAGAAGCATGGCATGAACAAGGTTGGGATGTTGAAATGGCGACGTGTGCTGAAGATATTGATCTTGAATCCTACGGCATTGAGCATAATCGTTGTATTGATGGGGAACTTATGAAACGTATTTTTGCTGATGACGAAGAATTGGTTTACTATCTTCATACCCTTAAATGGCCTGAAAGAGATATGTTTGGTAATCTTCCACCTATCCCAAAGAAAGAAAGGAAGGTTAAGGATTCTGGACAAAGAAAAATTTGTGGATGCATGGTGAGCAAAGATATTGGAATGTATAACACTTGCCGTCATTTCTGTGTATACTGTTATGCAAACACAAGTAAAGAATGTGTGTTAAGAAATGCCCAAAAACATAACGAAAATAGTGAAAGTATCATAGACTGATTAATGTTTGAACTTGAATTACAATATTATCTTCTCCATGAATATCCATAGGAGGCAAGCCATCGGCTAACCCTGTCTTGCATATTCTCTGAAAATCTTCTAGAAATCTTTAAAATTCTACAAGATTTTCGGAGATATTCAAAGAAATTTAGGAGAACTTTCGAGAATTTTAAAGGGACATTACAAAATTCCTTTTTCTCGTAGCCGCAGTGGTACGAAGTCAGCCAAGTCTTTCGAATAATCATTATCATACTCATGTATATGAGTCAAAAAGTCGGTTGTTGATAAAATCCACTTTTAGAGTGGAAATCTTTGTGTTTAGGACGCTTTTTGATATTTGACAATGCTTGTTGAATTTGTGATATAGCGCTATCGCCGCATGTGTTAAAGCTAAAAGGAATTTACAATTATGATGTTACTAAAGAAAATAACGGATTTACGGAGTGCACTTCTTCGTAAAAAAGGGAAACAAGAGGTGATGCAGGAGACAAAGGGGAGGGCAGAGTTGCCCTTTCCTACAACTGGGATCATTGGAGCAATCGCTGGCGATTGCTGCGGAGCTGCGTATGAATTTCATCCAGTAAAGCATGGGGACTTCGATATATACAAAGAGCCTCGTTTTACGGATGATACGGTTATGACCTTGGCTGTTGCAAAATGGCTGACGATTGATCCGGAACATAGCCACGAGAAGCTCGTGGAGTGCATGAAAGAATTGGGACGGAAGTATATGTTTGCCGGCTATGGGCAGAAGTTTTTACGGTGGATTATTAGTAGGAAAACGGAACCTTACAACAGCTATGGTAACGGTTCTGCCATGCGAGTAAGTCCATGTGGCTTTTATGCCAAATCATTGGATGAGGCTTTGCTACTTGCTAAGATTTCTGCCGAGGTGACTCATAACCATCCTGAGGGAATAAAGGGTGCTCAGGCTATTGCTGCTTGTATCTTCCTGGCTCGTCAGGGAAAAGACAAGAAGCAAATATGCGATTATGTTGAGGCTCATTTCGAAGGTTATAATCTCCATCGTACTCTTGCTGAAATTCGTCCAGATTATGGATTTACGGATACTTGCCAGACAAGTGTTCCTGAATCTATCATCTCATATCTAGAAGCTGATAGTTATACTTCGGCTATCCGTAATGCAATCTCGCTTGGGGGTGATGCTGATACCATGGCGTGCATGGCTGGAGGAATAGCTGTTGCAACCAAAGGGATGGAAATGCCGGAAGAACTGGCTCGTTGTGTATATAATAATGTGCTTGATGATAATCTTCGTCAGACACTTGATGAGTTTAACAGGGGCTATTAAACGCAGAATCCTGCCGGCATCACTGCCAGCAGGATTCACTTTTCAAAACCCGGACCTATAGTCCCAACTCTTTTAGCATTTTCTTTATGACATCAGTCTTGATGGTTGAGAATTCTGATTTGTCATAGATTTCTATCAACCATACTTCACCGGTATTCTCATCTACTAATGTGGTATATGTGATAACTCTAGCTCCTCCCGCTTTACCTTTTCTTTTGGAATCAATAGCCATGCGGATTTTTCTTAACCCACCACCTAAGTCAACTCCTTGAAAAGGATCTTCTTTTAGGGAATCTTTGAATTTGCCAAAATCTTGTTTCATGGACTTATAGCGTTTAGCCAAGTCCTTTAACTCCTTTTCAAAATGGGGAGTTGTTTCTATATTATAGTTCATCGAAAAGGTCGTCTGCGGATTTTGCTTTCAATTTACCCTCCTTTATCATTTTAACCTCACGGAGTCCTTGACAAATTCCTTTGGTTCTGTCAATTGACTGCTGAGGAATTATTTCAAACAGAATCGTCTCCAAATAATTGCTGAGGCTTCTGTTGTCTCTTTTAGCATTGCTCTTTAAAATATTGAGCAAATCCGTATCTATTCTTATAGAGGCGGAAGATTTTGTTTTTATTGTTGTACTCATATTACTTACATTTTAATTATATGTGTGCAAATATAGTACAAATCATTATAACTTCCAAAGTTTTTGGGATTTTTTAATTGAATTAAACTTTTGAGTTTTTTCTTTAGCTTATTCTTTTGAGATTCATGTATATGTTGCTGCATCCAAAAAACGCAGAATCCTGCCGACATTACTGCCAGCAGGATTCACTTTTCAAAAACCGAACCTAAAATTCTACCTTGTAATTTCTATCTATGCAATATCTATTGTAACCTGAATAAGTCTAATTACCTTTAAAAACTAAATCCTATTATATGAATAACGCTGCAAAATGAACTGTTCTTTATCTTTTACTCGGCAGTTGTCTGCTGCTCAGTAGCATTCTCTGTTGTAGCCTCAGTAGCATTCTCCTGCTGTGTAGAATCCTCAACACCTGCTTGTGGCTGGATAGAAGTACCTGTTGCCAATGTATCTGAAGGTGCTTCTGGAGCTACGGTATCAACAGGTGCTACCTCTGCGTTACCTACCATTCTGCTTGATGCAAAAACGTTGCTTACTGAAACCGTTACCATAGCTGCTTGATGCAAAAACAAACTTCTTCATAATTTTATTTTTTTAAAATTGTTACTATTTAATGATACTTACTTTCTTTGTGGATTCGTTGTCGAACCCGCTATTCATAGTCACAATCTGCGTGCCAAA
>ERZ1023645.4-NODE-4-length-45156-cov-47.544533_pt1 | contig 45156 bp, 52 predicted proteins | sample MGYA00380336_ERZ1023645 | MGnify/ENA primary metagenome ERZ1023645 (study PRJEB33179, sample SAMN07449041) | human gut metagenome | biome: Human-gut; feature: Human associated habitat; material: Faeces | host: Homo sapiens | place: India:Kasaragod | collected...
AATGAGCCTGTGATGGCGTCCGATCTTGTAGCTCTCGTCCATGTACAATGTGTAGTCGAGGAGATGGCGACGTGCAAGCTCCTGTCGGATACATTCGAGCTGACCGAGCATATTGGGCACATCTTTGATGTCGAGAGGTTGGGTCTTGTCTCCCTCGGACAATTGAGTGGGAAGACCTTCTGGAGCTTTTGTCCCGACGTGGGATACGACTTTGTTACGCCTGGGCATCTTCCACCACCTCAGCAGCCACGGGTAAAGCAGGAAGTGCCGCATCATCCACATGATCTCCCACGGTCACTTCCACAGCTTGTGCAATTTCTTTCACTTTGGCGCGTAATTGTTCATCTGTTAGAGTTTTCACATCTATCTGCCAATTCACGTCCAACTTGTGCTTGGTCTCAACAGAAATCTCCATTACTCGCTTGGCATTCCACACATCGGGCATACGGCATTCGAGATAACGGATCATTGCTGAGACATTGCCGTTAATAGCAGCAGAGAACAGAGCATTCTCGACCAATGAGCATGCATAGATGCGAGCTTCTTCCAGATCACACCAGAACTTGGCATACTTGCCTTCTTGTCCTCGCGCCATTTCTTCTTTGCCACGACGACGCCATTCGGTGATTGTACGTGGATTCAGACCTACACGAGCGGAAGCAGTGGTGAATGTGTAGCCTTGTTTCACTAGCGCGACAATTTGAGGAGCCTTCTCGTCGAATTTATGATATCCGCCTTTAGCTGCCGCTTCCTCAATGTTAGTGTGGACGGCACAATATTTGCCGTCCACCGTTGCCCCCTTTGTACATTGCTTTCCTGTTCGAGGATTACGTCCTTGACAACGAGGAGTCCCCCAGTACGTCCAATGTTCAGGGTCTTCAATATGCTTAGGATGTGGGTTGTTCTTGGAATACTTAGGCTTCGACTTCTTGGATTCAGAGACCTTCTTCGAAGCCTTGGTCTTCCCATTTTCCCTGTTAGTCGTCATTATCACCACATTCCTATTATTTAAATATATACTCCTTATCTATTATCGCTCTTTTTCTTATAGATTACCTTATCAATTTCATTATATTTTCTTATTCATTAACACATTTTCTTGTTTTACCACATTAACAACATTCATCGAAAATATTTTTATTATTTTCAAGATTCCCGATGAAAGTCGAACAATTTCGAGCGATAATAGTGTCGCAGGGAATTAACAACGACTTCGAAAGGACACTGCAATGACCACCATGACAGACTTCTCCGCGACCGCAGAGCGTATTGGTAAGACCCCTTCTGAGAAGAGGGCTGTTGATGCTATGTTGAATGCTCTTTGTTCCGTTGAGAACGCCATCGCCGATGGTGATACTCATTACGAGGGTCACTGCTTCATCGACGATGCCGAGCAATACGCATCCAAAGGCCTTGATTCACTCGACAAGATTCGCGTCCTCGGCCATATTTCCGATGAACGCATCAATGAGCTCGTCCACGAGGTCGCCCTCACCTTCGAATACCTTGAAGAATACAACGAGCCCGCCACTTCGCCTGAGACTAACAACAAGGAGAACACCGTGACTACGGCTCAGACTTCCGCTTTCATTCCATCCTCTGCCACTTCTATGTCCTTCGAGGACTTCGTCGACGGCATGTATCTGTTCGCTAGCAAGTGGACTGGTGAGATTGCAATTGACCGCGTGGCTGCTCGCGTTGAGGATCTCTACAACGATATCATGTTCCGCACGATAGTTTTCGAATATCGTCAGGCTGTGCTCGCTTGTGACACCCTCAGAAAACGCATGTTCCGCTTGACGGCAACTGGCGACTACATCTACACCGCTGACAACTGGGACAATAGCGTTATTTTTTCTTCCAAGGTGGATGCGTACGGTGAAGTGCTCTATGATATGCTCGTTCGCCTCCCCAAGGACGCCGAGAAAGAACGCGAATCTCTCAAGAAGCTCTGCAAGTAAAATCTATTGGCTGGGTAGGGAGATCTGCCCAGCCTTTTTCAAAATATTTTCAAGATTTTCTGGATTCCCGATAATAGTTCAACTATTTAGAGGGATAATGACGTTGTCAGGGAACTACGACCGAAAGGTGGCAACGATGAAGAACTCAGCTCTCAACTGGATCGACGACGAGGGGTACTGCGGGTATCCGACCGCTCGTGTGAATGGCTTTGCAATCGTCATGTGCTGCGACGACGACAACGACCTCGCCATTCAAGTCTTCGACGAGGAAGACGACCACGCCATCGAGTGTGGAGAAATCTACCGGCAGATGAGCGGATTCGATTCTTTCGACGATATGCAGCTCGCTGCTGAGTATCTTGCATTTACCCTTTGCCACGTACGCTAGACTACTCGCATTTGACTCAAGCTCAGAAAGGGGACAACAAAGATGGCGACGAATAACTCGACTTCAGACTCGCCCGAGAGTCTGTCGTGGGCAAAAGGCGTGCCCGCGCCTAAGGATGCCGACGGCAAAGTTGTACCGCTCGGCACGGAGAAGCTGTACACGAACGATGGCGAGGTGGTCCGCGTGGATAGCATCTGCTACGGCGCCCACCTGTGGTCCGTCAGGAGAATATACAGCGACAAGACGTACTGGCTCGACTCGCTCCACTGCACCAAGCAGGACAGCTGGGAAAAGCTGGAAAGGGATATTCAGAAAGTCGCGAAAACCGACGACACCTGCGCCTATTTCGACAATTCAGGTAAGTCCTGCGATGAATGCCCGGCTGGCGACGTTCCAGACCTGTGTTCAGCAGTCATGTTGCGAGACGTCCTGCAACGCGCCAAGGCGCTCGCGGTGAGTGGTGATGGCCGATGACTAGCGACGAGAGTTTTGGGACTCGTGTGTTGGTCGTTGGCAGTACGTTCAGACGCTGAACCGCACAGACGGCAATTCACGTGATTCAGACCAATTTTAACGTGAGTATACAAAAACACCGCAGCACTTGCATGAGTCTGCGGTGTTTCTCTTGTTAGAGCCCATTCTAAGGCTCCGAAATATTTTCGGAATCAGAGCTCAATCAGTCCATTGGCTCCAGCGTCATCGAGCAGGAATCTGGCGAGGTGTTTGGCGGCATCTTTGGCGTGAACACCCTTGCCTAGGTCGCACCACGGCACAGTCTTCATCTGAGATGCCGTATGCCATACGACTTCGCATCCATTCCGCTCAGCCACTGCAGCACAACCACCAACCAGCTCCATAGTCATCGTGGCTTCACGACCCATCGTGACTCCAATGCGAGGAGTGTGCTTCTCAATTACGACCACCTGGATGGATGGACCAGCATTGCGCAGAAACTCTTCCATCCACTTAATGGTCTGGTCGTGAGGCACCATTGAGTATCCGACGTTCACAGCATTCATGTAGCTCCAAGCACAGCCTGTCGTGCCTCCTGGGTCAAGGGCTAGAACGCCTCTGTGTGGACGATTAAGAACTCGTTGGAACACATTCACCCCAGTCGATTCTTTGCTCTTAGACGGCTTCTGCATCAACGGCATTGTTGTCCCCTTTCGGTTTGAAAGTCCATGACCCTATGCATCCACCATTTTCGTCGTACGCCTCTATAAGTCTCGGACGCTCTGGACCGATAGCCGTAAACAAAGCTACGACGGCCACTTCACAATTCGATCTATTAAGTGGTCGAAGGAATGTCAGGTTCTGAGTCTCACGATTTTCGTAGACTATCAGAAGTCTGACGGCCTTTTTCTTGCCTTGCTTCTTCCCCATCAGATAAGTTCACCGCCAATCACAGTCAATACCAATCCTGAAAAAGTCAAAATGACTCCAGCCTTATATGTGTATTCGGGATTGCCATTCAGTTTTTCAGAAGAACAAGCGACTAGGGAAAGGAATCCGACGACCACAGATATCACTCCACAGACAGATACGACATTCATTGCTTCACCACCTTCCCATCGGCCATACGCTTCCACTTACGTTTGGCGTAATCCTCGCCAGACATCTCGACGTCAAGCATAATGGCCTCGATAATATCTTCAGCTGACATGCAACGACTGGCAAGGTGAAAGCTCAGGACCACGCACCAGTCTGGTGCATTGTTGTGCTTCTTGCTCATTCTAATGCGCTCCGTTTCGAATACAGATAAGCGCCTCGACCATTTCAGGCTTGTTCAGACGAGCAATATTATCTTCCTCAAGATCAATGGCGAGAGCGATGAGCTCGCTCTTCTTCATATGCCTGAGCTTGTTGTCAGACAGATGAAGAAGGTCGTCCATAGCGACATCACGAGGGGATGGTGCCTTGTCTAGAACATCAGGAATGCGCATTTGCTCCAGAGAAGAACCATCGCCTGTAGCATACAGAGACCATGCAGCCCCACATTCATCGCACACCACATCTACGCAACGACCTGTTGACGTAATGTTTCCAAAACTTGTTTGAGCGTGCTCACCGCTGCCACAAACGGGGCACACACTCTTCGTGACGAGCTTGTATTCTTCGTCAGTCATTTCCCTGAGTCGAATAGTTTTCATTAGCCATCAACCTCACTCGCAAATTCCCCCGTTGAGCCATATCCACCACGAGAAGCGCAGCCCATACCGTCTGTCTCGATCACGTTGATTTCAGGCATCATAGGCTGAATGCGGAACTGAGCTATGCGCGTACCTGCTGGAATGAAAGTGTCTCGAATGGCATATGCCACGAATCCCCAGACATCCTCATTACCACAGTATTCGTTCTCGATGATACCGATCGAATTGGCCATCAGAATGCCATGCTTCGGACAAGTGGACGAGCGAGGGGCGATAATCCCCTCGAAGCCTTCTGGCATCTTGACGTTGATACCAAACGGGATGATTTGTACATCACCCTGTTTCATGGAAACGTCCTCGCTGCAAGCGAGGTCGATCCAAGCACCATGGCGCTCAAGCTTGCTAGCACCGTCCAGATAACGTACGATTATGTCTTCCATTATCACTCCTTAACGAAAAATAGACGAGTCTCCGAGGAGACTCGTCCATGAACAGAAAAGACTGTTTACTTGCAATCCTCTAAATCATCCTCACAACCATGGCATTCGCCACGATTGTCAGACAGGAAACTTGCGAACTGCTCAAGATGGTGTAGGAAGTCCACACGTTTCTCGTCATCCTTTTGCCACTGAGCCAGCTTCTTCTTGGTCGCCTCGTCAATCTCGCTAAGCGACAGGAATTGGTCGTTGTCGTCAGAGTTGCACTCCTTCAGAGCATTGCGGAGAGCATCGTGCGTGTCGAGGAGGAGATTGGGCTGGAACTCAATAGGGATGTCGAATCCATCCATCAGTCGAGCAATTGCTCCCATGCAGTCGAAGTAGTTACCACGGTCAGTATCCATAATGCGGTCAATACGGCGTTGCTTGATTTCGTTCTTCATGGTTGATTCCTTTCTATCGATTCCACTTTTTCTGAAGAGGACACGGACGGTCGAACACAGACTCGAATTTGCAACGATGCTCATGCTCGCAGACAGGCTGCAAATAGTCTGCAAAATCATCGCCCCATACACGCCTCACTTCCTCTTTCATTTGGCGAATGACCTCTCGCCATTCGCCTTGCGCCTGGAGACAGAGCCTATCACCAGCAAGACCGACAAGAGCACGATAATTGGTGCCGATGCCGATGCGAGTCACCACATTCGTAGGCAGAACGCCACGAGCATCCTGAATCTCCACACCCGCATCAATTAGTTTATGGTATGCATCCTCAATACTCTCCATCGCGTTGTTCCAGAGAGCTTTCTGCTCGTCAGTCTTCACAGATGGTCCGCAGACGACGTCCATGTCTTCGACTTTGGTGAATCGCATTGACTCCTGAGAGTAACTGTATCCGACACGATGACGGACTGCCTGATGCGTGAATGCACGAGACACTCCGTCCACCTGAAACACGAGTGTGATCCACTCGAACACACCATTAAGCGCAGTTTTCTGCATCTCAGCGAAAATCTCGTCCGCCTCAGTGTCTGAGATGTCGTCGAGCGAATGGCGCATATCGCCTCGCATGTTTAAGACTCCTGCAGCGATCACCTTCTTTGGCTGTGGAGTCGCGGATATGCAACTTACCTTTACCATTTCTCATCCCTTCTGATGAGCTCCTGGAGAGTGCGCTTACCCTCCAGGAGTATGCCGTTAACTACGAATTCCAGCGCTTGACGATTCCGTCAGTCACATTGTCTGCAATCTGACCGTGTTCCTTAGCGTTAGGGTGAGTCTTCTTATACTCGACAATCGCCTCGGTGCATTCCTTGTGAAATCCAAGGTATGGCATGTCAGATTCAGGATCGTCAGGCGTTTGAGACTCACGGTAGAGAACTAGCTCGTCTCCATCGTAGTAGCTAAAAGTGTATCTACCCATTTTTCACCTCCTGTCGTGTCGTCAGAGGTTATTATGCGCCACGATCTGGCTATTTTTCACCAGAATTTTCAATTTGTGGAATATTTTCACCACCGAGCTGAGAAGGAAGGTCATCCTGGTCGTCATCGTCTGGCACTGAATGGGCAATAAGCTGACCGTCTTCAGTCTGATAAGCAGACTCAGTCATAATCCTACCACCGCATGAAGCACACACAGAAAGCATGGGCGCTGGACGTGAAATCGACACTGGGGCACTAAGTCCGTTCTTGAGCACGCGCAGCCTCTGACAACCAGATACCGCATACTTCAGAATTCCAGCGCTTTCGGTAAGGTCTGCTCCACAGTGAGGACACTCAAGGGGATATACGTTCCTCCGAACACCATTAACGTCATTCATTGTTTTCTCCTCCCACAATGATAAGCTTCTTAGCGAAAAGCGTATCGTCGTTACCGCTATTCTTACTTGCTCTGCAGAAGAACGAATTTCCGCTCTTCAGCTGATTGCCGTACTCTTCGAGGATATCTCCTCCGATGTAAACACCGATCACGCCTGTCGAATCGTTGAGCTGAATTACAGCAGACTTCTTGCCATCGTGATTCTTCTTTTTGACAGATGTGATTACACCGCGCACATAGACCGATCCCGACTTACCTTGCAGCGAATCAATATTCGTCCACGGGATTTCCTTGTATCCTGCGATGCTATCAAGATGAGCCAGAGCCTGATGGTTAACAGGAAGCGGATACCGATTGCGCCACGTCAGATAGTCTTCATCCCACGGACGATTAGCCGCTCCCAGCAATCCAAGCACTTGAACAGACTCTTGGACACGTTTGTTCACGACACGACGAGTCACACGATTATACAGATCATCGAAGTCTGCATACGGTTTGTGCTCCAGGATATCGTCTACCGCTTTGTCCCCCATGCCCTTGATATGTGTTAGACCGAGCTTAATGGCTTTTACGCCACGTTTGTTCGTGACGATACGGCTTTCACGTCCACTGTGATTGATGTCGGGTAAAAACACTTTTACACCATGCTGAATGGCATCTGTAAGCGCAGAACGGAACTTGTCATCCTCATGCTCGCAATTCATCAGAGCACAATACCACTCGACTGGGTGATAATGCTTGAGCCACATACACCAGTAGCCAATCTGAGTGTACTGAAATGCATGTGACTTATTGAATGCATACGAACCAAAGTGCACCATCTCTTGGAACAGATTACGGGCATCGTACTCACTCATGCCATGGGAAGTGGCACCTTCAAGGAATGCTGGGAGCTCCTTGTTGAACACAGCAACGCCTGGTTGACGCTTGATCATCTCACGCATTCGGTCTACACCATGAGGATCATAGTCTCCCAGCTGTCCGAAGATGAGCATAATCTGCTCTTGATACACGAGGACGCCTTCAGTGTCCTTCGTGATTTCATCGTAGATGGGATGGAGAGACGGCACCTCTTCACGACCAGCTCGACGGTCAACATACTTCTGAAACAGACCAGAGCGCATTGCTCCAGGACGATACAATGCATTAACTGCTACGAGGTCATCGAACGAATCGATCGGAATCTCCTTGAGCAACCCAGTCATTCCCTGAGAGTTGAACTGGAACACACCATTGGTTTTCCCCTCGTGGAAGTCTGCCAAGATTGCAGGGTCTGCATAGTCAAGAGCCAGCAGATCATCGCGAGTTATACCACTCAGTTCGCACGTTTCTCGAATGATGCTGAGCGTCTTGATTCCGAGGATGTCGAGCTTCAAAAACCCCATAGCCATGCACTCGTGACCATCGAACACCGAGCACTTAACGCCATTACGAACATCAAGCGGCATGGCATCTGTAAGCGGGAACGGACTAACCAGAACACCGCTAGCATGCACACCGCGCTGTCGCTTACGATTTAGCAAAAGCTTGCATGCAGGCTCAAAGTCTGGGTACTTAGAGCACAGCTGCTTGCCAGGAATCGTATTCTCGAGAATGTCTGTAACAATGGCGAGAGACGATGCAAGCTTCTGGCTTCCCTTGTCTCCTGGAGTGACGAGGGAAGATGCCTTGTTCACTTCTGCACGAGGAATGTCCATGCATCGTGCAAGGTCTTGCATCACCATCTTCTCCCCGAGATTGCCGTACATCCCCATCGAGGCGACGTTCGCTTCACCATACTTTTCGATGAGATAATCTTTGATTTCCTGTCGACGCGAATCCTCGAAGTCCAAGTCGATGTCTGGTGGTTCTTCACGTCCTGGTGCGAGGAATCGCTCGAACATAAGGTCGTGAGCGACTGGGTCAGGGTCTGTAATTCGGAGAGCAGCGCAGACAAGGCTTCCTCCAGCTGAGCCACGACCTGGACCATAGAAGATACCATTTCTTCGGACAAATTCAAGCATGTCGTCAATGAGGAGAAAGTATCGGACAAATCCCTGTTCATGGATGTAGTTGAGCTCGTATTCGAGCCGTTCAATATATCTTTGGTCATCGCGTTTTCCGTCCCACTTCGATCGAGCCATTCCAGCGTACGTAAGCTCACGTAGCTTCTCGTATTCCTCGTCATCAGACAGACCAGGATACGGCTGAGGAGTGAGCGACTTCCACTGTGGCATCTGAATGTCGACCATATCGCACACCTGCAAAGTCCCGTCAAGCGCACGATCGATGTCCATCTGTGTGAGGTATGGATGGTTCTCCAAAAGTAGATAACCCATCTCGTTGCGAGTCATAGGATGAAAACAATTGTCATCGAATTCCCACACTTTACCCTTCGAACCAGTACCGAGATAGTACTTGTGATACTGTTGCCAATCTCGAAGATAATGTGAGTCTGGAGTGGCGACAAGGGGGAGTCCGAGCGTATTCGCTACTCTGATGGCAGTCATGTTGGTGGGGGTCTGCTTGTCAATTTTCGTCGGCATGATCTCCATGAAGAAACGGCCATCGAAAATTTCTGCCATCTGCATACCGAGCTTAAGAGGGTCTTTCGACTTCCCGAACATCGTGTCCATACAGCCAGACAGGCAGATGACATCCTCGCTATACTCCTTCAACCAGCTGGGCTGAATGCGAGGGCGATTGTAGAATCCGTCTGTCCAACCCTTGGTAGACAACCTGAAAAGGTTCTGGCAACCTTTCCAGGTTTTTGCAAGCAGCGTTACATGACTTCTACGCTCTCCCTTGACGTGTTTGCTTGCGTCGGGGACAATGTAAGCTTCTATGCCTACGATCCCCTTAATTCCAGCCTTAGAAGCTGCCTTAAGCAGAGCATATCCAGAACCCATAGCGCCGTGATCTGTGATTGCGATTCCAGGCTGACCGTGCTCGACAACCCAATCGACATAATCATCCACACGAGGCATGCCATCTAGCAAAGAAAACTCGCTGTGGCAGTGGAGGTTCACAAAATCGTCTTTCACAACAGATTCATCTCCTTCAGATCCTTCACGATTGCCTTGCAGATATTGCTTGCAGACGTCTTGCATTGATGAAGCGTCAACACGGGGACACCAGCATGAGCAAAGCACTCAGATGCTGCTAGCATGCGATGCTTCTGACGGACAAGATCTTCGTATCCCCAGCCAACTTTACGCACGCCAGGATCTCGCTCCATACAAGTGTCGACGTCTGTGTCCAGCATTACGATAACAGGTTTAACCTTCTTAATCACCTGTGCAAGATACACAAGGTCTGAATCTGTACGCTGTTGATAAGCCCAGCAAGAAAGCGTGGTCCTGTCAAGAATCGCATTTGCTCCAGCTTTGTCGAGAGTCTGAATCGCTACAGCTGCGACCTCCCACGAGTCTCGATCAAAATTTGGAGCTGAGTGACGAAACTTTTCCTTGACATACTCATACGGCTCAAGCATGTCCTTGTTCAAATCTAGAACAGGAAAGCCCAGTTCCTCGCTCAAGCGAGCTGCGAGCGTAGACTTGCCTGCACCATCAATACCTTCGATAGAGATAATCATCGTTCATCCTTCCACGGTTCATTCATTCCGATAAAGTGGCATGCTGCATCATACAAAGTGCGAAAACGATGCACAAACGGTGCGCCTGTCCTGTTGTATGGACGGTCGACAATGTAGCACTGAATAGTCTGCTTACCTGCAAATTTGACCAGATTCTTAGGATCGTCGTCAAATATCGCCAACACGTCATCCACGTCATAATGATTGTGAACGTATTCAAACTTTTCTTTCGTAAACACGAGTTCACTATACCTCAGTTCGTGCTGCTTAAGCCAGTACTCTGTGTCCCCTCGAATGTTACTATACTTGTCAGCAGGACGACTGGAGATGATGACCACGTCATACCACTGAGACAAACGCCTCAGAGCACCATGCGTGCCAGGAATCATGGTCATATTGCGCTTGTGACCTTCTGCTCGCCACCTACGCTTGAGCTCAGCGTAGTCTGCATCGTCAAGGCACAGAATATCGTTCAGATGGAGCGACGTCAGGTCGTTCGGAGACGGACTGAGCTGACCGTTAGTAGCCCATCGCAGGAAGTCCCCTCCGTAGTCTGCCATCACGTTGTCAAGGTCGACAAAGACCTTCTTTCTATTTGGATTCTTCACAGATGGTACCCCCAACATGCTTATATAGCCATGCTTATCGATCAACCCTCTATACCAATCGACAAAATAGTGAACGTCTTTACTGTGGCCAACGTAAATGGACGTGCTTGGAAATTCGTCCATGATGACCAAAAAACCATGATCGCCTTCAGAATCAGGCTCCGACATTTTCAATGAATAGCCTTTGTAGCTATCCACAATCACATACCCGTCCATCACTTGCCCAGCTCCATCCTCTCAAGACAAGACAATGTGTCATAGTATGCCATGTGAGCCATATACGTCGAGTCCCATTTACCGTACCTACCGAGGAGAAGAACGTTCTGCTGGTGGTTGTAAAACTTAGCCTTACCGTCCACCTTAATTACCTTGTGAGCGCCTTCAACAGGTCGAAGGTACTCTGTCTGCTCAACACCACCGACTCTGCTATAACGTGTCCAAGGTGCATCGGCATCAACGTTGTAGACTATGATGTCGTCTGGAGTAGAAGCCCAGCCATCACGATTCGGATAAGGACTGCAGTCAGACACATACATCTCACGATACAAACACTGAGAATTCGAGTGAGGGTAAATCTTGTTCAGAGGTGCCGTGTTGATTACGAGATCGAACTTGCGAGACAGACCTCGCATGTCGCCAGGCAGCACTTCATCCTCTGTGATTCGCAGACCTTGGAGCATACCCCATGCGTCCATCCAATCATATGCAGTGACAGTTTTCACTGAACGGTGAATAGAATTATTCGTCTGTGAGGCTCCAGTCTTAAAAGCGTACAGATCAGCCATAGCTCTCTGGTTCGTCTTATCCCAGCGCATAAACCTGTCACCGTATCCAACGAATGCAGTCTCAATCTCGATAGGCTTCAGCGGAAGTCCGCAATTGTCGTGAAGATAGCGCACACCATGACCTGGATTCGGTTTATTGGCAGACAGAATGGTTGGCACAATGCCTTTGTCCATACAGGCTTTTGCTGCAAGCAAACCAGTCATACCTGCACCAATGATTGCCACACTCATTGATTCCTCATTTCTTCCAGCAATTTAATGAACATCGGCGTCTTTCGAAGCGTACCACGGCTCAATCTTACAAGACGATGGCTTGAGAGATATCGTGTTATATTCGCTGAGTCTTCCCTCGTCATTCCACAGAAGTCTTCAATGTCCTGTCTCTTAAACTCGTCGTACGATGACAGGAACTGGAACACAAGAGGCTCGTCTTCCAGCCACTTAACCACATCGTCTCTAGAAGCTCCAAGCGGTTCATTCTCCTTAGCACGAGCCTCGCTGAACTGCTTGTATCGGAACGATGACTTCTTGTAGCACTCGTCAACGAACTGTGCAGCGGCTTCGACATGCTCCTTCTTCACGAGTAGTCTGTTGCCGTCGTCCGTTGAAAACAAACGAGCTGCCCATGCTGCTGCCATTCGAGCCAGCTTGACACGAAAATCTGCGCTCTCAACAAGAGGAATCTCTGAAGTGTATCCCTCGCCCATCTTAACAGATAGCTCGTAAATAAGCCTGCGAGCCTGCTTGGAGAACAAAACATCCTCTGGTCGACGAGACCACACCCACATGATCAAATTGTGGCACAGCTCGCTTGTATAAACATGCGAGACTTCGTCTTTAGTATTGCTGTTGATTACCTTGGAATCAACATCCTCACTGGCAGAAGAGACAACCAAATCAAAGCGAGAAATGTCCTCAGCCTTACCAATCAGCTGAGGTATGAACTCGACAGGATATGTCCTGCTAGAGACATTGTCTCCATACCTAGGATTGGAAATCCAGATAAGGCGCGTACGTGCAAGCGCACGTTCAGTCTGGATTTTCGTGATCTCTGCGACGCCGCTGGAACGAATGCCAGACATGTTCGCAATCTCATCCTGGGTGAGGCCTGACGCCTCGTCAATAACCACCAATCGACGGTCATTCAAGGGGATCTTTCCCCATGTGATCTGCCAGCGTTTGTTGACCTGCTGAAGGCCACCGACAAGACCAGCATACGAGGATGCCTCGCCAGTAACAAACTCCCCGAGCCTATAGTGTCGCATGAGCTGCTGGACAGTCTCGGTCTTTCCCGTACGAGTGTCCCCGAACAGGAGAACTTCAAGCCATCCGCGCTTCAAAGGCTTGCCATCAAAATCGAAGCGCAGTAGAGAATGGTATGCCAAATCTACAGCGATATGGACATCGTTCCTGCCATAAATTGACGTAACATTCGTAGACAAATCACGAATGATTTCGTCCATTTTCTGTCGGACGGTCTGACCCTCTGCAGGTTGAAATACGCTGAGCTCGTTTTTCAAGTTGTCTGACATCTCGAACGAACTGATGTCGTCCTCGCTCCATTCCTTGTCGTAGAACAAATGAGTGGCATGCTGCGTGGAAGAGTCTGGCACGGTTATACCAGTGAACACGTAGCTCTTACCAGCCTGAATACCGTGGTCTACGATACTGACATGACGAGTCACGTAGCTCTGGTTCTCATCGTTCCAGCTGAGCTCAGGGATGAGAACAAGGTCTTCGATATTTACATTGTCAATCACGTCCAGATCTACGGTACAGTCACCGAGCGCACCTGCGAATTCTTTCATTTTTGTACGCTGAACAGAATCACTTAGGCCTCGAAGCTTCATGAGGTTTGGAGAGTCTTTCGGGATGTTCACTTCCAGCGTGCCACCTGCTATACCGATAGGACAGACGGTACATTTCTTCTTGTTCGCTGAAGCGCAGCGGACTACATATCGGTCTGGAACGATGTAAGGCTCAAGGTCTTTACCTGCTACGACCGCTGCAGTACGAATACGCTTGCCAGCGTACTTTGCAAGAGAAGCCTCGTGAAGAGGAACGTCGTACACCTCGTTATCGTCCTCATCCTGAAGAGTGTTGCGAGGAACTGTTTTATCGATGAGGTGCTGGAAGTCATCGCGAGTCGCGCCATACCCGACCACCCAGTCCGTTACGTCTCCATTAGACGGTTCGGAAATAGGCAGATTCAATATACGGACGGATGAAGCGATATGCTCAAGATTGTTCGCCACATTGACCATGCCGTTCTGACCAGCCTTGTCAATGTCGTAGCAAATGTTGACCTCACGACTGTGAAACAATTGATTCCACTCGGGCTTCCAATTGCCAGCGCCACTGGTAGACGTGATCGCGTTGAAGCCTAGCTGATGCATGAGGATGCAGTCCATCTCGCCTTCACACAAAAAGATGGGATCATCGCTCCACAGCGACGGATCTGGAAAAAGAGTAACACCACCACGGCCGCGCTCCCAACTAATCACCTTAGAGGAATCGCGCTTAGCCCAGTCATATTGGCGAATGTTGTAGCAGCCTTCTTCGTTGTACAACGGGATAGTGACTCTGCCATTGTGGTAACCGAGTTTGAACTTACGAATGGTATCGTCAGTAAATCCACGCTTGTCGTGAAGAAAATCTAGCACAGCCGAATTGCACCAGAGATTGTCTATCAGACCATTGATCACGATGTCAGAAATCGGAGGGAGCTTCTTTTTAGGTCGCTTTGTGATTAGTTTAGGCTTCTTAGGCGATTCATCGCCGACCAGCTCAATTTCTACATCACCGACAAAACCGTGGTCACTAAGCCACTTACAAGCTCCCTTAAAATCTGTGTCTTCGTAAAGCTGAGCGAATGTGTAGATGTCTCCCTTGAGACCGCATCCAAAACAAGTCCACAGACCTGTGTTAAGGTTGATAGACATCGACTCGACACTGTCGTTGTGCCAAGGACACCTGACAGCAACTTCACCGCTGCTGTCAGGTGTCAGCTGCTGCCCAAATGCATATTCAAAGTAGTCCTTGATGGACATATTCTGGGCAGACATTTTACATCCTATTCAAAGTCGAAATCATCATCGTCGCCATCGTCTGCAACATTGGTCACAGGCAGAGGCTCCTCCTTAGGAGCTGGAGCAGGAGTCTCGTCGAACGGAAGTTGTTCCTCGTTCTCTTCCTCCGTTTTCTTAGGAGCCTTATCGGCCTTCTTAGCCGACTTCTTAGGAGTAGGCTTAGAAGTGGGCTTCGGAGCATCAGGCACCTGAATTTTCGGCTTAGAGACACCATTCGTAGGAGCGAAACCTTTGATGACGTTGCGCATCTGGTCGGTAGTGCCGTCTCGGTCGTTCGCGTACTCATCAGGCTCGAGACCGACAGTCAGGATGAGCTCCTTGCCAAGCAGGTCATTCGGATTCAGCTGGAGACGCCCCTTAGGAATGTCGATTCCACATGCCTTGAGCACCTGAACAAGGCGCCACTTGGCATTGTCGCTGAGGGATGTGTTGTCCCACAGACGTCGACCAGCAAACGGCTCACCTTCGCAAATCTGGAAGCACCACTTCAGATAAGGTCTGCCAGAGTTCTTGCCGACCTCACGAGAAATATCGAACACGGTAGCGCGATAGCGACCAGAGTCAATCGGATTGAAACCAGTGCCTTCGTCCTCGTTACCAGTAAACTCACCCAGATCAAGCAAATCGACAGCCATTGCTTACTCCTCTCCAAAAATCATGTTATAAACCTCAGGGAACGTGGGATTGTCGATGACAGTACCAAGCACGCCAGAACGGTCTTTGGCGTAGTAGGAACCGACAGGCTGAACCAGCATACGGCGCATAGGCTCAACACCGTCATCGGTCTCGACATTGTCGACGTAAAGATACCCGACGATATCGACGTACCCACAGACGTCCGCCGCGAGTTTAGAGCTCATCTTAGGCATGGTCTTAACAGCGCCAGTGACCTCGTTCTTCTCGTCCATGGCGAGCGCCGTAAGGATGACGTTCATGTCAAGGTCACGAGCCATGCGAATGAAGCGACGCATGCGCTCGGTGTTGTATCCCCAGTCTCCAACGGTGAGACCATCACCGTAGGGACGCTTCACCTCTGGGTGGCTCTCGACGATATAGTCCATGAGCTTCTTCTGGAGCTCAGTGACAGAATCGATTACGAGCGTATCTGCCTTGCCGCCACCCTTCTCGTGAAGGGTGCGGATGAAGTCCTCAATTTCGTCGAAGGTCTCGAACTTCTTCTTGACAACCTTCTTGGACTTAATGCGCGACTGGACGGAAAGTGAACCACCTTCAACGTCCACGAAAATGGTCTTGTCACCAGAGCAGCTGAACACGGTCTTACCCACGCCAGGGTCGCCGTAAACAAGCATCTTAATGGTGTCCTTAGCCATTCTTAATCACCTTCTCAATCTTGTTGTTGGGGTTCTTGTTGGACTCCGACTCCTGCTTCACATGGAAGCCTTCAACACCTGCGAGCTCATGAAGATCTGCATCGTTCAGACGACCTTCCATCTCAGCAATGCAAATCGGACGGTATTCGCAGTCCCAAGAGCAATCTCGAGTGGGATTACAATAGAAGCCGTAACGGTCTGCATGCTTCATCGCCATGTACTGATTGTATAGTTGGCGACCGCATTCTTCAACCTCGCGCTCGTTACGATAGACGGCCTCGCGATAATGGTAGGGAGCCTTGGTGCGAGCGGAATACGGATCGCACTTCCTGAGGATGTTATAGTACACGCCACACACATCATAGCCCATCTGACGGAGAGCCCAAATATATTGGGACACCTGGGTATCGGTGATGAGGTGCTTGGTATCGAGCGTCTTTGCCGTTTTGTGCTCAAGGATGTACAGGCGACCTTCTCGCTCGACGATTGCGTCAACGTATCCGATGAACGTGCACCAGCTAAACTTGCCTGTGGGATTCGGAACACGGACTTCGACCTTCAGCTCACTGGCGACTGGAGTGAAATCATCATTGGGAGCAACCTCTTCGAAGTAGTATTTGAGCATCTGACGACCCATGAAAGAATCCTTGTCAAATCGCTCAGAATCACCACCTGCAGAGAGAACCTCCGTAGCGGCCTCAGCGACCTTGTTGTCGTACATGGCCATAGCCATAGAAGCACGAACGTTAACGTCCTTGTCGTTGTTCTCGAGAGAATAAAACTCTGCGAGGGACTCGTGGACAAGCGAGCCCAGCATCAGTGCGGGAGCCTTGTCGTTCGCGGTCAGCTGGTCGACGTAACGATACTCGTACTTACGAGGACAACGCCTGAAGCAAGCGAGACGACTGTTGCTTACGGTAATCACTGATTTTACCTCCTTCTTCTCAAATTAAGGTGAGCAATACAATTGGGTTATATAACCCTCCAATTAGATATTAAGTTTTATTCATGATCACCTCTCCCTGTCTGTCGTCATCGTTCCAATATTATCCTCCATTTTCGGAGGAAAATATGCAGAAATTTAAAAATTTATTTATTTGTAGCAAGAACTGTGCTTTTGATGTTCGAGATGACTGTATCCACGGTCACTTCTTTGTCGTTGATGTAGGCTTCGATGGTCTCGTCAACAGTGTCTGCTGTGATGAGCTTGTATATGTCTGCACCGTGGACATCGTTCATACGAGCATAAATTCTGTCTTCAGCCTGAGCATTGTCGTCAGGTGTCCATGCTCGGTCTGTGAAAATCATCTTGCTGGCAGCTGTAAGCGTCAATCCTGTTCCAGCTGCACCAATGGTGGCAATGAACACCTTCACCTTTGGATTGTTCTGAAACTGCTTCACAGCCAACTCACGTTGCTGCTTCGGAGTGTCACCTGTGTATGTGACGCATCCGTATTTTCGAAGTGTGCGCTCAACGGATGCCACCACTCTAGCCCAGTTGCTGAAAATTACGACCTTTTCGTCTTGCTCAACACATATCTCCTGAACCATAGCTTCAAGCGTCTGAATCTTTCCGCTTGGTATGATCGTAGAGAATGCAGTCTCAGTCAAGCAATTGGCATCCGTGGCAATCTGCCTGAGACGCATAAGCCTGCTGACTTCAGCAGGAGCGGTCACAAACACATTGTTCTCAACTTCGGCCACGTACTCATTGAGCATCTGGGTGTAGATTTTGGACTGCTTGTCGCTCATGCCACACTTTATGATGTGAATACGCTTAGGAGGCAGGTCGTGAATGACGTCGCATTTCCGTCTGCGAATCATGTATTGGCTGAGCTCACGAGACAGCAGGTCGAGGTTCTGATAGCCAGACGCCTTCTTGCCAAAGTACGTCTGCTCGTAGATGACGTACGTAGGTATCCAACGCCAGAACGAGCTGTACTTATTCTTGTCGATGAAGTGGAGCAATGCCCATACGTCTGCAGGATTCTCTCGCATGGGGGTGCCTGTCAACAGATATAGCTCACGACTGCGGTATGAGAGCTTGTTAACGATGCCGTAGTTCGTGGCATTACCAGCTTTGGTGCGAGCCTTGTGAGACTTACACCTATGCGCCTCGTCAACGATTAGGACGTCCCATTTGCGGTCACATAGAACCTTGGCATTGCGCTCAAGGCGAGCTGCCTCGTAGTGTATAATGGTCCAACGGGACGTTCCAATCACTTGTTTTCCATCGTAGACTTCGACATCCTGACCTTGTCCTAGGAGGTCGCATATCTCAGCCTTCCAGTTGTTCTGAAGCCCATTCAGAGTGATTATCAAGATGTGTTGGTTGGTCTTCTGGGCTGCAGCGGCTATTGCCTGTATGGTTTTCCCTAGACCCATGTCATCTGCGAGGATGCCCCGCTTGAGTTTACGGAGACCTTTGGCTCCAGCTTTCTGATACGGAAGGAGTGTCTTCCCCACGCTATACCTCCTTCACCCATACAGTGTACGCCATGGTCTCACCTGCGAAGAGCTCGTTAATGTCTTTGGAGAATTCAATGGTGTCCGCTGTGTTAACGTGAACAGTGTTCGATACAACGGTGGCTTCAACAGAAGAGCCTCGCTCTGCATCAATTCCACACCATACAGTGACTACGGTTCCGACAGGATATTTGTTCGTTGCACACGTGTTCGGCTCAGATAAACTGGAGTGGTAGAAGCCGTTCATTTGAGTGAAGCCTTCTGGTGCTTTTGGTGTTGACGGCTTGTCGTGCAGAGTCTCAACGACAGGCTCTTCGTATTCCTGTTGGCACGTGGAGCCCAGATTCCAGAATGCAATGAACAGAACAGCGATTACGATTGACAGTAAAAACTTCGCGATGCATTTCATGTTAGTACCCTTTGAGAGAACTGACCCGTCGACTGGGGAGCAGACGGGTCAGAAAGTCGATTAATTACTGAGCGAGACGATATGTGTTGTTGGGATTGAGCTTGTTCAGGCGGTCGATAACGTCCTGAGGAGCCTCGCCACCGAAGACAAGTTCCTGGCGAGGCTTTCCCCACTTGCCATTCTTGAGAAGACGCTGAGAATAAACAGGAGCCTTCTTAGAGTTTCGAGCTTTGCGAATCTCACGAGCGGATTTGACGTCGTTGAAAGTGAAGTGAGCGCGATTGGTCATGGCGGGCGTCCTTTCGGAGTAGTTGAATTTCTTGACAACACTATTATCCCTCAAAATAGTTCAACTTCTATCGGGAATCTAAAAATTTTGAAAATATTTTTAGACAAGGTCGTCCCAACCATCGAAATTGATGTCTCTCTTGTCTATTTCTCGGAGGATGTTTGGGTCAATATCTATGCCACCAGACTTTTTCTTGCGCGATACGCCTTCGACATCAAACGCCATAGAGATTTTTGATATCTCGCTTTTCACGTACGATTCGAATCCGAAGTCATCGTTGAGTTGGTGCTCTGCCAGGAAAAGCTCGTATGACTCCGATGCAGACAAATCGTCTCTTATGCGGTCTGTCCAAGTCGACATAGCCTCTGCTGGTCGGTAACTTCCGACTTCTTGAATGAATTGGACAGCATACCTTCGGATTTCATCGTCCACTTTAAGCCAAGATATTGCAAACATCTTAAGCGTAGCATCGTTTCCATTGACATACTTCCATACACCACAGCCACGGCTCTTAATCAATCGACCTTCGCTCACCAGTTTATTAATTATTTGGAGCGCTGTCTGCGGATTGACATTCGTGAATTTCACAATTCCCGTGACGGAAACGGCATCTGCATAAGCAGAGAGATATCCTTCAAGCATGGGATGCTCTGCCTTCAATTCTTCGAAGTTATTTTCGGACAATTCCTCGATGTCTGCGTTCTTCCATCCAATGCGAGCACAATCAATCATGAACTTGTTAACAGATACCCCGTTTTTGTCTGCTGCAGCGGATATCTTCTTCCATACGCTACCGTTTGCTTTGATGACGATGCTGTACCTGCCATTGTCCTTCATCTCGTTGATTTCCATATTGTCCCTTTCTGTCGAAATCATACGGCATTCATATTATCGCTCTGTTTTCACAGAATCTAGTTGAGAATCACGTATTTTCTTCTAAGGGGGGAGATATTCTCTCTCTCTCTCTAGGTTAACGTCAATCAATTTTTCAAAAGGTGAAAACTGATTGAGTGCTTCCAATCGCCCACGTGATTTTCTATAATGAATCATACCTAAGAGAACACTAGACTCGAAGGAGGAGAGGGAGAAAGAGAATCTCTCCCTCCTCAGACAAAAATACGTGATTCGGAATAGAAAAAGAAAACCCCTCAGGCACGGCAAACACCCGAGGGGTACACAACCGCATATGCGGGATGTGTCGTTATGCTTCAGGCTTTTTGCGGACTTTAAGCCGTCCAGACTCTGTAGCGTAAAATTCCAGATCTCCGGTGATCATCTTTCCGTCTTTGTCGATGGCATAATTTTCGCCATTGACATTAATCATGGAATCTTTTACCATTGCACCAGAATCGTTAAGATAGTACCAAGACCCTTCGTACATGAGCCATCCAGTAGCCATTGCACCTGAATCGTCAAGATAATAACGATTACCGTCAACATCGACCCATCCTGTCGCCATTGCGCCAGAGTCGTCTAGATAATACCATGCGCCATTGACGTTGACCCAACCAGTCGCCATGGCGCCTGAATCTGCGAGGTAATACCATTTGTCGTTATCTAGAATCCAGCCAGTCTGCATCCAGCCTTCAGAATCAAAGTGATACCATGCGCCATTGATAAATTCCCAGTCATTGGTAGTATAAGAACCGTCGGCATGACGATACCACCACTTGTCATCCTTTTGGATCCAGCCTGCTGGCTGGGTGCTTGCCGCGCCAACGTACTTCGCCCATCCGTCGGCACCCATGTATGCCTTGTCGAGGTCGAGGTTCCCAGAGTATCCGTCGAGCCTACCGTGGCTCGAGTACTGACGAATGGCGCATCCATATGCCCCCTCGTTCCATGGGGAGTCCTGATAGCCTGTGGTATTGTTGTCAGCATACTGTGCGACCCATGCGCCGCAGTTGAGGGTCTGAGCCACATCCCACGGGAAGGCGCTCGATTGTGCATAAATAAGTGGCTTGACTCCCGTACGATCGATGACTCGCTGGACAAGGCGCTTGAGGTATCCCGTGTCGCCCCATGCGGAGTTGCCATCCTCTTCCCAGTCGATGCACGGGATGCCCTTGCCGAAGTATCCTGTACAATTGTCCACGAAGAAGTCGGCTTCCGACGCAGCTCCGTCTCCGCCGACATAGTGGTAGAAGCCGAACGGCTTCCCAAGGCTGATGGCCTGCTGAATCTGCGTGTCGCAGGATTCCGATACATACCATGTACCTTGAGTAGCCTTAACGATTACGAAATCGCATGGAACCTTCGAGAGGTCGATTCCTGCCTGATGGTCGCTAATGTCTATTCCCTGCATTGCCATTACAGTTCCCCTTCCTGCTCGGTCGGCTCCTCCGCGCGGTCGAGCGCGTCGTAGTACGCGGCGGCAAGTTCCTCGACCTCGGTGATATCGGCCTCGTCGAAGAGGCTGCTGTCTAGGTGCGCGTACGCCTTGTCCAACCAGTACGCCACGTCGCGGCCAGCCTGAATCTCGCGCTTGATGCTGCGCAAAGTCAGGTCGTGCCGTGCTTTGCTCTTAACTGCCATGGGTGTCTCCTAACTCGTGATTGATGCGATTGCAGATTCCAGATTCGCGATGACGATGTTTACATCCCGTACGTACGAGATTGACGTGTTCGGCGTTACCTCCGCGTCCGTCCAAACGTTGATGATGCTGTCTTGCGCCTTGGGCATCTCGATTTTGCCTAGCGGATAGCGCGTCGGCTCCACCGCGATATACACGACTACGCCATTTAGCAATTGGATTGCCTGCTGCTCTGAAGTGAATCGGTTGTCGCGAATCACTACGTTCTCAGCGTTTGGGCAATAGATATAGCCGCTCTTGTTCGTCCATTGAGCCGAAGCATAGGCGTTGCAAATCAGCTTCTTATCGTTCGTGGGGACGTTCGCGAATTTGAAAAACGCATAGGACGCGCCGTTAGCGTCTTCCGCGAATGAAATTACCTGCTCGCTTGGTAGCACTTTCGCCACACGCGCCACAAGCTCCACGTTCCCCTCTTCATCCACCACGATTTCGTCCGCCGTGCCGTCTGGCAGCTTGGCGAGGTAGGGATGCTCTGCTGGTAGTGCGAAGGTTAGCGTTTGGGAGGTGTAAGGCTTGTATTCCGTCGCGGCTGAATTGCGCTCTAGCTGAATGTTTGAGATGGTTCCAGTGTTTGAGTCTGCCGCATTCGCGACGAAGTAAATCGAAGTGGTGGGCTCCGTAACGGTAAAGCTGTATTTTTGGTCTGAAACATTACGCAAGATTCGGATGAACTGGAAGCGCTTACCGGTGGCCGTATATCCGAATAGCGGCGCATCCGTGTTCCCGAGCGAGCCGACCGCCGTGAACGTGTATGCGCCAGGGAGAAGTGCGAATGGCGTTCCTTCTTTCACGAACTCGGCCTGATGCCCTTCGACAGACGTACACGAGCTAGCAAATGGCCAAAGGTTTCGACCAACAACCTTCACCGTGGGATTCTCAATCACAGTGATTGGCTTCGGCGCGTCTGGGCTTGGGATTCCGTCCTGCTTGTAAGCGCCTTCTACGGTGATTTTGCGCAGAGTCGCGCCAGCGAAGGCGTCCTCCACATGCGCCACGGTGCCAGTCTCGCTTCCGACGAGGATGTTCTCCGCCGCGGGATACAGCTTGGCTTCCGTTGCCTTCACCTCGGCTATAGCAGCACGCGCATCTTTGGCGGCATCTGTCGCCGGACGCTGGAGCTCTACAATTTGACTCTCGGTAAAATCGTCGTACGTGAATGGGTCGCCCTTATCGCCTTTGACTCCTTGTGGACCTTGAGCGCCTTGAGGACCAGTGTCGCCCTGTGGTCCTTGGATTCCCTGAATGCCCTGCTCGCCCTTCTCGCCACGATCGCCTTTGGCACCGACATCTCCTCTCGGAATACCGAGGCGCAGGCATTGCGCTCCGCCTTCCGGCACCAGGCTCGCAGTCGCGTCGCTGCCGGGGTCGAGCGTTTCAGCCTCAGCGTGGACGATCCTAGACTCGAGCGCCTTCGCGGTCGCTTCCCTCACCTCGCCAAGAAGCGGTACGAATTCCGCGGCCTGCTCTGCATCGAGGTCGGCGCACTCGATAACCTTGCCGCCAAAGCTGTCTGTGGTATCGACGAGTGTCTCACCCTCACGAATTTCGACGTAGCCTGTGAAGGCTCCAACGGTCGAGTAGAGCGCAACAGGAAGCATGATTCGCGCGATGCCCGCCGCGATACATTCCATCGCGTATGGACCGACGAGTTTGTCGGTAGCTGTGGTGGCGATTAGGCTAGCAGTTTTGCCAGAGAGGTCGTACGGGACACCATCCGCGTAGATCTCGACCGTGAGCAGCACATTGTTTTTCTCGCCACGTCGCAGCGGAGCTATTCGCGCCGCGCCGTACGTGCTCTCGCGCTTGCGCGTGTCGAGCTTGATGGTCTGGTTCATGCACACCCCCGTTTACAGATTTTTTGTCGATTCTTCGGAGTGTTTTACGTTATTCTTAAGATAGTCTCGTACAAGAGTGGACTCGCTATCAGACGTACCGCTGGTGGTCGGATCGGTGATACATGCCCACAGGCTCGCGATCATGGAGACCACTACAACAGGATTCTGGAGTCCAGAGATGATAGTATCGCCGAGTTTGATCCAGCTGGTCATATCCTCCCACTGGGCACCAACACCTACGATAAGTGGGAGTACGATAGCACACATCACCTGTGCCCAGAAGACTGGGTTTTTCAATCGTACTCCCCAGTTGATATTCAACATTTTTCCTCCTAACAGATCTTTTCTTTTATTTCGTCGATGCGTTTCCACATCGAAGACCGTTCTTCTTCCAACTTTATGAGTCGTCGTTCATGGTCAGACATCATGCTCTTCGTTTGACGTAATTCAGCCTTAATGTCGGCGACGTCGCTGCGCATTTCTTTGAGATTTTCGTCAATGCGGACAATACGTTCGCGCTCGTCGCCGACATTTTTGGTCTTGCCTGAAAAAATGGCGTACAAGACTCCTGCAAATGAGGCTATTCCAAAAAGCAGATAGAATACGTCGCGTAGCGGGATGTTAAAATCTAGCACGCCATCTCCTACTTAATCTACTTGTACGAATCGACAAGTACCTTGACCTCAGCCATGCAGTTCATGGTCTTGGTGCGCTGCCAATCGTAGAATTCCTGCAGTTCGTGTGACATGTCTCCGTGCTCAGAACGATAATTCGTCATGATGCGAGTCATTTGACTGTAGAGCTGTTGGTAGTGGTTGAGCTCAGTACGAGCCAAAGACATGTAAACGTCTGCCAACTCTCTGTCCCCATCCTTTGAGTGAAGTGCGCATTGAGCGTATTCACGAGCACCGTCAAGCTCATCGTCCATTTGTTCGAGCAACATAGAAATCTGTCTCATCCTAAGCCACCTTCACGACAATCACGTTCGCCACTCGGACAGACGTGGCATTCGCGCTTTTGAAGTTAAGCGTAGCCGTAGGGGCATTCTTAGGAACGGTTACAATGGCGTGGAACGCCTGTGAGACGTTATCTCCCACAGTTGCTACCGTATCGAGGGCATGCGCACCAGGAACAGCATTACCGTTGCGGTACATCTGTGTCTCTTGGACGCCAGCGACCGTAGCAACGTACGTGAAGTTCGCTAGAACCTCGTATACACCACAGTGGTTAATAGTGATGTTGCTTCCATCGCAGCTGATGCAGTTGTTGGAGACGGTCGCTGTGGGGAGCGGAACGTTACCGCTTGCAGAAACAGCAGCCGGAGTGGAGTTGTCATAGACAAAACGTCCGATAGTCTTAACACCCATTTTGGGCTCCTTTCACGCCTGGAGGCGAGGACTTGCGTCCTCGCCTACCCAGACTACCGAAGATAGACGGCAATAGCTTAGAACGTGGTTCCGCATCCGCACGCATTAGCACTGAAGTACGGATTGTACCCAGCGGTAAACGTGGTGGAGTTGGGATAACGGACAACGCCACAGAGGGCAGACTGAAGCTGCAGCTGGTTCACCTGACCCTGGAGAGCCTCAATCTTGTCCTTCTGGATGGCGTCAAGCACCTTCTGGACTGCAGCGGTCGTGTTCGCATTGATGGATGCAGTGTTCTGAGCTGCATTGTAGTTCACGCCATCGATGGCACGCTGAGTCTCGCAGCAGCACGTAGAAAGCTGTTGGGAGATGGCTGCGGCATTGTTAGATGCCTGCATCTGGAGATTCGCCTGACCGAGAGCGGTCTCTTTGCCGAGCTGACCGATGTTGCCCTGCAGCTCGTAGCCGAGATTGCAGATGCCGTTGCCGAGCTGCATAGTCTGCTGGACGTTCTGGTCAGACAGACGACCAACAGCATTCTCAAGGCCATTGAAGTTCATGGCATTGCACAGACCTGCCTCAGTGACAGGCTCGCCATTCGCACCACCACCTCGATTCCAGCCAGCACCGAACATGAACAAGAACAGCACGATAATCCACCAGGCACCGTTGCCACCCCAGCCATCACCGTCGTCGTTGCCACGAGTGACAGCAGCGATGTCAGACAAGCTCATGTTTTCCATTTTGTTCTCCTTTCATAGAACCTTACTATACCCATTCTCTGCGCAGAATGAATGGTTTACTTAATGCCAAGAACCTTGGCTATTTCAGACGCTTGTTGCTTAACAGCATCAAACTCCTGCTGAGTTATTCCTCGCTCCTTGATAAGCTGATCCACCTGAGCTTTGGCTTGCTCTGGAGAAGTCGTCTTGATAAACTCCATTAAGTGGGACATTTGAGACAGAGGGGATTGCTGCTGGGTCGACCCTAGGCTGGGCTTGAGCGGGTTGCTGGAATTGCCCAGCATGTTGAATAACTGATTCATATTGCTCCTTCAGTTGCGCTGACAGTTGTGCCGAGAACTGTTCGAACTCCTGGCGAGTGACATATTCCTGGGGAGTCTCAGCTTCGACTTTTTTGAATTCAAACTCGGAGACAGTCGACACACCAGTCATGTCTGTCTCCTTCAGGTAGAACCTATCCTTTTCCTTGTCCATCAGGAGAGCCTTCGAACCGAGAGGAATAGTACAGTTCTTAGCCTCTTCGATCCCATTGACAAATCGGACACCTTGAATGCCTTGCTGCCCTTGAGCGACCTGAGCAGTCTGAGGTTGCCAGTTTGGCGTAGGGGGCATCCCTTGCCAAGGGTACTGATATTGCCCCATTAAATAAGGCTCGAACATATCTTCTCCTTTCTACGGATAACCTTATTATAACGCCTTAAATACGTGTTAAATTTCACAATAAGGATAACTTACGGCGAAATTAATGAATTCATTAGCAGCTGAGGATCCATTCGTATAGATGTATAGGGTTTTCTTTGAGGATCCGTTTTTACTGTATGGGTCTAGCCATATACGCGCTACGTTATTAGGAGGCGTACCACCTTGTATAGACAATGTAGCTGGAAAATACCCTCCTATTTCAGGGCAATATTTTCTAGGGAAATCGAGAGCCCAGTTCCCATCGACTCCAGAGACACTACCCTGAATGAACACCATCCCTGCAAATACCCTATATTTTACCCAGCCGTAAGTGTTGTCTTGATAAAGGGTTTTCCAATTTTCGAAGCGCATAGCTCTGTATACATCTTGACTTTCTACAGGACTTCCGTTTCCACCAAAAAGATATTTGTAAGCATCTAAGATCATGATGCCATCCTCATATTTGCTTCCTTTATTGCTCAGATACAAGCCTGAATGATTTGCAGTATTTGTACCTGCTCCAGCGATTAAACCTATATATTTTTTGCCATAAACGTTGATGCCTGCATTTGCATTATCGGCAGAAGATGCCACAGGTTCAATCCAGCCTCTTGTACCGTACAGATGCACTCTTGAATCAATGCTGTCTGTGCCGAGGTAAACTGTTTTAGAATTAAAAACAATGTTACCGTTTGCCGTCAAAACTGCATCGCCGTCTGTCGTGGTTAGGTTCGCCAGATTGTTACCTACGACAGTTCCGCTGCTTCCTCTGAGACCGACTAACTCACCAAACAATGCCAAAACAGACGAGCTAGAAGACGACACCGTGCCTATCTCACCGAGTCCTCCGCACATACGGATAACAGACGTCTGAGAGTTCGAACCGAGACCGATTTCATCCGACTTGAAAAATGCAGTCTCAACTTCACCTTGACGGATATGGAAACCGTTTCCATCTATCAAGATGTTCGGTCCAGTAGTGGCATCATTCGGTTGAGTCGTAACGTGAGCACCGCTGTTGTCTGTCCAGAAGTAGTAGTTGATCTTCTCGACTTTGTTTGCAGCTTCATTCGCAGTCTCGTTCGCCTTATTAATGGCCTTAGCGAGTACGGGAGCGGTGGTTGTGACTGTATTGTCTGTCCATGTCACCTGTGAGCGCGTCCAGAGGTATTTCCCCTCAGACCACTCTGGCTGATCCGCACCCCAAGATCCATCGCTTTGTGTAGTGTTACTGGTGGACAGATAATACTGCTCTACAACAGCCTTAACACCGATTCCAGCATCACCTTTTGCTCCATCGACACCGTCTTTGCCTGCTGCACCCTGAATACAAGTCGGGTCTGAATATGAAGCACCATCAGAGGTATACGTCACAGTGCGCTGCCACATATACATATTTTCTTGCCATTTCGGTGCAGTGGTGGACCAACCAGATTCAGGAGGTGTTGTTTGAGACCCTCCTAGAGCATATTCGACATCTACACCCTGAATTGGAATCTGCGAGCCAACAACACTTATCTCGTCTGACTTTTCAGACACATTGTGATTTGGTGTGCCATCTTCGTCACAAGTCTCGTCTTCTGCAGTGGCATATACAGTGCAGCGAACACCCTCTTCAAGGTTTTTGTATGACAGATTGCCTTTTGACGTGAGCTCGCCTATTACGTAGACTTCATTCTCCACCTTCAGATACGCACGGACGCAATAAAAATCTGACGGCAATCCACCTTCGAGTTCTCCATCCCAAGACACATGCAGAATGCCTCCTACAGATGCAGCTGAGATGCCGAGAGGCTTTCCAGGTGCCACAGTGTCTCCGACATTCTTTGCGACAGAATAGCCGTCTTTGTTCAGAGACCCATATATGTCTTTTGAACCGTTTGAACGATGAACGGATATGGTGCCTGTCGGAGCAGTGTTTTGACCGTTTATTTTTTTATGGGCTTGAACAACGGAACGAGCCATATTTTCGTAGATTGGACTCATACCAGGAAGAACGTGTTTGTCCATTTCCATCCTTTCCTTAGTAGGACACAGACTCCATAACGCTAAACGTCAAGGACACTTTGTCTGTGTTGTTACCTTCCATGCGGAGAATTCTCGTCGTGTATACTCCGTCTGGTAGACTGGGGTGCTTCCTGATTTCTACATCTATGAGATCTCCAGGCCATACCATACCGATAAATTGATTTTCAAAATCGTTAATGTGCACAGACCCCTTCATCTGACACAAAGGATGTTTTGATGATTCGAGAGATCCTTCTGAGTGCCCTTTTAAGAGATTTAGGTTGTCCCAACTGGTGTCTGAGATAACAGATTCTATGATCGGCCACGGGTCTCTCGTCTGGCAGAGTGATAGATCCTGTGCGAGATAGCAAAGCGTCGAATCGTCTTGACCGGCTCCAGTTCCGTACACCCTCATCGACGGTCCGATATTCGAGACTTTTAATTCTTCAATCAAGCCTCTGCCATCTGGAAACCAGGTGAGTGTTCTTTTTGCATTGCTATTAACCAGCTCGTGTTCGCTGTCTGTTCCAGCTTCAAACCTCAACCTTATGTAGTTTCCAGTCTTATACGGAACGAATCTCATTTCAATGCCGTCTTGGACATTGGTTATTTCGTTGAGGAGTTTGTCTGCTGCATTGTTAGACACATTGTAGCCATAGTAAGTCCTTTGGTGATTTCCAGCTTCACCGTCGTATTGAGTGTCTATCGGCAGCATTCCTGCAGGCTTTTCTCTTGTGCACTTCTGTATAATGTCTGCAGCTATCCCCCTTAGAGACATATTTCTGTAAGAGATAGTGTCGTTTGTGGTTCCTCCGTGTGATCTACCAAACACTCTTTCTCTCACAAGGTATCGACTTGACAGTAGATCCTGGATAGACAGGAGGCTAAAATCTGTACAATCTTCAGAATCCATCCTATATCCTATCGTGCCAAAAATGACGGGCGTATCATCCCACATTAAAACGATAGATCTTTTCATTGGATACAGGAGGTTGTTCCTCCCTTCTGGTGTATTAGACGGGACAGAAGTCCACGGTAGGCTTATTTGAGACAATCCATCTTCGCCGACGTTCCTTTTTGTGTTTGTAGACAATGAAGAATCTGACACACTCATGTGCCATGAAAAACTCTGAATGTCTATGGGGACGATCATAAGTCCAGATATGGTGTCACAGACGTAAGCATTCCACATTATTCTACCACTCCAGAATCGACGACGACCAGCCTTTGTCCTGGCCAAGAACCTGCATTATAATCAAGCCAAATATCTGAGACAGGTTTTGTATCAGACCCCCACAATCTAGCAGATATCGTGTGAAATCCAGCAGACACCTTTACGAGATCCTCAAAACAGCACGTCGATGGGGTGTCTGGGTAATTTGTAAAACGAAATGCCCTTTGAACGACACCGTCGAGTGTCCAGTCGACATATCCAGATCCGACCCAGTCGTGAGTACTCGGATGCCATGCCCATGTGGTTTCCGTTAACTTTATAGACAAAAGTCTGTCTGTCGGCACATAGATTCGTCCGCTGGCATATGTGTATGCAGAGCCTTTATATACACCTTTATACGAGGTGTCTGTTTTGTCAAGAAGAACGCCAACAGAAGCCCCAAACGGTATAGCATACGCTCGTTCAGAGATCATATGCGCATTTTGGGTACTTGTTGCTCCTGCGGGAAGCATCATATGCGCGATTGCTGTCGCATCAGAAGGGATTTTTGGTTTCACGGGAGAAGACGATGGTGTTCCTTGAGATACACCAATCGTAACGAGATTATCTTCGTCTCCGTTCTGAATATCATGAGACGCTAACCAAACAGTGTCTATACGCGATTGACCAGACGTGTTTGACTGGACGGAAGGAGTATTTCCTCCTGGGTAGTACGCTATGGTATAGCCGTCAGATTCCCCTTTACTGCAGGTGGCCACACCACTGTTTACAGTATAATAAAGAGATGATGTACCTTTGACATTGAGACCTTTAATGATGCCTTTATTGATAAAAAGACTGCCGATGATCTTTCTCATCTCGAGTGCTGAAGTTCCGACTCCAGAACTGCTTTGAGGAACTCCCAACGCTACAGACATTTTGACCTCCTAGATATACGAATCATGGACTATGACTTCGCACGTTCCTACGCCATACGCTAAAAAAGACAAAGATAAATCACCTTTTGGTGGAACAGAAGGAAACCCTCTCTCAGACAGATTTCTTGTTACGTCCACTCCGTTTGAAGATGCCGTTCTTTTGTCACAATTCATTATAATGGGTGAACCCCAATTTACAGGTTCTGAATAGGATAATTTCTCTCCTGTATTTTGATTTGTGATCGAAAATCCATTTGGAAAATTGCCAGAAACTGTAATAATGGGATAAGAGACTATGGTGCCGTTATTATACGTTGAACATGTATTGTTTACGACACTCTGCTTACCCCATCGCAAAGGATAGACAAGAATTGAATCCTCAAATTGCAATCCTCCTGAAGGGTCTGGCGAGGGTTCCATGTAACCCGATGAGACATCTTTAGACAAACGCACAGGATCTTGACACACTACGGTGACAGACACTTTAGCGTAGTTTACATCCCACGATTTGTCAACGTCGAATTTGGCGTAACCGTCACAATATGTGCAATCATATGCGTCGTACACATAGATTCTCAGGATCTTTTTGGAATAGTAGAGGAGTTTTTTAATACCCTCTACCACATCGTCTCTGTCTTTTCCGATGACGTAGACTGAAAAAGAGACTGTTCTGGAATTATATAAAACTCCAGAATCAACCACTCTATGGGATCCATCACCAGTCGTCCTTTCGGACGAGCTTACTTTTGCCGTTGGATTTGAGAACCATCCTTCGATTCCTTCATCTGTTATGTAGAAATTCGATTGAATGGAAGAATCTCCCTGTATAGACAGGGCGTCGTTTCCATATTCAAGGACTATTTGTCGCGCTTTATTGGACATATTGGCTCCAATTCAGTTCATGCATGAGATTTCTGTTAAAAACGGTGGCTGCAGAATCAAAATCTTCATCTGAACGAACGATTACATTTTTCACGTTTACAACAGGAGCTTCATTCACGACAGGACGGGGATCTATGATCGACCTAGATCCATTAGATGGCAATACGCCATTGAAGTCTGCAATCTTCAGCTCAGGTACGACTGGAATGGTATAGTCGCCGCTGAGTGAATCTGCAATCTCCCCTCCGATATCACTTACTCGGTTAAATACGCCCGTAACGCCATTGTTAATGCCCGTAAGGAGCGACTTCATGATAGCCTGACCGTTCGGTATCAACAACTTAAGGTCATACGGAATTGGTCCCTTAAGGCTGGCAATGGTACTACCAATACCGCTGACAAAGTCGAACACACCTTGGACGCCACTAGTGATACCGTCGAGGAGACCCTTCATGATCGACTTACCAGCATCAAGCAGGAGTGTACCGAGGTTTCCGAGGGCATTCAAAATTTGTCCAGGCAATCCTTGCATGAACCCAATAACACCATCAATGCCAGAGCTAACGCCACTCTTAATATTCTCCCAAGCACCGCTTAGAAACGCGCTAATGGCATTCCAAGCGCCACTCCACACGCCTTGGATGACTCCAAGAGCAGATGATATCACGCCTTGAACAGCCTGAATAGCTCCAGAAATAACACCCTTAATGCCATTCCAGATAGAGCTTGCAATCTGCTGAAGACCGCTCATCGCACCGTTCCAGTCGCCTTGAATGATTCCAAGGACGACCTGAATAATGCCTTGAATAACGCCCATTACCGCCGAAATAACAGCTTGGATAGCGTTCATAACACCCTGTATGGTGCTCTGAATAGATGGCCATACAGTATTAACGACACCCATAATAAAATTCATGGCATTGACGATGATAGGCTGAATAGCCACCATGACTTGCGTGAGCAGATTAAAGATGTCCGTGATTGCAGGCATGACGGTTGCAGCAATGTTCGTAACGTGCTGGACAACCATTGTGCCTATCTGGATGATGATCGGAATAATGGCGTTCAGCACGGGAGTCAACACTGCAGTGAGTGTAGAACCCACCTGGGAGAAATACCCTACCATAGCGGTCACCATGGGCAGAACGTTAGACGCTATGGTGCTCCCCAGCTCCTGGAGAGAGGACACGAATGGCGCAATGTTCGACTCAATAGTCGAACCAACATTCGTGATGGCCGTCTGGACTGTATCGAATACGTCTGCTACGGAAGTCGCAATGGGGTTAATCTGGTCGAACGTGAGTCCCATCGCCTGACCGATGGTCTGGATGGCAGTCCACACTACATCTCCAGCAGTGGCCACGCGACCGGACTCAGTTTCAAACTCAGCAATGCCATCCGAGATGCTGGAAATGACGTTGCCGATAACGCCAATAGCGTTCGGTACGGCAGATACTGCATCAGTGAGACCGTTGATAGCTGCGGTTGCTGCAGGCTTAATCAGGTCAAGACCCTGAGCCATCAAGTTAACGCATGCGGCTTCGAGGTTTCCGAATGCACCCTCCCAAGTTGTGGTGGCTGTAGCTGCCTCTTGTGCAACATCCGTCAGACCAAGGTTTAGAATTGCATCGTTGAATTCGTCTGCAGTAATTTCTCCATTTGCCATTGCATCTCGGAAATTACCAGTGTAGGCTCCTGCTTCAAGCAGTGCTTGCTGAAGCTTACCAGAAGCTCCTGGGATAGCGTCAGATAACTGATTCCAGTTCTCAGTAGTGAGTTTACCCTGACCTGCAGTCTGGGTGAGCACCATACCAACGGATTTATATGTATCGGCAGTGCCACCAGCAACTGCATTCAAGTTGCCAGCAGCTTCAGCCAACTTCTCGTAGTTCGGGACACCATTAGAAGCTAACTGTGCCGTGATGTTTCGAATGTCAGACAGGCCGTATACAGTTTCGTCTGCGTACTTCTGCGTAGAGGCGGTGAGCTCTTCAATCTTTGAAGAGTCAACGCCTGCGAAGTTCAAAGTAGATGTGAACTTCTGGGTGGAGTCAGAAGCCTCAATGGCTTCAGAAGACAAGCTGCTCAGAGCGCCGATAGCGGTCTGAGCCATGTCTGCAATAATGTTACCGAAAGCTGAAGACTTAACCGACTGGAAAAAGGTGGAAAACTTGCCTCCAGCACCTTCAGCAGAATCTCCAAGACCTCCGATGTCGGATTTAGCCTTGGAGGTGGCAGAGCCCAGCCCAGACGCATCGCCGGTGATCTTGACCATCAATGTATCTAGAAGCATGTCTGCCACCTCCTTTCGTTATCGAGAAATCGTTCCGTTTTCCCCATAGACTTCATGGAATTTCTTTTTGTCTGGTCTGGGATCGGAATCGGGATTGTAGAACAGCACTGCTTGGTTGTAGAAAAAGGCTACTTGAGGCAGTGTTAAGCAATCGAGCAAGTAGTCTAGTGTCCAATGGTAGACTAAGCAGACCTGAGCGAATATTCTCCCAAGGTCTACTTCTTCTTCATTGCTCGACGCTGAGCTCGATTCGGAGTAAAATTTGCAGGCGTCTCTCCGTCTGCCACCTCACTGTTGTCACCACGGATACACTCAGCGACAAAGTCAAGAATGGCAGAGAACTGGGCATTGGTGACGTTGTCCATCACCCAGTCGAAGTCTGCGGGCTCACCGTTCTGGTCATTGCCGAGAACGTCAAGCAGAGTCCTCATCTCCTTTTCGTATGCCTCATACTTCTTGGACGGATCGTTCTTAATCTCATCAGAAGTAGCCCATGCACCGACACGAATAAGCTCAGTAGTCTTACGTGCAGGCACCTGAGAGATGTCGAACTGACGTCCTGCGATCTCAAGAATCTGCTCTTCAGGGACAATCTTGTCAAGATTGAGGTACTTAGCCATAGCCGTTAGCCTTTCTCTTTTAACCAATAAAATCGTTTATAAGGGCGCAAAATCGCGTTTTTAAGGCGATTTTCGACGTTTAAGGCGCGATTTTGCGCTCTAAATCTCTACATCTGGTGGTCTTCGATGACGAACAGTTGGTCACCAACGGCACGGGAAGTATCCTCTGTACCCACAAGGGTAATCGGCACAACATCCGTCTCGTCGGCATCATCAGCCTGAAACTCGATCTCGATACCAGAGTCTGCAGTGGCCTTGTACACCGTGATGGAGAACTCACGACCGAGGCTGTCGAAGTTCGTGATGCGAGCAACGGCAGCATCGAGCTGCTGAAGACCGCCAAAACTCAATCGCTTATACGCTGCAGGCGTATACTTGTAGGATACCTGGACAACAGAACCATCCGCAATCACAGAGGAGCCGCTCTTGCGAGCGATGCAGGTGTAACCGTCAGAGTCGATAGCCACGACATAGTCTGTATCCTCGACAGCAGCAGAGCCACCCTTCTTCTTGATCGAATCAATGGTGACGGCATTGCCATCACCCATGCGATGATCCAGTCGAATGAACGTGGTACCTTTGAGTGTGTGCTCCTCATCGGTGACAATCTTTTGAGAACCTGCGACAGTCTCGAGCTTGCTCACACCGCCCATGTAAACTGCAAGCGTGTCGAGGTTAATCTCCATGAGGTTTGCCTCAACCTGAGCGGTCTGAGTGCCAGCACGCTCAAGAATAACGCCAGCATTATCACTGGTAATAGTGACCTTGTCTCCAAGGTCGTGGGTGAAGTGGACGCCAGTGAGCGCACCGACGTCTACCAGGCTATCGAGAGACTTACCAATCTCCAGTCGACCAGAGCCAAAGCGGATAGTCTCGGGATGCTGGACTGTAGTCTGAGCCATGGTTGCACCATCCTTTCTAGTAGAACGTAACCCTAAATGTCATAGGGGAATACGGAGTTTTAACCTCAGTATCCCATTCTGTGGACGAATTGACATATTCGATATAACGAATACGATCTTTCTTGTATCTGTGGAGCAGCCCTTTTAGTGTACCACAGGTGCTCTGGAGCTCAGACTGGGTGCTTGCGACAACCGTGAGCTGCCAGCTGGAACGAGAAATCGGAGCAGCATCCGCCTCAATGTCATCAACGAGCGAATAGTGAATGGCGGGAAGATCTGGCGAATTCGGCTCATATGAGGTAGTGTCTGGCAGCTCGCCAGGATACACACGTGACCCCACCTTAGAAGCCATCTTAGCATCGCTAATGATGATGCCTCTGAGAAGCTCTCCAACGTCAAACTGTGTAGCTGTTGCCATATCAGCCATTTACTCTCCTTGACTGGCAAGCATTTGTTGCATTGCCCTCTGGACTTTATTCTGGATACGTTGCTGGTTCTCGGTCAGTGCAGGCTGGAGGTATGGGCGACCTTTCATTTTTGCAGTCCCCTGCTCAACGTATTTTGCGTACGCAACGTCCGTACCAACAAGTACGCCACTGTCAGATTCAGGCTCCATATGAATGGAACGGGAAAGTGTGCCAGTCTTTTTTGGCACTCGACGCTTAGCAGAGTTGACAACGGTATTCGCTCCCGCCATCAAAGCCTTCAGCTCAGTCGGCATTGCCTGCTCACCAATATAAGTGAACTTGGAAAGTACTTGAGCTGTCTTGTCAGAGTCAAGATATACGCTCACTCCAGGTGTGTTCTTAGCCATTAATGCCACCTACTTACAGGTATCTCGCTTACATCTGCTGACTGGTTAGGAGTACGCTCCTGAACGAGATACGGCTCACTGTCCATATGGTCAATGATCGCCTTCCAGCCGATTTTAATCTCAGGATGGGCATCTGCGATAAGGATGCGCACATACCCCTCCTCGGAACCATAGCTAGACTGAGTATTGCTCGTCTTAGCCAGGTTTCGATTGCCCACTGCACATGGGATGTCTGTCAGAGCCTCTACTTCCTCGAACTTGTCGAGGACTTGTCCTGTGGAATCCTGCTCTTTAGTCGGTTTGTAGAATGTAACCGTGTGGTCAAAGTAGCCCTTCAGCATGTCCTGCCAGCTATTTCCCAGAAGTTTCATGCGAAAGCCTCCCACCACGGACGCCAATGCGTAGGCAACTGGGGAGTGGCAACATTAGCCACACCACACACAATGGTGTTAGCTGCATCCGCATCTGCCTTGGCACGAAGAGCGACTGCAGAAGCTCGAATTGCCTCCGCAGTCGCTTGTCCATTCGTAGTGACATCCAGAATAGTCAACACCTTGAGTATGTACGCTGCATTGGCGGCAATAGCATCAAGAGCATCAGCAGCAGCATAGTAAACGTTGCCGTTGTTCAGCTCAAGGAACGACTCCATCTCGTCATCAGTGAAGATGTAATCGTCAACAGCCTTGTCTCCTGTGAGAAGCCGAACAAGCTTCACTTTGTCAGCGTACTGTCCCATGGTGCCTCCTTACGCACCCACAGATTTGAGAGCGCATTTCGGATCGATAACCGTACCGCCCATGACGTGGCGCACCTTGTAACCGATGGCGTCGTGGTCGAAGTCGCCAGCCATAGCACCAGCAGAAGCACCACCGACAGACATAGCATTTGGAGACTTCATGAACAACTCAGGAGAGCGGTGACCACGGAGGAATGCAAACTCAACAGCACCACGAGCAGCAGACGGATCTGCGAGCAGGTAGTATGCATCGGAGCCATGCGTCTTGTCGAGGATGGGGAGATAGTGGTTGACAACAAGCTTAAGTTTGCCCTTCAGCCAGTTGTTCGTGCGCATTTGGAAGGACTCCTCGCTACCGTCCCACACAAGGAACTCGGATGCGTTGAGGATGTTGTTCGCAGTGACTTCAAGCGCAGGAGGAACCATGAGGATGGCAGGACCGACCATGATAGGCTCATCATCGTCGTCCACTTTAGCGGTGAACTTCTCGATAGCTTTCTGGAGGTTCTGAACCGTGAGTGGATTGGACGACATGAGATTGTCATTCTTAGCAGAGAAGAACTCGTCGTTCATGAGAAGTTTGGTCGCTTCTCGCTCCTCGGTACGACGAGCAGCCTTACCAAAGCGCGTAGGCTGATCGGTAAGGAGAGACAGATTGTCGTCGAGCATAGCCTCCCAGGAGAAGTCGAAGCGAGCACCAAACTTCTTAACAGAGAACTGGAGTTCAGACTCGCGACGACCGACAGACTTGTACTCGCCCAGCTCATCAACAGTCTTGAGCGCAGCCTCGCCACCATCCATAGCGTATCGCTTAGCAGGACGGAAGTCAGCCACCTCAGAGACCTTAGCCCACTGGGTGTAAGTCTGAGGAGCCTCAGCGTAGGAAGCGAGAATCTGACGGTCAAGCAGGTCACCGAAATAAATCGGGAAGTCGCTGGTAGTCAGCGCCTCCTGGAAGCGATACATATCCAGCTTGTTGCCACGCTGAACAAGATTTGCGACAAGATTCGCAGCCTCAGCCAGATTCTTATTATACTGCGGATTGTTGCGAGGGGTGATTCGTACACCCTCGCCGCTAAAGAGCTTATCTGCAGTCGCAGCCTCTGCATTGATAGACTCTACAAGCTCAAGAAACTCGGCCATTATTCACACCTTTCTTTACATGCTGGCAGGGTTGGCAGCACCATAGGCGAGACCGAGACAAAGCAGCACAGGAACGACGATGTCCGTGCTAGAATACGTAGCAGCCTCAAGCGCAAAACCAACAGGAACAGCCTTAGAGCCACCCTTCGGCTGAGTGGAGACAACGCCACCAACCGTAGTGGTCGTCTTCAGCGCCAGATTCCACACGCCCTTCGTGGCGATAGTCGTGTAGTAATTGGTACCATCGTCGGTCTTGGCATCAGTAAGAGCGATACCGATAACCTCGCCGACCTGAACGAGTTCGCCGCTCTTAACGTCATTAGTGACAGGGAGCGTCAGGTTCTCGCCGACCTGAACATAGCTCTTAGCCATTCGTTTCCTCCTTAGCGGCCATTAGCGGCAATCTTAGCCGCGCTCTCGGACAGTCCCATAGCCTTGAAGGCGTCAGTAAGGTCGACAGCCTCTGCAAGGTCATCGTCGTTCTCACGACCCTTGGAGCCCATGCCAGTAACGTTAATGCCACCAGACAACTTGCTGATATACTCAGCCTCAGTCTTAATAGCCTCCTGGACAGACTGCTTCACCTTATCCTTATCGAGCTTCTTCTTGCCAGGCTTCTTGTCGTCCTCATCCTTAGTCGCCATGAACTTACCAGCCTCTTGCTGGATACGCTCCTTGGTGACCTCAGGCAGGTTGCTCTCCTTCAGCTCTGCAGCGACGATTGCACCGCACTCAGTGAGCATATGTGCCTCGTTGAGGCGTGCAAGCTCCTGGGTGAGGGTATCAATCTGACCTTGAGCCTCGGAAAGCTGCGTGTTCAGACCATTGATGGTGTTGTCTCGCTCACCAATGGTGTTGAGAGCTTCCTCAAGATTCATAGATTCCTCCTCATTTACATTTTCAAGTGCGTTGTACGGGCTTCGTGCAGCCTCAGCAAACTGAGCCAGAACCTTGCCACCAGCTCCAGCACGAGTCACAAAGTCAACAGACTGGACGAGATTGATCTCCTCCACCAGAAGACCTGCGCGACCCTCAGCTTCGCCCTCATGAACCTTGCCACCAGCGCGAATAGACACGCCGATGTATGGTCCAATCTCGTTCAGAGCCTCACGGAAAGGTTCGAACACGGTAGCATCACCGTAGATACCAGCACCATTCGCATTGGTCTCCTCATAACGAACGTTCGTGAGCACGCCTGCGAGATCTCGAAGGTCTCGCTCAGGACGCTCGTAGTTGTCGGAGGACTTTGGATGGTTCCAGAACATCTGCGCGCCCTCAAAAAGCTGTGCAGAAGCTGCAAGAACGGTCTCTGAATAGTAGCCAGAAGAACCCCAACCAGGCTGAATGACCTTGACAGGGTACTTACCTACGGATTTGTCTGCTTCAGTGAGCAGTGAACCCAAGAATGTGATGTTATCCATGTTCACCTCCCGTCAAGCCACACATTCTTACAAAGAAACGTGCTGCGAGTGCTTTTCCATGCATGCGCAGCACGTTCTTGAAGAATTATCTCTCTAGTAACAAGGCGAGAAAGCTAAGTTCCATCTGGAATAGTGAGCTTTAACTGCTCTAAGGCTCAAATGTAATGCCATTATCACCTGTGTATGGAACTGTATGGTCGACCTTAGCATCCCAAAACTTGTCGGGAATGCCGTTCGGAAATGCCTTGCAGTACGGTTTGGCATCTGGAGTGAAGCCCAGAAGATGCTTGCACATGACACACATAGGTTGTTTTGCCCTGATGGGCTCATCGACACTATGACCTGGTCCAGGTGAATCCTCGTAATGAAAAAAGTCTGTCATCGTTTCTCCTAAGGTATAAGCTCGAGCCAGAAGTCTTTCCCACCCCACTCATTGTCTTCAATATGATGCACTTTGAACTTCGAGTCTGGGGCGATGAGATATTCCCACTCTCTTGGGTTTTTAGACTCACCATCTACATATATCCCACATCCCTTGTTCGGTGGAACATAAATATGCGCTGTATTGTCTCTGCGAAAGCCTGTACTTTTCACAGAGGTTGATACGAACTCAGGAAGCTGTTTGATCTCACCTTCTTTCCACGAATCCCAAAAATCTCCATCGAATCCTCGATTCACAACAATCGGATGGGATGTGACTCCGTATTTTTTAATCGCATTTTCTGCATTTTCGACGTGAGTCTTGACCTTTTTATCGGAGAACAGGCTGTTTACTTTACGACCCTTTCTGAGATACTCGTTCATTTGTAGGTAGTAAGGTCCCGTGTAGGTCTGAATTGAATCCTTCAAAGGCTTTGGCATAGAAGAAAACGACACCTTTTTGTCGCTAAGCAATTTGACCACCTCTGGGATCTTCTCTCCAGCACGACTTGCGAACTCATGTTCATCGCCTTTTTCGAATGCATCCATTGCTATGTAGTAGTCTTTAGGTCTCAACGAATTAATCTTCTCTTCTACGCCTCTCAGATCCCAGACGTCCCACTTAGGAGCGCCAGACTCATCGGCACGTTTGGAAGCTACCTTTCCAGCCTTTGTTTTCTTCTCAGGAGTCACTTGTTGCACCTGAGAAGAAACGGTCTTGCTTGGTGAGCTTTTCGTGATCTTAACAGCACTGTTAGTGTACTGTTTACCGTACAGAGCATCGATGGGCTTGCCCAGCATGTCCTCTTCAAGGATGTCTTGAAGGAAATCGCATCGACATCCAGGGAAACGAGGCGGATGCATGTGCCCACTGGGGAACTCTTTGTTAATCGGTATCCAGCCGACACGCTCGTTCTCCCTGCAACCGTCAGACACACGGTCGTCCTCAAGCGTCTGCCACGCCTTCATCATCTTAACGCCATTGTCCTGAAGGTAGTTGCCGACCTGAGCATTCCCCTCGCAGTAGGCATTCGCTAGCTCTGTAACGGCGACTAGCACAGCACGATTGGACACGTGCTTCTGGGGCATGGGGACTGCGAATTCCTCGAACTTGTCTTTGATTGCTTTAGCTATGTCGTTGTAAGACGCACCAGACTTGACACCATCTGATACAATACGTGCAATCTCCTTGCGAGTGGTGTCGTTAATCTGCGTTACAGCCTCTGCAGCATGCTTCTTAGCGTACTCTTGCGCCCTGAGGTTAGGAAGCGACACCCATCCTGACTTGTCAGCCTTAACGGACGTCGTGCCAACGCTAGAACTAGTCTTCGACGAGGAATCCTTCGGAGCGTTAAGATTGTAAGCAGACTTAGCATTCGAATAGGGGAGACCGTTACCTCCCTGCTTCGTTGTCTTAATGGTAGTCTTACCGAAATCTTTGGCATAACTTTTCGTGGCGTTCGGATCTATCTCGCCATCCTTAAAAGGTGTACCTACGCCATTCGTAGGAGAGAATTTATTGTAGGTTGAGCCATTATAAGCGACGTATTTTGTTTTACCGTCGTCGCTTCTATATGCACCGATTTGCCAATTGCTACCAAACGTACCTAGGAATACAATGCCACTCTCCTGAAGAGAGGCACCGTCGGATGCACTGGCAGATTCAGATGAAGTTGACGACTTCGACAGGGATGAGAAGAACCATCCAGTGCACCCTAGGTCTCGGCATTGTTCTACAGCGCCTGCAAGCCACACTCGATAGACGTAATTCTCGATTACACGCTGCAATTCAGCTGAGTGTCGCTTGACCTCAACCCTTATTATCGCGCTATATTTGTTCTTTAGGTCACGGGAATCGCGAGGTTTTTCTGCTTCGAGGATTTCATCTCCCTCAGGCAGTCGCTCCTCAATCCCCTTCCATGTAGCCCAGAACACAGCTGCAACATCAAGAGCCATAGCGGAAGCCCACGGCTGAATGATGGCATTGTGCTTCTTAATAGCCAATACATTGCGATACTTGGCTATGGTGCCGTATGGTTCTGTCATTGGCGATGCCTCCATTCAGACATTAGATGCCCTTCTCCCTAAGCTCAGCCACCATGTTGTCGAGCAGCTGAATGTACGACTCTTCGACCTCACCAGCAGCTTTGTTTGCCTTGTCCTCAGGCGTCTTGGCATTCTTGACATCGTCGCCACTCTTCTTGGCATTGTCAATTGCTCCTGCAGCCTTAGCCGCCTGAGCTGCCTGCTGGTTTGCAGCAGACTGCTGCCCCATAGCGATGTCGAGAGCCTTCTGCTGCTTCTCCTCTTCGACCTCGTCCCAACTCTTCGGCTCATCGGGGAACAGCTTGTCCACAATGTCCGTATCCTCACCGAGAGCAGTGAGCAGCTGGGTGGTAGCGGTCTTGAGATCGATGGTGTTGGCAGGGGTCTGCCCAGACAGAGTCACACTCTTCACGATGGCATCAATACGCTCGTTGATGTCTTCCTGGAGGATGGGTGGAAACTTGACATCGAACGTACGGTCAAGCTCGCCTGTATCAACGTAAGACTCGCCATAGTCGTTGAACGAGCGGACACCCTTGAGCTTACCACCAGGCTTCAGCGCAGACTGATCGATAACATAGTCCAGTACCGTATTGAAGATGTCTGTCCACAGCTCCTGACGCTCCTGGAACATGAGAAGCATGGGCTGCTCCATCGCCTTGGCAGTAGCAAGATTGCCTGTGCTGGGGTCTCCAAAGTAGTGCTCGTATATACCAGTCGCAGCGCACACCATCAGCAGAGCGCGACGACCATCGTCCACAGCCACCGTAGCGCCACTCTTCGGCATGGGTGTAAGGTCGAAATTGTCCGAGGACATCCACACCTGAGCAGCTTGCCCAGGCAGATCACCATTCATAGGGTTAGAACCACCGTTAATAGCTCCTTCGAGCACCTGCTTAGCTTGTCCCATGCCCGTGGCACCAGACTTGCTTGTAGCCTTCCATGCAAACTTAGACAGGCTCTTAACAATGGTGTACCAATCCTCAAGGAATTCCTTATATGCCTTAGCCCAATCGATGGCTGCGTAGATCTCAGACACACCGTATTCCATGTCGGACAGGCAGTTCGTCTTCACGTGGTACACGGGATTCATAGCCATGACCTCAATACCGTTGAAGTATCGAGGCAGACCTCCCTTAGGCATGTAGTTGATGTCTGGATACATTGCCTGTCGGGTTTCATATTTCTGGGAGCCAGCTTCCTTAGGCTGCTGCCACTGACGGAAATAGTACCACGGCTCTTTGCTGTCCTCGGGATTGTAAATGATGCGAGTAATCTCGTTCAGCGGAATGGTACGCACACGAGTAGCACCATTGAGTGGGTCTGTGAAGAAGGTGAAGAACAGGTTCGCAGTCACTTGGAGCTCTGTCTCCTTGACCAGCATAGCCTGTTCGCCCGTGAGCTCAGCTTTGTTCTTGGAGTCGTCCATGAACGCATCGATGATGGACTGAACATCCTCGTCTGTAGCTACCACGTCGACACCCTGACCGAACACGTAGTTCGCCTGAGTCGCCACGGCTCGCTTGACCAGAGGGTTCTTCAGCCAATACACCCTCGCCATGGCGGCGATCTTGTCGATGGATGCCTTGGTGAACTGACGATTCACCGTAGAGTTTCCGATACGCTCGTAGCCCACGTCATCCAGAGCCAGCTCCAACTCAGCAATACGCTCTTGCAGCAGCTCATTGTTGCTGTGCTCAGTGAATGCCATATTGCCGTACAACTCGACAGCTTCGCTGAGACTGTTCAGCTGTCCACCGCTCAGCCCATTGGCTATCTTCAGGAGCGGATGATTCTTGTCCATTGCCATTCAGATACCTCCTACACTGGTGAGATGATGTTGGGTACGTCGAGCTCGACCAGTGAAGCACCAGTCCTACGACTAGCGAGCTCCTGAGTGAGAATAGCAGCATAGGATGCCGTGTCAACTTGGTCGTCATGAGCACCCATGGGAAAGCCAACGAGTTCGTCCTCGTAGTCCCCCAACCATGCAGCACCCATACGGTGGAACACTTTGTGGCTCTCGTAACGAGCACCCATAGGGATGGCCTTGGTGACCTTGTCCTTGGTGGCATTCAGCTCCATCACAGGCACACCAGCATTGCGCAGCATCTGAAAGACGGGACGACCGACACCATTGACCTCGATACCCATGCACGTAGGCATGTATCGTCTGTACTGGTCAAGCAGAAGCCTAGGCTGCTCAGCGCCTTCCATCTGTGCTCTGAACACGTCCCAAAGAAGCAGGTCGTTCTTCGGAGTGACAATCCATGTACTGCACACGAACCAGTCTGCTGTGGTCTTGGCAGAGGCTGTCGGATCGACAGTCTGGAAATGCCAGCATTGCTCAGGCACGAATCGCTCGTCGCCTGTGTCCCTGTGCAGCACGTACGTATGGTCGATGAGTTCCCAATACCTGAAGTCCTTCCTACGGAACATGGTGCCGTCGGGAGGACTGGGATGCTGCTGGTACATAGCATTGAACATGTAGCTGCCCATGGCAATGCGTGTACGATTCAGCGACACCTCATCGTACATCTCTGGCCACAGTGCCTCACCGTCAGAGCGGCCGAGCTGGTCGGTGCCCTCTGCCAGAGCAGGAAGGCTCAGTACCTTCCACTTGTCCGCGCCTTTCTCCATGTCTGCCAACAGACGTCCTGCAAGGTCATCCTGGTGCCAACGAGTCATAACGACAATCACGGCACCGCCTGGAGCCAGACGAGTGCGCAGCGTAGTCTGGTACCAGTTGTAGGCAGAGCGCCTCACGGTCTCAGAGCTAGCCTCTTCATAGTTCTTAATCGGGTCGTCAATGATGGCGATGTGAGCACCTTTACCAGTGATAGCGCCACCAACACCCGCCGCAACAATGCCATTATCGTGGCTCCCTTCTAGTCCCCATCGGTCTGCACGAGCAGCATCCTCTGCGAGCTTGACTCCGAACAGTTCCTCGCTGTCCCTCATCTTGTTCCTCGTCATTCGGCCGAATTCCTGAGCGAGGTCTGCCGAGTAGGATGTGAGCATCCACGTCATCCAAGGATGGTTGCCCATACCCCACACAGGGAACTCCTGGGAGACCAGGCGAGACTTACCGTGTCGAGGTGGCATGAAGATCATGACACGAAGATTATCACTCTCTGACTCCTTCATGCGCCCCTCGTGAATAGCGACTACGTCATTGATGGTCGCTTCGAGCTGAGCTGCAATGAGCCTGTGATGGCGTCCGATCTTGTAGCTCTCGTCCATGTACAATGTGTAG
>ERZ1023645.5-NODE-5-length-41225-cov-38.932888_pt1 | contig 41225 bp, 29 predicted proteins | sample MGYA00380336_ERZ1023645 | MGnify/ENA primary metagenome ERZ1023645 (study PRJEB33179, sample SAMN07449041) | human gut metagenome | biome: Human-gut; feature: Human associated habitat; material: Faeces | host: Homo sapiens | place: India:Kasaragod | collected...
CCAGGGCGAACGTGCACAGCAGGAATATGATGGCTGAAAATCTTCTCATAATGATACTTTTTAACTTTGAACTTTGAGCTTTGAACATTGAACTTTATGATTACTTTGAAAGTCGATAATATTATGCTTACTTTTGATAAGCTTGTTATTTTACAATCAGCTCGTTTTGTTGCAATTCGATGTTTACATTCTCGAATTGGTTCAGTTCTTTTACGATGTTCTCGATGCTCGAATGACTGTTCCATTCGTAATAGAGGCGGAGGGTCTTGTCCTCGTTATTCTCAAACTTTACTTGTAAATCATAATAAAAAGCAATTTCAGAAAGCATCTTCTCGAAAGCCACATTCTCGAAAGTCTTGTGAATGGCTGGCTTTTCTGGTTTCGGATGAGTCAGGGAATCCGTTGCTGCTACCTGCTTTGCGGAATCTGATTTTATGGCTTCCGGATGAGTATCAGCCGTTACCTGGGTTGGTTCCTGGCTGCGCTTGATGTAAGTATGGATTGCGGCAAAGGCAATACCCGAAATCAAGACAAAACCGGCGATGGATGCTGCCAGTTTACGCCAGGAAGTTATAGGATGGGATGCTTCCTGAAGTTGATGTTTCTGGCTGAATTTCTCCCATTCCTCATCTATATTAGGAGAAGAGTTACCCAGAGAAGAGTTAGAAGAAAGAGCATCATCAGGCGAATGAGAAATAGAAGCCTGAGTGTTTAAATTCTGCTGAAGGAGGGCAGAATCCACTTCCACCATCGTCTGATAGAGTTTTCGGCATTCCTCATCCTGCAATATTTCACGAATCTCCTCATCAGAATACTTCTCCTGATGGTCGATGATATCCAGTATTTTTTCAAACTTGTCCATAATAAATCTGCTAAGGGTTAAACTTTTGCTTTAATTTTCTGATGCCTTGCGCCAGATGCTTATAAACTGCCACTTCGCTGATGCCCAATTCCGTAGCAATCTCCCGATATTTCAGTTTCTGCCGAAAACGGAGATCGAGTACCTTGCGGGTTTGTGGCGTGAGTTCAGCATCCATATAAGCCAGAATTGCTTCGTACTTTCCGGTCTCCCTGTCTATTTCGGCAATCGTCGCTTCCAGGGGAACTATCGAAGGCGAAGTATCGGCTTTCAGAAGATGATGAACCCGGTCTTTCATCTTCTGTCGGCTCAACAGGTTGAGGCATTTATGGCGCACACACACCAGAAGGTAGCTCCCGGCGTTGGCGGAAGGCAGGGGCGGTTCGCTGGCTATTGTCTCGTTATCAAGACCCAGTTGAGTCTTTCCGTCGAGCACATCGGCAAAGACTTCGCTCACCACATCCTTGCTGGCTGCATCATCCTTCAGAAGTACCCTGGCCAATTGGTACATCCTCAGATAATGCTGCCGGAAGAGCTGTTCTATCGTTTCTTTGTTTATTTGCATTACTTTATTTCTTTTCTTTTGTCTATATTACAATCGAATTTTCATTTTCCTAACCCTTAGCAGAATATTTTTTAATGCAAATTTTTAAAACGTCAAAATTACCCTATCGGACTTGCTCCTTCTTCAGATGCTTATAAAGCCACAGGAAGGCGGGAATGAGGAAGAGATCTGCCATGACCCACGCCACAGGGTCGCCGAAGCAGACACCCGTCCACGCCAGGGCTGGCACCAGCCAGAGACTCACACCGCATCTCGCTATCATTTCCATTACGCCACTCAGCATCGAGAGGTTGCTGTAACCCAAGCCCTGAATGCTGTAGCGCAGGATGGTGAGCAAGCCCAGACAAGGATAGAAATAGTTGGCGATGCGCATAAACTGGGCAGCATAAGTCACCACCTCCGCCTCGCCCTTATCCACGAAGAGCATCATCATCTCGTCGGCAAACGGATAGATGAGCAGGAAGGTGAAGACGAAATAAACCAGCATCATCCTGATGGAAGCCCTTACGCCCTGACCGATTCTATCCAGCTTCCTGGCTCCCAGGTTCTGGCCGCAATAGGTAGCCATCGCCACGCCGATGTTCTCGAAAACGCAGGTAAAGAGATATTTGATGCGCATAGAGGCAGTAAATGCAGCCACATAAACCGTTCCCAGAGCGTTGTTCGCACTCTGGAGCATGATGAGACCAATGGCGGTAATCGAGAACTGCAGCCCCATTGGAACGCCGTTGTTCAGCAGAATGCTTACCTTTTTATTATCAAATTTCCTTTCCTCACCCTTCGGAATCAGAATCTGCATCTTCTTCTTGATAAACCAGATACAGAGCAGCACGGAGATTCCCTGCGAGAGCCAAGTGGCAATACCTGCTCCCTCTACGCCCAGTCCCATGCCGAGAATCAGAATGCCATCGAGAATGATGTTGATGACCGAGGCGGTAATGAGGAAATAGAAAGGCTGCTTCGAGTTGCCCAGGGCGCGAATCTGACCGGAGAGCAGGTTGTAGCCTATGGTGAAAGGAATTGCCGCAAACTGCAGCATCAGGAAGATGTAGGCATCATCGAACACCTCCTTCGGCGTATTCACCAGGTGCAGAATTTTTCCGCAGAAGATGCAGGAAAGGAAGGTGATGACCACGGCAAACACTACGGCGATGCGGATGCTGTTGCTCACGTAAGCCCGCATCTTGGCGTAATCTCTGGCGCCGAAAGCCTGGGCGATAGGGATGGCGAAACCGGCACAGGAGCCGTTGCAGAAACCCATGATGAGGAACATGATGGAGCTGGATGCGCCTACTGCCGCAAGTGCTCCCACGCCAATCCATCTTCCCACGATGGCGGCATCGATAATGAGATACATCTGCTGAAGGATGTAACCCAAGATAAGTGGAATTGCAAATTTGATGATGGCTCGCAAAGGCGAGCCTACTGTCATGTCATTAGTAGACTTTGAACTTTGAGTTTTGACCATTGAATTTTATGATTAGTTTTTGTTATCCTAAAAATATAAGGAGGATGCACTCTTTATTTGAGTGCATCTCCAATCTTCTGTTTGATTTGTGCCATTTTGTTGCGGCGTTCGATGGAGAAGGTATCTCCGTGGGTTTCCACATAATCGAAGAGCATGAAAGCCTTGTTCAGGAGTTCGTCTCTTGCGGGCTGCCCCACCATATCTGCCTCGTGATAATAGAGTTCGGCAAGCATGTCCATCTTGGAGAGTCGCTTCTCCTCGTCCTCTATTCCTGCCATCGCCTTCATCACGTCTTCTATGGTAGCGATGCTGTAGAAGGCGTAAGGACCTACGTATTGATTGTAGAGTTCCTTAATCTTCTCACGTCTCACCTCCACCTCTTTCTTTTCGAGCATTCTTTCGAGTGCCGCCATAAACTCGCGAATCAGTCGCTGTATGTAGTCTCGTTGTAGCATAAAATAGTCTTTATTTTATTCGTTGTTGTTGATAGCCTCCACATACTCCCACAGTTTCTTGTAGAAAGGATGTTTCGTCATCGTGTCCTTGTTGCCCAGGATGATGAGTTTCATTCGGGCTCTCGTCATCGCCACGTTCATGCGGCGGAGGTCTTTCAGAAATCCGATCTGTCCCTCGTCGTTGGAACGTACCAGGGAGATGAGGATCACGTCTCTTTCCTGCCCCTGGAAACCATCTACCGTATTCACGCTGATCAGACGGCGGTAAGGCTTGAAGAACTCATACTTCTTGATGAGCTTCTTCAGATACTGCACCTGGGCACGATAAGGCGAAATGATGCCCACGTCGATGCTCTCGCTCAATACCCGCTGCTTGCCTATCTTGGTGAAGTATTCCGCCAGAGTGAGCAGGGTTAGCTCGGCTTCTGCCTTGTTGATGCGTCCGAAACTCTCGCCCACAAACTGCTCCTTGTAAAGTGAAGAGTGATGAGTGAAGAGTGAAGAATTCTCTTGTTCTTCACTTCCCTCCGAAGCATCATCAGAAGAGCTGTTGAATTCTTCACTCTTCACTCTTCGTTCTTCACTTTCCTCCCCCGTGTCAATCCACGTTATCGGATGGTCATAATCCAATACGCTCCGGTATTTGATTTGAGGCGCACTCTCCACCTTGCCCCCGTAGAACCAGTCGCTGGAGAATCGCATGATTTCGTCGTTCATGCGGTATTGGATTTTCAGCAGGGTTACTACCTCCGGCTTGTTTTCGGCGATGCGCTCCATCAGGGTCTTGCCAAGTCCGGCTCTTAATGCCGCAATACTCTTTACGGTAGGCGGCAACTGACAATGGTCGCCTGCCAGAATCACCCGGCTGGCTCTCTTCATCGGAATCCAGCAGGCTGCTTCCAAAGCCTGCGCAGCCTCGTCGATAAAGAGGGTACCGAACTTCATGCCTTCCAGCAGATGATGGGCTGAGCCTACGAGGGTACAGGCGATGACACGTGCCTCGCCGAAGAGTTCTGCGTTGATGCGGAGTTCTATTTCGGCAGCACGGCTCTTCAGCCTGTCCATCTTCTGATGATAGTTTTCGCTACCCTTCTTTCTGTTCTTTCTTAATTCCCTGATTGCCTTGCGGATTGCCCAAAGCTGAGGGTAATCAGCATGGCTCTCAAAGCGACGCTCGTAGGTGAAGCCCAGCATCTTGTCGTTCACGCGGGTCGGGTTTCCGATACGGAGTACGTTGATACCTCTGTCTACCAGTTTTTCTGATATCCAGTCTACCGCCATGTTGCTCTGTGCACACACCAGAACCTGGCTCTCGCGCATCAGGGTTTCGTTGATGGCTTCCACCAGAGTTGTTGTCTTTCCGGTTCCCGGAGGTCCGTGAACGATGGCCACATCCTTCGCCCAAAGCACCTCGTTCACAGCCCTTTCCTGGGTAGGATTGAGCCAAGGGAACTTCATCGGTTCGAAGGAGAATCTTCCTGCCTTCTGATGGGAATAGAATAAATCGCGGAGATAAGCCAGACGGTTGTTCTTCGCCTTCATCACGCGGTCCAGGGCCTCGAACATCAGCTTGTAGCTGGTTTCATCAAAGGATAGCTGTACGCCGATAGGATCGGTTGACTGCTGAAGTTCGAGCAGAGGGGCAGAATCGGGTACGGTAATCACCATTCTGTCGCCATCCACATAACTCACGGTTCCGGTGAAGGAGAAATATTTAAGTGAAGAACGAAGAGTGAAGAACATGACGGGGCGACCGAACTCAAAATTGTGCTCGATATCCTGGTCAGAGGTTCGGAAAACCTCTATGGCTGTCTGGTTCAACGAATTATAAAAGCTCTTTCCCACCTGTAGCGGGAACCAGGCATCACCTCGTTTCACCTTCCGCTGCAAGCCCATCTGTTCGGTAAGCTTACGGAAGGCTTCTTTCTCGGTGTAATACTCTAGCTGGAGCAGGGTGCGTTGCTGCAATAATGCCTGAATTGGTGAAATCTGTTCCATATAGGGTGCAAAGTTACACCAATTCAGGCAAAAATAAGAAGATAATAGGATAAATTATCTAAAATTTATTTCATGATGCGTTCTACGTCCTGGATGGTGCGGTTGAATGGTCCGTTGTGCTCCAGTTTGATGGTACACATGGCTGCCGCAAACTTGCCGGCTTCTACCGGATTGGCTCCCTGCAGGCGCTTGTAGAGATAGCCTGCCGAATAGGTATCGCCGCATCCGGTAGCATCTACTACTTCATGAGGAGGATAGGCTGGAATGTCGTAGAACGTATCATCTACATAAACCAGCGAACCCTCGCTACCCAGGGTGATGATCACTTCGGCTACGCCCCAGGCATGAATCAGCTTGGCGGCTTCCTTCGGGGCCTTCAGTCCGGTAATGGTCTCCATTTCGGTCTCATTCACCTTCAGATAATAGGTGTTCTTGAGCACATCGAGCTTGTCCTTCCAGTCGATGGCGTAAACTTTCTCGTCTCTCACCTCGCGCAGATATCCCTGCACATCGATGGAAACTTTTCCCTTCTTGGCAAGAAAGGCAACCACTTCTGGCGAGAAATCATCACTCAGCAGACTGCCCAGGTGGAAGACCTTGGCCTCTACATGCTCCAGCTGCTGGATGGTGAAAGGATCTGCCTTGGCAAGCACACGCTGCTTACGGTCGTTAGGATTATCGCCATAAATATTCTCGAAGAAAACCGTATTGCGCGATGGGTTCAAGGTGACGTCTATTCCTGCCTTGAGCATCTTTTCAACCGGTTCCTTCTCGGTAGGATCCATCGCCGTAATGAGCGAGAAACTTACATCCTTTGGCAATTGGTTGATGGCGTAGGCAAAATAAAAAGAGGTGCCGCCAGCCATGTAAACCGTACTGCTCGGGGTCACGATTTTATCCTTTGTTACGTGCCCAATACAACAAATATCTTTCATTTTTATTACATTTTGCGGATGCAAAGGTACTGCAAATCGAGAATAATACAAAAAAAAATGGGAATTATTTTGTTTTGTTCGCATTTTAATGTACCTTTGCATCGAGAAAAAGCAATTTTTAAAATATTATCTAGAATAGATATAAAGAAACATCATGTGGTTTGATAATTTAATCAACGTGCATTCGGCGGTGCAAGGCATCGTCATCCTGTCTTTGATTTGTACTTTGGGTCTTGCTCTCGGCAAGATTCATGTCAAAGGAATCTCCCTTGGCATAGCCTTCGTATTCTTCGTGGGTATTATAGCGGGACATCTAGGGCTCTCTATTGACCAGAACATGCTGGAGTTTGCAGAAAGCTTCGGCCTTACCATGTTTGTGTATGTGCTGGGTCTTTATGTGGGTCCTAACTTCTTCGGTTCGATGCGTCACGAAGGCATTTCGCTCAATCTCTGGAGTCTGGCTGTCATCCTGGTGGGAACCTTGTTCTCGCTCGGCTTATGCTGGATTTTGCCAATCAGTCTGCCTGATATGATGGGCATCCTGTGTGGCGCCACAACCAATACGCCTGCCCTTGGTGCTGCCCAGCAGGCGTTGCAGCAGTTGGGCTTGCCTAGCGAAGGTGCGGCTCTGGGCTGTGCGGTTACTTATCCGTTGGGTGTTGTGGGCGTTATCCTGGCGATGATGCTCTTGCGCAAACTCTTTGTGAAACCGGAAGATCTGGAGATTCGCAATAATGATGATGACGACCATACGTCTATCGGACAATATGTAATCGTGAATCCTGCCCTGAACGGCAATACCATAGCAGAGATTACGATGATGACGCATCGCAAGTTCATCATCTCCCGTGTGTGGAGAGGCGAACAGGTGATAGTTCCTCAGGCTGATACGGTTCTTCATACGAATGATAATGTGCTCGTGGTTACCAATAAGGAAGAGGTCTCGGCGATGCAGATTCTCTTCGGAAAGAAGGTGGATAAGGAGTGGAATAATGATAAGGTAGACTGGAATGCGATTGATGCAAAGGTAGAAAGCCGCATTATCGTTGTTACCCGTCCGGGACTGAACGGCAAGCGTCTGGGCAGTCTGCAGATGCGAAATTCCTATGGCGTGAATGTGAGCCGAGTGCTTCGTGGTGATATCCGTCTGCTTGCTACAGATGACCTCCGTCTGCAGTACGGCGACCGACTAACGGTAGTTGGCGACCCTACGAGTATCGACCATGTAGAACAGTTTCTGGGTAATACCGTAAAGACCCTGAACGAGCCGAACCTCGGCGCTATCTTCCTCGGAATCATTCTCGGTCTTGCCGTAGGAACCATTCCTCTGGATATTCCTGGAATGACGGCTTCTGTGCGTCTGGGTATTGCCGGTGGTCCTATCGTAATGGGTATTCTGATTGGTGCGCTGGGGCCTCGTGTGCATTTCATCTCTTACATGACGCGAAGTGCGGGTCTGATGCTGCGAGAACTGGGTCTTGCCCTTTATCTCGGTTGCCTGGGATTGGCGGCTGGTGGACAGTTCTTCGAGACGGTAGTTCGTCCGGAAGGTTTGATGTGGGTAGGCATCGGTTTCCTTATCACGGTTGTGCCTGTGGTTATCGTAGGTCTCATCATCCTGAAGACCAAGAAGTATGACTTCGGCAGTATCTGCGGAATCCTCTGTGGAAGTATGGCGAATCCGATGGCGCTTACTTACGCCAACGAGACGCTGGATGGCGATACGCCAAGTATCAGTTATGCTACGGTTTATCCGCTCGGCATGTTTATCAGAGTGGTGATAGCCCAGGTTATCGTGATGTTCTTTGTCTGATGTTACGATGTTTTCATCTGTTTCTGCGGATTCTGTCATCCGCAGATATGAAGAAAGGCTGGTTTCGGTTAGAAATCAGCCTTTCTTGTTATAGTCATCTTCTTTCCCGTCATCGGGTGCTCAAATGTGATTTCCTCTGCATGAAGATGCAGTCTTGTTGCCGGCTCGTTGCCGTAGAGCGGATCGCCGATGATAGGGGCATTCAGACCTTCCTGATGAGCACAATGCACTCTCAGCTGGTGCGTTCTGCCCGTTTTAGGATAGAGCGCCAGGCGAAGATGGGTATCGTCAATACGCTCTAGAACCTCGTATTCTGTAATGGCTTCCTTGCCCTGTTCGCGGTTTACCATCTGTCGTGGACGGTCTAGGAAATCTGCTATCAGGGGGAGCGAGATGTAACCTCTTCCGCCTTCAGCTTCTTTCAGAATCCGGTTGCACGATTCCTTGTCTTTCCCGCAAACAATGGCTACGTACTTCTTCTGAACCCGATGATTCAGAAACTCCTTCTGCAGGCGATGATAGGCAAACTCGGTCTTGGCAATAATCATCAGTCCGCTTGTTGCCATGTCCAGACGATGGACGATGAGCGGACCGGTAGCTTCCTGATATTTCCTGCGCATCAGAGCGTAGACGGAAGGCTGGGCTGCATCTTTCCCCGGAACCGAGAGTAAACCTTCGGGCTTATAGATGACAGCCAGTTCACGGTCTTCGTAGAGCGTTTCCACCTTATTATATATAGTAGTTTCGGTCTGTTGGGTTTCAAAGACTGTTTTAGGCAGCATCCAATGTAGTATCGGTTTGCATTTTCCGTTGCAGGCAGGATAAAACTGAAGATGATGTCTGATTTCTTCTTTCGGACTCTCTCCCCACCAGAACATCGCCATCTGCAGAGGCTTGTAGCCATGCTGGTAAGCGTATTGCAGGAGTTTCGGCTCGCAGCATTCTCCACTTCCGGCAGGTGGAATCTTAACCGCCTCGTTCTTGAAAATCTCCAGCAGGTCCTTGCTTTCTCCTTCCGCATTCAGCATCTGGAATTTCGAAAACAGCCATTGCTGAAGTTCTTCAGATAACTGTTTGCGGAGCTGTTTTGCACTTTTCAAATCCTTTTCGTAGTTTTCATATAGCGTTTCGTACGCCGTTTTTTCGTTTATCGACTTTTTCAGCCTCTTCAGTTCTGCCTTCATAAACTGGCTCTCTTTTATCATCGCTTTCTTCTCTTCCTCGCTCAGGGGTGTTCCTGCCGAAAGGGCTTCCTGGCGCCTTGCATCTCGCTTTTCCTTTGCTTTTTTTATCTTTGTCTGATAGTTTGTGATAACTTCTTGGCGCTTTTGCTGCAAATCATCAATCAGGCTTTTCGCCTTTATCAGGATTTCGTTGGCTTCAAACTCTCTGATTTGCTGGTTCATTTCCGAAATCTCAGCCTCATGTACCTTGAAATATCCGTCGGGTTGAAGATAATCGAAAACGGCTGGTACAAAACCTTCCCAGTCGCTTCTGCCGCCAATCTGTCCGCTATAAGCTCTCAGATAGCCAATCTTGCCATTCCCAGCTTCTACGATAAGTACGCCGAACATCTTTCCATGGTCTATTTCCTCCCGCCAGTCGTTTCGCAGTGAGAGTTCATCCTGCAACTCTCTGCATGCTTCGATGCAGAGCGGATGAGGTTCGTAGCTGAATGGATTGTTCATCCTTTCAGGTATATTATTTTGTTCTATATTTTTGAATAAATGCATTTCCATGCTACAAAGATACACATTTAAACGTGTTTTAGTTCATATTTTTGCAAAAAAATGAGTTTTTCAGTTATTTTTTTGTTTATTTGGATTTTTTGTTGTACTTTCGCAACTGAAACATAAATTCATTTAAATAGTCTATCATGGTAAGTGTATATAGAAAGATAATGACGATGCAGATTAAGAACGGACTGTGCCTTCTGTGGCTATTCGTTCTGATGCTGCTGTTTGCCGCTTGTTCTCATCGGCAGAAGGGTGATGAGTCGTGGCATAAAGATATCGATGAATTTGTGTCCGGTCACCAATCTCTCATGCAGAGTCATCCTGATTCGATGATCATGCTGATAAGAAATTTCAAATGTGAAGGTAATCCCGATAAAAGCGATCAATGGAAAAAATTATTAATAGCTAAATGTTATTATATGAAGGGGGCTGATGCCCAATGCCAGTCGTTGATAGATTCGGTTAACGCTTATTGCAAACAAACTCCTGACAACAGAATTCTTTCTTATGCTGATAATCTGCAAGGCATACTTTTGCTGGTTTCCGGCAAGAGGAAGGAGGCTTTAATTTATTATGAGAAAGCTTATCATGAAATCATGAACCTTGACAGTTGCGGCAAGGCGATTGATGTATGTATCAATATTGCCGATGCGTCCAGACAGATGGGTAAGCTGGCGGATGCTTCTTCCTGGTATCGCCGTGCCTATTTCCTGGCAGATTCTCTGAATCAGCATGAAGCCCAGAACAGTATTCTCTCAGGACTGGGACAGGTTTATAATGATTTGCAGAATTATCAGCTGGCGCATCATTATTTCCAGAAGGCTGAACGCCTGTATCCGCCAAAGAATCCGAAAGATGTTTATTTCTTTTACAACAGTTGGGGAAATGTGTACAGCAGTCAGGAAAAACCGGCTGAGGCTCTGAAATGCTTCCTGAAGGCTCAAAAGGCTACACGGCAGATGGAACAGCCCCTGGCGACGGCTATTGTTGATGCTAATCTCGGACAGACTTATCTGGAACTCAACCGGTTGGATTCTGCACAGAAATATCTGACTCTTACCACGAAATTCTTCTTTGCCCAGCCCTCCATGCAGAGCGATGTGCAATTCTATGTGGATGGGTTGAATGCATCTCTGGCTCTGAAGCAGGATAGTCTGGCGAAGGCTACAGAGATTTTGAACAAGCCATACGATCTCTCCAAGATGTCGCCTAATTATCTTTACCTTTATCATAAGGGACTGGCGGCTCTTTGTGAGCGAAAGGGACAATATGCCAAGGCTCTGCAATATCAGAAACTGATGAATCAGTACGACGATTCGCTCCGTAACGCTACGATGGTTTCGAATGTTCAGGAGAATGAATTGAGATTCAAGCAGGATACGGCCATCGTTCGCCGTGATTTATCCCTTAGCACCACGCAAGCAGAGGTAAGATCCTTTAGAGTCATCCTGCTCCTGATTATCGGCTTGCTGGTAATGAGCGTGTTGGCTCTCATCGCTTTCATCCGTTACAAATGGATGCGCAGCAAGCATCAGCATCATAAGGAGATGAACCGGATGATGGCTCTGAAGATGGAGAATGTGCGCAATCGTTTCTCGCCTCATTTTGTATTTAATGTGCTCAATATCTTCGTATCTAATCTTCCGAAGGGGGTTAATGTCAAACCGCTTCAGCTCCTGATACAGGTACTGCGTGCCTACTTGCTTTCTTGCGATAAGATGGCGGTAAGTTTGGAAGAGGAACTGCAGATGGTGACGAGCTATTCTATTCTTCGCCATGAAACCAATCCGTTCCTTCCGATGCCTCAGTTCCATGTTGCCAAGGATGTGGATATGAAGCTCATGCTGCCGTCTATGATTATCCAGATTCCTGTAGAGAATGCTTTGAAATATGCTTTTGTGGAAATGAAAGAGACGGAAGATAAGCCTTTGCTGGATGTAAACATCTGGGTTGAGGACGATATGCTCCGCATAGATGTTACAGACAACGGATGTGGAGTTTCGGGTACCGTTGGCAAGAAAAAGAAAAATTGTGCTGCCAGTACGGGAACCGGATTGAGAATTCTGAACAGTACCATCGAAATGCTTAATGCAAGCAACGAACGCAAGATGTTTTTCAAGATGCAGAGCAACAGAGGAGCATCAGAAGAGGAGGGTGGTACCAGGAATAGAGGAATATGTGTAAGTATCGGAGTTCCATGTAATTACGATTATAATGTCTTTAAGTAAGAAACTTTTCATAAGAATTTAAAAAGAAATAACATGCAAGATAGAATTAAGGCTGTGATTGTGGACGATGAACCACAGAGCATCCACAGGTTGCAGGATGATTTGGCAACTCTGGAAGATTTTGAGGTGATTGCCACATCCTCTTCGGCGGTATCGGCAAAGAATCTGGTGATGAGCATACAGCCCGATGTGCTGTTCATCGATGTTGAAATGCCTGGACAGACGGGTTTTGAGGTGTTGCAATCTCTGAGAGATGAAATTCCGATGGAACTTATCGTAGTATTTTACAGCGCCTTCGATAAGTATATGATTGATGCGCTCAGAGCCTCTGCCTTCGATTTCCTGTTGAAACCTTATCAGCAGGATGAGTTTGAACTGGTGGTAGACCGAATCCGGCAGAAAATGAAAGATGGAGATGATGTGGATGAAGATGCTTCTTCCGTTCCAGAGTCCTCTTCCTGTTCTTCAGAATCAGTCTTGGCTTCTCAGAAGGCTCAGAATTTTTCGGGAATGAATGGGATGCTGGGAACAGCAGCCAAGCGTCTTGCCATTCAGACCATTTCGGGTTTATTGATGTTGAAGCCCGATGATGTGTTCAGTTGCACTTTTGATGAGGCTACTCATCTTTGGCAGTTGAAGTTGTCGAATGGGCAGGTTTATAAATTGAAGAGGCAGGCCACGGCAAAGACCATCCTTTCCATGTCGCCTTCTCTGGCTCAGGTTCGTCAGGATTGCATCATCAATCTCGATTATCTTCTCTGCATCGAGAATTATACGCTCCGCTGCATCTTTTCTCCTCCTTTCGACCATGAGGAAATCACGGTTTCCCGCCGCTGCTATAAGGCGGTAAAGGATCAGTTGGAGATATTGTAGGGATAGGGAAAAAAAGAGGGTGTGCAAGATATAGTCTTTGCACGCCCTCTTCTTCTATGTTTTTATTCTTCAGTAATTCCCCAATCCAATAGCCCTTTGCCTTCCTCGTCCAGCTCAATGCCGAGGCCTATCACCTTTCGCTTGTCTGCTTGGAAAGGCTCCAGGTATTTGTTATCCAGTATCTGCTGAATGGCAGCCTTTTTACCACCATTATTTTTCAGTTTCAGTTCTATCACGTAGATGTAGCGTGAAGTTTGGGCGATGAGGTCGATCCTTCCTGTTGCAAGCATATGCTCTACCTCCACTTTCAGACCGATGGCATTCAGAATAGTACTGATGATGAGACGGTAGCGCTCTTCCATATCCATCGAGGCAAGTTTCTTGTTGCTGTAAGGCACATCGGCAACCAATGCTTTCAATGTTTTCATGGCATCTGCGATTTGCCCGGTACCCAATTGGCGGAACAGACTGCCTTGCAGGCTGACAATATCGCTTTCTGATTTCATGGTCAGGCTTGGCAGTACAACCTCGTAAAGAGCCTGTTTCACTTCTTGGTTTGGAAAACCTAAGAAATAGCCAAATTCATCGCTCGACTTGATGGTAAGGTAACCCGTCTGATAGAGAAAGAGTTCGGCACCACCATTTATGACATCAGAACTCTCAAGAGTCTTGCGTAAAATCGGACAATTTTCGAAATTTCGTAAGCGCAGTTCCATGTTGTCCACAAACTTAGGTAGCATGGAGGTTGCTCCTGATGAAACCCAGAAACAGCTCAAATCTTGTGCGTCGAGTGCATTAAGGAGACTGAAAGGATTGTAGATGTCCACCATGTTTCTGCGACTGAAATGGTATCCATCGTAGTAATCCTTCAGGTTATCATGAGTTTGCTGCAAGGTCCACTCGTTCACTTCAGCCATTCTTTCCAGTTCCGGCTTGAAGTTCTCCCCGATTTCTTCTTCTGTAATACCGCAGATAGCTGCATATTCAGGAAGGAAACTGATATTGGTCAGGTTGTTGAGAACAGAGAAAAGAGAAATCTGCGTAAACTTGGTGATACCCGTAATGAAGACGAAACGTTGGTACGCATCATCAGCTTTCAAGATGGAAAACACGCTTCTATATACTTCTGTGCAACCCTCATGCTCGGGAGTTTTCCACGAGTGCTGGAGAGGAGAGTCGTACTCATCGATAAGAATGGCAACCTTGAGCCCTGTTTGCTCATAGGCGGTTTTAATGATGAGGTCGAAGCGGTTTCCTAGTGAATCTGTAGGTTTGATATGGATGCCATATAATTGCTCATAAACATCAAAAGTTCGATCCAGATATGCCTTAACTTCATTTGCAGTCGCTCCCCCTCGGCTCATGTCGAATCGAATAACCGGGTACTGTTTCCATTCCTTCTCCAACTCCATGATTTTCAGTCCTTCGAAGAGCTCTTTCCTTCCTTCGAAGTAAGCCTGGAGTGTATCAACAAGCACAGACTTACCGAATCGGCGAGGACGGCTCAAGTAATTATACTTTAAACCTTGGTTCGCCAATTTCCAAACCATGTCAGTTTTGTCAACATAGAGGTATCCTTCTTCTCTGATGACATTGAAAGATTGTATGCCTACCGGCAGCTTTCTGCATTCATTGTTTGCCATAATCTTTTCTCCTATTCCTATCTTTAGCCGCAAAGATACGCTTAATTTTTGAATCATGCAAGTTTTTGGCAATTAAAAAGATGTAAATAGATACCTGATAAAAGAATATATTGTACATGCTCTAAAAAAATGCATTTTTTCTTGGTTTTTTCATGGAAAAAACTTACTTTTGCACCATAATAGAGGAGAATTATAACAAAAAGGTGGAATGATTTGCTTATCACCACAACATTTAAACCCCATTAGTTATGACGGAAGATATTAATATATTGACATTCGATAACTTTGTTCAAAAGATTAAGACTATCAAGACATATCGCAGTAACGCCAATAAGGAATACAAGGTAGTTAAGGTAAACAAGACCGCATTGGTACTTAGAGATCAGCGCACTAAGGCTGATTTTGAAGTACCAGCAGCCCAAGTATTCGCTGCCATGAAAGAACTTGGTATTGAAAACTGCACGGTTCTTAAAATGCGCCAGTATGTAGGAACACATGCAGCACCAGCCTCTGCCGCCCTCATCTTCTGGGCTTTCGGACGAGGACAGGTTCAGGCAGCAATAAAAAAGTTTGCCGATTTGACGGTTAGGATAATAAGAGAACAGCAAAAACGGAAATAGTAAATCTGGCAACCTGTACGGTTGAAAGCGCTTCTATTGACAATATATACGCAAGTTTGCTCCACGCGCCCTGGGCTAGGAGCTTTTGAGCCTTCAGCCCGTACTTGAACCACATGCGAAAGTTCTGTTAATAATTGACTGTAGATTTTACGTTTCATAACTTCCTGGTATTCTTGTCGTTGCACGTATCCTAGCTTTCAAAGTGCTAGATTTTACACGTTTCCTCTTTTTAAATCTTTAAACGTTTGATAATGAGGTAATTATCTCTCCTGTATAGCGTGATGGATATTCCCGTTTTCGGAGTATCTATCACGCTATTTAAGTATCTGTATATTAGTGTATTAAGGTGCGTGGTGTATGTAAATCGTGATGGATGATAGATAATTATCTAAAACTTATTCACGAATATGGCTGTGCTGGGTTACGAATATGGCTGCATCGGGTTACGAATATGACTGCATCGGGTTACGAATATGACTGCGTAGGCTAACGGAGACGTATCTGTAAGCTTATCGAGACGTCTGCATCAGCTAACTGAGACGTCTGAACTCGCTTACTGAACTACTTGAGGTGCTTGGCTGAACAGCTTGAATTGCTTGCCAGAAGTGTGATACAGCTACTTATTATGGACGCAAACTTGTCGCCCTTACAGGGCGCCTTGCTGATTGCTATTATACCCAGGGCGCTGCCCTGAGCTAGGAGCTTTTGGGCCTTCAGCCCGTTCTTGAACCACATGCGAAAGTTCTGTTGTTTAAACAAGTCTCTCTATATCTTCTATTGAAAGGTCTGTACCTTTGGCAACTTGCTCTTGTGTGAGCCCCATGCCGAGAAGACGTTTTGCGGTGGCCAACTTTTCTTTGGCAATGCCTTCTACTCTGCCTTCTTTCCTGCCTTCTTCTCTGCCTTCTTTCCTGCCTTCTTTCCTGCCTTCTTCCTTCGCAGTATCGATTGAATTTTTTATGTCTCGATAGGCCTTAAGACTATCCTCGTATTCTCGTAATTCTTGTTGACTGAATTTAGCGATTTCAGCTTCTTCAAACAATTTCGTGAAAATTCTTTCTTTTAAAGCTTTCGGTCGTTTGTCAAGCTTGGGTAAATTCTTGAGTACATAGAGCCATTTGTCATACAGAGTTTCTAGCTCAGCCTCGCTTTTGTTGAATTTGGCAATTTCAATATACTTGAAAGAAAGCTTGTCGTTAAAGACCTTGAATGTCTTTTTGTCTAGCAGACCAACATCGTGATTGATTTCTTTTTGGTCGAAAGCTTCTTCCTTAAAATCAAAATTGAGCAATGCTACTGTATAAACGTGGTCTAGCTTGAAATTCCAATCCTGTCCTTTTGGGGCTTGCTCTCTGATAGGAAATGTAGAGTAGAAGAGAGAACGGTCTTTGAAGTATTTCTGAAAAGCGTTCTGCATTTCAACGATGAACTTTTCTCCTTTCTCATTTTCACAATACACGTCAAAGATAGCTTTGCGCTCTGCGAAAACATCACCAACGTGCTCGCTATTGAGGTAGCGGACATCCTTAATGACTTGCTCTCCATCGAAAAGTGAATTCAGAAAGTTGATGAGCAAGTCTTTATTTGGCTTTGTTCCAAATATACGTTTGAAACCAAAGTCGGTAAGTAAGCTAATATATCGTTCTTCTGATAATCTCATAATCTGTTCTTTTTATAGAATTCTTTTGGCAAAGATACGACTTTTTATAATATCTCCCAAGTTTTTTGGCATAAATCTATCATTTTGATGTAATTTTTGACAAATCTCTAAGATGTTCTTTGAGAAGATACGATATTTGTATCATTTTAGACGATATTGCGAGCGTTTTTGCTAGATTATCAGTACTTTTGTGGCGAAATATCAATAACGAAAAGAATAAATAACGCAAAAATCATAACCGAAATGAAACGAATCTTTTTATCGCTGATACTCACAGCGGCAACCTTGCCTTGGGCTACTGCAGTCCTGGCACAGCAGGACCCATCTGAGGCTCCTGCCACCAGACCCGTAAATCCCGTATCTGCACCACAGAAACTCATCTTCGTACCGGACTCTCTGAAACCCTATGATTTCAACAAGGATGATGAGAGATGGTGCTGGCGACATAGTGCACAGACCCAGAATATCGTGTATTTCTGGGAAAAGCCATTCGGAGACAATCCGCAGAATCCTCCTTCGCTCGAAGGTAAGCCGATGAAATTCGACCTGGGCAATCTACAGACTCAGGTAGAACGGTTCTATCGTTTCTTCCGTGACACCCTGAAGTTCTCTCTACCTGGCAGCATCTGCGACCAGTATAGGATGATGGTGATGGTGAACTATTCGCTGGAAGGAACCGCTTACGGCGGAACTTATGATGACTTTATCGGAGCGCTCTGGGTAACACCTAACCGTATTCAAGATAAGAAACTCAACTGTTTGGCTCACGAGTTGGGACACAGTTTCCAGCTTCAGATTATGGCAGACAAAACGGGCGAAGCCTGGGGAGGAAGTGGCTTCTTCGAGATGACATCCCAATGGATGCTCTGGAGAGTGAATCCAGAGTGGATAACAGATGAGAAGTATCATTTCGATGCATTCAGACAGCTTACCCATAAGGGCTATCTGCATCTGGACAACATCTATCATTCGCCATACGTGATAGAATGGTGGGCAGAGAAACATGGATTGGAAAGCATCGCCCAGCTCTATCGGGAAGGAAAAGTAGGAGAGGACCCGGTTGTTACCTACAAGCGGAAGTATAAGATGAGTCAGAAGCAGTTTAATGATGAGATGTTCGACTGCTACCGCCATCTCGTGAACTTCGATTTCGATTATGCCCGTAAGGAGACCCGACCTTATGCCTGCACCTTTGATATCAGGATGCTGAAGCAGAAGAATGGTTATCTCTGTCCGGATACAGCTTCGGTTCCTGAGAACTATGGTTTCAATGCCATTAAGTTGGAAATCCCGAAGGCTAGCAAGAAGGTTACAGTAGATTTCAGAGCCCTCGATGCCGAGGGTAAGGCGTTCAAGGCATCCAAGGACAAGATGGCACGCACCATCGGTTACCGTTATGGTTTGGTGGGAGTAACTGCCGATACCGATGAATGTATCTACAGCCCGATGGGCGAAACGATGAATGGAAAGGTTTCACTTGTGACTCCAAAGTCCCAGCCTCTCAAGGCGCTCTATCTGGTGGTGATGGGAGCTCCTTCGAATCATTCGCTCAATCCATCTTCCCGCCGTTTCCCTTATGAGGTAAGAGTGAAGTAGATATCATTATTAAAGAGAATGAAATAAAAAATGAAGAATAAGACTTTATTGACTGCATCCCTCGCCTTGATGATGGCTTTGCCGATGCAGGCACAGCGCTTTGAAGACAACTTCGAAGATAAGACGCTGCGACTGGATTACATCGTGGCGGGCGATAGCGTGAACCAGGCTATCTATTTTGAACAGGCTTACAGCAACCCTACATGGGCGGGAAGAAAGACAAGACTGGATGAGAAATTCCTGAACGGCAACGGACAGGTGACCATGTATGAGCATGGTACCAACAAGGTGCTCTATGTAAATACTTTCTCAACACTCTTCCAGGAATGGCAGCTTACACAGGAGGCAAAGCATCTGCAGAAATCATTCGAGAGCAGTTTCCTCGTGCCGTTCCCGAAGAAACCGGTGGATATAAGCATCACCCTGAGCGATACGCATCAGAAGGTGACTGCAGAACTGCGCCATACCATCAATCCACAGGATATCCTCATCCGACCATTGGGCGAGAATGGCATCCCTTACCGCTACATCGTGAAGAGCGGAGAGACTGCCGACTGTGTTGACCTCGCCATCATCGCCGAGGGCTATCGCCAGGACCAGATGGATAAGTTCTATCAGGATGCGCAGCGGGCAGCCGATGCCATCTTCGAGCGCGAACCTTTCGCTTTGCTCAAGTCGAGATTCAACGTGGTGGCTGTTGCGGCTCCATCGCTCGATGAGGGACCAAGTATTCCGCACGAAGGGAAATGGAAGAACACGATGGCTTGCTCTCATTACGATACTTTTTATTCGAACCGTTATCTCACCACGAGCAAGATTCATCGCATCTATGATGCCTTGAGTAATGTGCCTTTCGAGCAGATCATCATATTGGTGAATTCTCCTACGTATGGTGGCGGCGGCATCTATAATCAGGTAACGCTTTCTACCTCTGATCATCCTACGTTCAAGAAGGTGCTGGTACATGAGTTCGGTCATGGCTATGCGGGCTTGGGCGATGAGTACAGTACCGATGAGTACGACCCGATGTATCCTAGTGATACCGAGCCTTGGGAACCGAACCTCACCACGCTGAAGGATTTCCAGAGCAAGTGGGCGGATATGATGCCGAAGGGCGTGAAGATTCCTACGCCGCTTGCCAAACTACCGGATCATAAGAATATCAAGAACGTGAAGGAGCAGAAGAAACTCAACGAAGCCGTCTTCAAGATTGGTGTGTTTGAGGGGGCGGGCAACCAGAGCAAGGGATGTTACCGTCCGGCACAGGTTTGCCGTATGCGAATCAACGAAGTGGATGATTTCTGTCCGGTTTGCCAGCGTGCCATCCGTCGCATTACCGATTTCTATACTGGGAAATAATTATAAGTTTCTGATGGTCTTCATTTTTGGCGAATGGTGAAAGGAGAATTGAAATCGTGAATCGTTTTTGGAAAACGACTAATAGAGCAATCCGAAGGCCCAAAGTGGGAGAATATCGCCATTGGCATACTCCGTATCATCACGCACAATGAAGGAATCGGCTACGTCTTTTATCTGGCGATGGCTCTTTTTGGCTCCGCCTATCTCAAAGGTATATTTGCCAATGGAAAAGTCGGAAACCTTGGAAGAGGTTACATCTAGAGCTAGGCGAGTTTGGTTGTAGAAGAATGTCTCCCTCACATTGCCTATGTTGGCATTCTCGCCAGAGAGGGCATAGATGATGTTGGTATTGTCTAGATATACCTTTTCGGTCTTGCCAAGTCCTCGCATGCCGCCTGTCTCATCACGTAGTTGTCCTATCATGCCTGCCTTCTCCATATATAATAAATAGGTAGGTATGTCGTTGCGGCTCACCTTGATCTCATTAGCCAATCCTGTGGCCTCTGGCTTGTAAGGCACATTGCTGGCTATGATGGATAACATACGGCGCAGTTTCTTGCCTGTGGCTGGCGACATGTTGGCATACTGTGGGATGTCCACTTCCATCGTGAGGCGTATCACTTGCTGCAATCTTTGCTGGAAAAATCCTTCTTTGGAGAATGGATAATACCCCATGCGCAGATATTGGTTGAAGAGCGGTATCGGATGCTGGAGGCCTTCTATCTCTGTTTTCCCATTGAGGATATCCTCTAGGCTTCTGATAGGAGTCTTGATGCCATGAAACATTTCCAGGTATTCACGGAATGATAAACCCTGCATGTCAAACAAGATGGCTCTGCGACTCAAGTCGGCTTCGCCATCTATGATGTCGAGGATGGAAGAGCCTGTAAAGAATACATGAAGCCCAGGGTGGGAATCGTATATCTGCTTGAGCTCCTGCGCCCATCCTTCATATTTGTGTACCTCATCTATATAGAGCCATTCGCCCCCTTCACGCACAAACTGGTTGGCTGTTTCGATGAGCGTGTTGGTGGTGAAATAGCTGTGATCGGCTGAAACATAGAGCGACTTAGCTTGCTCTTCTAGACTCTTGCTTTTGATGTGTTGCAATATCAAGGTAGACTTGCCGATACCTCTTGGTCCCATCAAACCTACTAGACGAGCCTCCCACGGAAGCTTGTCATAATTGTATCTCTTGAACGCTAAAGATACGAGTTCAAGCTGTTCTTTCATGTAATTTATCAATGTAATATCCATACGCTTTTTTATTAAATGCATCTTCCAAGGTGCAGATTTATTGCTTTCGTGCACCTTCCAAGGTGCAAATTTGTGCCTTTCATGCACTTTCTAAGGTGCAAATATAGAGCTTTTGTTTGAAATATCAAAGGAAAATGCCATAAAATTGGGAATTACTACGATTTTTTCATTCTTTTGGACTATTTTGCTCGCTTATATCAGAAAGATTTTGTTATTTTGTGGGCTGAAACTAACATGATTAAAATTGATATGAAGAAAATCTTATTATCTCGTGGTGATGGGAGCTCTTTCGAATCATTCGCTCGATCCATCTTCCCGCCGTTTCCCTTATGAGGTAAGAGTGAAGTAAGAGTGAAGTACGAATCGAATAAAAAATATCATAGCTTATGAAGAATAAGACTTTATTATCGGCATCTCTCGTTCTGATGATGGCGATGCCGGCAGCTACAGCTTCAGCACAGGGCACATTAGAAGATTACAACAGAGCCTATGCGCTGCGTCATCAGTTTTCAGCCGATTCCGTGTTCCATTGGGCACGATCATCGGCTTGGTGCGATTCCACCCACGTACTGCATTATCAGATTTCTACTCCTCAGGGCAAGAAGTTTGTTTCCTATGATGCCGACAAGGATGAGATGAAGACTTATGATTCGCAGGAAGCGATGGAGAAGGCGCTGGGCATTAAGCCTCGTCCTGCCAACAAACCTCAGTTTGGCAGACGCCACGAGCGCCATTGGATGGAGGTAGATGAGGAGAAGGAGGCTTATCCGGTACTTTCGCCCGACGGCAAGATGGAAGCCTACATCGAAGGTTACAACGTGGTGGTTCATGAGGCAGGAAAACCTTATACCGAAGCCAAGCGAATCCTCACTCAGGATGGTACCATCGGATGCTATTACAGCAACCGCATCCAATGGAGCCCAGACGGCAAGCACATCTTCGTATGCAAGCGTGTTCCGGTAGAGAAGCGCTATGCCTACTACGTAGAATCTTCGCCTGCCGACCAGCTGCAGCCTATCCTCCACAAGCAGGAGTATGCCAAGCCGGGCGATGCCCTGCCACAGCACTATCCGGTCATCATCGATGTGACCACCGGAAAGAAGATGGAGGCTGACAAGCATCAGATAGAAAACCAGTATGAACTGGAGTGGATGCAATGGACACCAGACAGCAAGGAGGTGACGATGGAGTACAACCAGCGTGGGCATCATCTCTATCAGATGCTGGCGATGAATGCCGAAACCGGCAAACTGCGTACCGTGGTAGAAGAGCGTGCCAATACTTTCGTGAACTATGGTCGTCTGTGGCGTCAGTTTATCAAGGATGGCAAGCAACTGCTCTGGATGAGCGAGCGCGACAACTGGAATCATCTCTATCTCTACGATGTGCAGAAATCGAAGGTTATCCGACAGATTACAAAGGGCGACTGGTTTGTTCGCGGCATCCAGCGTGTGGATGAAGAGAAGGGAGAAATTTATTTCTCGGCTAGTGGCGTGAACAAGAATGAGGACCCATATCTGGTACATTATTATAAAATAGGTATCGACGGCAAGAATATGGTGGCGCTCACTCCCGAAGAGGGCAATCATAGTGCCCAGTACACCTACGATTACCATTATCTCCTGGATACCTATTCTAAGGTGGATGCCGCTCCTGTTACCGTGCTCAGAGATGCGCAGACCGGTAAGCTCGTCAAGACCCTGGAGATGGCTGATATTGCTACTTTGAAGAAGCACGGATGGGTAGCTCCTGAGGTGTTTGTGGCTAAGGGGCGTGATGGCAAGACCGATATGTGGGGCATCATCCAGCGCCCTACCAATTTCGATCCGAACAAGAAATATCCGGTTATCGAGTATATCTATTCGGGTCCGGGCGATGCCTATACTCCGAAGAGTTTCATGCCATACAACTGGTACACCACTTCGCTTGTCGAACTCGGTTTCATCGTAGTTCAGCTCGATGCGATGGGAACTTCCTATCGCGGCAAGAAGTTTGAGGAGGTTTGCTACAAGAATCTGAAGGATGCCGGATTCCCAGACCGTGAACTCTGGATCAAGGCTGCAGCCAAGAAGTATCCTTATATGGATGCTGATAATGTGGCAATCTATGGCTGTTCGGCAGGCGGACAGGAGAGTACCACAGCCGTATTGCTGCATGGCGATTTCTACAAGGCAGCCTATAGTGCCTGCGGCTGTCACGACAACCGGATGGATAAAATCTGGTGGAACGAGCAATGGATGAGCTGGCCTATCGATTCCAGCTACGTAGAGTGCAGCAACGTGGAGAACGCCCACAAGCTGGAGCGCCCGTTGATGCTGGTGGTAGGCGAGATCGATGACAACGTAGATCCTTCGAGCACCTATCAGGTGGTGAATGCCCTGGAAAAGGCGAACAAGGATTTCGAACTCGTGGTGATTCCTGGAGCCCATCATACCATGGGCGAACTCTATGGCGAGCACAAGCGTTACGATTTCTTCGTGAAGAATCTGCTGGGTGTGAAACCGCCTAAATGGAGTGATGTAAAGAGCAAGTAATTCAGGTTTCAATCTGTTGATAGTGAAACTTCTCACTTGAATCATTATTTAAGTTTTGCCCTGAAGCAAACGGATAGTCTTACTTTAAAAAAGTAGCTATTTGTTTGTTTCAGGGCTTTTTTTGTTCTTTTTGTTGTATTTCTCGTTATATTTTTGTAATTTTGCGGCATTATTTTATCCAACAACAGAAAATAAAGACCCATATAATGAGAAAGATATCTACTCTAATGGTTTCTGTGCTCTGCATGATGATGCCTGTAGGGGCTGAGGCGCAGGTGCCGACAGCCTTTGTTTCGAAAGGGGCTACGGATATTCAGGCGCAGCCACATACGGTAACGCAAACCAACTCGGGTGCACAATGGGCTCCTATTGATCCTATGGTGCGCTCTATCACGATGGATGATGGTTTGCCGAGTAATGCTGTGCGTAGCGTGGTTCAGGGTTCCAAGGGATACATGTGGTTTGGTACAGACAACGGATTGTGCCGTTTTGACGGATACGATGTCAAAACCTATTATAATCCCTTTACGACTGTAGACCAGTTTGTGAGCGCCCTTACTGCTTGCGAAGAAGGCCTGCTGGTAGGTTGCAATAATGGAGCCTATCTGTTCTGTAATGCAACTGACCGATTCCAGAAACTGAGTGATAAGATTACGGCGCCTGTCCTTAATTTTTCGCTTGACGGCGATCAGAATATTTGGATTTCTACCAACGGACAGGGCGTGTTCAGATTCAATCGGACTACTCACGAACTGCATCAGTATCCGATGAAGAATATTCAGGGTAAAGTGCAAAGTACGCTGGTTGATGCCAACAACCAGGTATGGATGCTCTGTAACCATGGTGGAGCCAGCATCTATCATCTCAACAAGTCGACCGACCAGTTTGAAGCATTCCCTCTGAAGGGTGATGCAACCATGTTTTACGGCATGGCGATGCTGGCTGCTCCCGATGGCAATCTTTATGTCGGAACCTGGGAAAACGGACTTTACAAGCTCAACGCCGATGGTAGTGTCGAACAGCTCATCAGCGGAATCTTGAGTAATGCTGTTCATCATATCCATCAGCTTTACAACAACAGCAACAAGTATATTCTCATAGCCAGCGATGATGGATTGGTGCAGTATGACATCCAGAACCGCTCTTGGAGTATGCTGTCGGAAGTAAACGATCCGAGCCGGAGTACCAACGAGCGTTTTGTTTATGGTATTGCTGGCGATAATGAAGGCGGCATCTGGGTAACTACTTTCTATGGTGGCGTAAGTTATCTTCCTTCTACGAGTGTTGAAGAACGTTTCCGTGCTTACTCAGCTCGACAGGGGGGATTGCGCGGTAATGTGGTAGGAAGATTCTTCGAAGACCAGCAGCATCGCATCTGGATAGCTACCGATGATGCCGGACTTGACTGCTTCAATCCCCAGACCAACAGTTTTGTTTCTTATCCGGGCAAGGCGGCTATGGGCAAGTATAATGTTCATGCGCTCTTTGCTGATGAAAATGATCTGTGGGTAGGAACCTATGGCAATGGTGTCATCAGAATGAATATGGCTACCGGAGCGCAGCAGATTTTCCAGACCGATGGAATGGCTTCGGGAAGTAATGCCTATTGTATTTATCGCGACCGGAAGAATCGGCTGTGGGCGGCTTCGATGGATGGAGCCAGCCTTTTCGATGAAGGGCAGCAGAAGTTTAGAAAAATCAAGTCGTTCAAGTCGCTTACCATCGATATCAAGGAAGATCCTCAGGGCAACGTATGGTTTGCTACCCAGGGAGGTGGCTTGTGGCGCTTGGACAAGAATAATGCCTGGAAACAGTATAAGCATGTTGAGAATGATTCTACTTCGCTGGGGAGTGATCAGGTAAACTGTCTGGTTATTGGCGAAAAGGGGCAGCTCTATGCCGCAACCGGCGATGGGCTTTGCGAATTTCTGCCTTCAAAAGGTATATTCCGACGCATCTCCATCGATGCGCCTAGTCAGGAATTCTCGAGTCTTGTCATTTCGCAGGGAGTAATGTGGATTTCTACCAGCAAGGGAATTGTGAAATATACGCCGGGTGAACCTGTCCAGCTGTTCAATAAATATGACGGACTCACTTGTGATCAGTTTATGCCAAACGCCAGACTCCTGGCTTCTGATGGCAGAATCTATTTCGGTTCTACAAGAGGTTTCAACTGCTTCTATCCATATCTCGTCAAGATTAACCAGGTAGCTCCTCCTGTGGCAATCACCTCGGTAGAACTCTTCGGACAGCCGATAGAGGCGGGGAGCGACCAGCTGGAGAAATCTCTGAGTCATGCAGCAGAACTCAATCTGTCTCATAACGAGAATACCATCAATATCTCGTTTGCCGCCCTGAGCTATGTATCGCCTGAGAAGAACCAGTATGCTTACAAACTTGAGGGAGTAGACAAGGATTGGATTTATACCCACGAGCATCGTGCCAACTATACCAATCTTCCTGCCGGAACCTATACCTTCCTGGTTAAGGCAACTAATAATGATGGTGTATGGTCGAAGAATGAGGCAAAACTGCAGATTGTGGTTCATCCGCCGTTCTGGTGGTCTTTGCCAGCCAAGATTCTGTATCTTCTGCTCATCGGTTACGCAATCTACTGGTTCATGCAGAGCCGGTTGAAACGTGAGAAACTCCGTCATCAGGAAGAACTCGACCAGTTGGAACTCAAGCAGGAACAGGAGATGAGAGATGCCCGCCTGCAGTTCTTCACGATGATTGCCCATGAAATCCGTACGCCGGTAACGCTTATCATCGGACCTTTGGAGAGTCTGAAAGAGCATTGGAAACAGGTTTCCGAAAAACTTACCGATGGTGAGACTATCACGCAGACGCTTTCTGTTATCGACCGTAACGCCCAGCGTTTGCTCCTGCTAGTAAATCAGTTGCTCGATTTCAACAAAGTGCAGCAGAAGGGCATGCAGGTTCATTTCCATTTGAACAACATTTCGAAGCTGATGCATGCTGTGGCAGAGCGCTTTGCTCCTACCTTCGAGCAGAAAAGCATCCGTTTTGAGGTAGATTATCCAGCCGATGAGCTCGTGGCGATGATTGACCAGGAGGCCATTACCAAGGTTATCAGCAATCTGATGACCAACGCCTTGAAATATACCGAGGATTATGTACGCTTGTCCTGCCGCTTGCTGGAGGATGGAAACCATTTCCGCATAGAGGTGGAAGACAACGGATTGGGAATCAGTCCTGACGAAAAGGAGAAAATCTTCGGAGCCTTCTATCAGGCACGCGACAACAAGCCGGGAACCGGAATCGGTCTCAACATCGTGAAGAATCTCGTAGAGGCTCATCATGGTATGGTTGAAGTAGAATCTGCAGTAGGTAAGGGATCTACCTTTATCGTAACCTTGCCGCTCAACCAGATGGATGCTGTGGTAGAGAAGGCGGATGAAATGGTGAAGGAAGAAGAAACTGTTGCTGAGGAAAATCTGCTGACAGATGAAACTCCAGTTGAGCAAGGTTCTCAAAAGGCAGGCGTTGCTGTTGCCAGTCCGCTTCGTGAACCGGCAAAACCGGCGATGCTGATTGTGGATGATGATGAAGACATGCGCCAGTTTGTGAAGGCTCATTTCGAAAAGATGTATACGGTTTATACCGCCGACAACGGAAAGAATGCGCTCCGTAGACTGGAGAAGCATCCGGTTTCGCTCATCATAAGCGACTGGATGATGCCGGAGATGGATGGTCCGGAGTTCTGCCGTAGGGTGCGTGAAAATTCTGAATATTCTCATCTCCCGTTCGTGATGCTCACGGCAAAGACCGATGATGCGGCGAAGACGGAGAGTATGAACTGTGGAGCCGATGTCTACATAGAAAAGCCGTTCTCGATGAAGTATCTTGAGGCAAGCGTAAGACAGCTTCTTGAGATGCGCCGTCTGTTGAGGAGTAAGTTCTCTCATACTCCGCTTGAGCCGATAGCAGAGATTGCTCCAACTCAGGTTGATAATGCGTTCCTGGAACGAATGTCTCGCATCATCGAAGAGAATGTGGCGAATCCGGAACTCAACGTGGCGTTCCTTGCCGAAAAGATGGGCATAAGCCGCTCTTCGCTCTTTAATAAGATTCGCGGTCTTGCCGATGTTACGCCAAACGAGATGATCCAGCTCGTGAAACTTAAGAAGGGCGCAAAGCTCCTGAAAGAAGGAAACTACCGCATCAGCGAAATCAGCTATATGGTAGGTTTCAGCAGTCCTAGCTATTTTGCCAAGTGCTTCCAGAAGCAGTTTGGCGTCAAGCCGATGGATTTCGTAGCTGCGGAATCGTAGGATAGAAAAACTATTCGGATAGAATAAAAAATCGCCTGGGTGCTCAGATGCATCCAGGCGATTGTCTTATTTGTAAAAAGCCTATTCTTTATTTCTTTGTGGCTCTGATAAAGAAACCAATGAGGCAGATGTAAGCCAGAAGCGAACAAACCTCAGACATCGGATTAACCCACCAGCTGTCGGCGATACTTACCTCGATGCCGCCAAACTTCAGAAGGGCGCTAACCACACCCATCAGGGCTCCACCGGCGATGAAGCCGCTGGCGATGAGCGTTCCCTTCTCACTACGTTCGCTGTTCACCTTGGCATCCTTGCTGCGCGAAGTAACATACCAGTTGATGGCTCCACCCACGAGCAGAGGAACGTTCAGTTCCAGCGGAATAAACATACCCAGAGCGAAGGCCAGGGCAGGAATCTTAAAATAAGTCAGCACGATGGCTATTACGGCTCCGATGCCATAGAGCACCCAAGGAGCTCCCACGCCATTCATCAAAGGGTCAATAACCGCAGCCATCGCATTAGCCTGAGGAGCTGCAAGCGAACCCGATGCGAACCCGTAAGTCTCGTTGAGCAGCATCATCACGCCGCCCACGGTAGCCGCACTCACCAGGGTACCGAGGAATTTCCATCCCTCCTGTTTCTTAGGAGTTGTTCCCAGCCAGTAACCAATCTTCAGGTCGGTAATAAACGAACCTGCTACCGAGAGGGCTGTACAAACCACACCACCCATAATCAGGGCAGCCAGCATGCCGCCAGGACCTTTCAGGCCTACAGCCACCATCACCACAGAGGCGAAGATGAGCGTCATCAGGGTCATTCCCGAAACAGGGTTTGAACCCACGATAGCGATGGCATTAGCCGCTACGGTAGTAAAGAGGAAGGCGATGGCAGCCACGAGCAGAATGGCGATAATAGCGAAGAGAAGGTTGCCCTCCATCACGCCAAACCAGAAGAAGAGGAAGGTTACGAGGATGGTAACAAGCGAACCGATAGCGATAATCTTGAAAGAGATGTCGCGCTGGGTACGCTTCACGTTCTCATCCACATCGTTCTTGCCTTTCAGTTCTTTGGCAGCCAGACCTACGGCACTCTTGATGATGCCCCAGCTCTTGATGATGCCGATGATACCCGCCATGGCGATACCGCCGATGCCGATGCTGCGGGCGTAGGAACGGAAGATTTCCTCCGGACTCATGGCACCCACGGTCTTCACGATGCTAGGATCCCAGGCGCTCAGCACGCTATCATGGAAGATAACGCTCATGCCCGGAACAATCAGCCACCATACTACGAGCGAACCCAGACAGGTGAAGAAGGCATACTTCAGACCGATGATGTAACCCAGACCTAATACGGCAGCACCTGTGTTTACCTTGAATACGAGTTTAGCCTTGTCAGCCAGGTCGCATCCCAGACTTACCACACGCGATGTGAAATTCTCGTTCCACCATCCCAGGCTGGCTACGATAAAGTCGTAAAGACCACCCACCAGTCCGGCTATGAGCAGCGGCTTAGCCTGGTCGCCTCCCTTGGCTCCGCTCACCAGTACCTGCGTGGTAGCCGTAGCCTCAGGGAACGGATACTTGCCGTGCATATCGCTTACGAAGTACTTGCGGAAAGGAATAAGGAAAAGAATTCCCAAGACTCCTCCCAAGGCCGAAGCCATGAAAATCTTCATAAACGAAGTTGTCATCTCCGGATATTTGGCCTGCAGGATGTAGATGGCTGGCAGGGTAAAGATGGCTCCTGCCACCACAGCACCCGAACAGGCTCCGATGCTCTGGATAATGACATTCTCGCCCAGCGCCTTGCTACGCTTGGTAGCGGTACTTACGCCCACGGCGATGATGGCAATAGGGATGGCTGCTTCGAACACCTGACCCACCTTCAAGCCCAGATAAGCTGCGGCGGCAGAGAAGATGACTGCCATCACGATTCCCCATGTAACTGACCATCCGTTCACCTCAGGATAAACCTTGTCAGGCGACATCAGCGGCTTATATTCCTCCCCGTCTTTCAGTTCGCGGAATGCGTTCTCGGGGAGTTGCAAATTGTCTTTTTCTTCCATTATTTCTCAATTCTGATGATATACTCACTCATGAAACTTGCACCTGGCTGCAGACGGTTCATCAGATACTTGTCCTTAAACTCGCCATCATATTCAGCCCAGTCGCTCAAACCATACCATGGCTCGATGCAGATGAATGGGGCGTGCTTGCCTGTAGGGTTCCAGATACCTACGGCTGGAGTCCTGAACTCGAGGGTTACATGAGGTTCGCCCTGCTCGTTGAGAATGCTCACCTGCTTAACCTGACTCTTGTCGAAGATAACAGCATCTTCTGCGAAAGTCTCCTCGTTTACTTCCCAGATACCCTTGTCGGTTTCTACGGTTTCCTTAGCCTGACGGTCGATGCATCCGCCTACGTTACCATAGAGACGAACAGGAGCCTCGTTGTCGAGTTTCAGGGTCGCCTTCATTTCTTCGCCCTTCTTGCAGCCAGGAACCATGAATGCTGGGTGACCGCCAATCTGGAAGAAGATTTCCTTGTCGTCGGTATTCTCTACGTGCCAGATGACATGAATCTCGTTGCCCTGCAGGCGGTAAGAGATGGCAAGGTTGAAGTGGTAAGGATAGTTCTTCTGAGTCTCTTCGTTATCGATGAGCGCGAAGGTGAGGCGGTCGGCAGTCTTGCCAACGAGTTTGAACTCTGTATCGCGTGCGAAACCATGGCGAGAAAGGTGATACTCCTTGCTCTCTGTGCGATAAGTGTCTTTCCACAATCCGCATACGATAGGGAAGAGGATAGGAGAGTGGCGGTTCCAGTATTTCTCGTCGCCATCCCAGAGATATTCATTACCATTAGCATCCTTGATGCTCTGAAGTTCTGCTCCGAGAGATGAAATCTCAAGTGTGAGCTGATCATTCTTAATCTGTTCCATTGTTATTAATTCTTTTGTTTAGTTTTTAATGTTTCATCTGATTATCTTTTTTCAAAGATATTGCAAAGGTACAATTTATTTTTGTAAAGCACAAGAAAAGAGCGTTTTTTCTCAGATATTACAATATATTTATACGATTTTGTTAGCTTATCTCGAATATTTGCTGTAACTTTGTAGCCCGAAATAGATAGATAACAAGAAGTATAAGAAAAAATAGTATTTAATCTAATGACAAGCAGTAATAAAGTTAAAGGCTTTGCGGCGGGTATTGTTGCCGCAGTATGTTATGGTACCAATCCTTTGGGCACGCTCGAACTCTATGGCGACGGATTCAATTCCAGTTCTGTACTCATCTATCGTTATCTCTTGGCGGTACTGATGTTTGCCGTGGTGATGCTGTTCCGCAAGGAGAGTTTCAAGGTGAAGTGGGGACATCTGATTCGTCTTGGCGTGCTGGGCTGCATGTTTTCGCTCTCGTCAGCTACGCTTTATGTCAGTTTCCATTATATGGCGGCAGGTATTGCCAGCACCATCCTCTTCGTTTATCCTATTATGACGGCCATCCTGATGACGGTCTTCTTCCACGAGAAGGTAACGTGGTCTACCTCGCTTGCTATTCTTCTGGCGGTATCGGGAGTAGGATTGCTCTATCAGGGCGATGAAAACGATAAGTTGAGCACGGCGGGTTTTGCCCTCGTCATGTGTTCATCCCTGCTCTATGCCCTTTACATCATCTCCATCAACCAATGGAAGAATCCGGGCATGTCGAACATCAAGTTTACCTTTTATATATTAGTATTCGGACTGCTTACGATGTTTGTCTATTCGTTCATTGCAGGCGAGCCGATACAGATGCTTCAAACGCCTAAACAATGGCTCTGTGCTGCCCAGCTGGCTTTGTTGCCAACGGTATTGTCGCTCTTCTTCATGACCATCTCCATCAATCTCATCGGCAGCACGCCAGCCGCCATCATGGGAGCCCTGGAGCCTGTAACGGCGGTAATCATCGGCGTCTGCGTCTTCGGCGAGAGTTTCTCTCTGCAGCTGGCGATAGGCATCCTCGCTATCCTGGCTGGCGTAACGATTATCATCGCAAGAAAGAAAGGGTAAAAGGGTAAAAAGGTAAAAGGGTAAAAAGAAAAAAAAATCCTCGTTCGAAAAAGAACTCGAACGAGGATTTTTTATCTGTTCTAGCCGCAAGCAAATAGGCTCGCAAGCCGCCAGGCGTTAAGATGATTATCTCAGGATATCCTTCAGGGCAAAATTGGCAAGGATGGATGTTGACTGGCTCAGCATGCGGATGAACTCCTGGGCTGAGTTTTTCATGTAGGCATCTTTCAGAATGTGGATGCAGCCATCCATTTCGTTGTCGGCAGCATCGATAGGAATCGCCTTCATGCCGTTCTGTAGAATGGTGGTCGATTCGGAGAGAATGGTCACCAGATTGCTGCGGCTCAGAAGGTCGAAGATGATGTTTACATTATTCACCTCTACCATAATCTTGTAGTTCAAATCTTTGCCCTCTACCATGTGATCAAAGGCGTTGCGTGCCTGCAGACCCTTGCAAGGAAGGATGAGGTCGTAGCGCTCCAGATCGGAAAGCTTGACCGATGAAAGGCGCGCCAGCGGATGATTCACGTTCACGATAGCGGCAAGACGGTTGCTGAAAATAGCTCGGCTGTCTACCGCTTTCTCGTTCTTCAGAGGCTTGAAAGCCAGAACGAGGTCGAGTTCGCGCTTCTTCAGTCCGTCCATCAGTTCCTGCATGGTGCGGTATTGGATGTTGAGCTTTACATGAGGATAGGCGTGGAGAAAGGCGATGAGCGTCTCGGACATGATGTTGCTGAAGGAGAACGTTACGCCAATGTTCAGTTCGCCTGTAAGCATTTCCTTCAGATCGTTCATGTGGTCTACACAGGCTTCGGCAGAATTGACCGCGTTTTGGGCGTAAGGTCTCAATTCCTTGCCCGCCTCTGTGAGGTAAACCTCATGAGAATTGCGCTCGAAGAGAGGCAGACCTATCTCCTGTTCCAGATGTGAAATCTGTTGTGAGAGGGTACTCTGGGTGATGTATAACTTGCGCGAAGCTTCTGAGAAGTTGAGCGTCTCGGCTACCTTCAAGAAATATTTCAGTTGTCGTATTTCCATATTGTTCCTTTGTTGAAGCTATCGGCTATAGAAATAACCGATAGCTAAATTTGGGTGCAAAGATAAAACATTTATTTTAATATCCTCTTTTTTTGAAGAATAAAATGATGTTTTATCGCATCTCTACTTCTTTTTATCCGGTTATCATCCGATGAAAAACTGATTTCCAACCAGATGATTATTTGATTTCTACTTCGTGCAAATCTACGAATTCGCCATTCTTCTTCTTTCTTTCTACCAGCATGGCAAGCAGCTTGCGCTTGCGGTTGTCGGCGATGAAGCGACGGAAGAATACGTTTGGAATAGCCACACCCAGGGCGATGCAGATGATGACGAGCGAAGCCTTGATGAGGTTGTTCATACCTACGGTTACTTCGCCTACCACGCCATGCATGTCGATGAAGGCGAACAGGGCGCGATACATCAGAACTCCCGGTACCATTGGGATAACACTAGGAATGGTGATGCATTGGTGAGGGGTATGGAACCAATGGCGCGCCTTGATCACGATGATGCTGATGAGCGCAGAACCGGCAAGCGAACCGATGCTCAGACCCATGTCGAGACCGATGTTGCCGTTAGATGGACCCAGGTTGACGAAATTGCGGAAGCAAACGGCGATGATACCGCCCGCAGCTACAACCGGCAACAGACGGCGAGGTATGCTGAAGATGGTAGAGAAGCCCATGGCCGATACGGCAGCTGCGATGGCAAACTCCCAGTATTCGTGATGAGGAGTCATCGTAAGATCCTTCACGAAGTTGTCGATGTGGCAAACCTGGATGGCGAAGGCGATACCGAAAGCCATCGCGAAGAGCATCAGCAGGGTGTTCAGGGCACGAACCATTCCCACCTCAATATATCCGTCTAGCATATCGCTTACAAAGTTGATGAGTGGAACTCCCGGCACGATGAAGAGGGCACACGCCATCAGCGGATGCCAAGGGGTATCTGAATGCATGAAGGCTGGAAGCGCTTCGGCAATAGATGGGTTGAGCGAAAGGAATGAGGTCAACCAGGCTATCAGAGTGGCTACGAAAGCCGAAATTCCGATGGCTACATAGTTGTTGCAGCCCTTGGTTGGCAAGAACATTCTCAGGCGGAAACCCAGAATGGCTGCAAGCGAACAGAAGAAGAAGGCTGGCCAGTCGCAACCGAACTGGATGCAGAATCCGCCGCAGGCAAAACCGCCGCCGATGGCTACCTGCCAAGGGGTGAAGCTGCGTGGGGTGGCCTTGATGTCGTTCAGGGCCTGCTCATACTGTTCGAGTGAATAGTTATCCTTGATGGCCTTCCAGGTGAGCTTACTTACCTGGGAAATAGAGGTGAGGTTGATACCATGCTTCTCGCATCGCTGGAACTTGGAGAAGGAATGCTCCTCGTCGCTATAGTTTACCATCAGCACGTTCCAGTTGATGTAAAGGTGCATGTATCGCTCGTCGAGACCGAGGAAAGCTGCTGCACGCTTCATGGTTCGCATGATGCGGGATGTGTCGGCAGCACTCTCCATGAGAATGCTACCGGTACGTAATAATAAGTCGAGTTTTCTTCTGAGTTCTGATTCTGCTATTTCCTTGCAGTTGCAGTTATCCTCTCCGCAAGCGCAGGTTTTCAATTCTTTTTCTGTCATATATGTTTATCCGAATACAAAAATAATAATCTGAATGGTTACAATTCTGAGGAACATGGCGAATGGATATACATTCGCATAGCCTACAGTTGGCGCATCTGCCGAAGTCTGCTCACGTACGTAAGCCAGGGCAGAAGGGTTGGTGTTGGCACCTGCCAATACGCCGAGTAATGTATAATAGTTGATGTGGAACACGAGCTTGCCGATGATGCCGCCCAGAATGATTGGTATCATGGTGATGGCGATGCCGTAGAGAATCCAGGTCAGTCCGCTTTCTGATGCTACGGTCTGGATAAACTGTTCGCCTGTGCCGAGACCCACGCAAGCCAGGAAGATGCAGATGCCGATTTCGCGAAGCATCAGGTTGGCTGAAATGGTATTGTAGGTAACGAGGTTGTATTTCGGTCCGAAATAACCTATCAGAATGGCTACTACCAATGGGCCGCCGGTAAGTCCGAGACGCAGATTCTCGTTGATGCCTGGGATGAAGAACGGAATGTTGGCTACGATACAACCCAGCATGATGCCCAGGAAGATAGGGATGAGGTTAGGGTAGTTCAGACGCTTCATCTGGTTACCCAGCACCTTCTCGGTATGAGCGATGGCGAGTTCCTTGCCCACTACGGTTACGCGGTCGCCCAACTGGAGTTTCAGGTCTGGGGTTGCGATGAGGTCTACACCATTTCTGTTTACGCGGGTAATGTTGGCGCCAAGGTTGCTTCTAATCTGCAACTGGCTGATGCTCTTTCCGTTGATGCCCGGCTTGGTAATCAGGATTCGGCGGTTGATGAGTTCGCTGCTGAATTCCTCGTCCTTTACGTCAACCTTCTCGCCGAGCAGGGCGATGATAGGTTCTTCTACGGTAGGATGAGCCACAATCTGCAGAATGTCGCCCTCTTCTATCACGGTCTGTCCGTTAACTACCTCGTCCTGGCGTTCGCCGTTGTTACGGATAATCTTGGAAACCATGAAGTCGCGCTTCAGCAGATAGCGGATCTGCTTGACGGTATCTTTGAAAACCATCTGGTTAGAAACCTTTACGGCGAAGGTGTTCAGGGTCATCGCTTCAAGATGTCCCTTGCCTCGCTTAGCTTCATCCTCTTCCTTCTGCTTGTCTACGCGTAGCGCGAACCTTAATATAATGAAGCTGAGGATAACGCCGAGCACACCCATAGGATAGGCGATGGCATAGCCGGCTGCGATGGATGGGGCGTCGATGTGGCGCAGGTCGCTGAATGCCTGCTGGGCTGCACCCAGTCCAGGAGTGTTGGTTACGGCACCCGAAAGGATACCTGCCATAGAGGTGATGGATGTTCCCGAAAATGAGAAGATGACCAAGGTAGTAATGATACTCAGGGCCACAACAATCATGCTGAGCAGGTTGAGACTCTTGCCGCCGTTCTTGAACGAAGCGAAGAAGCCCGGACCTACCTCCAGACCGATAGAGTAGACAAAGAGGATCAAGCCAAACTCCTTGAGGAAGTGGAGCAGATGCTCGTCAAGGTTGAGAGAGAAATGTCCAAAGATAAGACCGATGAACAGAATCCAAGCCAAGCCCAGGGAAACACCTTTTACTCTGAGCTTACCTAAACACAAACCCAAGACGATGACCAGCGAAAGAATCATCACAGAGTGGGCTACTCCGCCTCCCCAAAGGTCTGGGAAGCCATAAAATAGATTTTTTAAAATCTCCATTTTTCTTTATCTATTAATGTAAATACTGAATTTTCAAAAACATTCTTTCTTATCGATTTCTGAAATCGATTGCAAAGGTATAGATAAAAACGAAAGCAAAACTCGTTTTATGTTTAAAAGCTACGAATGCGGCTATAAGTGTTTTCCATAGCTAAAATAGGCTTTACGGGCTTTTCTTTTCTCTTTCTCATGCATTTCTAGCCCTTTCTATGTTCATTATATCAGTTTTTTTTCGTAATTTTGCAACCGGATTATTATAAACAGGAAAGAATATGCTGAATATTGATGAAATAAAGGATAAGAGAATTGCCTTGCTCCTTTCGGGAGGCGTCGACAGTTCGGTTGTGGTTTGGGAGTTTGCCCAGCTGGGCCTGCATCCTGATTGTTTCTACATCAAGATTGGTCCTGAGGAGAAAGAGGAGTGGGACTGCTCTTCGGAGGAGGACCTGGAGATGGCTACGGCTGTGGCTAGAAAGTATGGGTGCAAGCTGCAAGTGGTTGACTGTCATCATGAATATTGGAACGAGGTAACCCGTTATACGATGGAGAAGGTAAAGGCTGGTTTTACGCCTAATCCGGACGTGATGTGCAACCGCCTGATTAAGTTTGGTGCCTTCGATGAGAAGATGGGTCACAACTACGACCTCATCGCCACGGGGCATTATGCGCAGACCGAAACGGATGAAAATGGCGATAAATGGCTTGTCACGAGTCCTGATCCTGTGAAAGACCAGACCGATTTCCTGGCTCAGATAGAGAGCTGGCAATTGAAAAAAGCGATTTTCCCTATCGGCCATCATATCAAGAATGAGGTTCGCGAGATAGCCGAAGAGGAGCATCTGATAAATGCCAAGCGCAAGGACAGTCAGGGAATCTGCTTCCTGGGACAGATTAATTATAATGATTATATCCGCCGTTATCTGGGCGAGAAACCGGGCGATGTCATAGAGATGGAAACGGGCAAGCGCATAGGCGAGCACAAGGGTTTGTGGTTTCATACCATCGGCCAGCGCAAGGGCTTGGGCTTTGGCGGCGGTCCCTGGTTCGTGATTAAGAAGGATGTAGAGAACAACATCCTGTATGTGAGTCATGGTTATGATCCGCAGTCGGCCTACAAGAAGGATTTTCCTCTCCATGATTTCCATTTCCTCACACGCGAGGTTGCGATGCAGAAGGTAACTTTCAAGATTCGTCATACGCCGGAATATCATCCTGCTACGATAGAAAAGCTGGAAGACGGCCGCTGGATGATTCATTCAGAAGAGGCGATTCATGGTGTGGCTCCCGGCCAGTTCTGTGTAGTTTATGATGAGCATCATCATCGTTGCTATGGCTCGGGCGAGATTACGGTATAAATATTTTAAATTGAAAAAAGGGATGAGTCATCAATCTGATATTTTGATGATTCATCCCTTTTTGTTTTATCTGTTTTTACCCTTCTCCGATAATGCTGTCCAGTAATTCCTGGCAGGCATCTTTGAGAAGCGTGATGACGAGCTCGAAGTCGCTATAGTCGCCATAATACGGATCGGGAACGGTGGTGTATTCGCGATGATGGGTCAGAAAATCGGCCATGCGCACTACTTTCTTCCTATCAGACTCTGAAGAAGCCATGGAGGTAATGGCACGGTAGTTTTCGTTGTCCATTACCACGATGGTTTCGAAACGGGCGAAGTCTGACTTCTGAAACTGGCGGGCATGGCTGTTGAAATTGTAGCCATGCTCGGCGCCACATTTGCGCATGCGGCTGTCGGGCAACTGACCTATGTGCCAGCTCCCGATGCCCGCAGAATCGATTTCAAACTCATCCTGAAGCCCTGCTTTTTCTACAAGAGTCTTCATGATTCCCTCGGCTGCCGGAGAGCGGCAGATGTTGCCCAGGCAGATAAATAATACGGTATGTTTACCTTTCTTTGTCATGTTGCTAACTTTTTTTTGTTTGCAAAGTTAGCATAAATCTCTGTATTATGCAAGATTTTTCTTCATTTTTCTTCCCACAAATTCTTAATTCTCACTTTATTTCCGTATATTTGCAGCCAAAAAACAGCACATGACAACAACACTTATCATATTGGTTATTACGGTAGCCCTATTCATCTGGGGCAGGGTGAGGGCCGACATCGTGGCGCTTACCGCCCTGGCTGCACTCCTGGTTCTGGGTATCCTGACGCCTGCCGAGGCGCTGGCGGGCTTCTCTTCGCCCATCGTCATCATGATGATAGGACTCTTCGTGGTGGGTGGAGCTATCATGCAGACCGGACTTGCCAAGCTTACGGGCAATAAACTCATGGCGCTCTCGCGCGGCAACGAAACCGTTACCTTTCTGCTCGTAATGCTCGTAACCTCCTTTATCGGCGCCTTCGTGAGCAATACCGGAACGGTGGCCCTCATGATGCCTATCATCATGAGCATAGCTGCGGGATCGGGCATGCAGTCGTCGCGTTTCCTCATGCCGCTCGCCTTTGCCGGAAGTCTGGGCGGAATGCTCACTCTCATCGGTACGCCGCCCAACCTGGTTATCGATGAAGTATTGACCGAGAGCGGTTATCAGCCGCTTGCCTTCTTCAGCTTCTTCCCTGTGGGCATCATCGTCATCGCCATCGGCATCATCGTGCTCATGCCGCTCAGCAAAATCTTCCTCAGCAAAAAGCAGAGCGGTAAGAAAAAGAAGCAGGGCAAATCGCTTGATGACCTGGTAGACGAATATCAGCTGCTCGATAATCTGCATCGCTACATCGTGCCTAGCCGCCGCCCTTCTGCCGCCCTCGACGAGAATGGCGAGCAGATGGATATCGTGGGCAAAACCCTGAAGGATCTGAGCATCCAGAAGAAATATGGCGTGAGTATCATCGAGATAAGAAACGAGAAGAAATCACGACTGGGACTGGTGAAGGATGTGAGCCAGAACATGGCGAAGAGCAGCAGCACCATTCAGGTTCACGATACCTTATATATAATAGGTGAGGAGGATAAGATGAAACGCTTTGCCAGCGATTACGACCTCAGGAAGATGAAGGATGTGAAGATTGATTTCTACGACCTGGGACTGACCGAAATCGTGGTGATGCCTACGTCTAATTTTGCCGGTCTGCGCATAGGCGAGGCTAATCTGCGCAAGCGTTTCGGCATCAACGTGCTGGGCGTAAAGCGTGGCGATGAATATATTACCGACAATCTGATAGCCACCAAACTGCATGTGGGCGATATGCTCCTGGTGCAGGGCGAATGGACCAATCTGGCTCATCTGGCTACCGATACGAGCAACTGGGTGGTTATCGACCAGCCAGAGAAGACTGCCGACAAGGTGCTCTTGGATTATAAGGCGCCTGTGGCGGCTGCCATCATGCTGCTGATGATTGCGATGATGGTATTCGATTTCATTCCTGTGGCTCCGGTCACGGCGGTCATCATCGCCGGACTGCTGACCGTCTTTGCCGGTTGTTTCCGGAATGTGGAGGCGGCTTACAAGACCATCAACTGGGAGAGCATCGTGCTGATAGCCGCCATGATGCCGATGTCTACGGCGCTTGAGAAGACGGGTGCTTCTGCCTTGGTTTCTCAGGGGCTGGTAGAGAGTTTGGGTTCGATGGGACCTACAGCTCTCTTGGCAGGTATCTACTTCACCACTTCTCTGATGACGATGTTTATCAGCAATACTGCCACGGCTGTGCTGATGGCTCCTATTGCCCTGGTGGCGGCCCGACAGGTAGGTGTGAGTCCTTATTCCTTCCTCTTTGCGGTTACGTTGGGCGCCAGCATGTGCTTTGCCTCTCCGTTCTCCACGCCTCCTAATGCGCTGGTGATGAAGGCGGGTGGTTATACGTTTATGGATTACGTGAAGGTAGGTTTGCCTCTGCAGATTATCATCGGCGTTGTGATGACCTTCGTTCTTCCGCTCCTTTTTCCTTACTAAGGATTTTTGATATCAAAATAAAAGCCCCTGATGTTTTTCTCGCATTGGGGGCTCTTTTTTTATCGGGTTAAATCAGACCTTTTTATTTTCCCAATTAGGGAGATTTTTTTCTCCAACTGGGCAAATGATTTTGCGCGCTTTCTGAATCACAATGCAAAGATACGAAATCCCGTTTTATCAGTTGTGCGATAGCGTGCGATGTCGTGCGATAGCGGAACATTTTTCTCCAATCTCTTTTCTTCGTGTTCACGGAAGTTGGGAAAGATAGTTTCAGCGATGTTGGACAGTTGTTCCTTATTATAGCCCGAATCGGCAACAAGATAGGTCTTCATACGGCATGATTTCTCCTAATTGAGGGCGGAATACTGAAAAATAGCCCCATTTATCTCCACTTCGAGTATCGGGAAGAGCATCGGAAATAAGGGTTCCTGCATGTCTTTTGATGCCTGAGAGATGGCAAATTTTACAAATTCAATACCCGTGCTGAGTTTTGGCATCGCCGGAGCGATGTTGCTAAAAATATTATAATCCATTGCTTTTTAGAGAGTTAAATCAAATTTCATGTTCATTTTTTCTTGCTTGCAGTCTCAGTCTCAGAGTCTCAGTTGTTTTTTTATGGTCTTGCTTCCTATATATATTATATATAACTAATTAATAATCAATAAGTTATAAAGGCTTAAGAAGCGGGTTTGAAGTTGGAATGTGACATTTTTCCTAACTGAGACTGAGATTTGAGACTGTTTTGAAGAGGAAATGAGGGTAGGGATGAGCCTGTTTCCTGCCTCCCCGAAGTCCCCATTTCTTCTAGAAAGCCTCAACTCCATTTTATCAGTTTTTACCCTCGCCGCTGAATGATTTCCTATCTTTGCTGCGTGTTTGAAAAATAACCTTTTCTTATGCCTTTGCAGAGTACCCGGCAAGCATGGACCTACCCTTATGCCGCAAAGTTAAGATTATTATTTGGAATAAGCAAAGTTTTTGGGGCTTTTTCTTGGTGGTTTATCA
>ERZ1023645.6-NODE-6-length-39719-cov-21.582417_pt1 | contig 39719 bp, 30 predicted proteins | sample MGYA00380336_ERZ1023645 | MGnify/ENA primary metagenome ERZ1023645 (study PRJEB33179, sample SAMN07449041) | human gut metagenome | biome: Human-gut; feature: Human associated habitat; material: Faeces | host: Homo sapiens | place: India:Kasaragod | collected...
AACAGACCGATTGGCAGGGTTAAGTATGCGCTAAATTAATTCCGCCAACGGGTTTTATGATGTGCTTTTTTTTTAATGCATTCTGAGGGGCTATTGCTTCTTACCGAACAGCAATTCGAAATCGCGCTGGGCAGCAGGCTTGGTCCATGCTTCCGGCACAAACTTCCAGTTGTTGTTTGGTTTTGCATCAACCGTTCCCATCTTTTCAATTTCTTCCATCAGATAGTATCGCTGGTCGAGCTTGCTGCGATATATGATTCGGCTTTCAAGACTGTCTTTCGGGATTCCGGCACCCTTGGTAAGGAGTTCGCCGCCGCCATTTCCACGATAGCTGTTAACGGCTACCTTGTACCATTTCTTCTCATCGAAAGGTTCGCCGTTGCTCATGCGCAGAATCTTCACCTTCTCGCCATCTGGCTTGGTTACGTCAACTTCGTAATCGATTCCCGCAGCACTATCAAAGTTGAACGAGAGATTCTTGAAGCCGAGGCGTTGCTGGTCGCCAACGGTCTTCTCATCGAGCAGCAGGAGATGGTCGTCCGGGCTCTTCATGGTGTTCACCCAGAGGTCGTAACTCATTTCCAGATGCTTTCTGATTTCTTCGCCCGTCATGCGCATTACGTAGAGCTGGTTCTCATATTTATAGAGATTGAACATGTCGCTCACGTAGATTGGGCCGGCTTTCAGAACCGCGTTGAACTGAAGGGGAGCGTTGAACGAAATGTCGGCTTTTGTAATCTGCAACTGGAGGTTGAGGATGAAATCGTTGAAAGCAGAACTGCCGAAGAACTGGTCGCGGCTGTAGATGGTAGTCTTGAAGTTGCCAATCTGCTTGCCCACATATTTCTTTACTTCCGCAATCTGAGGTTCGAAAGTCTTCATGAAATCCTCGTCGATAGGACAATCTGTCACATCCACAATCTTGCCTGTCACCTTTTTGTCAGTTACCACCAGCTGCTTCTTTCCGTTCACCTTTTTCTTGTTGAGTGTGAGGGTTATTTCAGCATCAGCCACGCTTATGGCGTTGTTGGCAGGATCCAGGCAAACCACCTGCTTTCCATCAGTATTGGTTACGGTTTCGTTGTCGCGCGTATGGTCGTGGCCGAAGAGAATGAGGTCGAAGCCCGGCACTTCTTTTGCAACCTTGATAGAGGCGTCTTCATCATATTCGGCAGTCTGGATGCCTCCGTCTTTTCCGCTGTGGAAGAGGCCGATGATAACATCCGGTTTTTCATTCTCCTGGAGATACTTCACCCATTTGCGGGCGTTTGTTACCATATTTTCAAATTTCAGTCCGCTCCAGAGATTCTCCGTGAGCCAGTTTGGAATGGCAGGAGTAATCATTCCCAATACTGCCACCTTCACGCCCTCGCGGTTCAGGATGAGATAAGGCTTAACGTATGGCTCGCCTGTAGAAGTGCTGATGATGTTGGAACCAAGAACTGGGCAATTGAGTTCTTTTATCCATTTGTCGTAAACCGGATGACCCGTTTCAACATCATGATTGCCAAATACTTGCGCATCATACTTCATGTAGTTTACCACATCGGCAGCCACGTTTCTAGCCTCTGTTTTTACATAATTATAATAATAGCAGGTAGGCTGTCCCTGCAGAATATCGCCATTCTCCAAGAGGATGAGGTTATCCTTGTAGTCTTTTCGCAAATTATTGACGTAGGAAGAAACGCGCGCCAAGGTTCCTGCTTTTGGCTTACGGTTGATGAAATCATAAGGGAAGAAAGAGCCGTGCACATCGCTTGTCTCTATCACTCTCAGTTTTACGGTACGTTGTTGTGCCATCGCTTGTGAATTGAAAGTTAGCGCCAGAAGAAGCGCAGCAAATAATTGTTTCATATTAATTAATGTATTTCTTTTGAGTAATGAAAGCCCATCAGTTGAGCTCTGTTTCTTATTTTCTCTGCAAAAGTACAAAAAAGAACTTAAATAGGCATACTTTTTGTTGGATATTTTTTAAAAACTAAAAAATAGGAGGTTTTATAATATGGCATTTGTTGATTATTACAAGATTCTCGGCGTAGACAAGAACATTCCGCAGAAGGATGTGAGAGCTGCGTATCGTAAACGTGCAAAACAGTTTCACCCAGATTTGCACCCTAACGACCCGAAGGCGAAGGCTAAGTTCCAGGCGCTGAACGAGGCGTATGAGGTGATTTCTGACCCAGATAAGCGTGCTAAATACGACCAGTATGGCGAACAATGGAAGAATGCTGATGCATTCGGCGGTTTCGGCGGAGCTGGTGGTGCAGGCGGTTCCGGAAGCTATGGTGGAGCAGGTGGAAATCCATTCGAGGGTTTCGACTTCAGCCAGTTTGGCGGAGGTGGAGGTTTCTCCAGCTTCTTCGAAAATCTCTTCGGAGGTCGTGGCAGAAGCCAGCAGTCGGCTGAAGGATTCGGTTCCGGCAATTTTGGCGGATTTAATGGTTCTGCCGGTTATGGTAGCGGCTTTAATGGGGCAGGCTACGGAGCTGGTGCTGATTTCGGTACTGGTGGTTGTGGCGGCGGTTGCGGCCAGAATGGTCGTGCCAATAACGGCGAAATGAACATGAATGTGAATATCGACCTTTATACGGCTCTGCTGGGCGGCGAAGGAATCATTAAATTGAGTAATGGTTCTAAAATTAAACTCAAGATTAAGCCGGAAACGCAGAATGGCACGAAGGTTCGTGTTCGCGGAAAAGGATACGACCGGGGTGACGGAACCTTTGGCGACCTGATGATTACTTATAACGTGAAGTTGCCAACCGGATTGAATGATAAGCAGAAAGATTTGCTCCGTCAGATGAAGGATGCAAAGTAGTTTCTAAAAGAAGGGAACGGGTTCTCGGACATGAGAACTTTCCCGAAACATGAAGGAAAAAAGAGACGCCCTGCAAGAAGGGAACATTCAGAAATGAAGTTCCTAATCTTGCAGGGCGTTTTTTATTCTATTTGATCTTACAGCGCGTTTTTTATTCTATTCTGCAGCATTAATCTTCGACATGTTGAACGCAGAAACCTTGCCGTCTGGCGAAACGGTTGCGTTGATTTTGAAATGGTTGGTTTTCTTAGTACCGTCGGTAAGCTGAATTTCCTCACGTGCTGAGAACTGAACCTGATATTCATAATCTTCGTCACCCACCTCGCGCTTCTTGATCTGATAATCGTTGGCGAGGAACCAGTTCAGGTTGGTCACATCTTCCTTATAAAGCTTATTCATAAAGGTAACAACATCTGCCTTGGTAGCAGAATTCTTACCCAGAAGCGAAGAGAGAATGTCCTCGCATGAAGCCTGCAAACCATCAGCATCGCGGGTATTGATGCTTTGGAAGAAATGGCGGAACAGACTGCTTACCATATCTTTCTCTTCTGGCTGCAAATCTCTACTCTTGGCTTTCTTCATCGCATTCTCAGCCTCTTCGATATGCGAACCGTCAGCATGAGCGGCGAGATAAGCCTGGTAAGCTTCTACATTATCAGCATTCTTGGCCACATTCCAGTCGATGGAATCAATCTTGTTCAAAACCTCCTGCTTGTGTGGACTGTTTGGGTATTTGTCGAGATAAGCCTGCAGGACCTCTTTCGAACCGCTTACTACGGCGTTGGTCCAGTCCTGATCGGTCTGTTTCAGAAGTTCGAGGTGAGCCATGATAGAATCACGATGCGCCTCGTCAGCATCTTTGTAAGTATCAAGGTAACTCTGCAGAACCATCGGGTCGCTACTCTGCATCGCATACTCGTAAGCTTCCAGTTCCTTATTCTTATTGGCACTATCATAGAAATAGTAGAAAATGCCACAAACGAGGAAGGCGAAAATCAGAGAGATGATGATGACGCCACGGTTGCTTTTTTTCTTTTCCTGGGTTCCCTCGCCGTTTCCGCCGTTCTGAGAATTAGATTGCTGTGGGCGAACCGGAGGAACGGGTGGAGTAGGAGGTGTTGCTGTTCTGACAGGTGTCTGAGGACGAGCCTGCTGCCTGAGAGCGTCCTGTCTGAGAGCCTCCTGACGGCGGATTTCTTCTTGTCTGATTGCATTCTGTCTGGCTGCGTTTCCAGCTTCTTGCTGCTGAGTCATAGGAGTCTGCTGGCTCATTCCTGTCGGAGGCGTCATTCTTGTGAGCGAAGGATTCAGCTCATGGCAGTTAGGACACATTTCCAGATTGCTGAAATAAATCTCGCCACAATTTGGGCATTTGGTAATTTTGCCTGCTATTTCTACTCCGCAACTAGGGCAGGTAGGTGCTTTATCGCTAATTTGGCGTCCGCATTCCGGACATTTTATAATTGCCATAATTCTATTTTGTGTTTATTAATGTACTTATATAGTTCATGCTTCTCTACTTCCAGACCTTATCTACTCTTTACCTTGAAGCTAATCATAAAGTTCCAAGTTCAAGGTTTCAAGTACTATCGATGTCTGAATCTTATTTCTCTGAGCTTGTGGCGCCCCATGAAACGGCTTTTGTCAACATAGCCGTTTATTCCGTTGAGTCTGCCCTTACCCGTATATTGCCACATTTCGAAATCTCTACCATCGCGCAATACAGGGATGCGCTTCGTATACTGGGCAATCATCAGCTTGTAGCTGTCTAGCTTGCCCAGAAGATAGTTGTCATAGAAATTGGCTCCCGTATAGATGAGGGGTTTCTGCTTATATGCTTTCTCTACGAGATGCAGAAACTTAAAGAGCGAATCGCAGAATTCTTCTGTATCCATGCCGCTTTTCGTCTCCACATCAATCATAGGCAAGAGGTCCTGATCTCCCGGACGACATTGGGCCATGAAATTTTCCAGCTGCGTCTGCTGTGGGATGCGGGCTCTGTAGAAATGATAAGAACCTACTTTCATTCCGTAGCGATGAGCCAGGTCGATATTCTGCTTGTATTTGCTGTCGATGTTGGTTCCGCCTTCAGTAGCTTTCAGATAAACGTAAGCCATCTTAGAGTTGTCGCCCACCGTTTCCCAGAACACGTTGCCCTGATAATGACTCAAGTCGATGCCGTGAACGTGCCGACAAGTGTCTTCGCATTGCACCTGGGCATGGGCTCCCAAGGCAATAATGGATGCTATAATAGAGATAAATAACTTTTTCATAGATGCAAAGATACGAAAATCAGATGAAAATCGTACTACTAAGAGATTAATTTTATAGATATTTTACTCTTCGTCCTGATGAATCCCAGATTAACCCCTTCAATCCTTACTGAAATTTACTCTTCAATCTCAGATAATGAACGGAAGAAATTGTTCATGAAATTGCTCATGGTTTCTATCGGAGCGTATTGCAGATAGCGCATGCTGCGGCGCAGATTTTTGCGCATGGTTCCCCCCGTGGTGCGTACAAAGCCGCTGCTGGTCTGCTCAAACTGAATGGCCTGCTGGTCCATGATATTATAGTAGAGCGAACGGAGCGTCAGCTTGTAGGCACCTCTTTCTATGTGATGAACGAATGGGATTTCGTCCTGTTCAAAATCGAAAAAAGTGATGAGTACGCTTCCTTCCAACTGGGCGATGCGCTGGATGCGGAGCTTGGCAAGCCACTTCTCCAGTTTCACGAAATCTACCTTGTCGCCTCGGGTTCTCAGGTAGTCTCCCAACTGGATGATTCCTCTGAGATTGATTCCGTTAGCCAACATTCCATTTACGTTTGCCACGATGATGCGCAGCAGATAAATGGTCTCGATAGAGGTATCAATGGCGTGGCGTTCATCTTCCTGAATCTTGCTGAGCCGTCGGTTCAGAAAACTGTTGTTCATCTTCACCTCTCCGGCAGGAACATCATTCACGTTCTTGAGCATCTGAGCTATCTTTTTCTTCTTAAAGGTAGTCATCGGTTCCATTTCTTCCTTGATGCCGAAGTTGTCGGCACGGAGCTTAGTAAAAAGGTTGCGCTGAAGAAAATTCATAAGCCTTGTTCTTATTAATAGTCAATAATAAAGTTTTGTTCTTCCTGTCAAGAAATCTCTAACGCTGAAGGAGACCCTACTCTGATTTGAGAAGTCTTCCTAACTGTATCTCCTTGGATAGCGGAAGAGGATGGCCAGCAGGGCTGCCACACCAATCGCCAGCGGATAATAGAGATAAGGAAGAATATCCATCGGACTGAGATTGGCCAGACCGGCTGCCAGGAGCATCTGCACGCCATAAGGAATCAATCCCTGAACCATGCATGAGAAGGTGTCGAGAATGCTGGCTGCCTTGCGGTTGTCTACGCCAAAACGGTCGCCTATCTTTTTCGAAATATTTCCTACTGTCAGAATCGCTACCGTATTATTTGCCGTACAGATGTTTACCATCGAAACGAGGGCGGCGATAGAAAGTTCGGCTCCACGCTTGCTATTTACGTGGGCTGTAATCTTGTTGATGATGAAATCGATTCCGCCGTTTTCGCGGATGATTTCGAGCATACCACCTGCCATCATGGCGATGATAATGAGTTCGCCCATGCCGATAATGCCGTTGCCCATGGCTGAGAACCAGCCAAAGAGGTCGTAGCTTCCGGAGGCACCCAGAAGATGACTACCTATGCCGATGGCGCCACAGAGTAGGGTGCCCAGAGTGAGAACAGCCATTACATTCATGCCGGCAATAGCGGTAACGAGGACGGTGAGGTAAGGCAATACTTTCATGTATTCTACCTCGTTGATGTGGGTTGGGGCCTGAAGACCGACTCCCATGACAGAATAGGCGATGAGCACGAGTACGGCGGCCGGAACCACAATCATGGAGTTGACCTTGAATTTATCGCTCATCTTGCAGTTCTGCGTCTGCGTAGCAACAACCGTCGTATCGGAGATGAACGAGAGGTTGTCGCCGAAATAAGCGCCACCTACGATGATGGCGGTCATCATGCCTACGTTAGCATCCATCGAGTGGGCCAGTCCGGCGGCTATCGGAACCAGAGCCACTACGGTTCCCACACTTGTTCCGATAGATACGGAGATAAAGCAGGCAGCCAGGAAAAGTCCTGGCAGAATCATGCTGGCTGGCAGGATGCTGAGCGCCAGGTTGACGGTTGCATCAACGGCTCCCATCGCCTTGGCTGATGCGGCAAACGAGCCAGCCAGCACGTAAATCCAGAGCATGAGCATCAGGTTGTTGGCGCCGGCACCCTTGCTGTATGTGTCCACTCGTTTCCTGACAGGCATTCCGCCGGAAATAGCCACGGCATAAATGCTCGAAATCATGAACGCAACTGTGAGCGAGAGGCTGGTGTCCTGATGGCTACTGTCTACCGAATATACGGTAAAAGCCACGATGAGGACAATCAGCAAAAATAATGGCGACAACGCCAGCAAACCTTTTTTATTACTCATACTTCTTTTTTCTTCTTAATTAAAGAGTTACTCCATTCTTGAAGATGGAGATTTCACGATAGCCATTATACTCGTTGCGAGCCTCCTCGCCACTTGCTACGGCTATAATCTTATCAATAAACTTGCTTACCAAGTCTTTCATTTCTACACCTTCTACCAGAGCGCCGGCGTTGAAGTCAATCCAGTTTGGCTTGTTCTTTGCCAGATTGCTGTTGGTAGAAATCTTCATCGTTGGCACGAAGGTTCCGAATGGGGTTCCGCGACCTGTGGTGAAGAGAATGAGCTGGCAACCTGCTGAAGCCAGAGCTGTGGCTGCTACAAGGTCGTTACCCGGAGCTGAAAGCAGGTTCAAACCGGTTGTCTCCAGACGGTCGCCATACTGGAGCACGCCGCTTACCGGAGCACGTCCGCACTTCTGGGTGCAACCCAAAGCCTTATCTTCGAGGGTAGAGATACCACCTGCCTTGTTACCTGGAGAAGGGTTCTCGCCAACTGGTTCACCATGGCTCAGGAAGTACTCCTTGAAGTCGTTAATCAGGTGAACGGTCTTGTCGAAGAGTTCCTTATTTTCGCAACGGTTCATCAGAATGGTTTCTGCGCCAAACATTTCCGGCACCTCTGTCAGGATGCTTGTACCGCCCTGAGCTACGAGCCAGTCGCTAAATTCACCTACCAATGGGTTGGCTGTAATTCCGCTGAAGCCGTCAGAACCGCCACACTTCAAACCTACGCGCAGTTTGTTTACCGGAACTTCCTCGCGCTTGTCTTCCTTAGCCTGGGCATAGAGGTTGCGCAGAATCTTCATGCCTTCCTCGAGCTCATCGCCTTCAACCTTCTGTGTTACAAGAAGTTTGATGCGGTTGTGATCATAGTCGCCGAGCATCTTCATGAAATCATCTGGCTGGTTGTTCTCGCAGCCGAGCGAGAGAACGAGCACGGCACCTGCGTTTGGATGCAGACAAATATCTCGAAGCACCTTGCGGGTATTCTCATGGTCGCCCGAGAGCTGTGAGCAGCCGAAGTTGTGGTGCCATGCGTGGATGGCGTCGATGCCTTCGCAGCCTGTTTCTTTCTTGAGGAGTTCTACCAGCTTCTCTGCCACGCCGTTAACGCAGCCCACGGTAGGAACTACCCATACTTCGTTTCTTACGCCAACTTCGCCATTCTTGCGAACGTAGCCCATGAAGGTGCGGTTTTCCTTAGCGATGTTCAGCTGCTCGTTAACCGGGTTGTAGGTATATTCGAGCGTACCGGCAAGATTGGTCTTGAGGTTGTTCTCGTTAACCCATTCGCCCGCCTTGAGACCGGTCTTTGCATGACCAATAGGGTAGCCATACTTCAGAATATCTGTACCCTCGGTAGCATCGTTGATGAGCACCTTGTGTCCTGCAGGAGTATCCTGCAATAAAGTGATGGTCTTGCCATCTACTTCAATCGTTTCGCCCTTCTTCATAGGGCGCAAGCAAACCACTACCGAGTCGGCAGGGTTAATCTTGATAAAACTTGATTGTTCCATACGTAGTCTGTTTTATATTTATTGTTTATAATTTATAATGTTCCTGTAAGAATATTCTTCCATACGGAAGCCCTGTTCTGCCCGATAGCCCTAGAGCTGGGTTCTGCGATAGAAATCTACGTTTTCCTTCATCAGCAGCTCGATAGGCATATAGTTTACCGGCGTAACTTTCTTCTTCAGCACAATGGCCTGGAAGAGCGTGTCTACGCAGGAGTAACCCTGCATGTAGGCGTGCTGGGCGATGAGGAAAGAGATGCTTCCTTCGCGCAGACAGCGAGCGTTTTTCTCTACCATATCATAGCCCATGATCTGAACGGCGCGGCGGTTGGTCTTCAGCAGGAAGTCGCCCACGATGTGCGCCTTCGAAGTCATGGTGATGCAATGGTGGATTTCCGGATGCCCGTCAAAGAACTTCTCCAGCATTTTGACGAATTCAGCACGTGTGCCGTTCAACGGCAGGTCGAGCATGGTAATCTTCACGTTAGGGAAGTGGTCGTGCATGTAATGGCGGAATCCTACCTCTCGGTTATCCTGCTGCTTGCTGACCACTCTTCCGTCTTTGGTCTGCCTCATGAGCAGGATTTCATCTTCCTTTGCTGCAAGCATCATCAGCATCTTGGCTGCGAAGAAACCGGAACAGAACGAATCCTGACCGAAGAAAGAGAGCGGACGGAGATCGGGCATATAGGAGTCGAGTAGGATGAATGGGATGCTTTTGTGATGCAACGCCTCGGTAAACTCGCGGGTTACATCGAGCGATGAAGGCACCACGATGACTCCTTCCGGACTGGCCTCAAGAATCTTGTTGCCTTCTTCGCGGAACGATTCCTCGCTGGAACGCTCATAGAAACGAATCTCTACTTCGATATGGAAGTCACGTCGGGTATCTTCACATTTTTTTGCGCCTTCCTCTATTTCCTCCCAGTAAGCCTCCGATTCATGTTTCGGAATCAGCAGGTAGAAGGTATAGGATTTGTTGTAAGCCAGAGCGCTGGCGTACACATTAGGCTGATAATTCATTTCCTTGAGGGCTTTCTCGACCTTGTCGCGAGCAGGTTTCGACACGTTTGGGCGGTCGTGCAGAACTCGGTCTACGGTTCCAACGGATACGCCAGCTCTCTCGGCAATATCCTTGATTCTGATTTTTTCGGCCATTGTTTTTTAGCATTACGGGTCTGGTTGCCTCGCGTGTACTTATTATATAAGGAGCCTCTCCAGGGGGCTACGATAGATAAAACGTCGCAGGTACTTCCTAGCTGTGCACAGACCACAATTAGTATTAAGCAATTCTGTTGTGTGCGACCACAAGTACGAATTTTGCCGCAAATATACAACATTTTTTTGAATTGTGCGAAGACACAGCAACTTTTTTGCACGAAAAACAAAAAAAAATGCGATTTTATTTCGTTATTCGAGAAATTATGGTTATTTTTGCCCTCGAAATTGAATGACAACTGATAATTGAACTTCATTTCTCTACTGAAAAGTGGAATTTAATTTGTTACTCATAACAAACAAAATAAAAACAAAAAAATTAAAACTATCAAACATGGCAAAAATTGTAACATTGGGCGAGATCATGCTTCGTTTATCACCAGAAGGCAATGATCGTTTCATTCAGAGTGAATCACTTCGCATCATCCCTGGTGGTGGTGAGGCTAACGTAGCTGTAAGCTTGGCTAACTATGGTCATGATGCTTACTTCGTATCTAAACTCCCCAAGCACGAGATCGGTCAGATTGCTGTCAACGGTCTCCGTCGTTACGGCGTTAACACAGAGTTCATCGCTCGTGGTGGCGACCGCGTAGGTCTCTACTATGCCGAGACTGGTGCTTCTATGCGCCCATCCAAGGTAATCTACGACCGTGCACACAGCGCAATTGCTGAGGCAGACCCATCTGATTTCGATTTCGACAAGATTATGGAGGGTGCCCAGTGGTTCCATTGGAGCGGTATTACTCCAGCTATTAGCGACAAGGCTGCTGAGCTTACCAAGTTGGCTTGTGAGTCTGCTAAGCGTCACGGCGTAACTGTTTCTGTTGACCTCAACTTCCGCAAGAAGCTCTGGACTTCTGAGAAGGCTATCTCTGTTATGCGTCCTCTGATGAAGTATGTTGATGTTTGTATCGGTAATGAGGAAGATGCTCAGCTCTGTCTGGGTTTCAAGCCTGATGCTGACGTAGAGGGCGGTAAGACTGATGCTGAGGGTTACTACGGAATCTTCAAGGGCATGATGAAGGAGTTCGGATTCAAGTATGTTGTTTCTACTCTCCGCGAATCTCTCTCTGCTACACACAACGGCTGGAAGGCTCTTATCTATGATGGTAAGGAATTCTATCAGAGCAAGCACTACGACATCAACCCTATCATCGACCGCGTTGGTGGTGGCGACTCTTTCTCTGGTGGTCTGATCCACGGTCTTCTTACTAAGGAGACTCAGGGCGAGGCTCTTGAGTTTGCGGTAGCTGCTTCTGCTTTGAAGCATACTATCCCTGGCGACTTCAACCTGGTATCTGCTGACGAGGTAGAGAGCCTGGCTGGCGGTAACGCTAATGGTCGAGTTCAGAGATAATTATAGTTTAAAGTTTATAGCTGATAGTTGATAGGCTGTCTTGCTTACGGCGTAGCTCCTATAAACTATTCATTGTTAATTAATATAAGGTAATGGCAAAGTTTAGCAAAATGCAGGTTATGGCAGCCATGAAAGAGACTGGTATGGTACCTGTTTTCTTCAACAAGGATGTTGAAATCTGCAAGAACGTCATCAAGGCTTGTTACGAGGGTGGCGTACGTGTTTTCGAGTTTACTAACCGTGGTGACTTCGCTCACGAGATTTTCGGAGAGTTGGTAAAGTGGGCCGACAAGGCTTGTCCTGAGATGATCTTGGGTGCAGGTACAGTTGTTGATGCCGGTACAGCTTCTCTGTATCTCCAGCTAGGTGCTAACTTCATCGTAGGCCCTAACTTCAACCCAGATATTGCTCCAGTTTGCAACCGTCGTCTGGTTCCTTATTCACCAGGTTGCGGTTCTGTAACAGAAATCAATAATGCTCAGGCTGCCGGTTGCGACGTAACCAAGGTATTCCCAGCAGGTAACGTAGGCGGTCCTTCATTCGTCAAGAACGTAATGGCACCTTTGCGTTGGAGCAACATCATGGTAACAGGTGCGGTAGAGCCAACAGAGGAGAATCTTACACCTTGGATCAAGGCTGGCGTTCTCTGCGTAGGTATGGGCTCTAAGCTCTTCCCTAAGGAAACTGTTGCTGCTGGCGACTGGGCTGCCATCACAGCCAAGTGTCAGGAGGCTCTCGGATACATCGCGAAGGCTCGCGCTTAATTTAGAGACTATTTTTCATTTAGATGCAAATTTCAGCATCCTTTTTTTCCATGTCGCCATCATCAGTTCTGGTGGTGGCGACACTTTTTCTTTCAGCTTGTTCTCCTGCGAATAAGGCTAGGGTAGATGAGCTGAACGAGCAATCCTATGCTTATCATTATCGCAACCTCGATTCTACTAAAGTGCTGGCTGAGAGGGCTTTGAAGCTTTCAGAAGATTATTCCTCAGGCCGTGCTGAAGCCTATAACAACCTTGCCTTCGTATGTATAGCCAAGATGGATTACAAGGGTGCCAAGGGATGGCTGAGGAAAGTTGAAGAGGAGAGCGATAATCAGATAGAACTCGCTATTGCCGATGTTCAGAACATGCGACTCTGCCAGAGAGAATCGCACAACAAAGATTTTTATGCTTATCGCGAAAAGGCGATGAGGCGTTTGCGCAGAATTCGCGAAGAGGTGAATTCCATGCCCCCGAGGGAAAGCAAACGCGTGATTTATGCGAAATCTGAATTCAGTATTGTGGCCGCCACCTATTTTTATTATGTGGGCTTAGACGAGCCGATGCTTCAGGAGCTTAACCGTCTGGACCCAGATGAGCTGGAACAGGATTCGGCACAATATCTCAACTATCTTTATAATATAGGTTCGGGCGGAGCTATTGTCAAGGGAACCGAAAACGAAATTAATCAGGCGGAATTCGACCGGCTGATCAGCTGCTACATGCTGGCTAGCGACCCTGCCCATCCTTATCCTTACTGGCAGGCTAACGCCCTGCAATCTATTAGCGAGCACCTCAGAAAAGGAGAGGTGAGCGATTTCCTCATCCGCAACAACCTGCCTGCCTTCCAGTATCTCAACATCGAGCAGATGCCAAACAATCTGCTGGCAGGCAACTTTGCCCAACGTGCCCTCAACATCTTTTCGAGCTACGGAGATGTTTATCAGACTGCCGGAGCCAACCGTACGCTGGCAGAATGTTTCTGGGATATCCATGATTATTCTTCGGCGCTCGACTGCCTGAATCATGCCCTGAACGACAACAAGGCGATAGAGCAGGCACCCGACCTCGTAGCTTCGATACGTGAAAGACTCTGCCTGGTTTATTCGGCTATAGATGATAAGCAGCAGAGCGATTACAACCGCAATATCTATCTGGATTTGCAGGACCGTTCGCGACAGGACCGCCAGCTGGAGGCACGTGCCGCGGCACTCGACGAGAACGCCCAGCAGCTCAACCTGATGATTGCTGCCGTGGTGGCGATGATTGTGCTCGTGGTGGTTCTGCTCTACGTTTTCGACCACATGAAGCGCAAGAAGATGAAGAACCAGTCGATGGATGAACTGCTTGCACCTTTGCGTGAGTGGAGCGAGAATAACACTCAGAAAATCAACGAATTAAAAGATAAGCAGGAGGAGGTTCAGGATGAACTGAACGTAACCCGACTGCATATCGAAGAAAACAAGAAACGCAATCTGGAACAACGGGCTAAAGTTTCGCTCGTAAACAGCATTACGCCTTTCATCGACCGCATGATTCACGAGGTAAACCGACTCTCCGAAGGGGGCGAAAGCGATGAGGTGCGGCAGGAACGTTACCAGTATATCGCCGAACTCACAGATAAGATTAACCAATATAACAACGTGCTTACGGAGTGGATTCAGATGCGCCAGGGGTCACTCAGCCTGCGTATCGAAAGTTTCCCTCTCCAGCAGCTTTTCGATATTGTAAGCAAGGGCAAGATGAGCTTCCAGATGCAGGGCGTGAAACTGGAAGTAGAGCCTACAGATGCCGTGGTCAAGGCCGACCGCATCCTTACGCTCTTCATGATCAATACCATAGCCGATAATGCCCGCAAGTTTACACCCGAAGGCGGAAAGGTAACCATTAGCGCCAAGGTTTCTGACTTCGTGGAAATCAGCATCTCAGATACCGGAAAGGGTATGGACGAGGAGCAGCTGGCGCATGTCTTCGACCGGACCTATACGGGCGGTCACGGCTTCGGACTGCTCAACTGCAAGGGCATCATAGAGAAATATAAGAAGGTGAGTTCGCTCTTTGCCGGCTGCCAGATCAAGGCAGAAAGCAAGTTGGGCGAGGGGAGCCGCTTCAGTTTCCGTCTGCCTAAAGGCATCGCCCGCCGAACCCATCTGCTGCTGGGCATCTTCATCATGCTCTTCGTGCTGCTGTCGGCTTCGGTCCAGCCTTGTGAGGCAAAGAAGACCAACGACATCCGCCAGCGCCACAATCATCACAAGACGAACGTAGATGCCAATCTCCAGCGTGCCGACGATTTTGCAGATAGCGCCTACTTCAGCAATATCAACCGTACCTACCAGCGCACCCTGGCCTTTGCCGATTCTTCGCGCCATTATCTCAACGCGTTCTATCTGTCGAAATATCCCGACGGCAAGTATCTCATGGTGGCTCATCCGGAGGTGGGAATGGCGGCAGAACTCTCCTGGATACGCTCCGGACTGCCAACCAATTATCATGTCATCCTGGACCTGAGAAACGAGTGTGCCGTGGCTGCCCTGGCGTTGCACCAATGGTCGCTCTACCAGAGCAACAACAAGGTTTATACCCAGCTGTTCCGCGAGATAAGTGCCGATAATACGCTCGATAATTACGTGCACACGATGCAGCAGAGCGAGAACTCCAAGACCGTGGCCGTGGTGCTGCTCATCCTGTTGCTGCTGCAGTTGCCGCTGGCTTATTATCTGCTCTATTACCGCCACGTGCTGAGCTACCGGTTTGCCATGATTGAGCAGACCAAGGCTAAGCGTACTGACGAGGCAGAGCAGGAATCCCTGAAACTGGAGCTGATGACCGATGAGCTGCATAGGGCTGAATATGAGAACGATAAGCTTCATATCTCCAATTCCGTGCTCGACAACTGTCTGTCTACGCTCAAGCACGAAACGATGTATTATCCGTCGCGCATCCGCCAGCTTATCGATTCGCAGCCCGATGATGTAGATTCGCTCAAGGAACTGGTAGATTATTATAAATCGCTCTATTCTCTGCTCAGCGCCCAGGCGATGGAGCAGGTAGAAGGCAACATCAAGGCAGATGATTTCCTGAACCGCTATCTTGTTTCTCTGATGCGCGGCAATTCCAAGGACTACCATACCGGAGTGGCTGAGATTCCGGGTTCTGCCTACGTGAGATATTGGATAGACCAGCAGGATGTGGCCTATGATGCTGCGCTCCATGCCCAGCTCTTCACCCCTCTGACGGGCGATTTGCGCTATCTCCTGTGCCGGCAGATTGTGAGGGAACTGGGCGAGATTACCAATCTGCGCGGCTGCGGCATCAAGGCTTGCCAGGGCGATAAGGGTTGCCTCAGGATAGAGGCCGTGCTGCCGGCACGCATCAAATGGAAAAGTTTAAAATCATAAGAAAATAAAAATATCAGAAAATGGAAAATTTTAAAGTCATCATAGTAGAAGACGTGCCCCTGGAACTGAAGGGCACAGAGGGTATCTTCAAGAATGATATTCCAGAGGCTGAAATCATCGGTACTGCCGAGAGCGAAATAGCCTATTGGAAACTCATCAAGCAGCAGTTGCCCGATCTGGTTCTGCTCGACCTCGGACTGGGCGGTTCTACCACGGTAGGCGTAGAAATCTGCCGCCAGACCAAAGAGCAGTATCCTGACGTGAAGGTGCTCATCTTTACAGGAGAAATTCTGAACGAAAAACTCTGGGTAGATGTGCTCGATGCGGGCTGCGACGGCATCATTCTGAAGAGTGGCGAACTCCTTACGCGTGGCGATGTGGCGAGCTGCATGGGAGGTAAGAAACTGGTGTTCAACCAACCTATCCTTCAGAAGATAGTAGACCGTTTCAAGCGGAGCGTAAACAGCCAGCTGATGCGTCAGGAGGCTCTGGTGAATTATGAGATTGATGAGTATGACGAGCGTTTCCTGCGCCATCTTGCGCTGGGTTACACCAAGGAGCAGATAACCAACCTGCGCGGAATGCCTTTCGGCGTAAAGAGTCTGGAGAAGCGACAGGCAGAACTGGTTCAGAAACTCTTCCCTGACGGCAACCACGGCATGGGCATCAACGCCACTCGCCTGGTGGTAAAAGCCTGCGAGCTCCGCATCCTCGATATCGACCATCTGCAGGCAGATGAAGAATAACTCGTTTCAATAAGCGCTTTTTAAAGAATGTATAAGAAAGTATTGGCCTATCTGGCATTATCGTTGGGAATAGCCGAAGTAGTGGTGATTCTGGTTTCATGGCTGCTTACAGCTGCGATGCCCGAGTCGTTCACCCATTCGCTTACCAGCCCCGAGGGCATCCGCTGGTTTACGGGCCATTTTGTAGACCATCTCACCTCTGTATGGCTCGTCTGGCTGGTGCTCATCAGCATCACCATCGGGGTGGTAAAGCAGAGTAGGGTGCTCCATTTCGACCATACCCAGTATCGCCAGCGCACGGCCTTGCGCCTGATGCTCATCGAGCTGTGCATCTCTGCAGGTATCATGCTGGCGCTCACCCTCTTGCCCCATGCCATTCTGCTGAATGCCGTAGGAACCCTCTTTCCGGGTCCGTTCACGCATAGTCTCATTCCGTACATCTGTTTCTCGGTCATGGTGATGAGCATGAGTTACGGCATCATGAGCGAGAGCATCAAGGGCATCAGTCAGGTTTATGATGCCATGAATCAAGGCATCCGTCTCCTGTCGCCCTGCTTTCTTTTCTACATTCTCGTGATGCAGCTCTATACATCCATCCTCTATGTAATGGAGTAAGATAAAAGCCCCCGATGCTCGTTTCCTTGCATCAGGGGCTCTTTTCTTACTCCAAGCCGTCGCCCTCATTACCGCCGGTGGTTCCGCCGCCTTCAGTATTTCCGCCGCCCTGGGTGTTATCCGAACCGCCGCCACCACCTGGGTTATTGTCTGGGTCTTCCACATCACCCTTATCGTCGGAAGTAACGTTTTTCACCACCTTGCCGTTGCGGTCGTAACAGGTAATCTGGATGGAGGTTTCCTGCAGCTCGCGCTTGATGTCAACGCTTGGGGTGAAGATAACACGGCGGTTGGTAATCAGACTGGTAGCCACTTCGCCTACGGTAGGCACACTCTTGGCTCTTACGCCGAATCGCATGGTTCCCAATCCCGGAACGGCTACGGAATGGCCTTCGGTACACCACGCCTTGATAACCTCGCCTGCTGCATCCCAGCAAACCTGCATCACGCCCACGCTAACGCCGCTTCTGATGGCAGCCTCCTTGATAACCTTGCTCTCAGAGAGCTTGTTGTAAAGTTCGGTACCGAGGATGAATCTGTACTGACCCTTCATTTCGCCTACTTGGATAAGGGTCTCCTTTGCTTTCAAATTAATTGCCATAATCTTCTGAATTTTAAATTGTTATAAACTATCAACTGTTAACTCTAAAACTACCTGATGGTGATGGTTGGCACGTAGTAGGTAGAATCTACTTTGGTGGAGATGTTGTTCTCCTGATGTTGCCGCTGGTTCTTTCCGATTACGAGTCCTGCCGTGCAGGAGCTGGATAGGAAGGTGACGATGGCTGAGCAAATCGCCACGATGAGATACCGGATGAATGCCTTCATGTTCTGGTTCATGATTTTTTCTGCCCCCTGCTAAGTTTCGCTAGCGAAACGACTCGTTTCGAGGCTTGGAGTCTTGGTTTCATTTTCTTTTTTATTTCCCCAATTAGGGAGATATTTTTCTCCAACTGGGCAAGTGATTTTGCGCGCTTTCTGAATCACGATGCAAAGATACGAAATCCCGATTTATCAGGTGTGCGATAGCGTGCGATACCATGCGATAGCGGAACATTTTCTGAAAAACTATCAACTATTAACTATAAACTATCAACTAAGCTCCCGGTTCCCCGAGGTTGTCGAAAATAGCCTTCACCTGCTTGGGCGTGAACGACTTGCAAGTCTTTTCATACCCCATCTGCTGCAATTCATCCCAGAGCGGCTGGCAACGGCGAATCCAACTCATGAGATGATTTACGGCCGTGCGTGGCATACTCTCGGGAAAGTACATCAGTCCCAGTTCCTTCTTCGTATACGTGCGGTTTATAAAATCTTCCATAATCTTAATTTTTTAATCATTTGTTTATCGGCTCCTTGCTCCCAGAAGGTGCAGCAGCCCCTAAAAGATAGTATTCGCTGAAATCCTTGCAGTCCGGTGGCAACTGGTGGTGAACCAGCTGGGGGAGCATCTCCCTGAGTTGCATGAAGAGGCTTTCGCCCGGCACATCCTGATCGGGAAACATGTGGAATTCCACCTGATACAGTCTTCCGATATCCGTCAGCAGCTGCTTATCCTCGGGTTTGAGGAGCGTGGCAGAAGGGATGGCAATCGCCTTATGTCCGGCAGAAAGCATCGCCCAGCAGTCGCTACATCCCTCCGTAATAAACAGCCTCTCGCCCGGTTTCAGTCTCTTCACAACCGGCAGGTTATAGATGCTGCATCTTGCGCCGTAAGGGAACCGGAAGCGGGGAGCATCCTGCTCCTTTTCTTCGCCCGGACTTTTTTCTTCAGAAGAAACATTCCTCTCAGAAGAACAACCTCCCGATGAAGATTTTTTCTTCTTGTAATCCAGGTTCCGGTTCTGAATACCGATAAGCCGCCCATCAGTATCGAAGTAAGGAATCTGCAGCCAGTTGATGCCCTTCTTATCCGTCCAGGAAGTCAGTCGGCACCAGTTTACCACTCTCCAGTCAATCTTCCTCTCCTCGAAGAGAAATCTCCGAGCCGCCTGGTTAAGCCAGGGATGTTCGAAGAACCTAGTATACTTGCTTGCATCGAAGGAAGATTTCCCCGAATTATCACCCGAAGAAGAATCACCGGATGAAGAGCCCGAGGAAGAATCCTCCTCCAGCTGAATCTGATGTTCCTCGGCGAGCCATCGGCAAGCCGCCGGGAAATCCTTCCCCAGGTATCTCATCGCCAGGTCGATGGTGCCGATGGAACTCCTCATGCAGACATAGCATCTGCAGCTGTTCTTGGTCTTGTTGAATGTGAGGCTGGCGTGGTGGTCGTCATGGAAGGGGCAGAGCGCCTTATGGTGCTCCACCTTCATCCCCATCTCTTTCGCAACCTTCTCTATCGGAAGTTCGCGCAGTTTCTGAATCTCATATTTCTCCATCATATCCCTTTCCCTTTCTTTTTCTTAGCCGGTATACCCGTCAGATATTCTGCAGTCTTGGTATAGAGTTTCGTCTGGCTGTTATAAGTAATGAACTGGCGGTTCTTCCATACGTTGAGCTGATGCTTGGTACCTTCCTGATTCTTGCCCAGACTCAGGCGCAGGGTTTCCAACTGCAGCTCGTTGAAGGAATTCTCCAGCTGGTCGAGCATGTTTTTCGGTCCGCTTCTCTGAGCCTCTTCCTGCCCATCGCCCGCTTTAAACATATCGCCGAACACCTTTACCTTCGACCACAAATCGTAGTAGCAGAACCATTCAACGAAGTCGCCGATGGATTTCGACCAGCTCTGGTCGTTCAGAATCCACAGCACGGCTCCCTTCTTCCATGCCGAGAAGATGCTGCGGTGGGAGAGTTCCCAGAGCGTATCATCATCAGCAAGGTCGGCAAGGCGTGCCATTTCCTCTGCCAGCTTATCGGCTATCTTGTTGAGCGGCTTCACTACAAAACTGCCCTTGCAGTTGTCCAGCCTCAGCAGATAGCCATCGAGCTTTTCAAGGAAATCTTTGTTGTACGTTCCCTGTCGCGGAATCTTTCCGCTTCGCTCGCCACGGGCTTTGTAGGCGAAAGGTATGCGCCCGAAGAAACCATTGGTCAGGTCTTTCTTGTAGAAGAGTCGGGCCGCCTCGGGAGTAGAGGTAAAGGTGAGGTTCACACGGAGCAGAGGGTTACCCGTTACGCCATCAGCCGTGGCTCGCAAGGCTCCAGCCCTCTGACAGTCGAAGATATTTCTTACCATCTGGCTCACCTGCTTATGCCCACCACACATTCTGTCGGCCATCTCCACCTCAGGCAGATTGATGTACTGGGTTCTTCCGCCCAGCTGTTCGCAAGCCATAGCGTTCTGGATGAAGGCAGGATTGGTGACATCAGAAGGTGGAAACCAGAAACTCACGTCCGGGCGCTCCGGTTTTTCCTTGTTGGCGCCCTTGGTTTTCATCTGTCGCTGCCAGTCAACCAGTTTCTTGAACTCAGTCTCATCATGCTTTCTAAAAGGTCTCATGATGGCCTCTACAAGATGCCCCAACTGTGCCTTTCCGATACCCGATGGACCTATCAGATGGCCCATTTGCCCGCACATTTCGTAATATTTGTTGTCGGAATACATGAATCTTACGTCTGTGAGATGAGCCGCTAATGCCGGAATTGCCATCGGAATGAGCACTTCCTGCATGTCTTTAGATGCCTGAGAGATGGCAAATTTTACAAATTCAGTACCCTTGCTGGGTTTTGGCATCGCCGGAGCGATGTTGCTAAAAATATTATAATCCATTGCTTTTTAGAGAGTTAAATCAAATTTCATGTTCATTTTTTCTTGCTTGCAGTCTCAGTCTCAGAGTCTCAGTTGTTTTTTTATGGTCTTGCTTCCTATATATATTATATATAACTAATTAATAATCAATAAGTTATAAAGGCTTAAGAAGCGGGTTTGAAGTTGGATTGTGACATTTATCCTAACTGAGACTGAGATTTGAGACTGCTTTGAAGAGGAAATGAGGGTAGGGATAATCCTGTTACCGCCCTCCCCGAAGTCCCCATTTCCTCTAGAAAGCCTCAACTCCGTTTATCTGTCATCACTCTTGCCGCTAATGATGCGCAGCTCGTTGGCGGCACCCTGGCAGAAGTCCTGGAAGGTGAAGCGCTCTGAGAACTGCGGGCGGTTGAAGGTAGGGTAGAGCGTACCGTCTTTCTTCCGGTTCACGTTGATGTACTTTCCTTCATACACGTGCGGATTTCTCTGCACCACCTTCTGCTGTTTCTTCTCCTGGTCATTCTGCACAAAGGTGAAGTGGTCTTCGCCGTCGTGCGTAATGGCTCCATCCAGATACTCGCCAACGGCCATGCGCCCTGGCTCCTTTGTCATCAACTTGAGGTCGATACCCAATTCTGTGTTTGGGTAGAATCTCTTTCCTGCCTTACTTGAACTTTCGTTCATATTGCCATTTAATACTATATTCATTTTTACTTGAGTATTAAATAAGCCTCTCTGGTACGATGACGTTCGAAGAGGTTTCCCTGCCATCTTTTCTAGTACCATCATTCCCCATTTTGTGATTTGCAACTCGCCTGATGGGTAGTCATCCTGTTGTCAGATGACGGGTGCAAAAGTAAGAAGAAAAAGCCTGGCACAGATGCTTTTCCAAAGTGCCGTCTCCAAAGTTCTCTGAATTTCTCCGATTTTCTCTGTTTTTCTCTGATATCCTCTCTACGTATAGTCGCTTTTTTGACTTAGGGGTACAAAAAAGCGACCGATACCTGAACAAAAATCAAGTATCGGTCGCTATCAGAAGATATAAATCTCTATCAGGGAAGCACCAGTCGCTATCGTCTTCTAGTCCTTATTATAATATTTACAGAAAGTCTTGTATCCGAACCCTCCTTTCTCAATCGGCATACCCATTCGTATCAATTCTTCATGGGCATTTTTTGTGTTTTGTGGCAGCAGCACCTTGCCCTCCTTTTTCAGTATGTTCAGTCTCTTGCAGATTTCCTGTACGTCAAATTGTTTTACCAGTCTCTCCACCTCTTTATGCACTTTCCATCCTTCGTCTTCATCGAGTGCAGGATGCACAAAATGGAAGAGTTCCTTCTGAAAACCTTCTCCTGCAACTTCATTGGTTTCACTAGCTTTTTCTGTCACCTCTGCCTCGTAATTCTCCTCCGTCACCTTTGTTTCTTCAGCAAAAAAATCCTTTGCAATCTTCATCATCTGCTGTGCAGACAGATTGCCCTGGATAGTCAGTTCTTTGTGCTGGTTGTTGTAAATAACATTGCCTGCATAATAATTATTACTCATATTTCTTCCTTTTTTATATTCTTGTAATATTTTTGTATGTCTATAATTCTGATGGCAGCAGAGCAGAATTCCCTTCTTCCTGGTGGTCAAGATGCAGATGCTTACTATGAACATCAAATGTAGAATCTCCTGCATGATAGTGCTCTGCCTGAATCGTAGGCTTCTTTGCCACCTCTTTTAAAGCCTTCGTCTGTTCCTTGATGGCATTAATCTGTATACCTTCTCTTGCCTCTTCAGAAAGGAAACGCTCAGTCATATTGTCAACCCGAAGTTTATACTCTGGGGGTAAATATGAAATCTCGTGGTAGATGAATCTCTGCAAAACCTCAACATCTTCTCGTCTGACTAGAGTTTGGCTGTACTTGATGATTTTATCAATAAGGTAGTCTTCCTTCTGGCTTGTTAGAGATGGGGTAGGAGCAAAGCTGTTTGTTGGCAGCCCCAAACGCATGCGCAGACGGTCTCTAATCACGAAAGCGGTAAGCAATTGGCGATACTTATCCAAAGGAATGCGTGTGTAGTGAGCGCGTATGAGCATGGCTATCTTATCATCATTGGAATAAGGAGCCAATGCCGGAATATTGGAAAGTTCTGTCTCTATATCTTCCAACCATGACATCATTTTCAAATTATCTGGTTTATAACAGTCGGCACCTTTTAAGTGCAACCAGTCATGCCATGCCCTTTCTGCTTCATGGGTGGATAGTAGATGGGGGAGCCAGCTTTTGCGGAGCTTCTTCTGGCGACCCTCATTGCATAAACCGCTCAATAAGTGTTCTAGTTCATTCGCCATATAGCGCATCTTGTCGCCCTTTTTTGCTTCCATAGCTTTTATGACATTCTCTATTCCCTCCTTCGCTTCGTACCATAGAGCGTATTTTCCCATTGTTATTAAAGTCTCTGTGTATTCCTGAAGCTCCTCTTCTTCATCAGAAGTTAACGTCTCATGTCTCAGAATATCTATCATCATCATCGTAGCATCTTCTACGCATAAAAATTCCTCTGTCATAGGAAATAAAGGCAGGAGCGGCTCCCATTCTTTCCAATGGTCTTTATGTAAGATGGGCACAATTGGAGTAGAATCAGTTTCTGCTTCAACAAAAAAATAGCCCTCTGCAGAAATTATAACCTCCTTAACCCGAGCGCGGAAATAACCCCGTCCGCTGGTTGTCAATGCAGCCTGAGCCAATGATTTGTATTCTTCTCTATTACGTACATAGCCTGCCTTCCGACTCGCAAAGCGCGCAACAAAAGCTTCTTCATCTGTTTCGTTAGTGGGTTCGGGTTTTACCGAAACATAAGGGTGCTTTCTGTCCAGCATGGTCAGAAATTCTATTGTTTTTTGTTGTTCTTGTGCAGTCATATCCTCACCTTTTACGTGGTTAGAATTTACTGCATATTGTACCCCAACTATTTTTATTAAATCTCCCATTGTTTGGTATTTAGATTTTTGGAAAGCTGAATTTAGTTATTACGGCCGTCCGGAGTACAAAGTTACAAAATAAATTCCTATTAGCATTAAAATGTAACATTTTTAACATTATTCGTAACAAAAAATCTAGATTTCGCCCTTTTTTGTGCAGCTTTTAATAAAGATTCTCCTTTTCTCCTTCCTATATTCCTCTCTTTCCTTCGCCTCCAATCTTTCCTCTCTCGCCTCCAATCTTTCCTCTCTCGCCTCCGTTCCAAGCGATTCCATCGCCTGTTAGAGCATTTTTCTTGGTGGTTTATCAAGAATGTGTTATTTAGCGCAGGAAAACTGAAGGAACCTGAATATCATTGTAAAGGGAGAATTTTGAAATGAAGAAAATGAAAATATCGGAATGAAATCATGAGTGGCTGACAACGGAAAAATTCCTCCTTTTTTTACTTTCCTCTTTTTAATTCTAACAGGTATTATGGTAAATAGGTGTTATGAGAAAAAGAAAGAGGTGAAATTTGGAACCTGAAAATGGAACCGGTTCACCCCTTTCTGATCATTTCTTCCTTTCTGCCTGTACTGAGATTAATTCTCATTTCAATCAAAAAGAAAAATCTCAGAACGAATCTTACATCATGCCCGTAAGACGCTGGATAGCGATTACTGCCTGGTTGTATTCATTAATCGCATCGGCATGCTTCATCAGAACATCGATGGTTTCCTCAATGGCATTCACGTATTCAATATACGAAATTTCGCCATTTTCATATTCTATCGCACTCAACTTCGAAATTTGCGCAGAATGTGCCTGGCTGTTCTGCTCGTAATATTTCAGACGGTTGGATGCTGCCTGCAGGCGTTTCGTACAGAGACGGTAATCGCGCTCTTTCTCAGTCTGCTCCTGACGCATTTCGATTTCAGCCAATTCACGGTCTTTCTGAGCTGCCTTGACCTTTGCCTTCGTAGAACCATAAAACAAAGGAATGCCTACGCCAATCTCGAAACCGAAGAAATTGCCCTCGGCAAATCTCGAACGGTCTATGTTGTATGGATTCCAACTGGAAATGACACATTGGGTGCGCAAAGAGAAGGATAAACTCGGAGCAAAACTCGCCTTGGCTGCCTTGATTTCCTTATCGAGAGCGATGAGTTTATCCTGCCGGTAAATGCCGTCGGCAGACTGCTGATAATGATAGGAACTGAGATTCTGGGCTGCGATGGCCGAGAGATTCTCTTCTGCCGGTTTTACGGGCTCCTGCGTGTTGAGCTGCGACATGAGGTCGATTTGCAGACGCTCGATTTCGCTCTTCACATCAGCCATTTCCAAGCGGTTTTCGTTGTATTTGCGGTCGGCAGAGAGATATTCCAGCTGGCGGCTCTCTCCTGCCTTATAACGCATTTCTGCTATCTTGCTGTAACGCTCTAATACTGAGTCGATTCGCTGCAATATCTGAAGTCTGTGAGCCTGATAAAGCATCTGATAATAGGTGTTGGCGATTTCAGCCTTCAGTTGCTGACTTATCACGTTCAAGCGGCTCTTTTCTGCCTGGGCTTCAGCCTTGAGCTGGTTGCGGCGCGAGGCGTAGACGGTAGGAAAATCGAGGCTCTGGGTGAAGGTAAATCCGTTGTCCGATTCGCCACCCGTGGCTGGGTTTTGCGAGAAGGCAACCTCGGTTTTATCCAGCTCCCAAGCCGTGCCTTGCATTACCTGAGCACGTTCTACCGACTTCTTTCCTGCCTGCATCTGAAGGTTCTTTCGGGCTGCCAAATCGAAACATTCCTGCAGGGTAACTTTCCTGCCCGCAATATGAGCATCAAAATGCTGGGCTCCTGCTGGGGATGGCAGCAGGAGAAGGATGGCGGCAAAACAAGCCACCACCCTATTTTCTATTATCTTTTTTCTGTTCATTATTTTCTTAATTTCTAAATCTTACTTTTTCGTAAACATCTTGTAGATGGCTGGCAGAACCAGGAGCGTGAGGAGCGTGCTGGTAATGAGACCACCAATCACAACCGTGGCAAGAGGACGCTGGACTTCTGCTCCATCGCCATGGGATAATGCCATCGGGAGGAAACCCATAGAGGCTACCAGGGCCGTCATCAGAACCGGACGGAGACGAATCATGCAACTGTCAATAATTCTTTTCTGAATAACAGCCGCCAAACTTGCGTCATTCTCCTCAGGAACCGCAGCCGCCTGCTTCTGCATCTGGTTCATCTGACCTATCAGCACGATACCGTTGAGAACCGCCACACCAAAGAGGGCGATGAAACCTACGCCCGCCGAAATGCTGAAAGGCATTCCGCGCAACCAGAGCGCCCAGACGCCACCTATGGCGGCAAGCGGAATGGCGGAGAACACGAAGAGCGACTCCCGCAGATTCTTGACCGTGGCATAGAGCAGCAGCAGAATGATGATGAGCGCTATCGGAACCACGATGAGCAAACGCTGGGTGGCACTCTGAAGATTCTCAAACTCGCCACCATAATTATAATAGTAGCCCTCAGGCAGCTTCAGTTTCTCGTCGAGGATGGTCTGAATATCCTTTACGGTACTCTGCACGTCCCTACCCTTCACGTTGAAACCTACGTAGATGCGGCGGGCGCCATTCTCATGAGAAACCTGAGCAGGAGCCGGTTCGTAAACCACATCAGCCAACTGGGAAAGCGGAATGCTCTCGCCACCAGCCAGCGGAATACGGAGCGATTGAAGCGACTGTAAGTTGCGCTCCTTAGGATCAAGACGCAGAACGATGTCAAATTTTTTGTCGCCTTCGTAAACAGCTCCAGTCGTAGCGCCCGCAAAGGTAGTTTCGAGAATGCGGTTGATTTCGTCAACAGTTACCCCATAAGCCGCCATGCGTTCATGGTTGTATTTTACCTGAATCTGAGGCAATCCGGATACCTCTTCAACGAAGATTCCGCTCACGCCCGGCACATTCCTGATCATTCTGGAAACCTTATCAGCTTGCTGGGTAAGCACATCGAGATTGTCGCCAAAAATCTTAATCGCCACATCCTGCTTGATGCCCGTAAGCAACTCGTTGTTGCGCATCTGGATTGGCTGCGAAATCTCAGCCTTCAAGCCCGGAATCGTCTTCAGGGTTTCTTCCATCTTCTCCATCAGTTCGGCGGTAGTTTCTGCCGAAGTCCACTCGGCTTTCGGCTTGAGTGCCACCATGATGTCGGCCCTTTCCATAGGCATCGGGTCGGTAGGAATCTCGGCACTACCTATGCGGCTCACCACCTGCCTGATTTCAGGATATTCAGCCTTCAGAAGTTTCTCCGCCTTGGAGCAGCTCTCTACCATCTGCGAGAGTGACGTGCCCTGCGACATGGTCATTTCTACCGCAAAATCGCCCTCTTCCAGGCTCGGGATAAATTCGCCACCCAGGAAATGGAAGGCTACGGCACTCATGCATAAGAGCGAAACGGCGCCGGTAATCACATCCTTATATCGCGCCAAGACCCATTCCAGAACCGGTCGGTACCAGCCCTGCAGTTTCTCTATCATCCTATCGCTGAAAGTTTTACGCACATGTCCCTTCTTGCTCAGGAAGAGCGCACTTGCCATCGGAACATAGGTGAGCGAGAGGATGAAGGCACCCAGAATGGCGAAGAAAACGGTAAGCGCCATCGGACGGAACATCTTGCCCTCGATGCCCACAAGCGTCATCAGCGGAATGTAAACTATCATGATGATGATTTCGCCAAATGCCGCACTCTTGCGGATGCGCGAAGCGGAATCATGAACTTCCTCATCCATCTCTGCCTGAGAAAAACGGATGGGAGTATCGGAAGAATTTCTCGCCCTCCGCTCAATACTCTTCACGCCCAGATGGGCCACAACAGCCTCTACGATAATGACGGCAGAATCGACTATCATACCGAAATCGATGGCTCCGAGCGACATCAGATTGCCGTCGATTCCGAAGGTCTTCATCATGCCGAAAGCAAAGAGCATGCTGAGCGGAATGACACTCGCCACAACCAGTCCGGCACGCCAGTTGCCCAGGAAAATAACCAGCACGAAGATGACGATGAGTCCGCCCTCAATCAGGTTTCGGGCGATGGTTCCCTCCACACGGTCAACCAGGTTGGTTCGGTCGATAAACGGTTCGATGACCACGCCCTCGGGCAGAGATTTCTGAATCTGCTCTATGCGCAACTTCACATTCCTGATAACCTCCTGAAAGTTTTCTCCCTTCAGCATGATGGCAATTCCGGCTACCACTTCGCCCTCGCCATTTCGGGTAACGGCTCCGAAACGGGTGGCGTGCCCCAGCTGAACCTTCGCCACATCACCTATCTTAATAGGAGTGCCGTTCATGGTCTTGACGGCGATATTTGCCACATCTTCCAGACTCTTCACCACGCCTATGCCGCGGATGAAATACTGGTTGGAGTTTTCCTCTATGTAACTTCCGCCCGTGTTGGCGTTATTCTTTTCGAGCGCATCAAACACCTCGCTCACGGTAAGATTGCTGGCGTTGAGCTTATCCGTATTGATGGCCACTTCGTATTGCTTCACGTAGCCTCCCCAGCCGCTCACTTCCGCTACGCCCGGGGTTCCCGAGAGCTGCTTTCTCACAATCCAGTCTTGGATGGTTCGCAGCTGGGTTAGCGAATATTTGTGCTCGTAACCCTTCTCGGCGCGCACGGTATAATGGTAAATCTCGCCCAGTCCGGTAGCAATCGGCCCCATCTCGGTTTCCACATTATTGGGCAAATCTTTCTCCACCTGGGTCAGCATCTGGCTCACCTGCGAACGTGCCCAGTAGATATCTGCATCATCATCAAAGACGAGGGTGATGACCGAGAGTCCGCTTCGCGAGATGCTTCTTCGCTCCTTGAGTTCGGGGATATTGGCGAGTGCCATTTCCACCGGAGTAGTAACGTATTGCTCCACCTCCTGCGCTCCGAGCGAAGGTGCCTGAGTGATGACCTGAACCTGATTGTCGGTAATATCTGGTGTGGAATCGAAAGGAAGATGGATGAGCGAAACGATGCCCCAGATGATAAGGGCTATCGTGAAAACTCCCACCACCAGCTTGTGGCGGATGGAGTAAGTAATCAGTTTCTGAAACATAATCTGTCTTTCTTTTAAAAGCTCTTTATTGATGAAAAAGCTTACCTTATATTAATGCTCATCTGCATGCTCGCCCGTGAGCGAAGCCAGATAATACGCGTTTTCTGTCACAATCTTCTTTCCTTCCTGCTTCAGGTGCTTGCAGAGTTTTACCTCGGTATAAGCTCCGTCAGAAACGCCCGTAATGACCTCATGGCGGGAGAAACTGTACTCGCCCTTCTTTGGTTTGCCATTCAGAGCGAAGACAAACTGCTTGCCGTCGGTAGTGACGATGGCCTTGGAAGGAAGGGCGATGCACGACTGGCTGCCCGTAGCTATCTTGCCGCTTACATACATTCCGTCGAAGAGTCGGGCTGAGCCGTGAACCCCGCTGGTTTTAAGCGACTGCGCATCTATTTTTACATGAACAGCAATAGATTTCGAATTATCGTTAAAGTATTGGTTTAAGCCGTAAACATGACCTGCGAGTTTCACGCCCGGCTGATTGGTAAGCGAGAGATAAACCTTATCGCCCGGCTTAACCTTCTGCAGATCTTTCTCAAAAATGTTCAAATCGCACTCTACAGCCTGGTTGTTCTGAATCTTCATGAGCGGCGTCTGCATATCGGCGAAGCTGCCCAGACTGGCTGTAATCTGCGAAACCGTACCCGATATCGGAGCACGCAAAGGGAAGGCTGTGGTAAACTTACCCCTGGCAACGGCGGCGGTAGAAATGCCCATCTGGGCAAGCTGTTTGCCGATGCCGATGAGGTTGGCATGGGCTACATGATACTCCTTGGCAGCCTGCTGCGCATTCTTCTTGACGCCAGCTCCGGTCCTGTTCAGCAGTTTCTGTCGCTCCAGGTCGGCAAGAGCCAGTTCACACTCCTTGCTGGCAGAATAATATTCTCGTTGCAGACTGACCACATCGGTATTTTCAACCAAAGCCACAATCTGTCCGCGCTTCACATTCTGTCCTTCCTTTACATAGATAGCCTTCACCACGCCCCCCATGAGCGAAGCCACATCGCCCTTGTTCTGGGCACGCAAAACGAGCTGACCGTTGGCTGCAATCGTAGCATCCATCACGCGGTCAACCGCCTCGCCCATCTTCAGATCTACAGCATCTACCTGTTTCTGAGAGAGCGGAATGTTGTCGAAATCCACCTCTTCATGTTCATGCTCATGTCCGTGTCCGGCAGCATGAGCCTCTGCTCCGGCGTAGTTTGAGAAAAGGGTAAAACCACACCAGGCTAAGATTGCCGCAACGGCAACCACCAAAATTCTTTTCATTTTTTTTCTTTTTATTGATTCATAATTACGGATAGGCAAAAGTACGCCCCCGAGAAACTTCGGGTGCAAAAGTACGCACTTTTCCCTGCAACCCGGTTGCAAAAGTTGCATCCTGGTTGCTCTTACTACAGAAAATCAACAAAAAGAAGGAGGTCCTCGCCTACTGATAGCCGTTACGTCTACGCTAGGAAGACTGGCTGCAAACTGCTGCCAACGCACGCTAACGAGCGACGAGGTCGGGATAAATAAATACTCAGAAGAAAGCATGGAAAGCAGATGGTTTCCATCGAAAAGCAGTTTCTGAATGCCCTTCATGATCTTGCTGCCGGTTACGAAATGGTGCAGCTGATGCACCCGGCAACTATCGGCTTCTTTCTCATGATGCTCAGTATGCTCATCGTTGAAATTACCATCCTGCTGGCAACGTTCTACAACCATACAAATACGCCCCATGTGGTGATGATGCATCACCACCGTAGAGAGCAGCACACTCAACGTGGCCACAAAGAGGCTGAACAAGTATAGTTTCTTCTTTGCCATTTTTTTCTTCCGATTTTACAATTGCTTTTCTGACCGCAAAATTACATTAAAAGTACGAAATAGCCAAGTAAAACTTAGAAAATTAGCATTTTTTCTTAAAAAAATTAAAACCGAATACCCTTAAAGCCATCTGAATACGTAATATGAGTAGTTTTTAGTAACTTTGCAACATAAAATTAAAAAATAGAAATGAAAAAAGTATTTTTAATCTTTCAATTACTCCTTGTAGTAATGCTGGCTCAGGCGCAGATGATGAACCCTGTGAAGTTCACCAGCTCGCTGAAAACAGACGGAAGTGCTGTGGCCGAAATCGTGTTTAGCGGAAAAATCCAACCGGGATGGCACGTCTATTCTACCGGTTTGGGAGGCGACGGCCCTATTTCCGCTTCGTTCAACGTAAACAAGCTTGAAGGAGCTGAGCTCGTAGGAAAACTTCAGCCACGCGGCAGAGAGATTGCAAAGTTCGACCCTCTCTTCGAGATGAAACTCCGTTATTTTGAAGGTAGTGTTACCTTTGTACAGAAGGTGAAGTTTACCCAACCAAATTATCATATTGATGCCTATCTGGAGTATGGCGCCTGCAACGACCAGAACTGTCTGCCACCAAGCGAGGCTGGTTTTAAGAAGAGTGGCAAATCGCCAGCCGTTGATGCTCCTGCAGCTGGGGCTAAAGATGCTCTGAATGCAAAGGCGATTGACCCTGCCCTTGCTGCCAAGATGAAGGCCGATTCGCTGGCAAAGGTTGCAGCCCTGGCTCAGACAGATAGCGCTACTCAGCCTGTAGATTCCGCAGCTTTGGCATCTGCTATGGAAAATCTGAACGTCAAGGACTTATGGAAACCGGTTGTTAAAGAACTTCAGGCATTTGGCGGAGCTAACGACATCGCCAACCATTCGCTCTTCTATATCTTCTTCATCGGTTTCGTGGGCGGTCTGCTTGCGCTCGTCATGCCTTGCATCTGGCCTATCATCCCGATGACCGTAAGTTTCTTCCTGAAGCGTGCTAAGAACGATAAGAAGAAAGGTATCCGCGATGCGATTACCTATGGTTTGAGCATCGTAGTCATCTATCTGGTTTTGGGTCTTGCCGTAACAGCCATCGCAGGTCCTAGCACCCTGAATGCGCTCAGCACAAGTGCCGTTTTCAACATCATCCTCTTCCTCCTGCTTGCCGTTTTCGCCTTCTCGTTCTTCGGTTGGTTCGAAATCAAATTGCCTGACAGTTGGGGAAATGCTGTAGACAACAAGGCTTCCAGCACCACGGGTATGATTTCTATCTTCCTGATGGCTTTCACCCTGGTATTGGTCAGCTTCTCATGTACAGCTCCTATCATCGGTTTGCTGCTGGTTCAGACTGTTACATCCGGCGACTGGCTCGCTCCTACCGTGGGAATGTTCGGTTTTGCGCTTGCTCTGGCGCTTCCATTCACCCTCTTCGCCCTCTTCCCATCATGGTTGAAGTCGGCTCCTAAGTCGGGTTCTTGGATGGAGACTATCAAGATTGTGCTCGGCTTTATCGAGCTTGCCTTCTCTCTGAAGTTCCTCTCTGTAGCCGATCTGGCTTACGGCTGGCACATCATGGACCGCGAGGTATTCCTCTCTCTCTGGATTGTCATCTTCGGTCTGTTGGGTCTCTATCTCATCGGCAAGCTGAAGTTCCAGGTTGATGCAATCGGGGGCGACATCAACAAGCCTATGCCTGTAGCCTGCATCATGTTGGGTCTCTGTTCTTTGGCATTCTCAGTTTACATGATTCCAGGTCTCTGGGGTGCTCCTTGCAAGGCTGTGAGCGCATTTGCTCCACCTATTAATACACAGGACTTCAACCTCAACACCAAGACCGTAGAGCCTGCTTACAAGGATTATGAGTTGGGAATGGCTGCTGCCAAGGCTGCCGGCAAACCGGTATTGCTTGATTTCACGGGTTATGGATGTGTAAACTGCCGCAAGATGGAGGCTTCTGTCTGGACAGATCCATCGGTTGCCGATAAGCTGGCAAAGGATTATGTTCTCATCTCACTTTATGTTGATGACAAGACTCCTCTTCCTGAGCCTATGGAGGTAACGTTTAATGGCGAGAAGCGCACCCTGCGAACCGTTGGCGACAAGTGGAGTTATCTGCAGGCAAGCAAGTTTGGAGCTAATGCCCAGCCATTCTATGTGGCTATTGACAACGATGGCAATCCTCTTGCAGCAGCCTTCAGTTTCAAAGAAGATGTTAGTGCTTATCTCGACTTCCTGAACAAGGGTCTGGATAATTACAGAAACAAATAATATATGATTTAATAGTTCAAATAAGGCCGGTATTGGTTCATTTAAGTAGATTTATGAAGGATAAATTTCAATAGGTAAGTTTATTCAAGGTAGATTTATTTAGGATTGTTACTTCCCCCGACAGGTATGGTTTTCAAGCCATCCTGTTGGGGGATTTTTTTGTAAAGGCACAAAAAAATAGGGCCTGTTTCACAACAGACCCTAAACATACTTACTAAAACTAAATTAACCACTAAAAAAACTAATATTTTTTAATCCTAGAAAATAAGGTGAAGAACACCTTAAATCTAAAAACCTAATCTATGACACGAAATCATCCCGATTTCTTGATTGCAAAGGTAGGGTTTTTATATGAAACCGCCAAACTTTTTCCCAACTTTTTTCTAAGAAGTGGGCTTTTTCATAGGGATTTCACATTATTTAATCAATAAGTCCCCTACCTTCACATTTTAGAACCTATAGCCAACGGTCATCAGCAACTGGTGGCGCTTGTTGTCAACCTTGGTTGCAGGAGCTGCATTCGCACCAAGCTCCTCCCAGGCTGCAAATGGATAGAAGTCACCATTCTGACAACTGTACTGGTAAGCCACATCAATAGACAGCTTCTCGTAGTTGAAACCTACGCCGGCTGTAAATCGGTTAGTCGCCTTCCAGTTGGTATAATCTGTAGAGGTAGCGTAGATTGTTCCCTGAGAAGGAATTGTCTGGTCGCGGTCTGCGCTCTCCTTGAACATCGGAGAAACGTAATTATAACCCAGACGGAGCGCCAACATACTAACAGGCTTATATTCCAGACCCAGCTTCAGCGTGCTCACGCCCTGCAACGACTGCTTGGTATGATCATTCATGAGGTCATCGCCTGAACTGGTTTCATAATATTCGCCCCAATAACCATCATAATAACCGCCATCCTTCACACGATTATCCATGTGATTGTACCATGCATACTCGTAAGTAGCACCCAGGGCAAGATTGCCGCCGATGGTGTGCCCCAAGCTGATACCCGTCTTCCAAGCCGTGTTCAGACGATAATCGAGACTGGAACTGTTCGTATTGCCAGCCTCAGCATAATTGCCCTTATCGTCCGTTATGTTCTTGTCAACGAGTTCCAGGTCAGCTGTTCCATCCATCGACAAATCATAAAATACTGGCGAATTGACATAAGCACCAATACGGAAAGGAGAATCTTCTACCGGACGGAAGATAATACCCAGTTTTGCATCATAACCCGTACCCGTGATACGCTGGCTTTCCCAAGCTGTTCCGTATGCCTCCTTATCGGCCACATAATTCTCGGTATAAACAGAATTGCTGCGGTAATGAACATCATGAATGCCCAAGGTGAATCCCAACCATACGCGGTCGTTGAAACCTACGCTAATGTTGAAATCATATTCGCCTATGTAGCCCTTCTGATACTGGCCAAAGAGGAACGAACGGCCATCGTAGGTTTTCTGGTTTCCTTCCTCGTCTTTACCCATCAACGCCTTATAGTTAGCATCTACAGCATTCCAAATCTGATCGCCATCTCCTTTGTGCTGCTCATCCAATTTGTTAGCGTAAGCCGTCTTGGCAGAAGCCCATTTGGTTTGAGATGCTCCGTTGAGATAATTGGCTGCAGAAAGAATCTGAGAGAAATTTGTGCTCTTGTGATAGTTGAAACCGAAGTTGAGCTTTACATTCGAATCGCCATTTGTAGCAGCCCAAACGAAACCAATCTGGTCGAAACTAGGAACCGATTTCTTTCCGTCGAAGCCAAATGGAGTATTATCGAACTTGAGTTCCGTATCTGCTCCAGGCTGAGCCACAACGCCAGCAGAGAGACTTGCCATGCTCTTTCTGAACAGACCCAAACCGGCAGGGTTGCTGGAAATGGTAGAAATATCTGCGCCCAAGGCTTCCATAGCTCCACCCATACCTACATAGCGTGCAGTACCCGTAAGGGAATTTTCTGCAAACTTAGTATCCTGATAAGTTTCCTGAGCCAACATTGGGGCTGACATGAGTCCCAATGAAGCCAGGAATAAATATTTTAAATTCTTCATAATCTCTTAATTCTTCACTTAATTCTTAAGGTCTTCATTCCCAGATGAAAATCTTCATTCCCTGAAGAACATCTTCATTTTCGAAAATTGTCTTCATCCTCAGAACAAAGCCCAAGCTATAAACTATAAACTATAAACAGAAAAGCGACTATCTTCTTCCGCCAAAGCCGCCGCCACCTGAGCGACTACCGCCTCCGAAGCTACCGCCTCCTCCGCCAAAGCTTCCGCCACCGGAATGCGATCCGCCACCGAAACTGGCTCCACTACGGTTTCCGAATCCACCAAAGTTGCTGCGGTCGAAGTTGTTGGTATTATTATTGTAGCGAACGCTATTGTAACGGCCATCATCGCTGATGCGACCGCCAAAATTGCGGTTTCTGTTGCTTCGGTAAGTACTGTTGCCAGCATAGCCTTTATCGCCATTATAGCGGTAAGTTCTGCTTCCTGCATAACCGCCCGAATTGCGTCCACCATAGCTAACATGCCCGATTACCGGACCGCCCCAATACCAAGGATTGTAGTAGCCGCCCCAGCCATAATACCAAGGGTCATACCAGCCACCATACCAGCCGCAGTAACCATAATACCATGGATCGTACCAAGGGTCGAACCAAGGATCATACCAGCCGGCATAATAGCCGTAGCGCCAAGGATTGTGCCAGCCCCACATGCGGCTGCGCCAGTAGTAAGGACCGTAACCATAATAATCGTAGAACCACGGATTATAGAATCCGTCCCATCGGCTCATCTCGCGTGTGCGTACGAAATCCTCATCCCTGTCAGCATACTTCTGGGCGAAGTAAGCGTCATCATAAATGCTGTCGGGCGCCACACCCTTGCCCACATGGAACTGGATAATGTCGTTGCCCAGGGAATCTTTCCCTACATTCTCATAATGGCTGAAGATTCTGCCGCCTCGATTGTATTCATCTACCGAACGGTCGCTTCCGCTCCAAAACAGCCGATAAACACTATCTCTACGTGCCCGCTGTTCAGCATACTGGCGCTGGAGCAGAGCCCGTCTTTCAGCCTTTTCTTTGGCCTCCTTCTTCGGATTGAAGTAGAGGTCATCGTCCTGTGCCATCGAAGTGAGTGGCATCGCAGCTGCGATAAGGACTGCAAGAAGATACTTTCTTTTCATATTCTGTTCTCCTATTTATTTTTTTTCATTTTTCTCTTTCCAGATCCATCATAAACCATCAGGAAAAATACTCCAGAAAGAGCCATTTTCTGATTATATAATAATCTGGATGCAAAAATATTGCTTATCTTTATGCAAAAATACAGAATTTCCCTAAATAATTGTAGGTTTTCCCCTATTTTTTTATAATTTTGCAGAAGATTTAAAACAAATCTAGCTTTTTTGAACATTCGAAGGCGTTTTTAGACAAGAAATTAATACAAATTAAATATGAAATATTTAGTAGCAACATTCACTATTGAAACGACTGCCGACTTGATGCAGGCCTCTCAGGATCTGCTTGCCGATGGTGCAGCCGAAGCCGGATTTGAATCTTTTGAAGAAACAGAAACCGGACTGGAAGCGTATGTGCAGAAAGAACTCTTCGACAAGGAGATACTGGATGCCTATATTGCTGATTTCCCTATCGGGGATACGAAAATTACCTACGAGGTGAAAGATGCAGAAGACAAGGATTGGAACCAGGAATGGGAAGAACAGGGATTCGAACCAATTTATGTGGACAACCAGGTGGTGATTTACGATGCGAAACATCCCGAACTCTATCCCGATACGAGCAACAGACCCGACATGATAGAAATTGGTATTGAGGCGAAACTGGCGTTCGGAACAGGAAACCACGAAACCACACGCATGATTATTTCCCAGCTGCTCCACATGCCTATCAGAACCAAGCGCATCCTGGATTGCGGAACGGGTACGGGAATCCTTGCCCTCACCTGCTCAAAACTCGGAGCGAAAGACGTGGTAGGCTACGATATTGACGAGTGGAGCGTGGAAAATGCCAAGCATAATGCCGTGCTCAACGGCGTAACTAACATGGAAGTTCTCTTTGGCAACAGTCAGGTAATCAACCACATCAGCGGCGTTTTCGACCTGGTTCTAGCCAACATCAACCGCAACATTCTGCTCAACGACATGCGCGCTTTCCGTATCGTTATGAACATCGGCGGAACCCTGGTTCTGAGCGGCTTCTACGAAGAAGATATTCCTGTACTCCTGGAGAAAGCAGAAGAACTGGGAATGCATGAAATAAACAGACAGATTGACAACAAATGGGCCTGCCTTGTTTTAGGTTCATAAAGATTCTTTTCTGATTCTAAACATTCAGAACGAAAAATCTGAAATCAGAAATATCAGATTAAAACATACGAATAAAGGTTGGATTTTCGCATATTGCCAAAAGTCCAACCTTTATTCCATGAATTTCTTCTCATTATTATTGCTTCCTATGCAGAGCTGCTTGAGCTCATAATAACTGCCGTTGTAAATATTGAAATCTACGTAGCCTTTAATGCCCGGCAACTTGCCCACATCCGTATGCTGCCAGAACTTCCATTTGCCCTTATACTGAACCTTGTCAACATAATAGTGGGCTATCCAGTAAGGATAATCATCGAAGACAGGCGCACTCAGATATTGCTCCTTGAATTTATAATAGGTGTAGATGATAGGTTTAACATGATACTTATCCTCTACAATATGTAGCCAGGTAAGCACATCACGCTGGAAATCCTCCACACTCTTATCTGCCGGCTTATGTTCGATATCCAGTACCGGAGGCAAATCGCCATCCGTAAGATGAACCTGGTCTAGGAAATAATAAGCCTGTTCTCGGGCTGTCGACTTATTGCTCCAGAAATGATAAACACCCCGAATGAAACCGAAATCGCGAGCCTGATTAAAGTTCTCGCGGAAATTCTCATCGAGCCGTGAAGAACCTTCCGTACTCTTGATGATGACGAAGCGCACAGGACAACCCTTGATCATCGCATTCTTGAGCTGTTCCCAGTCTATCTTGCCCTGATAATGCGAAATGTCGATTCCATGAATTTCGAAACCTTCAGGATATTCGGCATCGCCATAAAGCGCACGCCAGCGGAAACCAGTTGGACCTACAAAGAAATGATAGAACAGAAAGACATAGAGCACGATAACCGCCGTTCCGCCTATCCACCACGCCCAACGGGGATAGCGTTGCAAAAAAGAAGACGAACGCCTTCTACCACGGGAGCCGCCACGCCGAGGAGTTTTCTTTCTCGCCATGGCACTCTTTTTCTGTGAAGAAGCCGTTCGTCTTGTTGACATATAAAAAAATATTTATTCTATTTTTTACTTAGCCTGCTCCAACTGGAGAGTCTTTGTGGTCTGGTCGCAAACCTCAGAAGGACCCCAGTACTGGATAGGACCTGGATAAACGTAAGCTGTTTCCTTAGCCCACTCATCGCGCTTAGAAGCGAAGAACTTGAATGGAGCACCATCCAGCTCAACGAGAGCCTTGCGGATAACTGGCTTGTTAGCACCATTACGACGCTCGATGTTCATCATCATAGTGATTGGCACACCACCTGCAATCCACTCTGCTGCAGGAGCTGTTGTGTTCTTGATGATTGACATGTAACCGGTCTTGCCGTTAGCGATGAGGCGTGAAGCGTTGAAACCGAGTGAGTAGCAGTAGTCAGCATCGTAGTTAGAAGGAGCTGCGCAACGTCCCTCGTAACCGAAGAAGTGGTGCTGTGCAGAGAACTTACCTACGTACTTACCCTCCTTCTTCCATGCAGCCAACTTCTCAGCTACCATGCGAGAAAGCAACTTCTCTGTCTCAATGAGAGAAACCTGTACGTTTCCGTGAGGGTCGCGGTCGAGGCAAAGCTGGCGAGCTACGTCAGCTGGCAAAGACTCCAATACTGCGAGGTTGTCCTTAGCGATGGCACCCTTAACGAATGCAATCTGCTCCTCAGCACTTGCAAACTCACGGCTCTCGCCTGTTGCAGGGTCTGTAAGAACCTCGTTCAATTCTGCGATAAGCTTCTTGATAGCTGGGATGAACTCGATCAGGCCCTCTGGGATGAGAACAGTACCGAAGTTGTTACCCTCAGCAGCACGGTTAGCTACTGCAGTTGCAATATAAGTAACCACATCATCGAGTGACATTTCCTTAGCCTCTACCTCCTCAGAAATCAAGCAGATGTTTGGCTGAGTCTGGAGAGCGCACTCAAGAGCGATGTGAGATGCTGAACGACCCATCAGCTTGATGAAGTGCCAGTACTTACGTGCTGAGTTACAGTCGCGCTCGATGTTACCGATGAGCTCAGAATATGTCTTGCAGGCTGTATCGAAACCGAAAGAAGTCTCAATCTGCTCGTTCTTCAAGTCGCCGTCGATAGTCTTAGGGCAACCGATTACCTGTACGCCATACTTCTTGGCAGCATAGTATTCTGCGAGAACGCAAGCGTTGGTATTTGAGTCGTCACCACCGATGATGACAAGTGCCTTGATGCCGAGTTCACGAAGAATCTCAATACCCTTCTCAAACTGGTCTTCCTTCTCAAGCTTGGTACGTCCGGAACCGATGATGTCGAAACCACCAGTATTGCGGTATTCGTCCATGAGTTCAGAAGTAATCTCCATGTACTTATGGTCAACGAGACCACCAGGACCGAGGATGAAACCATAGAGCTTGTTAGCTGGGTTGAGAGACTTCACACCGTCGAAGAGACCAGAAATCACGTTGTGACCGCCAGGAGCCTGGCCACCTGAGAGGATAACACCTACGTTGAAAGCAGGAAGTTCCTTAGCCTCACCTGCCTCGAATGTAATAACAGGCATTCCATAAGTGTTAGGGAACAACGCCTTGATTTCATCCTGATTACCTACTGACTGTGTTGCTGCACCTTCAACTGCCTTTACTGGGCCCTGGAGAGCCTTAGGCAATTTT
>ERZ1023645.7-NODE-7-length-37808-cov-29.724340_pt1 | contig 37808 bp, 52 predicted proteins | sample MGYA00380336_ERZ1023645 | MGnify/ENA primary metagenome ERZ1023645 (study PRJEB33179, sample SAMN07449041) | human gut metagenome | biome: Human-gut; feature: Human associated habitat; material: Faeces | host: Homo sapiens | place: India:Kasaragod | collected...
GTCCCATTCGTCCTCACTCCTTTGCAAAACTTATTTCGGGAATTTTTTTTACGCCGAGGTGCGCGGTTGGCGTAAAAATAATTCCCGAAATAAGTTTTGCAAAGGAGTGAGGACGAATGGGACGACCAAGTAAAGCGACTGCTGTGCTGGGCGAAGAAAAGCGTTCGCACCGGACGAAAGCAGAGCTGCGGCAGCGTGCCGCTGCGGAAAATGCCCTCATCACCGGCAAGAAGATGCGGGAGCGTCCGGAGGTCAAAGACAATGAGAAAGCACATAAGGAATGGCAGCGTATCAGGGGACTGCTCGAAGCTGCCGGAAAGAATGAGGCGCTGTACGAGGCGACGATCAACCGGTACTGTATGCTGCACGCTGAGTGTTTGGACTTTGAGCGCAAGCGGCAGTCGTTTTCCGATCAGCTGGACGAGCTGACCGAGAATACCGAACTGGAAGCTACAGACCGATACAAATATCAGGCGCAGATGCAGAAGAACATTCTTGCTGTGGACAAGCAGCTTCAAACCAAGCGCCGCATGATGCTCGACATTGAGAAAGAGTGCGCTATGACCATTTCGGCGGCCATGCGAAGCATACCTAAAACCACAGCCGAGCCGAAAAATCCGTTGATGGGGATTCTGAACGATGACGATCCTTGACAGCCGCGCCGTGCGCTATGCCCGCTGGTGCGTGCAGCATGATAACCCAAAGGCTCCACACTACGTTAAGCTACAGGCTGCACAGTGGTTGGACATCGCAGAGGGACGGAACACGGAGGCACTCATCGACGAGAAGGCATACAAGCGCATTTGCAAGCTGCTGCGGCTGATGATTCATCCGGATCTGAACTGCCCGATGTATGACGGACTGGAGGACTATGCGTGGCTGCTCATCACGGCGGTGTTCTGCACCAAAACAACGGACGGCCGCCGCTACTATGAAACCGCTCTGCTGGAAATTGCCCGCAAGAACTTCAAGACCTTCAACAGTGCGGTCATTTTCATTCTGCTCATGCTGACCGAGCCGGTATTTTCTCGTTTTTTCTCGGTCGCACCGGACCTCAAGCTGTCGAGCGAGCTGAAGATCGCCATTCGCAAAATCATCAAGTCATCGCCTGCGCTGGCAGACGAAAGCGTGTTCAAGGTGCTGCGCAGCGAGATACGCTGCCGTCTGACCGACAGCGAGTATGTGCCGCTTGCCTATTCGCAGGATAAGATGGACGGCAAGCTGGCGAACGCTTTCCTTGCGGATGAGGCCGGTGCGATGGATGCGTATCCGATCGAGGCCATGCGTTCCTCACAGATCACGCTGCGTTCCAAGCTGGGCATTATCATTTCCACCCAATACCCGAACGACAACAACGCCATGCTGGACGAGATCGACATCTCAAAAAAGGTACTCGATGGACTGATTTCCGGCAGGCGTTTTTCTCTGCTGTACGAACCGGACACCGAGCTGACCATGCGCGACCGTTGGCAGACAGACGACACCGTAATCTATCAGGCGAATCCGGCAGCTGTCAGCAATCTGAATATCTTTGAGGCGGTGTGCGATATGCGCACCATGGCGATTCTCTACGAAAACAAGCGTGAGAACTTCCTGTGTAAGCACTGCAATATCAAGTATAAGGGCCTCGGCGTAGAGGGCTATGTGGATATTGCAAAGGTGCGGGAGTGCCGCCGCGAGGAGGACCTCGATTTCTGGCGCGGCAAATCGGTCTATCTCGGGCTTGACCTGTCGCAGACGGACGATAATACCGCCGTTGCGATGGCGACCGCCGAGGACGGTATACTCTACGCAAAAGTGTGGGGGTTTCTTCCTGCGGACCGCAAGCTGTTCAAAACAAAGAAAGAGAATGTGGACTACGACCGGCTGATCCGGCAGGGCGCGTGCTTTGCCTGCGGTGATGAGGTCATCGACTACGGTTTTATCGAGCAGTTCATTCTCGGACTGGAGGAACAGTATGGCGTGCGCGTGATCCAGTGCGGCTATGACCGCTGGAACGCTATCTCGACCGTGCAGAAGCTGGAGGCCTCCGGTATGGAGTGCGTAGAGATCAAGCAGCATTCGAGCGTGCTGCACAGTCCGACCAAGCTGCTGAAAGAGAAAATCCTTGGTCGTCGATTCCGGTACGATGAAAATGCAATGCTGGAGATCAATTTTCAGAACGCACGCTGCACCGAGGACACTAACCTGAACAAATACGTCAACAAGAAGAAATCCTCCGGCAAGGTGGATATGGTGGTCGCTCTGCTGAATGCCACCTATCTGATCGAGCAAGATATGCTGTTCGGCAGCGAGGATTTCATTGCACAGACATAAGGAGGACAAGCAAATGGGACTGCTGAAACGCTTTCGGCGCCAGGAGATTCGCGCCGACCCGGACGAAACCATGTTTGAAGATGCGCTGCTGACCGCACTGCTCGGCAGCGGCAAAGCAACCAAGCAGATGGCTTTACAGGTGCCGACGGTCAGCGGAGGTATCGACCTGATCGCCAACGTGGTAGCCGGTACGCCGGTAAAGCTCTACCGGGAGGAAAACGGCAAAGCGATTGAGGTGCCGAACGACCCTCGGGTGCGCCTGCTGAACGACGAAACCGGCGATACGCTGAACGCGAATGAGTTCTGGCACGCGATGATTCGCGATTATTACACCGGTAAAGGCGGCTATGCCTACATCAACCGCGTGCGCGGAGAAATTCGCAGTCTGCATTATGTGGATGAGAGCCGCGTAGCAGTGAACCGCAACACAGATGCCATCTTCAAGGACTTTGACCTGCTGGTAGATGGCACGGTCTATCGTCCGTTCGATTTTCTCAAGCTGCTGCGCAACACAAAAGACGGTGCGGTCGGTGTGCCCATCACCGAGGAGAACGCCAAGCTGATCGAGGTTGCGTATCAGTCGCTGTGCTTTGAGCTGTATCTCGTCAAAAAGGGTGGCAACAAAAAGGGCTTCCTCCAGAGTGAGAAACGCCTCGATAAAGCCTCAATGGATGAACTCAAGCAGGCATTCGCCAATCTGTACAGCAACAGCAGCGACAATGTAGTTATTCTCAACAACGGTATCCGCTTTCAGGAGAGCAGCAACACCTCGGTCGAGATGCAGCTTAACGAAAACAAGCAGTCCAACGCAGAGGAGTTTGCGAAGATCTTTCATATCTCTACCGCCGAGATGGGCGGCACGGCCGGCGATACGGCAAGCCTTGCCAAGCTGGCGGCAATCCCTCTGATGAAAGTCATCGAGTGTGCGCTCAACCGCGATCTGCTGCTGGAGAAAGAGAAAGGCTCGCTGTACTGGGCGTTCGATACTAAGGAACTGCTCAAGGGCAGCATGAAAGAACGGTTTGATGCCTACAAGACCGCACTTGATGCCAACTTCATGCAGGTGGACGAGGTTCGCTTTGCAGAGGACATGGAGCCGCTCGGTCTGACATGGATCAAGCTGGGCTTGCAGGACGTTCTCTACGACCCCAAAACCAATACTATCTACACGCCGAATACCAATCAGATGCAGCGCATGACAGAACAAACGCTGCAGGTACCGCAGGAAGGAGGTGAAACGCTATGAAAATCGAAATTCGCGCAGACGGCGCCCATATCTCCGGTTATGTGAATGTTACCGGAAAACGCAGCCGCCCGGTCATCACGCCGCACGGCAAGGTCATCGAGGAGATCGAGCCGCGCGCGTTTGAACAGGCGATCGGCAGAGCGGGCAACATCACGGTAACGGTCGATCACGACAACAGTCATGTGTACGCCAGCACGGACGACGGCACACTCAAGCTGTTCGAGGACGACATTGGTCTGCACGCCGACGTGCTTGTGACCGATGAAACGCTCATCGAGCTTGCGAAAAAGGGCAAGGTCAAGGGCTGGAGCTTCGGCATGTACAACGTGCAGGACGATATTGAGCCGCGTGCCGACGACCTGCCGCTGCGAAAGGTCAAATCGCTCGATCTGGACCATTTGACGTTGGTTGTTCGCAAAACGCCGGTGTACTCCGCAACCTCGGTCGAGGTCCGCGCCGATACGCAGGTCGAGATTGAAACGCGCACGATTGAAACGCCGCTGCAGGTCGAGCAGATCACCCCGAAATATGACAACACCGCCTATCGCAAGCGTGTGCAGGCGGTAACGAGAAAGGAAGGAACCTAAATGACCAATCTGAAAGCACTGATGGAGCGCCGCGAGGAGCTGCGTCAGAACATGGAAACCCTTGTCAGCACGGCGGATACCGAGTGCCGCGCCATGACCGAGGAGGAAGCCGCACAGTTCGACGCGGCAGAGAACGAGCTGCGCGCCATTGATGCAACCATCGAGCGTGAGGAGCGTACTCGCGGCGTGTCCAATCTGCCTGCACCGACTGCTGCGGAGGAACGTGCTGCCGCAGAGGAGAGCGCCTTTGTCGATTATGTGCTCGGCCGCGCACCCGAACTGCGTGCCGGTGAACAGAATCTGACCATGGCAAACAACGGCGCGATTATTCCGACCAGTATTGCGGACCGCATCGTAACTGCTGTGCGCGACCGCTGCCCGATCCTGTCCGGCGCGACTATCTACCGCGTGAACGGTACTCTCAAGGTGCCGGTATGGGGAAAGGCGAACACCACGCATGACATTGCCGTCGGCTACCAGACCGAGTTTACCGAGCTGACCGCTGATTCCGGTAAGTTTACCTCGGTCGATCTGAACGGCTATCTGGCCGGTGCGCTGACCCTGATCGGCAACAGCGTGGAGAACAACAGCGTGTTCAATGTCACCGACTTCATCATCAACCAGATGGCAGAGGAGATCGCACTGTTCCTTGAAAAGGAGCTGCTGAACGGCACCTCCGGCAAGGCGACCGGCGCACTCTCTACGCCGACTGTTGTCACTGCGGCATCGGCAACGGCTATCACTGCCGATGAGCTGATCGAGCTGCAGGCACAGGTCAAGCAGGTCTATCAGGCGAATGCCTGCTGGACGATGGCACCCGAAACCTTTACTTCGCTCAAGAAGCTCAAGGATTCCAACGGTCGTTATCTGCTGCAGGACGATGTAACCGGTGAGTTCCCGTACCGTCTGCTCGGCAAGCCGGTGTATCTGTCCGACAATATGCCGAAGCTGGCGGCAGGTGCAAGCGCTGTACTGTATGGCGATTACAGCGGCCTGTCGGTCAACCTGCGTGAGGACATCTCCATTCAGGTGCTGCGTGAGAAGTACGCGACCCAGCACGCCATCGGCGTTGTGGCATGGTTCGAGTTCGACAGCAAGGTAACGGACAGCCAGAAACTGGCCGTGCTCAATATGAAATCTGCGTAACGGAAAGGATGACAGCGCATGAAGCTGAGCGAGATCACGATAGGGACCGCCGCTGGCTATCTGCGTTTGGAGGACGGCGAGTATGACGAAAATCTGCTCGCCGCCGTCATGCAGGCTGCGCGGTCGTATATCGAACACTATACCGGGCTTTCAGCGACAGAACTGGACAGGTACGAGGATGTTTCCATTGCGTTCCTTGTGCTGTGCCAGGATCTTTATGATAATCGCACGATGTATCCGGATACCCGCTATGCCGCGAACGCGAACCGCGTGGTGAGCAGCATTTTAGATATGCACGCGAGGAACCTGCTATGAATATCAATCCCGGAGAACTGAAGCACCGTATTCAGATCATTCGCCGTGACCGTACAGCGGATGCAGACGGTTATGACACCATCGCGGAAACGGTGGTGCATACCTGCTCGGCTAAGCTGACACAGGTCAGCGGTACTGAGCTGGTACAGGCGAATGCGGATTTTGCACGGACAAAGGTGCGGTTTCTCATTCGGCACACGGCAAAGTCCATTGACCGGAAGATGCTTGTGCGGTACGCCGGAACAGATTACGAGATCGTGTATCTTAACCGTTACGGCGATACGCGAGAGTATATGGAAATCTGGTGCGAACGGCTGACGCAGGAGGGATAGCATGAGCATGAACAATAAAATCCGAGCAGCGGTGCTGCCGGTGGTTTCTGTATGCGTTCCTGACCTGTACACCGGCGAGGAAACGACCTACTGCACGTTTCAGTACACCGAACTGCCGCAGGCGTTCAGCGATGACGCGCCGCAGGCGGCAGTTTATCTCGTGCAGGTGCATTTGTTCGCGCCGCGCGGCGAGAATACGCTGAAAACGCGCCGTCTGCTGCGGAACGCACTGCTTGCCGCCGATTTTACCGCACCGCAGGTTGAGAATGCCTCGGACAGCACCGGTCAGCACTACATTTTCGAGTGTGAGTACGCAGGAGGCTGGAACGATGGGGATTAGCATGAACGGTTTTGACGAGCTGATCATCGCGTTTGATGAGCTTTCCGAGATGCCGGACAGCGTACTGGACGGTATGCTGGAGGCAGGTGCAAAGGTTGTGGAGCGCGTGACCAGGGAAACCGGCGAAAGCTACGGCGTACATCGTACCGGCGTTACGCTCGGCGCGATCGGACACGATGCACCGCGCAAGACGGCAGACGGCAAGGCTGTGTATATCTATCCGAAAGGCAGCACCGCGAATGGTCCGAACAAGACCAAACGCAATGCCGAGGTCGCTTATATCAACGAATACGGCAAGAAGAACCAGCCGCCGCGCCCGTTCATGCGCGACGGTGCAGAACGTGCCGCCGGAGAGGCGGTACAGCAGGAAGAACAGAAATTCAACGACTATCTAACGTCCAAGGGACTGTAAGGAGGAAAAAACTATGGCACAGTTTGGAGCAAAATGCCCGATGTTCGCTCCGTTCAAGACCGAACCGGCAGCAGCGCTGCCGACTTATGACACGGCAGTGACCGTGGGCGCACTGGTCAGCGCAAACCTGACCGTCAACCTCGCCAGCGGCGAGCTGTACGCGGATGATGCGCTCAAAGAGCAGCTTTCCGAGTTTGCTTCCGGTACGGTAGCGCTGGAAACCGATGATATGACCGACGCGGTAGCAAAGGTGATCTACGGTGCGACCGGCGATTCCGGCAGCACGGGTGAGCTGAAGTTCAACAAGGGCGATACCGCGCCGTATGGCGGCTTCGGCTACTATAAGGTGCTCATGCGCGACGGCCAGAAGGTGTACAAGGGCTGTTTCTATCCCAAGGTACGCGCGGCGCTCGGCAACGACAATGCGGCAACCCGTGGCAACAGCATTACCTTTGGCACCACGCCGACCACGCTGACCGTGTTCGCGTGCAATACCGGCGACTGGCGTATCACCAAGGAGTTTACCGGTGACGGCGCCGAGGCGAGTGCGCTTGCATGGCTGAAAGAAAAGCTGGCTGTTGCCGGCGGCTGATAAATGCGAAAAAGGGACTGACGAAACTGTTCAGTCCCTTTCCATTTCGGAGGAAACGATATGAATGAGGTAAAAGCGACCGTGTGCGGCACGGAATATCACCTGCTGTTCAACGGTTATGCGATGTTTGCTGCGCAGGATATGTTCGAGAACCGTCAGCTTGGCGAGATTGTACAGGACAATACCGCGGAGGGCTTTGTCAATCTGTGCCGCGTGTTCTGCCTGCTTGCAGAACAGGGAGAGCTGGCTCGACGATATGAGGGCTACGACAGGGGCGAAACGCCGGACGAGGAGCGACTGCGTGCTGCGGTCATGCCCTATGACGTGATTGCTATGCGTCAGTCGGTGCTAGAGGCACTCATGCGCGGCTACAAGCGCGATGTACCGGAGGAGGAAACCGACCTCGGACTGGCTGAACTGCAAAAAAAAAGAACCGCAAAGCGGTCAAAGCAGACTACCTCCGCATCGGAGCCGTGAACGGTCTGGGCGTGAAGGAAACACTGCTGCTGCCGGTCGGCGTGGTGTTCGACCTGCTGGAAAGCTACGCCAGAGCGCACCGTCCGCCCAAGCAGGACATATAAAAACACCGCCCATGACGGACGGTGCTTAGTCGTTTTCTATGATCCTACGGGCTTCATACAGGGTGATACCCTGCTGCTGCGCCAGATCAGCAATAGCAAGGTCACGCGCACGACGGCGCTTTTTGCGGCGGTTTTCACGGATAACGTAACCGACACCACAGGCAAAGCCGATCACAGCCGCGATACCGACCGGAAGATAGATAAAAACAGCACCCATGAAAACCCCTCCTTCATGCTTTCAATATAGCACAGAAGCAGGGGAAAAGCAACGCTTTTGGAGTGAAAAACAATGGCAACACGAAAAATCAGCACGCGGCTTGCCATCGAGGGCGAAAGCGCCTACAAGCAGGCGATCCGCGACTGCAACAATGAAATAAAGACCATGCGCTCCGAGCTGACGCTGGTGCAGAGCAGATATCAGACAAACGCGAACAGCGTAGATGCGCTGAAAGCCAAGTATCAGGCGTTCGGTCAGGCACTGGAGGCACAGAAAAACAAGGTCGAAACGCTGAAGCAGGCACTGGCGAACGCCCAGAGCGCCCAGCAGAGTCACGCTTCCGCGACAGAGGAATATCGCGCAAGATTGACCGCCGCACAGCAGGAGCTGGACCGGCTGAAAAACAGCACCGGTGATACGGCAGAGGAGCAGGAAAAGCTCCAGAACGAGATAACAGAACTGAGCGCTGCGCTGGAAACCTCCGAGGCAAAGGAACAGGCTGCGGCACGCGGTGTCAGCGAGTGGCAGCGGCAGCTCAACTATGCCGAGAGCGACCTCAATGACCTCAGCGCCGAAGTGCAGCGCAACAAGCAGTATCTGGACGAGGCGGAGCATAGCTACCGCGATACCGCGCACAGTATTGACGAGTTTGGCAACCAGACCAAGGGTACAGCGAATGCCATTGACACGCTGGCATCTTCTTTGGCTGCGGCAGGTGTTGCCGGAGGTCTGCGGACGATTGCCGAGGGGCTGAAAAGCTGCGTTGCGGCATCGGTCGAGTTTGAAAGCGCCATCACTGGTGTGTTCAAAACGGTTGACGGCACAGACGCACAGCTTTCCGCGATTTCGGACGGCATCCGACAGATGGCAACGGAAATTCCGGCCACTACGACCGAGATATCTGCCGTTGCGGAATCGGCAGGTCAGCTCGGTATTGCGACCGATGATGTGCTGTCGTTTACGCGAACGATGATCGACCTTGGCAACAGTACCAATCTGACCGCCGATGAAGCCGCAAGCGCCTTTGCTAAGTTTGCCAACATCACCGGCACCGCCTCCGAGGACTACGGACGGCTCGGCTCGACGGTCGTTGCGCTTGGCAACAACTTCGCCACCACAGAGGCTGACATCGTGGCGATGTCTACGCGGCTTGCCTCGGCAGGTACGCTTGCCGGACTGAGCGAAAGTGAGATCATGGCGCTTGCCACGGCGATGAGCTCGGTCGGCATTGAAGCCGAGGCAGGCGGCACGGCAATGACGCAGACGCTTTCCGCCATCGAGAGCGCCGCCGCAAAGGGCGGTGACAGCCTGCAGCAGTTTGCCGATGTGGCCGGCGTGTCCGCAACCGAGTTTGCCAAGCTGTGGAGTACTAGCCCGATTACAGCAATCCAGAAGTTTATCGCCGGTCTGGGACAACTGGACGAAAAGGGCGAAAGCGCTGTGCTGGTGCTGGACGAGATGGGACTTTCCGGCGTGCGGCAGAGCAATATGCTCAAAAGCCTTGCACTGGCAAGCGATACCTTGAGCGGCGCGGTCGCGCTGTCCTCGCAGGCGTGGTCGGAGAACACCGCACTCAGCGAAGAAGCCGGAAAACGCTATGCAACGACCGAAAGCCGAATCGAGATGTGCAAAAACGCAGCTGTCGGCTTGCAGGCGGCGATCGGTGATGCGCTGACACCGGCACTCGGCAATCTTGCGGACGCAGGGACCGAGGGCTTTGTCTGGGCGTCGCAGTTCATCGAGCAGAATCCGGCGCTCGTGCAGGCGTTTACCGCTGCGGCTGTGGCGATGGGCGTGGTAACGGCAAGCGTGACCGCCTATACGGTAGGCGTCAAGGCGGCAGAGATCGCAACGACCGCATTCAACGCCATTCTGGACGCAAATCCGATGTATCTGGTCGGCACAGCTGCAGTTGCCGCCATCGCTGCGTTTGCTACGCTGGCGCTGACGGTCGATGATGATACCGAATCGTTCTCTGATATGACCGAGGCGGCACGCAGTGCAAAGGATGCTGTCGCGGAAAGTCAGACCGCCACAGCAGATGCAGCTGCTACGGCTGCGGCCAGTGCCGAAACCGCCTCCGGTTACGTTGCCCGTCTGCGGGAATTGCAGGAGCAGGGCAACGCGACAAGCGAAAGTCAGGCGGAAATGAGCGTGCTGGTCGGCAAGCTGAACGCACTGTATCCGGACCTCAATCTCACTATTGACGAGAATACCGGTTCTTTGAGCGAGAACACGGAAAAACTGCTCGAGAACATCGAAGCCCAGAAACAGGCTGCCATCGACACTGCATTTGATGAGCGCAAGACTGAGCTGCTACAGCAGCAGGCTGATGTTGAGGTGGAACTGGCGACCAATCGTGCGACGCTCAATGACCTGCGAGAGCAGGAAAACGCGCTGACCGAGGAGAACAACTCTCTGAATGAGCGGAACGCTGAGATTTATGACGAACTGGCGGCCCTCGGCGATGATGACCTCGCACGCCGTGCCGAACTGGAAAGCGAGTTGTACAGCAACAACGAGGCTATCAACGCCAATGCCGAAGCTGCCGCCGAGCTGCGCGATCAGCAGCAGACGGTGAACGATGCCGTTGATGAGGGCGCCGAAGCCAGCGGCGAACTGTCGGACGAGCTTGACCGGCTGACCGAGGCTATGGAGCAGAACGCAGAAGCCTCTCCGGAGCTCGCGGAGGCAACTGCCGAACTGCCGGAGGAGCTGCAAAAGGCTGCGGCCTCGGCCGAGCAGGCATACGACGCCTATGTGCAGCTTTACAACGAAACGGCAGCCAAGGCGGTCGAAAGCATTGAGAGTCAGATCGGTCAGTGGGAGAAGATGGACAACACGACCAAAACTTCCGCATCGACCGTACAGGCCGCTCTGCAAAGTCAAGTCACTTATATGCAGAACTATGCGGCCAATATGCAGAGCCTGCAGAACCGCAATATCGAGGGCATCGAGCAGCTGGCGGCTGCACTGGCTGACGGATCGACCGAAAGCGCTGCTATTCTGGCCGGTCTTGCCGGTGCGACAGACGCGGAGATCGCACAGATCGTCAAGTCGATGGGCGAAGTGTCCGCCGGTAAGGATGCCATGGCAGATGCCATGGCGGGCGCCGATACCGAGGTACAGGCTGCAATGAACAAGGCAGTACAGGCCGCTAATAAGCGCGACGAGATGTACAGAGCCGGTTCGGATTCTGCGCAGGGCCTTATTAACGGCTTGAATTCCAAGGTAAGAGAAGCCTCGGCGGCAGGCAGCCGCGCTGCGGCGGCTTACATGGCAGCATACAAGGCCGGGATGGATCAGCATTCACCGTCCCGTGCGATGTACCGTGCCGGTCAGGATACTGTACAAGGCCTGATCCTCGGTCTGGCGGCCAAGAGTGCAATGGTCACCTTGCAGGCGCGCAAGGTCGCGCAGCAGATGCGTGAAACCTTTACCGGCAGCAACAAGACAATGTTCACTGCCGGTGAGGCGCAGATCGATGCGCTGATCGACGGTTTCAAGTCGCAGGAAACCGAACTGAAAAAACAGGCAGAGCAGGCGAAAAAGCTGCTCACCGAGCAGTTCAAGGATAATGACGAGGCAAAAGAGCTTATCGACGACTACATGGACTACTATGTGGATTCCATCGAGAGCACGACCAAGACCGCAGAGAATTTCGCCAAGCAGACGCAGAATGCGCTTGATGAAATTGAGGATGCCTGGGACGAAGCGGCAAAGAAGCAGGAAAGCATGGTCAAACGCCTGTCGGATTACGGTGACCTGTTCCAAGAGAAGGACGGACGGTATCAGGTTGAGGATCTGAATAAACAGATCGATGCGCTCAACCGTTATGAAGAAGTCCTGACCCGTTTGCGGGACGAGCGCGGTATTTCGGATGATTTGCTCGACGAGATCGCTTCCATGAATATAGACGATGCCATCGGCTACGGCGAGAAGCTGCTGGCGATGAGCGATGACAAGTTTGAGGATTATGTTACTGCGTGGGAAACCAAACAGCAGCGTGCACTGGAAATTGCTCAGAAATTCTATCAGTCCGAGTTTCAGGCGCTTAGCGAGGCTTACGGTGATACGCTTACGCAGGGCCTTGAGGAACTGAACAATATCGGCTATGGCAGCGGTAAGGAATTTGCACAGTACCTGATGGATGGCATGAAGTCGCAGGAGAGTGCGATTATGGCACAGGCACGGCGCATCGCCAGTGAGGTCAGAGCGACCATTGATGCCGCGCTCAGCTTCAGCGGTTCTTCTTCTAAATCCTCGTCTAAGAAAAACGGCTCTCATGCCGCCGGTCTGGATTATGTGCCGTTTGACGGCTATATTGCCGAACTGCACAAGGGCGAGCGCGTGCTGACCGCATCGGAAACGCAGGCGTATATGGATGCGAACACACCGTCCGGCTTTACGCTGCCGCAGGCTCGGCAGCTTGCAGAACAGCAGACCGCTGCTCTTGTAAACGCTATCGGCACACTGACTGCCGGTGCAGCGGTGCCGCAGCAGGACGGACCGGCAACCATCATCCTGCAGACAGGAGAGGGCATGGAGATCGCCCGCTGGCTGCTGCCGAGTATCCGAGCCGCTGCAAAACAATCTCCGGAAGTGGAGCGTGATTTCTGATGACACAACTAAGTATCAACGGCATTGACCTGCCGGAAACCAAAAACGGCAAGTACAAGTGTTATGAGCAGGAGCTGGGCGAGAGCATCCGCATGATCTCCGGTCGGCTTGTGACCGAGGTAAGGTCAAGCGTGCGCGTGATCGAGTATTTCTATGACTACATGGGAAACGACCTCATGCGCCGCCTGCTGACGGCGCTGCGTTCGCGCAGCGACCTCTCGGTGCAGTTCCTCGATCCGCTTTCGGACAGTATGCAGAGCGCCTCGTTTCGCTGCACCAAGCAGCCTACACCGCAGTTTGCTTTTTCACGGGACGGTGTAGGACTGTGGAATAACATCGCATTTACACTGGAAGAAGTGGAGGGAAGCTGATGCAGCAGGTAAGTAATGCGTATGCGCAGGCCATCACAGCCGGTTATCGGCGTATACTGCCGCGTGCGCTCATCGACATCACCGACCCTGATCTGGTTTATGATCCGGTTACAAGTTCGGGACAGTCGTGGGTATCTGTATCACAAGAGCTGTGCAACAAGGTGTTCGACACGCCCACGCTGTACGCCAGTCTGGAAAGCGAACGCTGGACGCTGGATGGCTCTCGTGCGCTGCATCCGGGTATGCCGAATATCACAGGTGAAAACGGCTTTGTCGGTGCCGTGCTTAGTCAGGACGACAAGACTTTCGCTGTGAAACCGTGGGTACAGCTGAATGTGCATAACCTCGGTATCATGCAGGCGTGCTCGGTATATTTTTCGCAAAACGAATGTGACGGCCTCGGTACAGACTTTACGATCGAGGTCATGAGCGGCGATACCGTCGGCTATCGGGAAATAGTTACCGGTAACACAGATGCCAGCGTTTACTTCGAGGGTTTTACCGTGCGTGATGTTACTGCAATCCGCGTGACCTTTGCAAAATGGAGCCTGCCGCACCGGTTTGTCCGTATGGTTGAGATCGTACCGGGCATATATGAAAGCTGGGATGCGGATACGTTGTACTCTATCGACGTTATGCAGGAGATTGCCTTTAACTGCATGAAAACGCCCTACGGCACTTGCAGCTTGCAGGTCCACAACAAGAAGAAGCGCTTCAATCCGTACAACCGTTCCGGTCTGTTTCAGTCCATCGAGGAACGGCAGGGAATCCAGGTGTCCATGGGTGTGGAAACTGCGAGCGGCGCGGAGTATCTGCCGTTGGGCGTGTATTATCAGCAGTCCGGAGGCTGGGAAACCGACGCTTACGGTCTGACGATCGAGTTCAAGCTGGTAGATATTATCGGTCTGTTGGCTGACCGTGACTATAATGTTCCGACAACGCTGCCGACAACACTGTCTGGTTGGATTGCGTCGATGGTGGCGCTGCTCGGCGAGAATTTCACAAACTGTTGGGCTGTGGATGAGCCGCTTGGACAGATCGCGCTCACGGTGAACAGCGCAGATGAACTGAAAGACATGAACTGCGGCAGCTTGCTGCGGTATTTGTGCATGGCGGCGCAGGCCGCATTCCGCGCCGATGCAGTGACCGGTAAACTGCGAGTGTTCCTGCCCGAGGAAACGGACGGTGTGACAATCGGTGCAGATAACATGAACAGCTATCCGAAAAACCAGCCGGAGGACAGTATTGCACAGATCAAGTTCCGATTGGCTGATGAAGACAATACCGAGTATACCGTAAATGGCACACTGGCTGCTGCGGATAAGTCGCTCTCAATCAGCAATCCGTTCATTCACACCACGGCGCAGGCTGATGCTGCTGCGCAGTATATTCTCTCGTGGTACGGCCGCACGCAGTTCACTGTGTATGGCCGCGGTGATATGCGCTGTGAGCTGGGCGACGTTGACAGCGTGTGGACAGGCTTTGATGAAAATGCTTCCGGACGGCGCTTCAAGCAGCAGTTCAAGATTGAGAACGGCGTGATGAAGAATGTACCATCCTACTTGCTGGAGGTGACGGACAATGCCGGACAAACTGATCTATGATCGAACCGCTGCGGATGTTGCCCGCGTAAATGAGCTGATGCGCAAGGTGCGTGCAGGTTCAGCGACTGACGCAGAACGCGAGGAATGGCTCAGCGGCGGGATGAAAGGCGCGTGGAATGCCTCTGACCTGAACCGAATCAATGACTGGCTTGCCTATCTAACGGATTTTCTGGAAGTACAGGGTTATTCAGCAGCCGTTTTTCTGCGGCACACTCCGTGGACAAAAGCTGATTTCCCAACGCGGAACGATATTGACCGAATCCGCCGCAACGTAGAGGCGCTGAAAAATTGTTTCTTCGCTCTGCCGGACTGGCGCGAAATTGTGTACAACGGAACGATGAATTTTGACCAGGCGAATGTGTTGGAGTGGGATCTCGGGCGTATCGAAATCTGGCTGCAGGAACTTGTGAAAGCAGCGAGTATCCGACAGGCCAATACTTTGTTTATGCAGGCAGGAGGTGTGTTTAATGCGTGATAGATTACCGGAACTGGGTAAGGCAAATCGTATCAGAATTACGATGGACGATGGGCAGGCCATCGAGGGCGTGCTCTCTTATGCAGATAATGCCAGTCAGGATGGCAGTGTTTATAGTAAGGGAAATGTACTGCCGGATGCAGTGTGTGTTGCGCTTGGTCTGAATACGGATACAGCGGAACCGAAAGATGCTTTTGAAATGCTTGCTGCACTCGCTGTAAGCGGCGGCGGCTCCGGTGACGTTGGCGAGCTGGAGGACACCGCCTTTGAGGTCGGTGTTATCACGAACGCCGGCGCAGGCTGGAATACGTTCAAGTTTAGGGAGGCGTTCGACGCTGCACCGCAGGTCGTCTGCCAGGCCGAGGACTTTGACGGCATCGTGCAGGTCAAGTCTGTTACTGCTGATGGGTTTCTGTACTGTCTGAGAACCCTATCGACCGGCAGCTACTACACCGGCGGCTCGTCCGGATCAACGCCGTCGCATAGCGCGAACACGCTCGTCAACGGAAGTACAACCACAGCCACAGCGGTGAAAATCCGCTACATGGCTATCGAATACGGAGGTGAAAGGTAATGTTAGGCGTAAATCAGCTTGACTTTATCAACTACGCAAACGCCCTGAAAGGCAACTACCGCAAGGGCGTACACAAGATGGAAACGCTGCTCGAAAATCCGACCCACGCGAAAGAGTTTGCGAAGAATCTCGGCGGTGTGTCCGTCGTGCTGGGTACGCCGGTAGGCAAGGAAGACCGCAACAGCGAAACGCTGCGCTCCATGCTGCTGGCCAGCGATGTGGCGAACGATGCTGTCTACACATGGATGGGGCAGTATTACGAGTTCGACAGCTGGGATGAGCTGCTCGGCGACGAGGATCGCTGCAAGGCGATGATGGCGAACGAACTGCTGTGGCGTGCGCTGTCTGCCAGCGGCGTGGCGATGGGCAAGACCGTGGCAACGCTCGCGGGCCTGTCCTGCAGCGCGTATGACGATATGAGCGCGGTCGCTGCATCTTCGACCGCTATGACGGCGGTAATTAACAACAGTATAGCACTCAACGCCGTAGTGTCGTCCTCGACCGCTATGACGGCGGTGGCTTCGTCCCAGACCGCTATGACGGCGGTGGCTTCGTCCCAGACCGCTATGACGGCGGTATGCTCGTCTGCATTGGCGTTCAATGCGGCACTGAAGAACAGTACAGCACGCACTCAACTTGCCGGAAGTTCGTATTTACAGAGTAATTACGATAAATTGCTTTCTACCGTTGGAAACAGCACTTATTTCAGCCAGAAGTTCGACAATATTGATTCTGGAGCTAAACGCGCTATTTCCGGCGGCAATACCGATACTACCGCGACCGCAAATGAATCTGTATTCTTGTGCAAGAAAATCGGTGCATGGAGCAACGGAAATTCCGTTACCGGTACCGTTGCACATCTTCAGACGAAAACTACGGCAGGCAGTATCAGCACGAGAGCCGGTGGCGGTCAAAGCACCGACGACTACACTACTGGCGGCGTACAAGCTAAATATATCTGCATTGGCGGCTGCACATTTACCGAGAACGGCGACGCTTACTGCTGCGGTATTTTCGCCTTTGCCAAGTAGTATTTTGCTGCGTATTAACATTCTAATGCGAACGCAACCGCGACGATAATGCCGTATTCACCGGCTTTCTCGGTTGTTTTACGGCATTCAGGCGTATCATCCGGCTAAAACAGGCTCATAAGCGCCTACATATGGCTGAATGGTACGTCTTAGAATGTTAATGCGTAGCTGAGAGCGGCGATTTTAACAGGGGATATAGGTCACGCTGGAGGTAGAAGACCACCAGTAAATTGCCAAGGAAGATGTGAAAAATTTCCCCACATTTGTAGTGCCCGCGGGCTGGCTGGTTTGCACCCCATCCAACTTGTACCAAGTAGATCCAGCCTCTCCACCGCTGTTTGCGTTGTAGCAACTGATCAGCCACCCCATGCCTTTGCGGATGGTACGGTTCTCCCAATCGTTTCTGTTGCCCTTTGTCACGGTTGTTTTCAAAGGGCTGGAGGCAAGGGCGTTCTTTGCCGTTGCAGAGTTCATGATAGCTGTGCGGGCCGTGCTGGACGAAGCCACGGCCGTCATAGCGGTCTGGGACGATGCAATGGCCGTCATAGCGGTCTGAGATGCCGCTACTGCGGACATGGCAGCCGACGACGATACCACAGCTTTGAGCGCTGTACTGTTTGCGATGATCGCCGCCATAGCGGTCTGGGATGCAGCTACCGCTGCCATGTTGGCATAGTCTGCCGGCTTCAGACCGGCAGCGCCGACAGCATACTTTGCAGTTGCCATGTCGGATGCTGCGATTGCGTCCTTCGCTACCTGCGACTTCTCGATAGCCGCCCTAGCGGTCTGGGACGATGCAATGGCCGCCATAGCGGTCTGGGACGAAGCCACGGCCGCCATAGCGGTCTAATGCGCACAAAGGCGCCCTGATTTTCGGGTTTCGTGTATAATGAAAGATACACCAAATCCGAAAGGGGATACACGTTATGAACGCAAAAACAGAACTCGCAAAGCGGCTTTCCGAAACTTTTTCCGGAGGTATGCCTGTGACCGCCGAAGCGCTCGGCGCGATCTTAAAGGACTATTCTATCACGAAAGAATCGGACGAAACGCGCAGCGATCTGCACCGCAGGATCAAGTATTATCTGGGCGCCAAGCGAATTGACGGCCTGTCCGACAAGACCCTGGGGAACTACCGCTGCAACCTCGAAATGTTCGCCGCCAGGGTGAACAAGAGTGCTGCCAAGGTAACGACCGATGACATTCGCGGCTACATTTCGTACCTCGATGAAACGCGTCACCTGAAAGACACGTCGCTGCAAACGCACATCAACACACTGCGGGCGTTTTTCGGGTGGCTTCATGTCGAGGAGAAGATCAAGAAGAATCCCATGGCAAAGATAAAGTCTTTGAAATTGGACAAGAAGGGTGCTCGTCAGGCCCTCACGGTTGAGGAGCTGGAACGTCTGCGCGATGCCTGCAAGACGTACCGGGAGAAAGCGCTGATCGAGTTCCTTGTATCTACCGGCTGCCGTTTGAGCGAAGTCGCGCAGCTGCGTGCGGCAGATCTCAATCTCGCAGACCGGTCGGTGCAGGTCACCGGCAAGGGTGACAAGGACCGTGTGGTGTATTTCAGTGTTCGCGCCCGCCTGATGATTGAGGAGTATATGGTATCCCGCAAGGGAGGTGATGGGCTTTTCTGCAGCAGCAAATCGCCCTTCGAGCCGCTCAAGCCGCGTGCCATTCAGCGCATCGTCCACAGCCTGAGCGAACGCGCCGGACTGGAGGGCAGGGTACACCCGCATCTGCTGCGCCATACCTTCGCAACGCACGCGCTGAACGGCGGCATGGACGTAACCGTCATCCAGCGGCTGCTCGGTCACGAGGACATTGCAACGACGCAGATCTACGCCGAGCTGAATGAGGAGGGCGTAAGGCATCAATACAATAAGTATGTGGCGAACTGACCACAGAAAGGGGTAACCATGAAAGTAAATGACATCAAGGCTCTGGACTACCAGACGGACGGCGACTTGCTGACAATCCCGTTTGCGGATACGTCGGTCGAGGCCGTGCTGGCTCTGGATGCTGCCGTGCTCACGGTCAAGACCGATGCCGGTGATACGGTGGAAGTGCTTGCCGGCTACGCACTCCGGTCGGTCACGGTGGACGCGAAGGACCCGACCAGCGTGACGGCTGTTCTCACCCGTGCGGTGGACGGCACAGCGGCCGCGCTGGACACGATCTCTGCCCGGCTGGTACAGGCCGAACAGGAGAACAAGCTGCTCAAGGCGCAGGTCAGCGCCGCGACCGGTCGCAGCGATTTCATTGAGGACTGCATCGCAGAGATGGCCGTTCAGGTCTACAACAGCGATGAAGTTTAATATTCTACATTCATTAGAAAGGTTGGTAATTATGATGGCAATGTTTTTTGCACAAAGAGTGATCCTCGGCAAAACGTCTTTCGACGAGGTGCCCAAGGCACTCAAAGCCAAGGTGGCGGAGATCCTGCTCGACAGCGGTCTGCCTGAGCTGGTACCGTCCGAGTTCGGCGGCACGGCTGACGACGTGGAGGCGAAGTAAGGAGGAGCGTATGGAGCACTTTCTCTCCGTCTTTACGGACAAAGCAAACCTGCTCGGTGCGGCGGTAGTCGCCGCACTGGGCGGCGTGTTCGGCGCACACTGGCAGGTGTTCGCGCTGTTCTTTGTGCTCAATGTCGTGGACTTTTTCTACGGCTGGCTCAAGGGCAAGCAGACCGGCACGGTGAACAGCGCAAAGGGCGCAGTCGGTGTGATGAAGAAGGTCAGCTACTGGGTCGTTATCGCGCTGGCGTTCGGTGTGGCGCAGGTGCTGATCGACTTCGGCGCTGAGATCGGCGCACCGCTGGACTTCCTGCGGCTGATCGGCTGGTTTACGCTCGGCGTGTACATTCTGAATGAGCTGACCAGCATTGTAGAAAATCTGGTCGTGCTCGGTTACGACGTGCCGGAGATCTTCGTGCGCGGCCTGAACGCGGCCCGCAAGGTCGTAGATGCCGCAGGGGACAGGGTAGTACCCAAGGAGGACGACAATGCAAATTCATGACGCAAACTTAAAGCACAACGGCAACTGGTCGTACCGCAACATTACGTCCGAAATTATCCTGCACCATGCCGAGGCAAGCCATGCATCGGTTGAAGACATCAACCAGTGGCACTTAGAGCGCGGCTGGGCAGGTATCGGCTATAACTACTATGTCCGTAAGGACGGCACCATCTGGCGCGGCCGTCCTGAATGGTCTATTGGTGCCCATGCAAAGGGGCACAATGACAAGTCCATCGGTATCTGTTGTGAGGGCGCTTACATGAGCGAGCATATGCCTGCTGCACAGCTTGCCGCGCTCAAGGACCTCATCCGTGACATCATGAGCCGGTACGGCAAGCTCAAGCTGCTGCGGCACAAAGATGTAAACGAGACCGACTGCCCGGGCGTAAACTTCCCGTGGAACGAAGTACAGAAGTACGCCGAGCCTGAGAAGAAAGAGGAGGACGACGAAGTGGTAGAGAAGAAGAACGTCATGCTCAACGGCAAAACGTACACCTGCGAGTGCATCACCAAGGATGAGGTAAACTACATCAAGATGCGCTCTCTGGAGCAGGCAGGCTTTGCGGTCAGCTACGACGCTGTACGCAAGCTGCCGAGCATTACCGCACCGCAGTGCCGCACGTTCGTTCCGGACGGTACGCCGGACGTTCAGGCCGCCATCGACACCGTGCAGGAAGCCGCCGGTCTGGAGGAGCAGACCATCGAGTATCTGCTCCGTTATCAGTACGGTGAGCAGTTGATCGAGAAGCTGGCTAAGGCGATGGAGAAGTAAAGAGAAACCCCTCCGGGAACTGGTTTTATACCGGCTCTCGGAGGGGGCTTTGTTATTTAATTGATTTTATGAATAGAATATGGTAGACTATATTCTATAAAAAAGAAAATTATCAGTCAATTTAGCATAAAGGGGTGTGGCCTATGGACGGGGATAAGGATTTCTTGACCTATGATCAGCAGATGCGTCATTTGAGAAAAGATAAGAAAATATCTTGTAGCGGCAGCAAAGACAAGTCTGTATTATGCCGATATGGATATTTTAACTTAGTCAATGGGTATAAAAATCCCTTTGTTAACGGTAGGGATCCAGTAACAGGAAGGCATTCTTATCTTCCAGGAACAAGCATACAACACTTGTACTCCGTAAAGAAATTTGATGATAGGCTTCGTAATTTATTATTACGCTATATTTGTATGGTACAAGAAGAAGTGCAGACGCTTTTTGCATATAAATTTGACGAATTAAATAATAAAGGTACGATTACATGGTATCAGGTAAACGCATTTGATGATAAGCAACCAGTTCCGGAGATAGTGTCGCTGATTTCGACTGCCTATCGCGATTTGAATAGAAGTCGAGCGGAATATGTATCATTTTACATGAAAAAGCATAAATTCATTCCGATGTGGATTTTAATTAAATGTATTGACTTCTCTACATTTCTTTCTTTTGTTCAATATAGCAAAGATGATGTGCAATATGCACTTTGCAATATGTATGGTATGAAAGATGATCGAGGATATAACGATAAAAAACTGTTGCTGGGTAGTTTGCAGTGGATGCGTATTGTTCGTAACGCATGCGCTCATAATGAAAGAATATACACATTAACGAAAAAGAGTAACCATAGAAGTGTATCTGGTCGTATTAAATGCGAATACTTAAAACTGTTACCTGCATCCTATGCGGCAAATAGCGCACCTAAAATTATGGACTTGCTGGTGTATTTCAAATATTATTTATCTTCGGAAGATTATAATATTTTGCTGGATGAATTCCGTGGATACCTCACAGCATTGCAGGAGGAAATTCCGGCACATGCGTTCGACTATGTAAGAGGCCAGTTGGGATTAAAAGATATTGCGCATTTACAGCTGCTGAAAAAAGATCCACATGATATTCAGTATAACAAGTTTTGATTGACATATTTTTAGATCGGTGGTATTATACTTATACAGAGATAGCCGGTGGATGCCGGCTGAGAGACCGCTTCCTTCGGGGAGTGGTTTTTCGCATTTATAGGGGAATACGTCGGCGGTCTGTTCGGCGAGAACCGCGGTTTGAAGCTCGGAAATCTGACGACAAATTGACGACACGAGGGCATAAAAAGGTACGAGAAAGCGCAAAAGTCAGCATTTCAAAACACACGATTTTAGAACTTGTGTGCGTTTTGAAAACACGAAAGCGTGCGTTTAATGCGCGATTTGTGTCGCTTTTTGCAAGAATTGAATACCCCGTAGTTTAGCGCCTTGCGGAGAAGTACGGTCTCAAAGCAGCTCGTCGTGCACCGCAGTTCTCCAAGCGCTAAAACAGCAAAATACCACCGAAACTACTGTTCGGTGGTATTTTTTTATGCACTTAGATTTTTCTGACGACATTCTGACGACACGGGGGAACGTTTACGACATGGTTTCCTTACGGTCGCTGCCGCGTTTTTTATGGAATACGGCTGCACGGAGTTCCTCCAGTTCGTTGTGGACATAGATCTCGGCGGTGACCTGAATGTCCTTGTGGCCGAGGATCTTCTGAATCGTGTAGATGTCCACGCCGTTCCGGCGCAGGCTGGTGCCGTAGGTATGGCGCATCTCGTGCGAGGTGAGCACCGGAATGTCCGGGTGACGCTCGTGCACGCCGGTCATAAACTTCTTGAGCCGCTGAGAAAAGTGGTCGGTATCCTGCAGGCCGCCGGTCTGCGAGGGAAACAGGTACAGGCTGTCATGAGGCAGCGACTGCACCAGGGCGATACACTCGTCCGAGATCGGAATGGTGCGGAAGCTGTTTTTCTTCGGCGCGGCCAGCTTGAGCACACCGACCTCGGAAACGACGGTGCGCTGAATGTGCAGCGAGCCGTTGCCCGGTTCGAGCACGAAGTCCGTCCACATGGTCCCCAGCAGCTCGCCGCGGCGCATACCGGTATCGAGCAAGAGTGCAGCAGCGGGAAAAGCCTCGAGTGCTTCCTCGCGCACAATGGCGATCTGCTTTTCGGTCAGCACACGCTTGATGCGCTTGTGCGCCGAACTGCTGAACTGCACGCGCTTTGCCGGATTCTTGTAACACAAGTCGTTCTCGATGGCCGTTTCAAAGATGTCTACCAAGCACAGCCGGATCTTCTTCAGATGCGATGCGGACAGACCCTTGTGCATGGCGGCGAACGTCTGCACATCGACCGGCCGCACATCGGTCAGATCGACACTGCCGAAGTACGGCTCCAGATACAGCCGCACGATCTCCTCGTAGGTCTGGAGCGTGTTGGGGCTGACAAACGGCTGCTTGTAGGTTATGAGCCACTTGCGCGCCCACTGGGAGAAGTTGTAGCTTTTCCGGACGAATGCTTCGCCGGTCCGTGCGGATACCTCGGAGGCCACACGGAATTCCTCGGCTTTCTTTTTCGCATCGGCAAGGCTGACCGTGCTGTAAAAGGATTTGCGCAGCGGCTTGCCGTGAATATCGCGGCCGAGCGTGATCTTGTATTCGTAGCGGTTGTCCTTGCGTGTAGGTTTTTTTCTCGGCATAAAAATAACCCCTTTCTTACCGTAAAAAAGTATGGTAAAATAGGGGTACTGATGGCTTGGTAGGTTTATCAGTACCCCATGTCCCGCTCTGGTGTTGGCGCACCAGAGCGGGATTTTTTTAGTTTAGTTAGATGCAGACGCCGCAATCTTATCTTCTTGGTCAGATTCAGATATAGATATTACGTTCTCATCGGCGTCGCTTGGTAATTTATGCGAGGGAACCATCTGGGAAACGGAAATATCGTGTTGCTGCATACTGCGAATACACACATCAAGTAGATCGACAAGATCGCTTTTTTTGAGCGACTTTATCTTCTTATAGCGTTTCTTGTCATCCTTTTCTGTAAGAATCTTAAATGTCTTTCTGATTTTCCCCATAGAAATACTCCTTTTGATTGAATAAGAGGTATAGGTAGGCATTATGCCCAACTATTGGCGTATACTTCATAATTGCATTTTGCAAATTCAGAATGAATCGGCATATCAAACGGAACACTGCCAGAAGAGGGGAGTTTATCGACAAAAGTAGATTCGCCGCCGATAATGTCTCCGTCTTCGTTTCGGAACACTGCTGCGACAACAATCATATCAAGGTCAAAGTCATTCTTATTTACGACTTCTCCAACCAAGCGTTCGCTGTGCATAGCTACGCTTTCAACTAATAGAGGAGTAAACGTAGACTGTTCTAGCGTAGAGGCGGAAACGATATTATAGTCATCAGGCTGCACGATAGTGAATTCTACAGAAGAAGGCGCTTCATCTACTTGGAGAAGCTGCCCAGAATACCAGAAGTTCTGTTGGGGATAGATGGTAGAGAGTGTCTGATCCTGAGTGCCAAGCAATGTGCCACTGGAATCTCGTGCAGTAATGCGGACAGTTGGATAAAGAACCGCTAAGTCAGTGTTGGGGTTATGAACCTTGACTGAGCAGTACAGGAAACCGCCTTCTATCATCGTATAACCGGATTCTGCAATGTCAAGCGGGGTAAATTCAGAATTCGTATCTGTAGAAGTAAATACATTGTTGGTATCGTCAGCAGTCGCATCCGACTGTTTAGTATCGTTCGGGATATTGCTGTTACAAGCAGTGAGGGATAGCACCATCAGACAGAAAAATATTGATGCCAATATTCGCTTTTTCATATTCGTCCTCCTCAGATTTGATCTACGGTGCGAATGACTTTGATAACACGGCCAACAACACGGCACTGTTCCAGGTCTACACCTTCGATACGCCTCGGCTTGAATTCTGGATTGATGGGAATAAGATCGATCCAATCCTCGTCGGGCTTATATTCGATACGCTTGACAGTGGCTTCATCGCCGCCCAGCAGCATAATGCCGATCCGACCGGAAATGCCCATGTCGCTGCATCGCAGGCACAGGATTTCGTCGCCGTCCTGGAACTGCGGGTACATACTGTCGCCGCTGACCGTGGCCAGAAAGAAATCTTCAGGTCTGCGCCGTCCAATCCACTCAGCAGGTATGGTTCGCTGTTCATAAACATCGGTAGAGGTTGCGTTAAAGTGTGCTGCTACCGGGCCTGCATAGTGGATTGTGACAAGATTGGCGCTGCTTGGTGTTACACCAGCAGGGGAGGATTCGTCGCTCCAACCCATGAGATAAGCCACTGTCGTTTGTAAAACTTTTGCTAAAGGTTCGAGAGATGTACCAGGGAGTTTCTCTATATCACCTTTTTCATAACGAAAGATTGTCGCGCGAGAAACGTTCAGCGCTGTTGCAACATCTTCTGCACTTAATTTTAATTCTTTGCGGCGTGCTTTCATACGATCACCAGTAGTCAATACAGCCACCTCCTTGATACTTCTTACTATATCATGCGTGTAGCAAAAATGCAACACGAATTTGCAATAGAACAAAATAGAATCGCATAATTGCGAAAATGCAGTTGACATCTTGGGTAAAAGATGGTACTATAAAACCACAAAGTCGCAATAATGCGATACTGGACGGAGGTGATGACTTTGAGAGTAAATACAGATATGCTTCGAGGGAAAATCGTAGCAAACGGCCTAACTCAAGAAGGCGTTGCAGCACAGATCGGAATGGATCGGAGTACTTTTTCTCGAAAGATGAAAAGTTCGGCACTTGATTTTTCGGTCGAAGAGATGCACAAACTGTGCGACGTACTAATGTTGAGCAATGAGGAGGCAATCCAAATTTTTTTAGCTCAATAGTCGCATAAATGCGATATAGAAAGAAGGCGATTCCAATAACCTATATTTCTTCCGAAGTCGCTGGCTGGGCGGCGTTGATCCTGTCGCAGGTGTATCTGCTCAAGTACCGCCTGTTCGGTCAGCACATTGACAAGATCGGCGCGGCACTGTGTATCACGATGGCAGTCGTGCTGTGTATCGGCTGCACAGTCGCAAACCTTATTACATAGGGAGGTGTAACCACCATGACAACCCCGACCATTATCACCGCCAAGCTGTCCGAGCTGGAACTACTGTGCAAGAAGTACCCGCAGAAGATCCCAATCGACGAATGCGCGGCGTTCCTCGGCATGGCGGGCGAAAGCCTGAGAGCCTGTCTGGAGCACGGTTCCTGTCCATTCGGATTGGGATGGCTCAAGAAAAACGCACATAACCGTGCGTTCTTTATCCCTACGCTGACGTTTTACCTGTGGGTAACGCAGGCGGCAGGGTTTCGAGAGGAGGTGACACCATGAATCACATCAACGGAATCATTGCCGGCCTGTCATTCCTCGGTCTGCTGTCTGCCAGCGGCTACGCTGAAATGGACAAGCTGCCGATGGGCGGTTATACAGTTCTGGCAGCACTGTTGTTGGGCGTTATGCTTATCAGCGTGCGCAGCGCTGTCAAGCACTATTATGAGGGAAACTGAATGTGGGCGAAGAAGAAAGAATTCGATATTCTGTCGCAGATGGCATCGGATGCTCGCGTGTCAGATGCAGCAAAATGCGAAATCAAGCCGGTTTTGCAGCCGCAAGCACGCAAAATCGGTGTGAAAACAGAAAAACGCCGCTGAGGAACGGCAATTCCAACAGCGGCATATGAAAGATTACACTTACATAATACCCGCAAGGAGGCGGGAAGTCAATGAAAATTGAACTGAAATCTTTGGACTTGGTGCACTTCAAGTGCTTTCCTAAGCTGCACCTCGACTTTCACGAGGGCGTGAACAACATCTATGGCGAGAACGCCGCAGGCAAGACCAGTGTTTACGACGCGCTGACGTGGCTGCTCTTCAACAAGGACAGCGCCGGCAACGCGCGGCCGGACATCAAGCCGCACCATGCGCCGGCAGGCACGATGCCCGAGGTCACGGCGGTTCTCGAGGTGGACGGCGAGCCGATCAAGCTCCGCAAGGTGCTCCGCGAGAAGTGGGAGAAGCCGCGCGGTTCGTCTATCGAGCGCTACGCCGGTGACACGCGCGACTACTACATCGACGATGTACCGCTCGCGGAAAACGAGTACAAGCGCCGCATCGCGGAGCTGATCGACGAGAGACAGTTTAAGCTGCTCACCGATGTCTGGGCGGTAACGAAAGGAATGCACTGGAAAGACCGCCGCACGCTGCTCGCTGAGATCTGCGGTCTGCCGGAGGACAAGCAGCTGCTTGCGACTGCACCGCAGTTTGCTGAGCTGACCGAGAAAGTCGGCCGCCGGACAGTGGATGAATACAAGTCCGTGCTGATGAAGCAGCGCAAGGACATGAACGCAAACCTCAACACCTTGCCGGTTCGCGTGGACGAGTGCAGCCGCATGGTGACGGAGCTCGAAAGCCTTGATTTCGCGGCGGCGCACAGCGAAAGCAACCGTTTGCAGGCCGAGCGCGAGCGGGTGCAGGGCGAGCTGGTGAAGCTCACGAACAACACCCTTGCCGCACAGGCACGCAACGAGCTGGGCGCACTGCAAAATCAGCTCCGTGAGCTGGAAACCGAAAACAACGCCCATCTTGCCAGCCAGCGCGTGCCGGTCGAGGACAAGACCGACGAGCTGCGCCGTGCGCTTTCCGAACGCAAGCAGGACGTTGATCGCTTGAAGAGAACCATTGACCATGAAAAGCAGTACATCGCGGACGGCGAAACCCGCCTAAACGATTACCGCGCACGCTGGCGTGCGATTGATGCAGAGGAGTTCACGGAAACCGTCTGCCCGACCTGCCATCAGCTGTTACCGGCAGAGCAGGTTGCCGAGGCGCGAGAGGCTTTTGCCGCCTATCAGCAGCAGCGCAAGGGCGCACTCCTTGAGGACAGTAAGTTGGTCAAGCAGGGCATTGCCGCCGCGCAGGAGCGCCTTGCGAGCGCAGAAACGGCACTGAACTCCGCACAGGACGAGATGCAGAAAGCGCAGGCTGCGCTTGACAGCTACACGCCGCCGGTCATCACAGAACCGGAGAACCTGCCGGACTACGACCGCCGCAGGAACGCCATCCAGATGCTCATCACGGATACGGAAAAGCGGCTCGACCGATTGAACAGCGACACCGCTGCGGAAAAGACCCGTCTGGAAGCCGAGCACGCCGAGCTGACGCGCCGCAAACTGGAAAGCGATGCCGTTCTTGCCAAAGAGCAGACGCTCGCGGACACGAAAAAGCGCATTGCCGACTTACAGGCCGAGCAGCGCACCGCCGCCGCCGAAATGGAACAGATGGACAGGCTCATCGCCATGTGCGAGGAGTTTACACGCTACCGCGTGCAGGCCATCACCGAGAGCGTCAACAGCAAGTTCCGCCTGACGCGCTGGCGGCTGTTCACTGAGCAGGTCAACGGCGGTCTGGCAGACTGCTGTGAGCCGATGGATATGAACGGCTCGACGTTCGAGGGCACGAACAACGCCATGCAAATCAACATCGGTATGGACATTATTGACACGCTTTCCGCACATTTCGGCCGCCGTGTACCGCTTTTCGTGGACAACGCCGAGAGCGTTACACATTTGCAGCCTATCGGCTCGCAGGTCGTGCGGCTGGTGGTTTCGGAGCAGGATAAGGAGTTGAGAATCGAATGAGCCTGAAAGCAAAACGCAAGGTCGTGAGCAGCATTCCGCCGATGGACGGCGGCACTTATATGGGTGTTTGCGTTGCTGTGGTTGACCTCGGTCAGCAGTACAAGCAGTTCGAGAAGCAGAAGCAGGGCAAGTACGCCGAGGAATGTATGTTCATCTTTGAGATACCGGATGAGCGTGTCGAGGTGGACGGCGAGGACAAGCCGCGCTGGCTGTCGTCCCGCCGGTTTACGGTGTCGCTGCATGAGCGTGCGGCGCTGTTCCAGATGCTGACCGCATGGCGCGGCAAGGCGCTGACCGATGCAGAATTGGATCCGGCCGGTGATGGCTTTGATCTGATGCAGATGGCAGGCGTACCGGCCATGCTGAGCGTGACCGTCGTTGAAAAGGATGACGGTAGCAAGTACAACCGCATCGAGGCGGTCACCGGTTTCCCTAAAGGCCTTCCCGCACCGAAGCCGGAGAGCGAAATCCTCGTATTTGATGCGGATGAGCCGGACATGGAAGTGTTCGGCAAACTGCCCGAGTGGGTGCAGGACATCATCCGCAAGTCTACGCAGTTCGCGGACAACGCACCCGAGGAAAAGGTCGATATTCCGCCCGAAGAACCGGAAACGCCGCCTGACAGCAAAGGAGCGTGCCCGATTTGACGTTTACATCACTGGCGAGCAGCTCTCGCGGCAACGCCTACGTTGTGTCGGACGGGGAAACGACCCTGCTGCTGGAATGCGGTCTGTCGTTCAGGGAGCTGCAAAAGCGGCTCGGCTATGGTGTGGCGGACATTACCGCCTGCCTTGTCAGCCATGAGCATCAGGACCACGCCAAGGCGGCAGCACAAATGCTGAAAGCTGGCGTGCCGGTATACATGAGCGAGGGCACAGCCGCCGCCCACAAGGATGCAATGGATGCGGCGCACCTCATTCGGGCAGGAGAGGTGCTGCGGTTCGGACACCTGACCGTTGTTCCGTTCCGCACCTATCACAATGTAGAGGAGCCGCTCGGTTTTCTCATTGCAGACGGCCGGACGAAAGAGCGGCTGCTCTGGGCGGTCGATACAGCCAATCTGGGTGTCACCGCTGACCGGCTGACTTATATCGCCGTAGAGTGCAACTACGAGGAAAGCCTGCTGGACCGCAGCGACCGCATTCCCTCGTTGCTCAAGGAGCGCATTCGGCACAGTCATTTCGAGGTGAATGACGTTATCAAATGGCTGCACAAGCAGGATCTCAGCGGCGTGCTCACCATCTGGCTGCTGCACCTGTCCGCCGGCAACAGCAGGGCAGAGGCATGGCAGCGGCGGTTTGAACGGGAGTTTCCGGGGATTGAGATTCGGATTTGTCCGGAATAAGAGGAGAATTTCATGAAGATTACATTTGACGTAGACCCGCGCACTGCATCGGCGCTGCTGAAATACGCTGCTCGTTGGAGCATGACACCTGGCGAGATCATAGACGGTCTGATGAGATTCTACAAACGTGAGATGAAGGAGAGGTACAACCATGAGTAACTTTAATAACACCGGCGAAGTTAAGGAGATCAGCATTCTGGACATGATGAACGGCGCGATCGGTGAGCGCACGGCCTACGAGCTGACGCGCATCATGAAAAACTGCCGCGACTTCAACACTGAGGCAAAAAAGGCGCGGACGCTGACCATCAAGCTGTCCATCGTGCCGACCGAGAACCGCGACAGCGTGGCGGTTCGCGCAGAGGTGAGCAGCAAGCTGGTTCCGGTCAAGCCGATCGACGGCGCACTGCTGCTCGGCGGCACGGACGCAGAACCCATCGTTATGGAGTACACGCCGCAGGTGCCCGGTCAGCAGTCGTTCGACCCGTCCGTTGACACCGAACCCAAGGTCGTCAAGCTGGCGTAAATCAATAGGAGGATATTCAAAATGATCAAGGAAGCACTGGAATATATCATAAACCTTTCGGCTCCGCATCTGGAGTTCCGCAACGGCAGCCACTATGCAGACCGCACGCTGCACCGCATTCCGAACGAGCTGACGGCATCGCCGCTGGCGGTACATACGCTTTCGGCGGTGCGCGACTACATCGAGAGCGGCGCAGATGAATGTGCCGAGGATGAGGACAGCATCGGCCGCCGCTTCGTTATCCATGTTGCGGATTACGACCGCGTGTACCTGTACCGCGAGCTGAACAGCGACAAGGCGCGTGAGTGCCTGCTGGAAGCCGAGCTGTCCGCACCGACGTACCCGTTTGGCCGCTGGCTGGGCGTGGAGGAGTTCATCATCAATATGCAGACGCATTTCGTGCCGACCGAAGTCCGCGACACGTTGGTGCAGCTCATTAGCACGGTAACGACCGAGAACGGCGTATCGCTGGCGGATGACGGCATGACGCAGCGCGTGACGGCCCGTAGCGGTATTTCTCTTGTGAAGCAGGTGAGCGTGCCGAACCCGGTTGTACTGGCGCCGTACCGCACCTTTACCGAGGTTGAGCAGCCGAAAAGTCCGTTCGTGTTCCGTATTCGCCAGACCGGCGATGAGGTGCAGGCGGCGCTCTTTGCGGCTGACGCGGATGCATGGAAGCGTGAGGCTATCGCAAATATCCGCGACTGGTTCGAGCATCACATTCCGCAGGAGCTCCGCGAGGACGTTATCATTCTGGCGTAAGCAGGCAAGGCACAGGGCGGCAACGCCGCCCTTCCTGCCCTGAAAACCGGAGGTGATACTACGGGCAGAAATTGTAAAGTTGCGTTGGACTGGTGGCCGAGAGATATAGGGTTGTTCCGCGATCCCAAGCTGCGAAGTGTGCGGCAGGAATTCGGCGTGCTCGGGCCATATATCTATGAGTGCCTGCTCGACATCGCCTACGGCGATAAGGGCTATTACATCAATTATTCCGGCCGAGGGCGTGAGGACGTTCTCTGGCAGCTTTCGGAATACGTTGCCGGGCGGTACGCCGTGCCGGTGGAGACAATTGCGAACGTGATCGACCGTTTGGTGGAGTGTGAACTTTTTAGCGACGGCCTGTACAAGCGAGGGTTTATCACGTCGAAAAGAATGCAGATGAGTTATTTCATTGCCACGCTGGGACGCAGTGGCGTGCAGATTAACTTTGATATCTGGCTGCCGACCGAGGATGAGATGCGCGAGAAAAACCCGAGCGGCAAGTCTTTTGTGCTGCAATCCTTTATTTCTTGGCGAGAAAAACATATAACTGGGCAAGAAACGGACGTTTCTCAGCCGGAAAGTACACACAGTACAGAACAGGACAGTACAGGAGAGAACAGTATAGTACAGCACAGCAGAGAACAGCAGAGCAGTGCGCCGGCGAGCGCTCTGGCTGATGAACTGGAGGAGCTGCTGGGATGTAGATTTGATAAGAATTTCTGTCTGGAACTGGCACGTCTGCAAAAGCTGGGTATGCAGCAGGAAGTGTTTTTAGACGCTGCGCGGCAGACCAACGATAAGACACCGAGGAGTCCTGCGGCGTACTTCCGCACCGTGCTGCAAAGCTGTGAAAGGGATGGTATCCTGACGGCGGCAGATCTCGGCGCGACCAAGGCGAAGCCGGTCGAGCAGAATTCGTACGTCGATCCGGCGGACAGGCAGATATCCGATTGGGACAAGGCGTGGATAGAACGGGTAAAGAATTATCGCAAGGAGAACAGCAATGACGATTAAAGAATATCAGCGCAAGGCCATGCGTACAGCGACGCCGAAGTGCTATAACACGGCAAATGCCGCTCTCGGCCTGACCGGCGAGGCTGGCGAGGTAGCCGATGAAGTCAAGAAGTGTATGTATCAGGGGCATCCGTGGCAGCCGTCCAAAATTATCGAAGAGCTGGGCGACGTGCTGTGGTATGTGACTTTGATGGCTGAACTGATGAACGTGCCGTTGGAGTACATCATGCAGGCAAACATCGAGAAGCTGGAACGGCGGTATCCGGATGGTTTTTCGCCGGCGGCGAGTGTAAATCGGGAGGAGAACAATGAATAAAATCCGCATTGCAACCAACGACATGGCGCTGACCGTCAAAATGTCGGACGAGCAGGCCAACGTCTGGTTCGGCACGCTGACCCGCGCTCTGCTGGGCGAGTATCCTGATATTGCGGAGCCGGTCGAGGTGGAAGAACCGGAGGCCGAGGACAGCGAACCGGAAACCGAAGAGCAGCCGTCTGATCTGGATGAGGACGAACCGGAACCGGTTGAAGAACCCACGCCGCAGGAGAGCTACAAGGGCTTTCTGCGTATCACCTGTGCACATTGCGGCGAAACCGGCAGCTTTAACGCGCGTTACCCGATCGAGTTCTATCGCTGTAAGTCATGCGGTGAGAACAACGCGCTGCACGATCTGCACCGTTTGAAATTCCGCTGTGAGTGCGGCCATACATGGGTCTACCATACGAACGCAACGGAGCGCATCATCGAGCAGAACTGCCTTGCGTGCGGTATGCCCATGCAGGCAGAGCAGGACAAAAACGGGGATTATTCCCCGTTGTAATTCGTTTGAGCTGTTTTAAGCTCTGGTTTGAGAGGAGAATGAGCGATGGAAGCAGTTCGCAAGCGTAAATCTCCGCCGCTCGGCAAGCGCCCATGGACACCGGAGGATGAAAGCTATCTGACAGAGAAGTGGGGCTATGCATCGGTGCCCGCCATCGCGAAGAAATTGAACCGCACGGAGAACGCGGTCGTTGTTCGGGCACAGCGGCTCGGCTTGGGAGCTGTGCTGATGGCAGGCGGGTACGTCACGCTGAACCAGCTGCTCGCCACAGTGACAGGAAGGGAACGCGGCAACACCTACCAGCGCAAAAGCTGGGTAGAGAACCGCGGCCTGCCGGTGCACCGAAAGAAAGTCCGCCAGTGCAGCTTTTCTGTGGTCTATCTGGAGGAGTTCTGGGAATGGGCGGAGCGCAACCGCAGTTTCCTCGACTTCTCGAAAATGGAGCCGCTGGCACTCGGCTGGGAACCGTCGTGGGTCACAGAGCAGCGCAAAAAGGATTACCGCGCCTGCGCGATCCAGCGCAAGGATCCTTGGACGGCAGACGAGGACAGCCGCCTTAAAATGCTGCTCAGTCAGCACAAATATACATGGGCGGAACTGTCAGAGATGCTGCACCGTACGACTGGTGCAATCCAACACCGGTGTCGGGATCTCGGCATCAAGGACCGCCCGGTCAAGGCGGATAACCACGGTAAAAGCGCGGTGTGGAACGAGCGCGACTATGCGGTTCTGGCGGATGGTATCCGCCACGGTGACAGCTACATGGCAATCGGACAAGCGCTCGGCAAGTCGGAAAAGGCGGTGCGCGGCAAGGTCTACACGGTGTATCTGACCGAAAGCGCGGACAAGGTGCGCGAATACATGGGTGATGGTCCGTGGGGAGCCGGTGCGCCGGAGCCGAAAGTCAAACAGGCGGTGTACCTGTCCACCACGAGAACAGAGGTGCGCAAGCAACTGTCATATCTGGCAGGGCTGCTGCGGAAACGGGCGAATGATCTGGGCTACGACCCGTATTGGCAGCGGTTTATGTGTCAGCACTGGGACGACTTCGGCGGCTGCTCTGCCGGCTGCGCGAATTGCGATGACTGCACAGAATTTCGGCGTATCCGTCCGCAGTATTGCGCTCGGTGCGGCGGCACATTCTACGAGAGGAAAGAGAACCGTTTCTGCGGTGCCTGCCGGACGGCAAGGAAGAAGAAAGCACAGCGGCATTGGTGCCGCGTCAATCATAGCTGAACAGGAGAGGAGAACAACCAATGGCAAAATGTAAATTCTGTGGGCGGGGCGTGCGGACTGCACCCGTGTTCCATCCGGCCTGCTGGGAGCAGCGGGCAAACAAGGTGATGGAGGAGTTCTGCGACGAGTATTGCAGATTTCCGCGAGAAATCAAGGACCATGACAATCTTATCGAACATTGTTCGGAGTGCGTGGCCGCAGAGCTGCTGCGGATGGGAGGCAATGAGGTATGATGCTGGAATTGACAGGTAAGGACATTCTCGCCCTGACCAACGAGAGCAAGCGCAAGGCCGTGCTGTCTGACTGGCGTAACTGGGGCATCTGGCACAAGGCGCCCGAGATCGGGCTTAGCGTGTACCGGCTCGACCTGCCGGACGGCTCGTTCTTTACGGCCAGCTGGTATGAGGGCGACGACTTCTTTCCGGGCGGCAGCATGGGCAACGTCAATCGTCCGCGTTTCAATCTCTGCAACAAGGGCGGCAAGCTGAAAGCCGGGAGCAAGGCCGAAAGCCTGCTGACGGACAAGCTCAAGGAGCTGCGGAAGGAGCTGCTTAACCATGGCGCTTAAAATCGTACCGATCTCGCTGCGAGGTGCAAACGCCTATGTAAGAGATCATCACCGTCATCACAAGCCGACGGTCGGACATAAGTTTTCGATTGCTTGTGCGGATGGAGATAAAATCGTCGGTGTTGCTATTGTAGGCCGACCGGTGTCGCGCCACTTGGACGATTACTGGACATTGGAGGTCAATCGTCTGTGCACGGACGGCACGCGCAATGCGTGCTCCATGCTCTACGCTGCCGCATGGCGAGTTGCCCGGGCGATGGGATACAAGCGACTGATAACGTACATTCTGGAGAGCGAACCGGGGACAAGCCTGAAAGCCGCTGGCTGGAAGTGCATGGGGAAGGCTGGCGGCCTGCGTTGGACAGGCGCTCGCTGCCCAGAAACGGATCTTTATCCGACGGAAATGAAATTGAGATGGGAAGTGACGACCGATGAAAACTGATGATCTCATCAAAGCTATGGAGCAGCTGAAAGTGCAGACCGGCTCGCTGGCCTGCCTCGGCTGCGGACATGAGCACAACTGCGGCGTGCATGGCTGCGCCTTGATCCGCGAGGCAGTGAACCAGTTGATCGAGCAGAACGGCTGGGTCAACATCAAGGAGCGCCTGCCGGAGCGCGGTGTGCCGGTGCTGACGTACAACAAATGGGGGCGCGCCTGTGTGGAAACACTGCGGGCGTGGGATGATCGGCCGTATTTTGTCGGTGGCCTGAAAGCCGGAACCGATGTGCTGTTCTGGCGGCCCCTGCCGCAGCTGCCGGAGGTGCAGGAATGACTGACAAGCAGCTGGAAATGCTGAAATGGCTGCTGGAAGATCTGGAAACAGACGAGGGTGTGTGCTACAAGACCCGCAGCAGCACCTGCGCCACGGCCTGCCCGCTGTGGTACGCCGGTGCCTTTGGTGATAACATTTGCCTGCCGTCTGTCCTCGGCCGCCGCGTAACGCGCATGATTCACGATCAGCAGCTGCCGAAACGAGAAAAGGAGAATGAACATGAAAGCAATCCGTAAAAAGCCTGGTGCACAGCCGGAGATCATTGAGGTAGACAACACGCTGAAAGCCTTGCAGACCGAGGTCGGCGGCTACATCGAAACCGTAACGATTGCATCGGATGCCGTCGTTATCTGCAACGAGGAGGGACGCATTCTCGGTCTGCCGGATAACTGCCGCGTGCGTGGCGTGGACTTCGTCGGAACGGTGCTCATCGTCGGCACCAAAGGCGATGAGTTCTGTGACGTGCCGGCGTTTTTCAAGATGGCGGTGCAGCATGGCTGAATACATTAAGCGGGATACTGCCATAAGAGCGGTGATGGCGGCGAAATGGGTGGACGGTTCCGACGGTGCCATGGCAATGGAGATTGTTGCCTCGCCGCCAGCCGCCGACGTTGTGCCGGTGGTGCATGGGCGGTGGATACGACCGCACTGGAAAAACAGTAATTATTGTTGTGACTGTTCAGAGTGTGACGGGGAAGCAATGCACAGAGAATATCAATGGAACAAAAAGGGTATTTACCCTATCTGCCCTAACTGCGGTGCAAAGATGGACGGAGGTGCAGAAAAACGATGAAGTTTGAGAAAGACGGGAAAGTGTACGCCAATATCGACGCGCTGCTGCATGAAGCCTGTCCGATAGAAACTCACTACTGCTTCCGGAAAAGCTGCATGATTAGAGACAAGGCGCTCAAGGAGCAGGATAGTTGCTATACCTATGCAGCCGAGCACCAAAGAGAAACGGCGCGATACTTTGGCTTTGAGGTGATCGAGGACGACACGCCCACCATTGCCGAGACAGTAGAGAAGCACAGTGAGGACGTAAAGCCCGACCCCACTTGGCAGAAGCGTATGCAGAAGGAATACCGCGAACTGAAGGAACGCTACGAGAAGTTACACAAGATGGTGACGAAGTACGAAGCGGGAACGCTTGGCTTTACGCCGAACTGTTCGCTCGAACTGCTGTGCCAGCAGAAGCGACACATGGGCGAGTACCTGCACGATCTGGAAATCCGCGCGGAGATTGAGGGGGTAGAACTGTGACGATTAACCAGGCAATCCGCATCCTCGACCCGGAAACGACAGCCGAGGAGCTGGCAACGATCGAATACTACGGCGGTCTGCACGGCCGCGAAAAGATGGTCGCCGCCTGCGACGAGGCCTGCCGCGTAGCGGTCGGCATCATGCGGAAATATCAGGAGGAGCACAAGGATATTGACTAAATATAGCGATAAAGTTCGGCGCTACCTTGTGTGGCGTTATGGCATTACGGACAGGGAGGGGAAAAATTGAACAAGCGTGAGGACTGGTGGGAGTACACGAAGCGCATCATCCGGTCATACCCGGCACTGTGCCGCAAGGCGGAGAGCGTGGGCGACATACCGTGCACACCGGCCTACGGCGCATCCGGCGGCCACAGCGGCGGCGGCAGTCCGGTCGAGCGTGCGGTCGTTGACCGTCTGACCGACAAGGAACAGCGGCGGTATGATGCGGTGCGAGCTGCCATCTCGGAAACCGAGGTGATGAAGCACGGCCGTCAGCGCATGGAGCTGATCGACCGTGTGTACTGGAAGCGCAGCCATACGCTGTATGGTGCGGCGATGTGTGTCGGAGTAAGCGACAGAACCGGTCAGAGGTGGAACGCTGAGTTTATTCGGCGAGTAGGAAAGAATTTGGATTTACCATAAATATTTTATTTTGGCGGTTCATGCACCTAAAACCATGATATTCTGTTACCATGAAGTTTGCAGGGGTGAAATGCAGACCCTGTGACCTCCTGCTTCATGCCATTGGAGTACATCTCTCTGAAAGAGCACTCTCGTTCGAGGGTGCTTTTTCATATTCGAAAGGAAGAAGCCGTTATGCTGAAAGCCTGTCCGTGGTGCGGACGGATCCACGACAGTCGAGAGGACTGCGGACGCAGACCGCCGAAGAAATACCGACGCGAAGAAAGCGAGCGCGGACGCAACACGCGAGCATGGAAACACAAAGCGGAGCAGATTAAAATAGACAGTCACTACCTGTGTGAGAACTGTCTTTCGCAGGGGGTGCTCACATGGGATGGACTGGAAACCCACCACATCATCAAGCTGCGTGCGCGTCCGGATCTTCTGCTGGAGGACGAAAACCTTGTGTGTTTGTGCGAAAAATGCCACAAAAAAGCAGATGCCGGCGCAATATCCGCTGATTTTTTGCGACAGCTTGCGAAAAAACGAAACAATATCCCCCCGGACACGCCGAATTTTTGAGCGTGAGCGGC